>OJQW01000150.1_pt1 | contig 39453 bp, 26 predicted proteins | sample 1599041 | NCBI WGS metagenome assembly OJQW01 (sample SAMN03922518, study PRJEB24848) | human gut metagenome | isolation source: stool sample | host: Homo sapiens | place: Germany | collected 2010-02
ACATGAGGCTGCTCGCCGCGGCGTAAGGAAGCCGCGTATTGAATTCAGGCTCACGGCAGATGCCGTGAGCCTGGGAGTCGTGCGCTTTTTTGCGGGATCGCCTTTCAAATTTTTCTCTTGACTTTGCTTAGCTGGTCTACCCTGCAATATAATACAACTGATTTTCTATGGCTTTGCTTAGTAAGGCGAGTCAGTAGCAGCCAAGCGGTAATAGCGCAACGTTTCTGTTACTGGTATATGGCAGGAATTTGTTGCCTGTTCTAAGCATTTATGCAAGTATCCCTTGACTCAAACCCATTACAAATCCAGCGAGAACTCCTCCATCGGGTCGAAATCCGCAAAGTTTAGGTTTTTGAAGTCCAGCAGCAGGGCGGTTACGTTTGTGCAATGGTTCTCCGTGGCTACCTTTAAAAATTCCGTAATCTGCGCGAGGGTGAACTGCGGCAGGAGAGGCGCGATGTCGGTGTCGTTCCTGCGTATGCGCTCGTAGATGGTTGCGCGATCCAGATAGGCGACAATGTGGTTTGACATGCGGCTGAACCGCTTGACAGAGAAGCTGTATATCTCAAAACAGTCGCTGATCTCTAGGCTGTGACGTCCCCCGTAGATTCTTTCTGCCTCGGCGTTGCAGTCATCAAAGGAAATATCAATTTTGCCATGGAAATCCTCATCTTTCACATGGATGCCGTGCTTCTCTTGGCCGGAGAAGCGGTAATACGGAATCAAGCAGCCCTTATACCGATCTTCCTCGACTGACTTCAAATCAACAACGGGCTCCCAGATTTGCTCAAATGGCTGTTTAATTCCTTTGGCGGCAAAATACTTCTGCCATGCGGTCAGGTCGCTCCGGCTCATGTTCATGGGATGGGCAAGGGCAATCTTGCCGTCTCCGATGGTATAGGCCGTTCCGTCGGACGCCACGGCGCCATCGCTTGTCAGGAGGAAGGTCTTCCTGCCCTGTGCCCAGACCAGCAGGCTGCCTACATGACGCAGTATGGGATTGCCCAGATAGCCCTTTTTCCATTCGTCCGCCGGCCTCGCCCGGCCGCTTAGAAAATCATCAAAGAGAACTCGGGAGCGGCTCTTGACTATTTTTCTGGTGTCTGTCTTCATTTTGGAGAAGTCGGCGTTTGCGGCGGCGTACTTTTCCGGATCCGCCCCTTTCTTTGGAAGGGATTTGGCGGTCTTTCCGCCGGGAAGCTCCACGAGGAAGCTCAGATCCTGCTGCAGCCGGGCGGTGACAGTCTGATTGCCCAAATCGTATATTTTTCCTCCGGCCTCATCCAGTCCGACATCGGAGAGAAGCCGATCCCTAATCGTGTCCGCGTCCGTGCCGCGGATGCTTGCATACTTGTCCAAATCGCCGTATTTTTCTGCGAACAGCATTGCTGCGCTGGTTTCGCTGTACAGCGCGGCCATGCGGAAAGTGTAAAGGGGCGGCGCGTTTTTGCCGGAAACGGAGGAGGTCCAGTTCGGAGCGCGCCTTGTCAGCTCCGTCATCAGCTCTTCGTCCGCATAGCGGCAGATGGGATAGGCCATGAATCTCCTCTTGCTGTTGCCGATAATCCCCAGATTCTCGTTCGCCAAAGTGCGAAGAACGTCTTGAAAGCTCGCCCGATCCAGAAACGACACGAGCTCCGCCGCGTGTTCACATATTCCGGGCTTGCTGTAATCGGCAACTACGTTTATAGATTCCATCCTTTCGTGAGCCGTGAGCAGATACGGCAGCAACGGCTTTGGGGCGGGAGAGCCGTCCGCGCAATTGACCTCCGGCAGGGAAGATGCCTGCTCCCCGTAGAACATTTTGAGTGTATTGACGAGCGAAATGACGGACTTATGCTCTTCTTCCAATATACGCATGACAGCTCTCGCTGCCTCGTAAATCTGCCCGGAGGCCTCCGCCCCGCTGTTTAGCTTTGCCATGAGCAAATCGTCGGATTCGATAGTTGTCAGCGCCCTTGACGCGGCCTTTATCGGTTTCAGAGCCTCGTAAAGCTGCTGCAGGATTTCCACGGAGGCTTTTGTAGATAAAGCAGTCATAAATATTGCGGCGGCATTGCAAACTTTTGCACCGGGCTTCCCGGAAAGACGCTCGAGGATACCCTTGCCAAGTGGGTCTGCATCGTCTACGCATTTTTCATAGAAAGGGGTGAAGGCTTTGCCCTGCCGTGTAATGAAGATCTCAGCCTGCAGATCATATGACAGCTTCGGCCAAATGGTGGGGCTGAGTACGTATTTTTTAAATACGCTGTCCGTAAAGCGCGGAAGCCACTCCTCTACATAGATGCTCAGTCCCTCCGGCATCTCGGAGCCAAAGAGATCGTTATTAAACTCGTAGTTGGGGTTGAGCAGGGTGAACCGGGCGAGGTTTGAACAGCCGGAAAAAGCGCCATCGCCAATCGATTTCACGCTCTTGGGAATCGTTATGCCGGTGAGGCTGCTGCAGCCGGAAAACGCCTCCCGATTGATTGATTTCACACTCTCCGGGATCGTGACACTTGCCGGGGAACAATAAGAAAACGCTTTGCGGCCAATACTTGTCACTATGTCCGGGATGACTATGTCGACGTCAGAACCTGAATATTTGAGAAGCTTCCCTCCGGCGACGGTCATTCCATTGACAGTGACGGGAGCCGCACTGCTATTTACCCTTCTGTTGCTGACATTGCCCGCGCCTTTCGGAGCAGATGCTTTGATCCTAGTGCCATCAAACGCGTGGTCGCCAATACTTGTCACGCCCTCCGGAATTGTGACGTTTGTCAGACTACCACAGCCGGAAAAAGCGCTGTCGCCAATCAATGTCAAGCTTTCCGGAATCGTGACGCTTGTAAGACTACTGCAGCCGAAAAACGCAGTGCTGCCGATTGACGTCACGCTCTCGGGAATTGTGACGCTTGTAAGATTGCTGCAGCCGTAAAACGCCCATTCGCCAATCGATGTCAAGCTTTCCGGAAAGTTTATGCCGGTAAGACGGCTGCAGTCTTTAAACGCACCCTTGTCAATATTTTTCACGCTCTTTGGTAAAGTGACGCTGCTCAGATTGACGCAGCGGAGAAACGTGTAATCTCCAATGGATGTTACACCCTCCGGAATCGTGATGCTTGTCAGGCTGCTACAGTCGGAAAATGTGTGGTCGCCAATACTTGTCACGCTCTCCGGAATAGTTATACTGGAGAGACTGCTACAGCCGGAAAATGCCGAGCCGCCAATTGCCGTCACGCCCTCCGGAATGACAACATTGGTGCAGACGTCGGAATAGTCGAGCAGTATACCGTGGATAATGATCAGGCCATTTGAGTCGGACAGACCTTTACAGCCGCGAAAAGCACGGTGTAAAGTTTTTGCTGCGCTTTCCGAAATAGTGACGCTTGTAAGGCTGCTGCAGCCGGAAAATACTCCGCCGCCGATACTTGTCACGCTCTCGGGAATAGTGACGCCGGTCAGGCTGCTGCAGCCGGAAAATGCGCCGCCGCCGATACTTGTCACGCTCTCGGGAATAGTGACACCGGTCAGGCTGCTGCAGCCGGAAAACATCCATATGCCAATGCACTTCATACCCTCGGAAATCGTGACGTTGGAGAGGCTGCTGCAGTCAAGAAACACACTCTTGCCAATGTTCTCAACGCTCCCAAGAATTTTTACGCTGGCTAGTTTGCTGCAGCCGGAAAACGCCCAACTGCCAATACTTGTCACGCCCTCGGGAATTGTGACACTCGTCAGACTGCTGCAGCCGGAAAATGCGGTGTCACCAATTGACGTCACGCTGTCTGGAATCGTGACATTTGTCAGCTTGCCGCACTTGTAAAACGCGTCGTTGCCAATCGAAGTCACGCCCGCCGGAATCGTGACGCTCTTCAGATCCCGGCATTTGGAAAACGCCTTTGAGCCAATAGATGTCACGCCTTCCGGAATGACCACGGCGCCGCCGGTACCGGCGTATTTTTTAAGGACGCCTTTTTTGATTACGAAATCATTAGTGCTGTTCATTGTTTAATCCCCCGATTCTAATTCTTCAAGTTCGGCTATTATTTCTCTCTGCCGCTCGTAGAACAGCAGTTCCTTGTTATGTTTGAAATACTCTTTACAGCCGTAGCGGCCGATAAAGCGGGCGCAGTAGTGGCTGATGGTCAGTTCCGTCACGAGAATAAGCAGCTCCTGCCCCTCGCCGAAGACCTCTTCGCAGAAGAGAAATGCGTTGGAAAGCCGCTTGCCGGCCTCATCGGCCCGTTTTTTCAGCGCCAACGTGCGCCTGTCGAACTCTGCTTTCAGGAGTTCGAAAGCCTCCGTCCCTCCGGTCGGGCTCTTTTCCGTGAGCATTGCCGACATATCCTCCAGCGCGGCGACAGAGCTGCGGCAGGCATATTCCCCGTCAGCGGAGAGGGATGACGCGCGTTGGCCCGTTTTTATCTTCGTTTTCTGGCTGTTAATCTGGTTCTGTATAGCGGCTGACGCGTCGGCATCAAGCTGAGACAGCTCTGCGCGCACGCGTTTCAGCGCGCCCTGCAGCTCGGAGTGCGAGAGCTCGTCCAGAGTGACCTGACGCAACTCGGCCGTAACGGCATCCAGCAGAAGTCCGAGCAATGCGAGCCGCTCGTCGAACTTTGCCGCCATGGCTCTGCTTTTTATTTCATCTGGGGCGCTTCCGGCGAGAATTTTGTCCACCTGATAATCCGACCTGTACTTGTTGAACAGGTCATAGTAGACGGCAAAGCTCTTTGCCGTCTTTTTGTCTTGCAGGTACTGGGAGATGAGAGCCTCGTCTATGGTCAGGCCGTGTTCCTCATAGAGGCGCATCATATCGCTCAAGTCGCTCCAGCCGCGGGCCGTTACGAAGTTTTTGCCGTCCACGGTGGTTTCTATCTTGTAAAAATCGGATTTCTTGACGTCCAGATAGGTTGTTATGGCGGCGTGAACGCCTTTGCTGTAGGCGTACTCTTTCCAGACCTCGTAGTCCGGCTCCACGTCAATGCGCTTGAGCCGATCCCATGTGACGATGTCGAACTCGCGTACAGAGTTGTTGTACTCGGGAGGATTACCGGCCGTCACGACGATCCAGCCCTCCGGCACCCGGTGCCTGCCGAAGATTTTGTATTGCAGGAACTGCAATATGGAGGGGGACAGCGTTTCGGAGACACAGTTGATTTCGTCCAGAAACAGGATTCCCTCCTGCAGGCCGGTTTCCTCCATAAGGTCGTACACGGACGCGATGATTTCGCTCATGGTGTACTCCGAGACGCTGTACTCCCGTCCGCCGTAGACTTTTTTCGTTATGAACGGGAGGCCGAGCGCACTCTGACGTGTGTGGTGTGTCATGGAGTAGCTGATCAGACCCACCCCCAGCTCGGAGGCGATCTGCTCCATGATAGCCGTTTTGCCGATGCCCGGCGGCCCCATCAGAAAGACGGGTCGCTGCTTTTCAACGGGAATCTTGTAATTGCCGAACCGGTCCTTGGTGAAATACGCGGTCATGGCGTTTTTGATTTGTTCTTTAGCCTGCCTTATGTTCATGAAAACGCCCCTTTCTTTCGCGTTGTGCAGAAAAGCCTTGCGCGTCCGTAATCAGCCGAACGAGTTACGCGGTCGTATTTTATACTTCGTCCTTTCTCAAAATCAGTTTGATGGCCCATGAAGGCACGTCAACGTCCGTGTATTCATCCTCCACAAAGACGAAAGCAGTTTTGTAATCGGGAGCTACGGTGGGATATACTCCGAAACCGTCGGTGAAGTAAATGAGCCCATTGAGATTCAGCAGCTCCCCGCCGCGCTGCAACTCTTTCACATATTCAAAGACCGGCCTGAAGTCTGTACCTCCCAGTCCGCGAATTTTCATGGTTTTCAGGTATTCGTCAAACTCACTCCGGCTCGTTATTTTGGCGTCCTCCTGAACAGCGGCGTCGCACTGGATGATGTGTAGGTTTATTCTGGAAGAGAAGCTCTCCGTGGATTTGAGAATGTTGTATGTCTTCTGCACAAATCGCTGCACCAGCTGACCGGAAGTGGACCCCGAGGTGTCAATGGCGATTACGAATTCCTTGATGACTTTCACCTCTTTGTATTCCAGTGGTTCAACGAGGGGCATATTCCCGTAAAGATTCAGCCCGTAAGTGTAGAAGATATAGTCAAATTCGTCAGCGTTGACTCTCATAGCTTCTTCCGTGACTGCAAATTTTTTGAGAAAAGCCGTGTAATCACACTTTTCCCGGTTTACCTCGGCAAGGTTTTGTATCATGGTGCCGGGAACCGTTCCTCGCCGACGTCCGAACGTATCGAGGTCTATCTGCATACGCTGAGCGGCCGTTTGCCATGCTCCTGATGCTTGGGTTCCCGCGCCGCCCTGTCCCGGATCAAGCCCGAGCAGAGATTCGATTTCTTTCCCGGTCAGGTACCAGAGCTCGTGGCTGTCGGCATTGAACAGCCCGCCAAGCGCTATTACCTCCTCCGGCTCCGGCGCTGTACGGCATAGATATGAGTAAACGTTCTCTGCCGTTATATGTTTAATTTCGCCTTGGATAGAAGCTATGTACCGTGCCTGACGCTGTTCCCGGTCAGGCATTGCCGTCGCTGCAACATTCAGCTCTGTAATGGTATGCTCGACAGCAACATCGCAGGCCAGATCCCAATATGCGCGGTTCAGGTCTGAGCCGATATACATATGACGGAACACACAGTGCATCACCATGTGCAGATAGCTCCGCACGGGGAGCTCCTTAGCGGCCTTATAACATCGCAGGACATGCATGGGGTTGTAAAAGATATGTCTGCCGTCAATCATGAGCGTACCAGTATCAATGGCGTACGGTTCCGGCAGGCTCAGTGCAACATCCATGAATCGCAGATTGACCAGCAGAGTACTGCGCGAGAGCGTGATAATTTCCTTGGCAATCCGATTCAATTTTTCCTGTTTTTCATTTGTCCCCATAGCATACACCTGTGTCAAACGTCTTGCATACAGCCCGAGTTGTACTCTTTCCCCGAAGGAACCCAAACCAGCCTAAGTGCTCGACGGGCCGTCTTGTTACGGAATCAATTTGTATATATCTAAGTGCTTATAATTCCCACTGCGTTAAGCGCGCTTGCCAAATCTCGCTTCGGTCGTCTGATTTTACCGGTATAATTAAGTGTATTTTGAAGTATATTTCGGCAGTCATCGTCTGCAAGGATAGCCGTGATAGCAAGTTTTATTCTGGCACGTGAGGCTCCTACATAGAAAATCAAGACATTTTCGTCTTCAAACACCGCCCTGTCCACATCGATAAGAATGATTGCATCGGCTTCAAGACCTTTAAATTTCCTACAGGTAGTGAATGGATATTTGTGCCTATATTTACTGTTTTCAACGAACGAGCTCATAAAACTCGCTGCTTCGGTTTTGCAGGTTAAGATTACTATATCCTTGAATCCTTCTGCCGATAATTCATCAATTATCAGATCCACTCGAGCCTTCTCGGCATCCGCATTTTCGCAATAATACAACTTTGCCGGCACGCCCCTGACAGAGCCGTCAAAAAGCTCCGGATTCCTTTCCGTTACAGGCTTTAGAGACGTAATGGCAATGTTTTCGGTGTTTCGGCAATTTTTGTGTAAAGTCAGGCGGCAATCCATATTTTCTATAAATTCAGGTACTTGTCGTGCTTGAATAAGCTGAAGCCTGTCATAAAAGACATAAAAAGTCCCGTTGTCGTTACTGTCGATAACGATATCATAAAGCAATTTGATAATATCCGCTTCTTCAATGTCGTCGTTACCAAAGTCCTGTCCCTCGTCTATGATAATATGCTTATATGGAAAATTCCCGGCGAGATAATAGTCTTCCAGCTTTTGCTTCAGTTTGTTGTAGTCGGCAACAGGTGAGTCGCAAAGCTTGCATGCCAGTCCGGCAATCGTATAGTATGAAATATTATTATCAGTGTAATTATTTTGCAGGAAATTTTTTAAATAGGCGTTATAACACAGGAACAAAACTTTTTCACCGGTTGCCGCATGCCTGTGCGCCTTTTCCACGGCAATCATTGTCTTACCCGTACCGGCAGCCCCGTTTATTGCCGCCGTGCGTTGCTCATCAATAAAATTCAGAATCATAGCCTGCTCTTTCAAGAGCCGGAGAAAGACAATTTTCTTTAAATCAGTGTCAAAAGAAGCTGTCGGCACAATATTAAAGCTTGGGCAAAACACTTCACGGATAAGACCTCTGCTTTCTCCTTCGCTCAGATTTGTTTTTTTATGTGAAGGCAATTCAATCTCAAAAATTCGATTTATGTACTGCAAAGGATCCGATAAAGCTTCTTTTGTGAGTATGAGTGTTTTATCCGCCTCAGACGGCAAGGCCATGGTTCTGAGTCTGTCTCGGTCTATTGACGGAAACCACACTGCATGTAGGAATTTACATTTATCAAGTATTGATACGAAGCCTTTATCCTCAATGTATCTTATAAGCTTATACTTATTTGAACTTGCCTGTGCAAACGGTCCGTCTCTGTGCATTGCGATACCGCTGCCGTAAAGCCACCTCCCGTTTTCATAACGAACCTGACCGGATTTGGCTTCCAAACATAGTACGCCCTTAAAGCGGTTGAAAATTACAAAATCTGTTTCACTCTCGTAGATTTTATTTTCTTTGACTGTGGATATACGAAATGAGTGAAACACATAATAGTCATCAGGCAGCGAAGACAACGCTTCAAACATAAGCCCTTCCTGACTGGCTGGTTGAAAGTCCCTAGGCTTATCCGGAATCATAAAAGCCATGACTATTTTATCTCCTTTAGATGTTTTATAACGGCGTCATATGTGCAAGCTTCATCACCCGCAAAGAAGCACAGAATATCTGAATCCTTTGCCGCGTTGTAACAGTCTTCGTTATCGACACTGAAGTAGGCAACATGCGATTTTGGCCAATACAAATCACACATATATGACTCATCATCGCCACTTACCTTGAATTCGCAATCTTTGAACGGCTTTTCTTTTCCGGAAAGCTCGTTTTTGGCCTGCTCCAAAGCGGTTATAAGATTAAGCTCTTTATCAGTCGCGGCCCAAGTTTTTAAATCGCCCCATATTTCCGAATATGGCAGTTCACGAAGATCCATGCCATCGCTTGCGATAACAAAACGTGAACGGGGTTTGCTTTCTTGCTTTGCTTCAGATGATTTTTCCGAGTTGCGAGCCTGTTGTAAGGGGTAGAGCCAGTCTGAATAAAAGCCGATATCCCGGTTTTCATATGTTCCCACAATCGTAGCTCTGTCAAGGAAAATGTTGTACTCTTCACAACTCGTTTCCGGAATCAAAGAACAGGAATAACATGCAGCCAAGTTAAGAGAGTCTCTTCCCTGACCCATACTCAGGCTGCATACAGGGTCATTGGAACAAGTAACCGCTGACTCAATTGCCTTTTTAAAAATGTTAGGAAATACGTCAGAGCGCCCCTGACGAACCAGACCTCCCATAGTCCCTTCTGAGTCTCCGCTCGCCGTGTAGATTAGGATGCCTGCCATAGCTTTCCCCTCTGAAGGTTCACTGCAATACAGACGCTCTTTCAGTGAAGCAATGCTGTAGCCGCATTCAAAGCTTAATTGTTTGACCAAAAGATGAGACAGGGTATGAAGCAGAAGGAATTTTGCAGTAATTTTGCGAGGACGATTTCGTCCCAAAAATGATTCCTTATAATTTTCGTTCAGATGTTCAGCTCGCTCAATTACAACGGGATGGCGCTTAATCCAATCCGCTATATCATCTTCAAGCAATTCAATGAATATTCCCTCGCCGCGAACTTCGTAGGCGGGATACCATTTTGTAGCTGGCTCTTTAATGGAAACAAAAAAGTCGGAGCCGTCACGGTCGACCCCTGGTTCGACCGGGTTTAATCTGGAGAAACCGATTAAGGCCTGGACTTCACGTATTTTATTTATGAGAGATATAGCCTTGACATGAGGTACTTCATATTTGGAAATGTCAGTATTTTCACGCATAAAATCCCCGTATTCATCGTCGGCTACAGACACCTCACCGCTCAACGCCTCATATTCTTCTGCCCTGTAACGTATATCGTTGGTAGATTCATTCTCTTCGGGTGCGGCGTCTATCCATTTCCGCTCCAATACTGACTTGGCCTTGTCCGCAGGAATACCTTTTTCACGGGAGATGTCTTCTGCACAGTTAATTATACTTTTAGATATAAAGGCATCGAGAAGCGATTTATCGTCAGTTGCGTCCAATGTCTTGAATGTAGCAATAGTATCTTTGTACTTTGCATATGAAGCACTGTCTTCAACGCCTTTGGTGATTAAACTCGAATATGGCGGTATAACGAGCGAGCTTGCCGACACCGGGAAATAAACCGACGAACTTCCACGCTGAACGGCTCTGGGATATTTTGAGCATTTTTCTTTGAGATTTTTCCAAGGGTGTCTGCCGGTGCAGTGAAAGTCATACCTGCCACCAAATTTCTTGTCCAGCTTCTCAAATACGTCCGGGTCAAAAGCTCCTTTAAGAGTGGCGCGGGCGCCGCAGGATTTGCACTCAATAGTCAGCCCTTCCAGCCCTTCGGATGATGATGCGCTCGTTTTGAAAGTTAAAACAGGACTGGCACATATTTCGCTCGAACCAGTCATGTTTTTGCAATGTACCCACTTAACCCACGGAAAATCATCTATATGACCGCATTCACATGCCGTAAGAATACGCGTAACAACCAAATTCTGTCGACAAACTGTGCATTGAGGTTTCTTTACCATATTTGAATCGTCAGACCGCTGGCGTTGGCGAGCCTTGTATTCCTGAACCCATGCATCGATAGGCTGAAACTTACGGCACTTAGGGCAAAAATACCATTCCGGAAATCGCGCGTAGGATATACCTTCCTTTCCCTTCGGATCATCTTGACTGGCTGGCAACCCGAAATAGTCGACTTTTAGCACTTTTTCAAGCCGTTCGTCATGTATCTCAACGACCTGATCTTGCCAGTATTCAGGAGCTGCCGTCATTAAAGTCTGCTCAGGGAAATCCACCATGGCGCCGACACCATACTGCAGAACGGCCTGTGCTGCCCGTACTGAGTGATTAAATTTATTTAATGGGACTTTCTTTGCCGTCATGTATCAGCCCTCCTCCCAAATTAACACGTTCCCGCGGACGGATGAATCCACATTCCTCATTGATGTCATGGTATCGAATGCCGATTCGCTGCGACTTGTATTAAAAGGCTTCATCAGACGACCATCCACACTGGTTTGGGGGGGGGCAAAAAACTTTTCACCGTAGAAAAAATGACCTGCCTCATAATTCCCGGCCATGGTTTCCCACTTGCCAAGCACGGAGTCGATTTCTGATGAAATTATGTCTGAATCGTGAGATGCGTCTGGGTTTAGTCTTAAAGATATGTCGGAAGCTCTGGAGGTTATAAAAGAGGACAAACTTTTTATTCTTTCCGTGTAAGAACCATGAGAAAAATTTGCAGCTCCGTCTTCTTTTGAGAGTTCACTTTCTGTAATTCGCAAAATAGCAATAATAACGGCGTGCAGAGCCCTGTCACGAGCAGGCTTTGAAAACGGAGTAGCGCCGGTTGGCTCAACGTGTTTATAAAACGATTCGTGGTAGGACTTGAATTGTTCAAAGTGCGATCTGTCTCTGCTCTTTGAACCGTCATACATTGCGAAGGCTACGCCCGGGTAAGTCCTGCCGACTCGGCTTGATGCCTGTATGTATTCGCTGGTAAGCTTGGGTTGTCCCACCAGCAACATTACGTTCAGCCTTGCGACATCTATTCCTACAGAAATCATGTTCGTTGCAAGCAAAACGTTTGAGGGATAGCGATGATTGGACAAGTTTTCTTCGGAATATGAAAGCTTCTCAAGCTTTTCCAAAGTTTCATTTAGTTGAGTGGTAGTAACACGACTTGTCAATTCGTCTGCTTTGGAAATTTGCCTTGCACCGGAGGCGCTGCTAAGACGATACACTTTTCTTTTAATAAAATCTTTTACGTCATCATCCACCAGCGTGGAACACTTACCTAAATCTTTCAGGCTGTTGAAGTATACGGTGAGTGTCCAGTATTTATCTTTTATTTCGTCCGGAATATCCATGTCCTTAATTTCCTGAAGAAGCGCGGCAATTGATCTGACCTCCATCATGGCTTTTGTTTTTCCGGAGGGCATAAGACCGATATACTTGCGTCCGAATTTGTTTTGGTCATAATCAATGATGGATTCTCTGGCAAAGAACGAATCTTCTGCGTCAAGTCCGGGATGCGGAAATTGGCTGACATCTCTGTCGTAAAGCGCCGAACATTGCTCCTTTGCTCTGCGGATAGTGGCGGTTGACGCAACTATTTTCGTGCCGCTTCCTTTTTGCCTGCATATATAGTCAATTGCTGTTTCATAAAGGCCGACCATCGTCCCGAGGGGACCGGATATAAGGTGCAACTCATCCTGAATAATCAACTCAGGTGCACGGTCGTTAGTGTAAGCGGCAAAGAAATTACCTATTTCCTGTTTCCACGGCAACATGGCAAACTTGTCTACGGTGCCGAAAAGCAACGTCGGAGGGTGGCGATACAGCTCTTCGTCTACTATTTGTATCGGCAATTGCAAATTAAAGTAACAGCTCTCCTGCGGACAGAAAAGTTCAAAATGGCGATTATCCCGCATTCGATAGCCAAATGTCCCACGCATTCCTCTGCCGATACTGTCTTTAACCATTTTTGTGCCGCACCAAGGACATTTTAAAACCTGAAACTTGTTATTTTGCTCCTTTATATATTCCAAGTCACTTTGCTTTGCGCTAAGAAGTTTATCCAAATATGTTTTGGCCTTGTCGTTTTTGTTGGGTATGTGTTCTCCACCAATCCACAAACCGATTGTAATGGGTTCGCTGCCAAGCGGATACCTGCCATACAGCGGGCGTCTGGATACAGCATCATTACGTATATATTCGCAGGCACATATAAGCGTTGATGCGCGCGTAAATTGCTGTGCCGCCAGAAGACGAAGAGTATAACGCATTATAACGGAAGTTCCTCTCGAGACATTTCCGTGTGCAAGGCGCCTGTAGAAAATAGTAAAAGCGGTTAATCCGAGATAAGCTTCGGTTTTCCCGCCGCCGGTCGGGAACCAAATCAAATCCACAATGTTACGATCGGGTGAGGTGTCATTGACGACGGAGTCGATGCTCATAAGCAGAAATGCTATCTGGAACAGTCGCCAGCTGTACTTATCGGCGGTCAGCCCCTCAGGAGATGTATAATCAAGGGTGTCCAGCAGATCCGACAATTCTTCATCTCCCGGATATCTGTCAGATGATGCGGTTTGCCTCTGAAGTTCAAGGTGAACCCGTTGCATAAACATGGCTCTGTTTGCAAGTTCGAAAGCACTCCATGCACTTTCGTCCTTTGCCAGTATTTTTAGTCCCGAGGCCATCCGGTCACGGGATTTTTTGCAACCGTCGATATTGCCTTTGGCTGCAGGTTTATAGCAGTCTCTCAGAGAGACGAATTTGTTCTCTAAAGTACTGATCCAGTCGCTATAAGCAGTTATTACTGTATTGAGCATAGATATTTTCTCGGATTTTAAGGTTTTGTCTAAATCCGACAGGAACCGCATTGACAGAGAAGACTGCTCTATACAAGAATCTTTGGGTATGGAGAAGTCCATAGCAGGAACCTCAACCTCCGGAAAAAAGTCACTGAAAATGCACCCGTTTCCCGCCAAATCTATATCCCAGTTAACTGAGGCTCCCAGGCCGGTTCCATATACATGCTTGTTCCTGTATTGCAACTCCAACGACTGTTCTTCGGCATCGAGCGTATCAACGTCAACGACGGCTGAGTATTCCTTAAACTTGAAACCGTTGTTTTCGGTTTTGACGGTCAAGATTGGCTGGAATATACACGTGTGACCGACGGCCTGTTCACTGCTGTCATTAACAAACATTACAGTAACAGAGTATAAATCAGGTTTTAGTTTTTTTCTCAAAGCAGTAAGCTTTGCAGTGGTATCGCAAATACCTTTGTTGTTGTCCGAATAATCACTGTTGACGAAGCTGATAGTAACCTCTTCTCGGTGTGGTTCTCTTACATAACCGCTGTTTAATTGGTCGCAAAGCTTATACATTGCCGGGAATATGCCGTATTCGTCACCTTCTACTCGATCTGATTCTCTAATATTCCTGACATCTTTTCTTTTTAAAGTCGAGTTTAGTTTCAGGCAACTATCCTGTGGGTCATACCTAATGTATTGTGAGAGCGGGGACGGCACCATATAACTCTCGCAAGATTCCGGGAAAAACGGAATCCGGCAATCATCTCTCTTCGCTGCACGGTAAGTGGCAAATTCGACGCCACAAGTCAGCTCTTGCAATTCTCCTGAGGCCAAAAAAGTAAATCCAAAAGACGAAGGCATATTTTGAGTTGCAAGGCTTATTTCTTCGTCCAGATTTTCCCCTTCGGCAGGCACGATGGCTTCGGCAGCGTCGCTGTCGAAAGCCGGAATTGATTCGTCTTCCGTCAAAGGCTCAAGCTCTTCTTCCTCGGATTCAACGGAAGAAGTCGGCGCTGCATCATCGTTATCCGCGTTCATTTTGATATTTTTGGGAAAAAGAACGCCGATTGAATAGCGCACATTCGGCGCGGTGGATATTATTTCATGTTCGGCATCTGGTATAGACACTTCCGAACCGGGACCGAGCAGCTCACGCCTGATGCGGTCTATGTATTCGTTTCTTGCGGCCAAATAGCTGTGAAAGTCCATTTTTATCCTCCCTGCTTCTCTGTACATAACGGGCGATTTATATTGTTCACCGGAACATGGTCTTTTCGAAACAGTATGTTCTCTATCGTCAAAATAACCGCGGCTGCTTTTATCCGGTCGGAAACAGCGGCGGTTATTGCGTCGTCATTTTCCTTCCCGATGGCTTCGTTCAGAATCGCTTTTCCGATAGCATCCAGTATTTTCCTACGGACTCGGTAGACTATACTTCCTGCTGCGAAACACTCTTCGGCATCATCGAAAAGAGCTTCGTTTCCCGCGATGAGAGCTATTTGCCGTATGTTATCTAATTCGCGTGGACGGATTGTGTGAGACTCCTCATCAAGCCACCCGCGAATAGTAATCTCCTGAACCGTTACTCCGTTACCTATCATTTCATCGGCAATGGACTTTACACTTCTGCCCGAGTCTTTAAGATAGTTAACCAGAGTTTGCTTCCATTCTGAAGCTTTATAATATGCATCTGACTCAACAGAAGTCAGTATTCCGTTTTGCACCATTTCCTTAAGAAGATCCTCTACAATATCGCGCGTCTTAGAGTTGCTTCTTGTAAAGATAACAGTATCTCCTTCAGCAAGCTCGTTTACGCTGACTTCCTTAGCCGAATTGTCATCTTCATCCAGAACATAAGCTTTGTAATTTTTCGTAAAGAAGATAATATCATCATTGTCAAACCTGGCAACGGCCACTGTGTCGGCCATCGTCCTTTTATCATTATCCGAAAGCCATTCGGTGTGAACTGCCTTTAGCGCAACAGTGTCGACGTATTGGGTGAGCTCTTTGTCTTGCGTTTCGGCTTCGTCAGATTCCCAGATGTCCTCCGTGATATACTCATCAGGTTCATAGACTTCGTCGACTGCTATAGTTGAACGTCGATTAAGACTATATTCTTCCGCTTTTGCCTGCCGCTGTCTTGCCCTGAATCTATATTTTTCGGCATCGTATAGCAACACAGCAATTCTGTTTGATGCCTTGCACTTAAATGGATCAAATCGCGAGCCTGAGGCATCTCCTACAGAGATTATTAGATTATATAGCTCCGAACTATCGAACCGATTTGACGTGTTGACGAAAAGATTTGGCTTGTTTTCAAAGGCAGCTTTGACCGCAGGAATGTAATAAGCCTTAGGAACAATGATTGCTATTCTGCAATCCTTATTATCATCGAGAATTTGCTTTAGGGCAATTTCCTTTGGAGAGCCGTCAAGTAAGAGCAAGAAAGCCTCTTCCAATGAATCTATGACTATGTCGGAAGATTCTCTGATGGTTTCCGGAAAAGTTGCGGCGAGTTCAGAGAGCAGTCTAAGCCTTGCCTCAGGTTTGTCGACCTGATCTATTTCACCTGAGTCAATCAGGCGGTTCAAAACTGCCACCGAAAACACTGAAGTTGCAAATAGGTTCATAAGAGAATATGCTTGAATGATAAAGTCATCTTTTTCATCGGAGTTGTAATCAGAAGACTTTAAAGCAAATAATGCCTGCCGGAAAGCGCGATACTTCGATTTGTCAATAAAACCAGCAACATTGACTGCGTATGTTTCCGTGTCAATTATGGCGTCTATTTGATGCTCAAGCAAATTCGTATACTTATTTTTTTCTTTAACCGGCAAGCTGTTTTCAAGCAAAAACTCTTTTGTACAGGCGAAAACATGAGCTTCCTCATATTTATCTGCCATTTTTCGGGTTAAATCTGAATCAATAGCCGCACATAGGTAAACATACTGCAGCGATTGTCGCTCAATAAGCTCATGGAGTTCGGACTCTCCCCGCCTTACGGAATCATCCCCGAACACCAGCAAACCGACATTTTTGTTTCCGTTTCGATTAAGCAAAAGTTTTCGGGCCACGGATATTCGTGACGTTATTTTAATTACTGTTTCTACTTTCGCTTGGTTACCCCCGTAGAAATATTCTTTGTCAGTATCGGTAAAATAAGACGCCGGTACCAGTTCTTTTAAAGCGATATCATTACTTCCGAACCTAAAAGATAGATTGTTAATTAAAAAATCTGCCCTGTCTCGTCGCATCACCGCAACGGTAGAGCGGTCTATTGTGCGTGGAATTTCTTCATCGGAAAGCTCAAGAATCAGTTTGAAAAACTGTTTACGCTTATTATGTACGCTCCGCAGTCCTCGCCCGTCCGTTCTTGTTGAGGTGCCTGAATAAGGGACTATTCTTGACCAACGGCTTCTGGGAAGCTTGTATGTCTCAGAACCATTTTTTAGCACGACATATTTCTTTATCTCGCCGCCGGAAATGCTACCTGTTTCCGAATCGGCAAACCCCGAGAAAATCCAACGCGCAGGTTTTTCTGACTCATTCGCTTTACCAGCAGAGTAGTAAAGTACAAAATCGCCGGGTTCTAACGATGAAACTATGTCTTCCGCGTCGGTTTGATTATACAGAATGTCTGTAATGGCAGCGAATGACAGCAGCACCGCATCAAAGCACAGTGAACCAGTGTGCAAAATGAATCCTACATTGTGACGATTTTTGTCTATTGTCATAAGTATAAAGGCAGTATATGCTTTGAGAATCTGTTCTCTGGAAATGATATTCCCTTCAAGGCAAATATCACATCTCTCAATTATTTTTTTCATCGCCTCATGCAAAGAATCCATTACACGGCCCCCTTAAACACTTGTCGACAGAAAATCACTGAATTTGTAGGCGCCTTGCTCAGTTTTGTAAAGAATACCCCTTAGACGCAGTTGCGAAATAATTTGTGAACCTCTAGCTGGTGTAACCCCGGCATATGCGGCAAGTTCTTTAACTCTAAACTCATCGGATGCAAAGTGATAAACTATATCAAAGCATCGGTCAATGGTTTCGCTTCTTAATGAAGCTCCTAGTTTTTCGTATATACCTTTGCATACCAGAAATTCGTTCCCATACATGCTGAAAAGTCGTTTTTCAGTATTATTAAAACCTTTATACATTTTTTCACAACAGCATTTAATAAATCTTGCAAACTCCTCCACTACAGGTATTGTAACAGAATTCCCCAGTTGCTTATAACGCTGAACATTTGGCACATCTTCCGGGAAAGAAAACTGGTCTACACCGTTCTCATCAACAAAGGCGTAACCGACAAACCCTTGCAGACGTCCCCATTCAGATGGGGTCATAGTCCGGATATATTTATCATTAATAGGGGAGAATTTTCCTTTAACCAACACGCCGGCATATTTCTTTCCGTTTTCCGGGTCATAAATTAGATTTCTTTCACGGCCAGAGCCGCCCGTAGCCAGAAGTGTGCTCGCGATAGGAGTTTCAATTTCCGGAGAATTAACTATTCGGTATCCGAAGCCGTAGCCTCTATTGTGTTGTTTTTTAATATGCTTTTCTAATGTATCCAAATAGCCCGATGAAAGGAAAAACCTTGACCCTACATCTGAATCAAGCACGTCGGCGAGACTTTCATATATTGGAGGAGCACTCCTTTGCCGCGGTGTTTCGTTTGGCAAAATTTCAAGGTGCTTTCCAAAATAATCCCTGCTGAAAGCAACTATGTAAACTCGAGGTCTGTTTTGAGGTATGCCAAAATCCTTGGAATTGCGAATAAAAGAGGAGCGGCCGTATTTTGGTTTGCCATCAGCGCCATGTGCAACGCCGATAATCTGATAATTCAACTGCCGATCGAGCGTGTCGACGATTGTGGAAAAGGTTGCTGTGTGGTCATGAGACAGAAGATTTTGGACGTTCTCAAGAAAGATTGCTTTAGGACAGGTCATTTCTATTATCTTTGCTATATCGAAAAAGATAGTCCCTTTGGTTTTGTCCTCAAAGCCCAGTCGTTGCCCGACGCTGCTGAAAGTCTGACACGGAAAACCGGCAAGAAGAACGTCATATCTCAGTTTTTGCAGTCTTTTTTTAAACTTGTCGTCTGTTATGTCATTGCGTGGATTGTCATGAAAAATATGTTCGTATGTTTTGCATGCCATTTCATCAATCTCCGCAGCAGCAACATTTGTATATCCACCTGCAAGTTCAAAACCTCTCCTAATACCGCCTATACCGGCGCATAAATCGATTGTCTTCAGGTTCATTAATCAATTTCTCTCCTTGAGAGTTCTCATAATTAAGTCAACACACTCATCCGTATTCTTCCTTATATAATTTCCCCAAAACCTGAGCACAATCCAGCCTTCTGACTGGAGTTTAGAGTTTACCTCAAGATCTCGTAGGATATTTTTCTCAATCTTGGGAATCCAGAAATCACGGTTGCTTTTAATTTCATGCTGCTTATGCTCCCAATCGTAGCCGTGCCAGAATTCACTGTCGCAAAATACCGCAACTTTTTTCCCGATGAATGCAATATCCGGGGTACCAAAAATACTCTTTACATTTTTTCGATACCTGACTCCGCGAGCCCACAGTTCTTTGCGCAACATAACCTCTATCTTTGTGTTTTTGCACTTTATGGCTTTCATATTTTTGCGCCGTTGTTCCAGAGTGTGATTGTCCATAATAATCCTCAATAAAGAAAAGTTTTCAGAATATAATAACTCATTTTAATTTTAATTCTTGACAGAGAAAAAGTCAATGTATGACACAATATTAGTAAGAAAACCAATTTGTCCGAAGGCTTTAAAAGGCATTGGAGTTGTTGACAGCTTCATACAAGTATGCCATACTTAAATTAAGAGGGAGCCGGGGACAAAGAGGCAAAAATTCTTTTTGCAGGCGATTCCAGACGAAATGTTCTCGACGACCCCTGCACGGATATGGACGAGGAGCGCGCGGCGCGCTCGTGCGAGCTTATACAGGAATACACCGGGCGGCATCAGGTAATATTCCTAACCTGCCGCGAGGAGTATGCCGACAGCCTCGGCGGCAACGTCATTTGGCTTTGAGGAGGTATAAAATATGGCATACGACCCTTGGATGCTCAACGCGATGGAGGAGTACGGATACACCGACACCAACGACGGCCTCATAAACCGCGTCGCCGTCGAGATACAGCGCACACACCCGAGCGGTGGCAACTTAGCCGACGACGAATTTCGCCGAGCCTGCCTGAATTGCGGCGTAAACCCGTCCTCTTTCACGCAAAGGGATATTGAGAAGTTGACGCGACGGCTGAATCGGGGGTGATAGAAAAGTGGGCGTCAAGTGTGAAATGTTGATAAATATTCTGCTATATATGGAAATGCCCGAGTTCCTCTGATCAGAAAAGCGGTATGTAGTTAAGCAATAATAGCAAAACTTTAGAGAAGTGACGCGGGAGTAGTAGCCGTTGCATTAAGGATAATGTCTCTCTCGACAGACTAAGCTGCCGCCGCCCATGACCAATCACTATTGCCGCCTATATCGATAGGCGTTTGGGCCGCTGGAGCTCGGTGCCTACATGACGAGGCGCTAAAGCTAAGCGATTATCATCTCGCGGGTGACTGGGTTGTGGGTCAGACGAGCTTATCCATATTGACAGTGCATTTTCGGGAGACAGCCCGTAGTCACTCGACCAGCTCGTGTATAGAAACTCCGGTCGCAGGTTTTGTCGCTGCGCCCTGAGAAAGGGCGGTTGACTCGGGCGGAATTATCCCCTCTGTTAATAACAAAAAGCGGTCATATAATAATTTACTAAATCGGCAAACTATTTTCAGTTTGATTTGGAATGGGGGGAGCTTTGTGAGCAGTGCTTTTAGTTTGGGAGACCATGTCCTGGGAAAGTGGGAACTCGGTAAAAAAATCGGTTCTGGCAGTTTTGGGACGGTATATGAAGCCCGTCGTGTCGACGCGTTTGGTGTTGACGCCACGGCGGCAGTCAAGATAATCACTATCCCGCAGAGCGACGGGGAGGTCGATGAGATACGCTCGGAAGGTATGGATGAGGCGAGCGTAACTGAGTATTTCCTCGGGTTTGTAAAGGATATCGTGCAGGAAATATCCATTATGAACACGCTCAAAGGCTCGGGAAACATAGTTTCCTACGAGGACCACGCTGTAATAGAGCACGAAGACGGAATAGGCTGGGATATCATCATCCGAATGGAGCTGCTGACGCCCCTGCAGGAGCACATCCTCAAACACCCGCTCAGCCACTACGAGACCGTACGCTTGGGAATAGACATATGTTCCGCACTCGAATATTGCCGCAGGTACGGCGTGATCCACCGCGATATAAAGCCGGAGAACATCTTCGTCTCCAAAACCGGGGAGTTCAAGCTGGGCGATTTCGGCATAGCACGTTTCGCCGAGAAGACGCTCGGCGGTATGTCCCGCAAGGGGACTTATACATACATGGCCCCAGAGATATACAAGGGTCGGGCCTACGGCTCCAGCGTGGACACCTATTCCCTCGGGCTGGTGATGTACCGCTTCCTGAACGACGGACGGCTGCCATTCCTTCCGCCGCCGCCCCAGCGCATAACCTTCAGTGAGCGCGACGCCGCAATGATGAAGCGCATAAACGGCACCTCGCTGCCCATGCCCTCGCACGCCGACAATCTGTTGGGCCGCATCGTTCTGAAGGCCTGCGCATACGATAGCTCGGAGCGCTACGCATCGCCATCGGAGATGAAATCCGCGCTCATCGCCGCTGCGCGGCTTATGAGCGGCGCTCTGGGCAGCTATGGAGACGCTTTTTATCCCGAGGACGAGGGCGGATCGGAGGAGGACGACGATTTCCAGGACGAACGCACGGAAGCGGACGACGGCGGCACAATTTACGACATCCCGCCGGAGCCGGAGCCGCCTCGGAGACCTGGCAGACTCACCGAAATCCTCGTCGGACTGCTCGCCGTAGTGCTGTTGGTAGCGGCGGCAGCCGCAGTGTTTTTGGGAGACGGATTGCCTGCGGTCTTTGGCGGCGAACCCTCTGCGGGCGAACAGCCGGCAGGGGAAACAACGGCTTTAGCTGTGAGCACTACGGAGCATACGCAGGAGCCTACTCCGACTCCAACCCCGGAATCGACTCCGACTCCCACGCCGGAGCCGAATTATCCGCCAAATCTCGTCGACCTTGACCTAGGCTCTGCCGCCAGCATCTGCGCATCCGAGGGATATACGTACACCGTCGAGTACTACCTTCGCGGCAGCGGCACGGTTATTTCCCAGACACCGGACAGCTCCACGCCCGCCGCCCCTGGAAGCAACATACAGATCAACGTCGGAATAAGCGAATCCGAGTTCTCCGACCGACTCCTGGAACAGATAAATATAAGGCGCAGCGCCGTCGGCGCGGCGGCTCTTGTAAGGTCGTCGGCGCTGGACTACGCCTGTCAGATACTTGCGACCGAAAATGTAAACTCCGTCAGCAATATGCGCCCGAACGGCCTGCACTGGTCCAGCGTTATTGACGAAAACGGCATACCGCTCACCGACGGCACCTTTACCACGCGAAACTACGCCTCCTCGCTGAGCGATATAGCTTCCAGGCTGAAATACAGCGGCAACGAATACGGAGGGGGGCATCTTTTGACTCCTGAGTACACAACAATCGGCATCGCCTTTTCGGCCAACAACATGGTTGTGATTATAGTGGGCTATTGAGAAGTCAAAGCAAAAAAGACCCGGGACGTTCAGGCTTGAACTGTCCCGGGTCTTTTCGGTTCTTCAGGGAGTAAAGCTCTGACCGAGCTCCTGGTCGGTGGCCTGAAGCCTATTGGCGGCGTTTTCCATAAGCTTCGCATACTCTTCAAGCATGGCAGAAAAGTTGGTAAACGTGCTCTGCATTCCCTCGTACTTGGCGATCAGCGCGTCTTGCGCCTGGCCTTTCCAGGTCTCGTTGAGGTTGTGCATCAGGCTGGTGAGCTTGTTTATAAGGTCGTCGTGCTGGGATCTTATAGAGCGCACCTCGGCCGCCCTGGACATTAGCACCTCTGGGGTCAGTTGGATGATAGTAGCCATTTTTCTTCCTCCTTGTATAATAAGTTTCAAAGTTAATATTTCAGGTACCAACAGGCTTAGAGATGCCCGTGATACAATAGCTGTAGGACAGCAGGGTCAAGTTCAACCGCCTCCAGTTGAGCCGAAAGGCTGCTTCACGTTAAGTCCGTTCCCCTGAGCCGTAAGTTAGCTGCAAACTCATTGGCTGTTTGCCGGAGACAAGGTCGCCCTTTCAGCAGTGAGGGCTATCGCATCGGCCCTTTCTGGAATGATTCTAATAAGCAAGGGTGCAGATGCTCCGGTTATCATGGGTATCTCAAAGCCTGCTGGCCTGTGATCTCCGTGCGTGGAGGTGAGAATTGTGAATCCATTATTCGTTGGCATTGATGTGAGCAGCAAGAGCAATGTGGCCTACCTGATGAAGCCGGACGGCAGCAAGCATAGTAGCTTTTCCGTGCAGAACAACCTTGGCGGTGCTAAACTGTTGTCAGAGAGAATTGTGTCGGCACTGCGTTCCATGCAGCTCAGTGATGTGGTGATTGCCCTGGAAGCCACCTCCATCTACGGGGACAGCCTGGTCTATGCCCTTTGGGAGGATGGCGGTCTTTGCCGGTTCCAGCGGAAGATCCACGTCCTGAATCCCAAACAGGTGCGGAAGTTCAAGGAAGCCTATCCCGACCTGCCCAAGAATGACTTCGTGGACGCCTTTGTGATTGCCGACCATCTCCGTTTCGGCAGGATCGCCAAGGAGGTCTATATGGACGACTATCGCTACCAGGCGCTCAGAACCCTTACCAGGGCCAGATTTGATGTGATTCAAAACCTGACTCGGGAAAAGCAGCGATTTGCTAACTACTTATTTCTGAAATGTTCTGGAACAGCCCAGGACAAGGACATTCAGAACACCAGCGCCACCACCATCGCGCTCATGGAAAGGTTTGAAACGGTGGATGACTTGGCAAATGCTGACCTGGAGGAACTGACCGCCTTTGTCGCTGAAACGGGGCGTGGCAGATTTGTAGACCCAGAATCCACCGCTAAGGCGGTACGAGCTGCAGCCAGAGGGTCTTACCGTCTGCCCAAAACGGTAAACGACACCGTAAACCAGGCCATGGCTGTATCTATTGCATCTACGCGTGCTTTGGAGAAGCAGGTCAAGGTACTGGACAAGGCCATTGAACAGCAGTTCGAGATTATCCCAAACACGCTGACGTCCATCCCCGGCATAGGCAAGGTTTACTCTGCCGGAATCATCGCTGAGATTGGAGATATACACCGCTTCGATTCCCAAGCCTCGGTCGCCAAGTTTGCCGGCCTCGTCTGGCACAAAGACCAGTCCGGTGAATTTGAGGCAGAGCACTCCCGGATGATCAAGTCCGGCAACCGCTATCTCCGTTATTACCTGCCGGAAGCCGCCAACTCTGTGAGAAGATGCGACTCTGAGTTCCGGCGCTACTATGACCTTAAATTCAAAGAGGTCAATAAGTTCCAGCACAAACGCGCACTCGCATTAACTGCCAGAAAACTGGTTCGGTTGGTCTTTCGACTGCTGAAGGACAACCGCCTGTATACCCCGCCGGAGGGCTAAGCACGCCGCTTGCCACTCTGACACATAGGCTCTGTTTCAAAAAATGACAGGAGCAGGGCTTTGTTTGGTGTTGCCATTTTGCTGCCTACATAGTGGTTCTTGCGCCGTTCCACTTAAATTTCTTTCACATCACCTACTTGATTTCATACCATTGGACTCATTTGGTTATTGCTCAATTTGCAGTTGACTCTCGGAGCTGTAGAAGTTGTTTACCTTTTCGAGAAACACCTGACGTTCCCCGTCGTTCATACCGATGAAGTAGACGGTGTCTATGTCGTCGTGATTGAAGAGGAAGTTGCCCTCTTCCCCAAGGCACCCCTCGGGGTACATGACGGCAACATAGTCGTATTCTGCGCCGGTTTCAAGCTGCGTCTGTTTTATACCGTAGATCATGAGCTTCTTTTTCCCGCCCTTGAGCAGCACTACGGAACCGATGGGTAGCAGATCAAATATTTTCATGCCTGTATCCTCCCCTTTTGTCAGCTGAATAGACCCTTGAGCTTGGAGCCGATCGATTTTCCCACAGACAAAACTGCGCTTCCGACGTTTTTAGCTGTGTCGGCCACAAAGTCGGCGGCCTTGCCAGCCGCTTCGCCAATCAGCTCGCCGGCTTTTGCGGCGGCGTCTCCTACGGCCTCCACGGTGTCTATCGCGAGGTCGGAGACAAACTCTGCCGCGTCCTTGCCAAATGCGGCTTCAGAGATCATATCGACGAGCATTACCGAACCTGCCGTAACTACTCCGACGGCCCAGACAGGGGCCAGAGGACCGGCAAGCGTCGCCACAACGGCTCCGGCGGCTATGCCCAGCCCGACGTCTGCGGCTGTTTCTCCTATAGTCTCCGCGTACATCCTCGGATTTGTAAAATCGTAGTTGTACTCCTCCATGTTGCCCGTGAAGCTGTTTATTGCCGAGAGCGCCACGCCTCCCCATTTAGCCGTCACGCCGACGTTGCGCCAGGCTTTTGCCGCGCCGGTAAGGTTGGACGACCCGCCTCCGTAGACGTAGTCGCCGAGCTTATTTGTCACATACCCGCCGAAGCTGCTAGTTTTGACGGCGTTTGTTCCGAAATAGTCGATGCCTTTGCCGCTCAACACTCCCGTACTCAGTTTAGAGATAAGCCCTATGCCCGACATGGCGCTCTTGCCGAGGTTTTCCATAGAGCGGTCAGACAGCCCGAGTGAAAGCGAGGCAAGACTGCCGACCGCGCCCATTTTTGACAGGACTGAGAGCAGGTCGCCGGTGTCTACGTCGGAAGTGTCTATAGACCGGATCACTCCGTATATGTCCGACGTGGCCATGGAAATTGGCAGAGTAGTGCGCGTAGTACTGGACTTTGAAAAGTCCGTGCGCTCCATGAGGTAGCTCACGCCCTTGGAATCGTTAAACAGGCTGCTGTCCTCGCTCACAAACCTCGCCGCCGCCTCCGCGGCGCCGGTCATGTAGCGCTGGATGCGCTCCTGCTGGGTGGTCATGCGCTTTTGCAGATTGCCGCAACGCTCGAGAAGCGCCGACGACACAGCCGCGGACACTCCCGCGCTTCTGGCGGCCGAGCGCAGCATACTGATGGCGTCCGAGACAAGGCTGTTGTACTCGCCCAGCTTGCGGCTTATATCCGCAACGCCGTCGGGGTCGACCTTTATCGTGCCCATTTAATCACCTCCGAACTCACCAGCGGCCACCGCCACCGCCTCCGCTTCCGCCGCCCGCATAACCGCCGAAAGTTTCTCCGGCGAGGCTGCTATCCGTCTCGGCGAACGCCTGCGCGGCGCGTTTGAGTTCGGCCGCAATGGCCTCAAGAGACTGGCATATGGACCGGTTTTCCTGCGTCCATTCCTCCATGCGCGCGGAGAACGCCCCGGCGGAATCCCCCGCCCAGACCTCCGACAGCGAGCCCAAAAGCCCCGTGGAGGACGAGATTATTTCCCGCAGCAGCGCGGCGACTGAGCTGATGGCGTTTGCCGCGGCGTTTGCCTTTTGCACGTCCACTTCTATCTTTCCGGTCATACAATCACCTCCTGACCGCCTTTATAACCGTCCCGTCCCACGCTCCGACCGAGGCAAGCGTGCTGCCGCCGGGCATCTCCTTGCCGTCAAAAAACAGCCTCAGCCCGCTTGCGCCGAGGAACATATCGGGCAACATAACTTTCAGCGACTCGAGCAGCTTTCCGGCAAGTTCATCTGCTGGCATAAACGCCGGAGCCTCGATGTCCAGGGGCTGCAAGCCGGACAGCTCCAGAGTCACGATTACATTTCCCACTCTCATGGCGCGCCGCCCCCATGCCCGAGCATTTCCGCGACGGCGGATATGAAACCGTCCCAGCCGGGAAAGCTTGCGCGCCAGCGACCGTCGGCGCCTTCATTGCCCATCCGTCGCAGACAAAGCGGATCGCCGCCCCCAAAGCAAATAAAGGCGTCCACACTTTGCGCGGCAAAGTCGGTTTTTACGATGACGCAGACCGTCTCCGCCGCACCCAGGCCGCCGCAAAGTGCGTCTTTCAGCGCTCGCGGAACGGGCGGGGCGTCCTCCGCGCCGCCGCAAATCGCGGCTATGTCCACGCCGGAGAGAGTGAAGGCTCCCGCGCCCTGATTGGCGCCGCCGGACGGCAAATTGCACGTGAGCCAGCCGAGCACTTCGTCTGGCTCCGCGGACTCCGTAAGTCGCAGGCTCTCCCCGTCCGGGGCGAGGGTTACGAACCGGCCGCCAAGCCGGTAGAGAACCCGCTTTTCGTCCCCCTTACGGGTCCTGAGCAGGCACACAGCGTAAGAATCGCAGCGCGCGCAGACCGATACCACGTCCGCCGCGGCCTGCGAGACTGAAGCTCCGCCCACAAAATTCATTTCCAGCAGCCCGCACGCGTCAAGATCCTCCTGAGCCTTCTGGACGGCGGCGGAGATCTCGCTCCTGTCAAGCCCGAAGAACGGGTCCTCCAGCCCGTAGAACTCGTCCGCGCCAAGCAGCCCGGTTAGGTATGCCAGCTCTCTCGCCGAAAGCCTCAGCGATTTCATACTCCGTCACCTCCCATGCGGGTTACAGCTTTGAACTTTATGAGTTTGCCGTCTGTAGAAAAATAACCCTCGTCGGCGGCGAGCGCAGAATCGCGCTCTGTAAATGGCATGGCGGAGGAGTTCACAAAGCCGTGCCTGAGCAGGTTCCCACCGACGGCGGCGCAGGCTCCGCGCAGGATCAGGCTGTTGACGAACCCCACGCCCATATTGTACAGCGTCTGGATATCCGCGCAGCCGCCCGCTGCGGCGACGATTACGCCGAGCTTTCCGCCCAGACGCACCAGCAGATCCAGCTGCCTCGCGGCGTTGTCGCCCATGGCGTCAAAGCACTTTTTAAGGTCGGTAAGAAGCAGGACAACCGGCTCGAACGCCCCGCTGCCTCCGTTCTCCGTTGATTCCTTGCGCCGCTGCATAAAGGGCATCAGCGCGTCCACGGCGGCGTCGAAGTCTTCAGCGGAGTTCAGCCTGCGCTCCGCTCCGCCGTCGCGGACAAGACCGGTCAGGCCGTCGAAGCTGATGAATCTCGCGCAGGGGAGAGAGGAGTACTGCCCCAGCACGGTGGACACGAAGCCGTCGCATTTTTCCGCGCAGGACACGGTTATAAAGGGCTGTTCCCCGGGATCAACGCAGAGGGGCGATACGTTGTCAAAGCGCAGGCCGAGCGCTATGCCGTCTTCCCTAATATCTGAAAGCGAGACCCTCTCCGGCAGCACGGGTATCGGCTCTGGCCTGGCGCCGCGCCACTTTTCGCACAGCATCGAGACCAGCTCACGCATGGAGCGCAGCCTCTCGCTTTCGGTTTCGCCCGACGCCGGAAGCGCCGTCTGGAACTCCAGCACGCCGTTTGGCTGCTTTACCAGTCCGCGGCCCGGCGTGTCTTTCGGTTCCAGGCCTCCCGTGCGCCCGACTATGGACGCGTAGTCGCCCCTGTCCTTCATGCGGAGCGCTATGCCCACATTCATATACTGGCTTATCTTATAGCTTACACCGTTTACGCTGGACGCGGTCAGCAGCACATATATGCCGAAAGACGGACCAGAGCTGCAGAACCTGCGCAACTGAGGCTCGGCGTATGGATACAACTCGAACAGGGGGCCAAAGTTGTCTATGGCGAGCACTATAAACGGCAGCCGCCGACCCGTCGCCTCCATGTAGGACAGGATATTTGCCGTGCCCCCGCCGGAGGAAATCAGGGCCTTGCGCGAGTCCATCTCGCGCTCCAATAGCTCGAGCAGCTTTTTCACCTTTTCGTCGTCCCTGCCTCCGACGGCTACGCCGCCGACCTGAGGCAGTCCGGCAAAGGCAGTGAGACTGCCGCCTCCGCAGTCGAGCAGATATATATGCAGCTGCTCGGGGGTGTAAGTAAGAGCCATGGACAAGATCGCCGTCTGCAAAAACGTCGTCTTACCCGAGCCTTGAGCGCCGTATACGGCTATATTGCCCTCGTCGGAGAGGTTGAGACGCAGCGGATACTGGGACTGCGAGCGGGGATCGTCCGCTATGCCAATCACCGGACGGAGCGACGCTGCGGCGCCGTCGTCGGCGTTTTCCCCGTCGAAGGAGATCTGCACGAGGTCGTTGAGGTACAGCGTTTCCGGCAGCGATGGCATCCAGACGGCCCTCGCGCGGCTGAAGCCGTTTTTGCGCGCGTAGGCGTCCAGCCAGTTGACTACGGCGTCGATCTCGCTCTTGTCTGTGCGGAAACCCATGGTTTTTTCCGGCTCATAGCAGACTCGTCCGCCGTAGAGGTCAACAAACGATACCCGGTTCAGGCGCTGCAGGCGCAAATCGCGCTCCGGCGCGTACGGGGCGCCGCACCAGAACGACTGTATTTCCTCGTACACCTCGTCCTCGCCGACGCGGACTATGACGCGTCCGGCGTTGGTTATCTTGGCCGCGTCCGGACGACCGAGCATATCGCGGCTGTCCGATGAATTTGCGACCTTCAGGCACCAGCGGAAGCGGATGTTGGCCTGCATCTTGTCGTCCACCACGCTGCCAGGCTTTTGCGTCAGCAGGATTATCTGCACGCCAAGCGCACGCCCTATCGCGAAAATGCTGTTCACCGCTGGCATGAACTCTGGGAACCGGAGCTTGAACTCGGCGAACTCGTCTATGACGACGAAGAGATACGGCATCGGCTCCGACGCCTTGCCCGCGCGCAGCAACCTGCGGTAGGCGGAGATGCTTGTAACGCCGTTTTTGTCCAGAAGCTCTTTGCGCCGCGTGAGTTCGTGCTGCAGCGCCACAAGGTTTGCCGTAATGCTAACGTCGAGATCCGAAATGGCTCCGGCCAGATGCGGGAGGTTTTTAAACGGCAGCAGCAGCCCCGTGCCCTTGAAGTCTATGAGCACGAAAGAGACGGCTTCGGGCGGGAACTTCACCGCCATTGCCAGTATCCAGGTCTGCACCGTTTCGGATTTGCCGGAGCCTGTCATACCAGCTATTAGCCCGTGAGGGCCACTGCCCTTTTCGTTTATGTCAAAAGTGAAGGTTTCTTCTCCAGCGGCGACTCCGATGGCTACGGCCATGGACTCCTCCGGCCTGGGGTCGGCCCAGTTCTTTTCTACGTTCAGCATGGACAGGCTCCTGGCGCCGTAGCCCTGCATAAAGGACACATTCGTCGGCAGGGCGAGAGCGGCGGCGCCGTCGGACACCCTCACGGGCGCAAGGGCACGGGCAAAGCGGTCGTACCCGCTTTTGTCGACGTGATCGGGGACGAATTTCGTCTTCGCCGATACGCTCCGGCTCTCGTATGTATAGCCCGAGCTGGGATAGACCTCCACTATGCGCTGGCACTCCTGCGGGAGATTTTCCAGCCTGTCGAACAGGAAGAGCGAGGCGCATCCGAGGCCGTCGGCCGCGTTCAGATAACGCATTACGCGGTGTCCCGCCATAAGCTCGGCGGAGGCGCAGACAAAAAGGTAAAACGGCCTGTGCGACGGTTTGACGCCATACTCGCTCGAAGAATTTTCGGCGGCCCGCTGCGCAAGTATGTCCGCGAAGTCGTCCAGAAGCTTTCTCGCGCTCGCGGGGCTGTCCGCCATATAACGGGCGTTCCTGGTGTCGTCAAAAACGTGCGGCAGCCAGCGGGCGAACTCCCAGTCCCCGCGCTCGGCTTTATCGAATACGAACACCATACGCAGCTCGGCGTAGCTGTGGTGCGCCGCGGCCTGCACAACAAGGTTTTTGGCCTCAGACACAGCCGACGCCCGGTTCCCGATCACGCCGCAGACGGGAGCCTCGCACAGGGAAAGGGTTATGGGGCAGTCTGAAGTGAAAGCGTACCTCTCCGCGATTTCCTCCGGCTTGCCCGCCAGCTCGTCCTCATTGAGCGTCAGCGTACGCCTGGGAGCCGTGATGCTCACGCAGGACTTTACGCTGCCAAGGCCGAGCCTCAGCTCCATAAAGTCCACGTCAGAGCCTTTCCTGTCCCAGAGAGAGCGCTCCAGCGCTCCAGCGGCGCGCACGCAGTCGTCCGCGTCAGGGTTTACGCTGTTGAGTATGCGGCGCTGCGCAGTCATGAGCCGCTCTATATATTCCGTCTGCTCCCGGAGATAGTCGCGGTACTTCTCCGTACGGAGAAGCTCATTTTTCCTGTACCGGGTTTTTTCGGAGCGGAGCCTGAGCACTGTCGTAAGCACGCTGACCGCTGTAGTCGGGAGCATGAGGTAGAGCGTATTCATACTGTCCAGCACGGTCAGCGAGAGCGTCAGCATTACAGCCATGAGCAGCACTGGGGCCAGCAAGACGCTCAGCCAGTTCGTCTCCGGCTTTCCGCCCTGCGACGGCGGCGGCTGAAGCTCGATCCTGACCGAAGGCAGCTCTTCCGCAAGGCGGGGAGAGGCCTTGTACTCGTACGGATAAGGGGCGTCCACGCTGTCTGCCGTGTATACGCCGCGCTCTGTCTCCGGGAGGGAAACCGTTATTTTCCCGTGGCAACGGAATACGAGGGACGTACCCTCCACCACGGCGGAGCAGAACCCCATGGTTATCCGGTCCCCGTCGTAAAGGGAACCCTCCGTGATCTTCTGCCCGTTTACGTATGTCCCGTTCGTGCTTCCGAGATCCCGCAGACGCAGCCCGCCGCCAACGGCGGACAGGCTGAAATGCCGCCCGGACACCTGCCTGCATGAGAGCGAGACATCGCAGCCGGAGCTGCGGCCGACGGTTATCTCCTTCTGCCCGTGTATATCGACCCGCTTAGGCTCCGAGCCGCGGGCATACACCGTCGCCGCTAGACCCTTTTCGCCGTCAATGCGTACGGGGCGCTCGAATTCAAGCGCCTGCCTGGAAATGCCGCCGTACCCCCTACGGCCCTGGAGATCCCAGCCGCCGGCGGCGACGCGAACTTCAAACGCCGCGGGAGGCAAAAGCTCCGCGGGCACCCGCAGACGATCCCCTTCGCCGCTGCCCACGCGCATGACCGCGCCGTCCGAAGCGATATCCTGTTCCCATATCCGGGTTTTTGAATACAGGCGAAATACATATTCCACGGCGCTTCTTCACCTCCCCAAAGCGAGCATGGATTGCCCGAATGCTGGAATACGACCCTGGCGGCCTGAATTCCATTAACAATCAAATTCTGATATTTAAATTATATTATATTATTTGCACAAGTTCATGTCAACAAGAATAAACCCCCGAAAGCGCCTCCGGTGCTGTGCCAGAATCTGACCGCGATATTGACAAGCCTCGCGCCGCGGATATACAATAGCTGTAAATGCAGATGATTGGTGATGTTATGCAGTTTCATTACAGCGCGCTCTGCGGACGTGGGCGGATACGCTCGGTTAATCAGGACAACGTATACTGCTGCGGCAAGTTCCGTGCCGACCCAGGCTCCTCCGAAATTTTCAGCGCGGAGGGCGTAGCGGACGGCTCCGGCGTATTCTGCGTCGCGGATGGTATGGGCGGGGGGGCCTTCGGGGAGGAGGCCTCGCTGGAGGCTGTGAAGCTCCTGCGGGAAGCCGGAGGGCCGGCATCGAAAAAGGACGTGGACAAATACATACGCGCGGCGAACGCTCTCGTCTGCTCGGCGGCGGAAGAAAAGGGCGCCGGGCTGATGGGCACGACGCTGGCCTATGTCGGCTTCGACGGGCGCAGGGCGCTCGCGGCAAACGTTGGCGACAGCAGGATATACCGCTTACGCGACGGCGAGCTGGAACAGCTCTCGCGCGACCACACCGTGCTCAGTTCGCTGATATCCATGGGTATACTTTCCGGGGAGGACGCGGCTCAGCATCCGGACAGGCACTCGCTGAGCCAGTATATCGGAATACCCGAGGAGGAGATGCTGATAGAGCCGGATTTCGCCTCGTGGCGGCTGCAGCCGGGGGACGTTATTATGCTGTGCAGCGACGGGTTATCCGGATTTGTGCAGGACGCAGAGTTTGCGAGACTGCTGAAGGAGCGCTCCGTGCCGGGCGAGGCGTGCGAAGCGCTGTACAGGGCGGCCGAGGAAGCTGGTTCCGACGACAATATCTCCGTCGTCGTTATCCGTGCGGACAAAAACTGAAGGGGGCGGAAGGATGAACGGGAACTACAGGATCGGCGACGAAGTGCTCGGCGGCTGGAAGCTTACACGGCTGATAGGCAGCGGCGGATTCGGCTCTGTTTATGAGGCGCACCGCGTCGACGGATTCGGCATAGACTCAAAGGCGGCAATTAAAATCATCACCATCCCTCAGAACGAGGAAGAGGTGCGCAATGTCCGCTCCGAGGGCATGGACGACGCGAGCGTCACCGCTTATTTCCAGGGGTTTGTGGAGGAGATGGCTCGCGAGATATCCATCATGGGCCTGCTGAAAGGCTCGGAAAACGTTGTCGCGTACGAAGATCACGCCATCGTACCTCACGAGGGGAAGATAGGCTGGGACATTATAATTCGGATGGAGCTGCAGACCCCGCTGCTGCGCTACGAGGAGCTGCGTCCCCTCAACTGCTCCGACACGGCCCGTCTCGGGCTGGACATCTGCTCCGCGCTCGAGCTTTGCCGCAAAAACGGCATCATCCACCGCGACATAAAACCCGAGAACATCTTCGTCTCCGATACGGGCCGCTTTAAGTTGGGCGACTTCGGCATAGCGCGAGTGGCGGACAAGACCACCGGGGGGCTTTCGCGCAAGGGCACATTTACATATATGGCCCCGGAGGTATACAAGGGCCAGGCATATGGCTCGAGCGTGGACATCTACTCCCTTGGCCTGGTAATGTACAGGCTGCTCAACAACAACCGCGGTCCCTTCCTGCCGCCCGTTCCCAGCCCGCTGACGTATAACGACCGTGAAAGCGCCCTTGCCCGCCGCCTCGGCGGCGAAGCGCTCCCGCTCCCTGCTCGGGCCGGGAACGAGCTTGGACGCGTAGTTTTAAAGGCCTGCGCCTTTAAAAGCCACGACAGGTTTGCGTCCCCAGCTGAAATGAAGGCTGCGCTCATGACCGCCTGCTCCGTGCTGGGCTACAATATACCCTGGACCTACAGCGGCGTTTCGGACTTTTCCGGCGGCGGGGATGAACCTACATACGCCGAATGGGACGAAGGCGGCACATCCGCCTTCACGGAACCGGTTTTTGACCCGCAGCCCTCTCCAAAGCCGCCCAGGCGTAAAGTTAACCGCGCGTTCGCGATAGGAGCCGCGGCGGCTGCGGCTCTAGTCCTCTGTATAACGGCGGCCATGTTGTTCTCGGGCGGACTGCCCGGTCGCGAAAACGCGGTTTTGCCGGACCCGGAATCCGGAACCGAGGCCACGGACCCGGTAGAGCCGTCCTCGGCCGTTGAGACGCCGGCGGCCGCGTCGCCAAGCCCGGAGAGCGAGGAGACATCTGCGCCGTCTCCATCGCCGTCTCCGGAGCAGAGCGCAGCCCCGTCCCCGTCTCCGACGGAGTATCAGCCGGTATACAGTGCGGAGCCGGTTCCGGTTGCGACTCCAGCGCCGGTTTCTACGCCTGCGCCAACTCCCACGCCAGCACCGGCGTCGCTCACTCTGAGCAGCACAAACGTGACGGTCAAGACCGGCGAGACGGTAAGGGTGACCGCTTCCGGCGGCACCGGAAGCTACACCTGGCAGGCGAACTCCAATATCATCAGCGTGGATAACGGGGTAATCCGCGGCGCCGGTCAGGGAGACGCGACCATAACCGTCCGCAGCGGAACCCTGTCGGAAACGATATACGTCACGGTGACCGAGCCGGATTTGAGCCTCTCTCAGTCCTCACTCAGCCTGGACAAGGGTGACACATACACCTTGCGCGCCTACACAAACCTGAGCGACTACGAGCTGTCGTGGAGATCTTCAGATTCGCGAGTAGTCACAGTTGAGGATGGTCGGCTGGAGGCCGTGAGTGTCGGCGAGGCCACGGTCCGCGTTACGATGCAGGGCGAAATCTTCAGCTATACCGCCTCCTGCCAGGTGACGGTGACCGCCGAGCGCGGGAACTTCTATATATCCACCGACGCCAGCCCTGGCTCACCGATAAGCTCGTATACGGGCGGCGCTCCCGGTGGAGAATCGTTCTACTGCTTCGTCGACGACCAGATCATATACAGCGCCTCGTGGAGCACCTCCGATGAAAGTATCGCTCGGGCAGATCACATTTCCGGCGGCACGGTTGTCTGGTTTTTCAACCCTGGTACGGTCACGCTGACCGCCTCGGGCACCCTGGACGGGAACTCCTATTCGGGTTCGATAGTCATAACCATTACGTGAAATAAACCGGGGGTATTGCCATGAAGAAATTGTCTGTTATGCTAATTATTACTGCATCCATTTTGATTTTGTCCTCCTGTGCGGATAATAACAACCACGTCTCACCTTCGTCTACAACGGCAAATGAAAATGAAAATTTGAATTCAACCCTGCAGCCCGTGGACGAATCTTCCTCGTCTGCACATGATGAGCCTGTCGTTTTGTGGGAAACAAATCCCGGCAGAATGGAAATTGGCGCAACAAACGCTACGCTTTCTTTAAGAGCAATAATTTATGGCCAATCCACTATGAAAATAACAGGTGTAGGCATAGACCTATATGACGAGCGAGGAAAGCATTTGGCCTCTGCAAGCGAGTCAGCTGAGCTTTATGGCAACAGCCATAACCTTATTATTTGGTATGATATGAATATCGACCTGAATTATATACTTGAAAGCAACACAAGGTACATTTTTACCATGTTTGTTGTAATCGATGACGCCACTTATACAAGTGAAAACCATTCATTCACAACAGAAGCAGATGATTCGCAGATTCTGGCTGAAGATGACGCATTTGCCATATATGCACCGACTCCTATTCCGACGCAAATGCCGGTCACGCCAGAACCTGCCACATCTCGCCCGCCTTTACTATACGGCATGGAGCAAAATGGGCAATACAACCTTACACTATACGAATCAGGCATACAGGAAGTATCAGATGGAACCATGGTTTTGGCTGACTTGATGGTACCCAGCACGGTCACAGATGAAGAGGCTCAAAACATTCTTGCAGCGGATTCAGAAGCCAACTACTACAATGGTGGCAGCTATGAAGAAATAAGGTATTCTGGAGGCTTCTTGATTCGTAGTGCGGGTGATTCATTGTGGAAAAGGAGTTCGTCTTCCGACGTTATAGAATTAGAAGTGTTTTCTTCTGGCAAGGTTTTTATACCTTATAATGCTCAGTTCACTGATAATATGACGAGCATTATGTTTGGTTCCATTAGGAATGTAAGCAGCTTGAATGAACTATTTCATGTTTCGTTCATGGGTATGGAATTTAACTATTCCTCAATTGAGGTTCATGTAACGGTATCTGACGGAATGATAACTGTAGTCGATATGTACTATACGCCGTGAAAACTACGATCGCTGATGCAATGATTTCACTAGCTAAAAGTGATGCGCATTGAGTGATTTATCAGCGTGTAAATCACCATTATAAGGTAAACGCAAACAATCACAAAGCTGAAAGAGGGCTTCTGGGGTGAGCAATCAAACAAAAAGAGGGCTCGGCAGAGCCTTGACCATTCTAAGTATCTTCGGATTCATATTTTGTGTTTTCACGATACCTCGGCTTTCGTTGGATGGTACGGGAATCATTTTTATGACCGTATATAGCATTCTCGTGTGTGGAGCGATATTTTATCTCGGATATCGATTGCAACATGTCAAAACAAAAGCAAAAGTTGCTGAATTAAAGCTAGAAAAGCAACGGGGTGCACAAATGGTCAGTATAATCAAATACGAGGGATCCGAGAATGTGTGCGTTTGGAGGCATCCCGCCAAGACTGTAACTACTGGCTCGCTGCTGATGATTAAGCCCCCGTTTGAGGCTGTCATTATGCAGCAAGGCGTTCCTGTAGCGAGATATCCGTCAAGTTCTGCTATTGCTATCAATGCACGTAACTTGTCCAGGCCGTACTTTACTACTGATCCGGATGAGGATTACGAAACCGACTGTGAGATTTACTTTGTCAATATGGCATATATGGTTAAGCTCGAGTGGCACAACGACAATTCATTTCCCTGCTATGTAAGTGCTCAAGTCAAATGTAAGATAGGAGCGACAGGCACTGCTAAATTGAAAATCAATGATGCGGCGCGATTTGTTGCGGAGATTTATTCCTGTCAGGCACGTTTTGAAACCCCGCAAGAAGCAATCGACGCAGTTATTAGCTATTTCAATGGAATAGGGCGTAAGGTTGTTGCTCGCGAGTTCTCAAAAATGATAAATAACGGTAGGTACGAATTAGTTACTGTTGAGACAAACAAGGATATTCTTGCTAAAGAACTGTATAAAAATGTGATGGAAAACCTAATAATTAGCCCAGATGTCGGTCTTGCACTTGATAGTTTAACTATTGACCGCATCGTAAATATATCTGATATTTTTGCTGTATTTCAGAAAACTCCCGATGAACAGGCAGAGAATATGCAAAAGGTAAATGAGCAAATACCTGCTAACATAGTCATCGAAGTTGATGACATAATCGCCAAGGAATTCCCGCCTGAGAAGTACATGTTGGGAATGTGCCACGCCATCTGGCACAGGGCAAAAGAGCTATATGCAGAGCGCGGGTACACGTGGTACTCACCGCAGGATATTCATCCCCTTTGGACGTTTGATTGACGAAAGACCCGGTGACGCGGATGATTTACACGCCGAAAACAAAGCAAGCCCTGAAGCTGTGCTTCGAGGCTCACAAGAATCAGGTGGACAAAAGCGGCATGCCGTATGTTTTCCACCCTTTCCACGTCGCAGAGCAGATGACAGACGAGATATCGACCATTGTCGCGCTGCTGCACGACGTGGTTGAGGACACGCCGTACACGCTGGGTGACATCGCAGCGATGGGTTTTGGTGACGAGGTCACGGACGCGCTCGCACTGCTGACACACGACGAGGCTGTGCCGTACTTGGAGTACGTCGCCGCGCTACGCTCAAATCCCGTCGCCCGCGCCGTGAAGCGCGCCGATCTCATGCACAACAGTGACAAGGGCCGGCTGGACGAAATCACGCCGAAGGATCGGGAACGGCTGCAAAAATACAGGGCGGCGCTGGCAATCCTTGACGAAGCCTGATGCGGCAGCATACATTTTAAGTTCTGCGGAGGAGTGCGTATGAAAAACCTTGACCGCTATCGCGGCTGTCTCGTAGGCGGGGCAGCGGGCGATGCGCTGGGCTATGCGGTGGAGTTTTCAAGCGAGGACGCCATTTTCTCGAGGTACGGCTCGCGCGGCATAACCGAATACGAGCTGCACGGCGGCAAGGCCCTCATCTCTGACGACACACAGATGGCCCTCTTCACCACGAACGGCCTGCTGCTCTGCACGACGCGCGGAATGCTGCGCGGGATTGCCGGGCCGTATGAGAGCTACATAGGCATGTGCTACCGTGACTGGCTCGTCACGCAGGGGCAGAGCTGCCCGTATGCGCGCGGCATAAGCTGGCTGCGCAACATACCGGAGCTGAACCACCCGCGCGCCCCCGGAAACACCTGCATTACCGCGCTGATGCGCCCCGAGCTCGGCTTCACGGCCAGACCCATCAACAACTCCAAGGGCTGCGGCGGCGTGATGCGCGTCGCGCCCGTGGGTCTCTATCTCGGAGGCGGCGGGATGAGTTCCGACGAGATTGACCGAATCGGTGCTGAGGTAGCGGCGCTGACACACGGGCATGAGCTGGGCTGGCTCCCGGCGGCGATGCTTACACACATTGTAAATCTGCTGGCACACACCGACGTCTCGGTGTCCGAGGCCGTCGAGGACGCGCAGGAGGCGCTGCGCCGCGTCTTCCCGAACGCCGGGTACACCGGGGAGCTGCTCGACTTGGTCGAGCTGGCGAAGAAGCTCGCTGCGGGCGGCAGGAGCGATCTCGAGGCAATCAAGGCCATCGGCTGCGGCTGGGTCGCGGAAGAGACGCTTGCAATAGCCATGTTCTGCGCCCTGCGGCACGAGGACGACTTCGAGGCCGCGATTATAGCTGCCGTCAACCACGGCGGCGACAGCGACTCCACCGGTGCCGTGACCGGCAACATCCTCGGCGCGAAGCTCGGCCTCGCCGGGATTCCTGAGAAGTTCAGGACGAATCTCGAGCTGTATGACACCGTCATAGAGGTCGCCGACGACCTCTGCAACGACTGCCGAATGACCGAATACGGCGAGTACAGAGACGAGGTCTGGCTGCGGAAGTATGTGTACGGAACTTATCCGAATTGACAAGCGTAAATAAATAGCCGTCGATGGCAGCGCCATCGACGGCTATTCATATTTAACGTCTACACACTCTATCCCCACGACCTCATCCACCGCTACCCCTGTCCCATCCTCAAACACCATCATACGCTCAACCTCGTCCACGCGCTTGAGCACCCCAGTGTGCGTCACATACGCGCCGCCGCTTTTGCGCTCGTCGGAGACAAAATAGGTGACGGTCACGGTCGGTGAATCGAGCGTTGCGAGGTACTGCTGCTTGTAGTCCAGCTCCGCACGCTGCTCCTCGGTCAGCTCGATACGCTCGTCGGTGAGGCGCGCCGTCTCGTCTATCGCGTCGCCGTAGCCGGTGAGTGCCGCAAAGGGCGAAAACTGCGCCGCCCTGTCGCTCATGGGCATGGGCTCGTGCGCGGACTTCGGCCGCGGGAGGTCTATGATGTCGTCGTACTTGCTCACGCCTTGTGCCCTCCTATCTGCCCGTTGCGGTCTCGCATGGTGGCGCCTTCCTCGTAGTTCATGCCGCGGAGGACGGCGTTTTTGCCGTACTTCTGCTTTATCTTCAGCAGCGCCGCCTGCTTGCGCTT
>OJQW01000155.1_pt1 | contig 38533 bp, 35 predicted proteins | sample 1599041 | NCBI WGS metagenome assembly OJQW01 (sample SAMN03922518, study PRJEB24848) | human gut metagenome | isolation source: stool sample | host: Homo sapiens | place: Germany | collected 2010-02
ACATCGGTGATCGCTACTCTTATGAGGGTACCCTCGGCTGGAACGTCTTTAAGCTAAAGAGCGTCGAAGGTATCGTAACTGGTGCCGAAGGCACTGGCGAAAGCACCACCGAGATCTCTGAGGACTACGATGGTGGCCTGCGCGCTTCTGTCGACGCCGACCTCGATGCCTATATGCTCTACCACGGCGTCCGCGTCTGGTACGTTGCTGACAAGAAGAGCGTTTTCTGCACCACCGGCGACGCTGTCTACGTCAACGATCTCTCCAAGGTTACTACTCTGAACTGCCCGAGCAAGAGCGCCCGCGACGATCTGTTCAAGGGTGTCAGCAACCTTGAGACTGGCCTGAAGGTTGGATCCTCCAACTATGATCCTTATGAGGTTGCTCTCGTTGATAACTCCGCTGTCGACCTGCCGAGCGACACCAACAACAACGCTCAGGTCTACTACTACATGGATCTGGGTGAGCTGGGTACTCGCTCCACCGCTAAGGACACCGTCGTTGTTGACGGCACCGCCGTTAAGAATGACAATGTCTGGACCGACATCTCTGATATTGACCGTGGTGCCGGCATCGTCTACATGGTTGCCAACACCACCGGCAACTCCACCAAGGCTGTTTATTACGTCTACCCGACCAGCACCACCGTTGGTGGCGTTGAGAAGGTAACCTCCAGCGGCGTCATCACTCTGACCGATGGCACTGAGATTGCTCCTTCCGTGTTTGTTGACGATCTGGCTGGTAAGGTCGCTTACCTCCGCGCTGAGGTTGCCAGCCCGAGCTCCAGCACTCCGAGGTATGCATTCACTCTCGATTCTCATGGTCACTGGATTAACTACGACCAGAATTCCCTGAGGGCTGTTGCCTACTGGACTGGCGATGTGCGTCCGACTTCGGATCATGACGCTTGGACTCACGACGTGACCTTCGATGCTCTGTTCGCTCGCGTTTCCAACGGTGAGATAGTTGCTGTTCCTGTAACTAATAGCTGGATTAAGACCAACCTCAGCCTCATTGGCGAGGGCGGCGGTTACTATGATATCACCGATAATCTCGTTGGCGATACCACCTACAGCCCGATACCGCTGAAGACGAGTGAAAAGTATGGCAGCTACGATTTCAAGAACAGCTTTACTGTTAAGGCTGACAAGTTTGAAATCACCTGCAATAGTACCGACTACATCTTTAACCCCGACACTGTTCAGTACTACATTGCTGAGGACTACGGCAACGGCCTCACCGTCACTCCGTACACTGGCAATGATGAGCTGATTGAGGGCCTCAACACTGAGGGCGGCGCTCCCATCGACACTGTCACCCTGCAGAATGTTGCTGTCCTCACCAAGAAGGTTGACAATAGCAACGTTGTCACTGTCATCTTCGGTTACAACGGCGTCAAGTCCGTCTCCGGCGGCATCCTGTTCCTGCCTCACGGCCTGACCAGCGCTGATTGGACTTACAGCAAGGACAACTACATTGCCTTCACCGGCAAGGGCGACGTCTACCTGAATGGTGTTGACCTTAATGATGAGGATTCCAACATCATCTATGTCAAGGCCAACGATTTTAATAGCTTCAGCTATGATGCTGGCTTCTATCGCTACACGATGGACGCTCAGGGCTACATAACTGAGCTTACAGAGGTCAACACCCAGTTCAAAACCATTACTGGTGTGCCCGGCACCACCGGCGACGGCTTCTACGTACTCAACGGCAAGGAAGTTTCCGCCGACGTGGTTGTCCGTGACGTGCGTACCGGCGTGCAGAAGGCAGAGTACGACGGCATCAACGAGATGGCTGCGTTCTTCAACGAGAATGCTGACCCGACTCATCCGCTGAACCTCGTCTACAGGGTTGTTGACAGCAAGGTCGTCATGATCTACGTCGTCGACGCTATCCCCGGCGAGGATACCTACAAGGTTACGGTGAACAACGAGACTAATGGTCAACTTACTTTCACCGCTGATCCTATAGTTCTCAAATCCTACAATGAGGAAACTGTCACCATTGAACTCAAGACCGAGGCAACTTGGTCTGCGACCGACGGAACTCTGAATATTGAGGTCAATAACAAGCCGGTTGCGCTTGATTGGGCTGATGACATTACCGTGTCTGCGGATAAGAAGACTGCTTCTTTCGAGCTGACTGTCAGGGGCAATACCGCTGTCGATATTATCAGCTTTGTACCCGCCGAGTAATTCTCGCGCCTAACCCAATAAACGCCTAAACGTTTTCCGCCCCCGCTTTTGCGGGGGCGGTTTTTTCGTGTCAACACGGACAAAACTGCGTTTCTGCGGGGCGGCGTATTTGTGCGGTTTTGACGATTGACTTTCGCCGCGTGGGGTAGTATCCTAATTGCACAACAACTTCACACCACAAAGACAGTGAAGGAAAGAGTAACCCGAAAGGAACGGCACAGTGAGCTCCGGAGAGTGGGAACGGGGCGCGGGGGGTTCGGGTGAACATGGTTCCGGAGTTGCGCACCGAGCGCGTTTTGCGTAAGGCTGCGACGGGTTCGCCCGTTATAGCGGCAGGGGTTTGATGGAACTCCGTGAGGCACGTATGCGTGAGCTGCGTGCGAATCAGGGTGGTAACACGGTTATACAATCGTCCCTGGCGTACTTTGTGCGCCAGGGATTTTTTGTTGCCGTCCCCGGCGCGGAAAAAGAGGGGTAATCAAATGGCAATGATAGAACTGCGGCACCTGACCAAGACCTACGGCACGGGCGAGAGCGCGGTGAAGGCGCTCGACGACGTCTCGCTGGAGATAGAGCAGGGCGAGATATTCGGCATCATCGGCCTGTCCGGCGCGGGCAAGAGCACGCTGGTGCGCTGCATCAACCTGCTTGAGACGCCGACGGCCGGCGAGGTCATAGTCGACGGCAAGACCATGACCGACCTCAAGGGCAAGGCTCTGCGCGAGGCCCGGCGGAACATCGGCATGATATTCCAGGGCTTCGACCTGCTGATGCAGCGCACGGCGCTGCAAAACGTCCGCTTTCCGCTGGAGCTGGCTCACACGCCGAAGGCGGAGGCCGACAGGCGCGCGAGGGAGCTTTTAAAGACCGTCGGCCTTGGGGGGCGCGAGGGCGCGTATCCGGCGCAGCTCTCCGGCGGCATGAAGCAGCGCGTCGCGATAGCCCGCGCGCTGGCCAGCAATCCGCGCGTGCTGCTGTGCGACGAGGCCACCAGCGCGCTGGACCCGACCACTACCGAGAGCATCCTGGAGCTGCTCAAGGACATAAACCGCACGATGGGTGTCACGGTGGTCGTGATAACCCACGAGATGCGCGTGGTGGAGCGCATATGCTCCCGCGTGGCGATAATCGCGGACAGCCACATCGCCGAGATGGGCGAGGTGCAGGAGGTGTTCCTCCACCCGAGGACCGAGGCGGCCAAGAAGCTGGTGCTGCCCAGCCGCAGCGGCAAGCTGGAGGGCTTCACCGAGGACGAGGCGGCCACGGCCGTGGACGAGTGCCGCGGCGAGCTGATACGCCTGGCCTTCGACGGCACGACGACCGACCGCCCGGTCATCGCCGACATGATACTCTCCTGCGGCGCGCCGGTGAGCATAGTCTACGCCGACACGCGCAGCATCGAGGGCAAGCTCTACGGGCACACGGTCCTGCAGCTCCCCAGCGACGCGGCCGTCGCAGAGAAGATGAAGCGCTGGCTGCGCGACCAGGGCATCAGCTACACGAAGGAGGTCCAGTGAAATGAGCTTCGGACAGATACTTGCGCTCGTCCCCGAGGCGCTGTGGGAGAGCATATACATGACCATCGGCTCAACCGCGCTGGCTTACGTTATCGGACTGCCGCTCGGCCTGGTTCTGGTGGTCACGGCCAGGGACGGCATACACCCCATGCGCGCGCTGAACATGGTGCTCGGCGCGGTGGTCAACTTCCTGCGCAGCATACCGTTTGTGATTTTGCTGTTCTTCGTGACGCCGCTCACAAGGCTTATCGTGGGTCGTGCCATCGGCTCGGAAGCGGCGATCGTCCCGCTGGTCATCAGCGCGTTCCCCTTTGTGGCGCGAATGGTCGAGCAGAGCGCGAGGGAGGTCGACCGCGGCGTGGTCGAAGCCAGCCAGGCCATGGGCGCGAGCAACTGGCAGATCATCACGAAGGTGCTCCTGCCCGAGTCCAAGCCCAGTCTCCTGAACGGCGCGGCCGTCTCCGCGACCACTATCCTCGGCTACAGCGCGATGGCCGGCTGCTTCGGCGGCGGCGGCCTCGGCTCGGTGGCCATCAACTACGGCTATCAGCGCTACGACTTCATGGTCATGTTCGTCATGATAATCGTGAACGTCGTGCTCGTGCAGGCGCTGCAGGAGTCCGGCACCCGCGGCGCGCGGCTGACGGACAAACGGATAAGATAGAATCCTCCAGGGGGAATCTTATCCCCCCTAGATACCCGGCGCAGGGCGCCGGTATACCCCCCTCGTCTTGCACGGCAGGACGGTTGCGCCTCAGAGGCGCAAGATATGGATAAATGCGATATACATCACCAATTTATAAAACCAAAATGAAAAGGAGACACAAACATGAAAAAGATTCTTGCACTGACGCTCAGCGCCATCCTCTGCCTCGGCCTGCTGGCCGGCTGCGGAACCGATAGCGGCAGCGCCGCCACCGACCCTGCGAGCGAACCGACCTCCGGAGCGACCAACACTCCCAGCGGCGAGCTTGAGACCATCACCGTCGGCGCCTCCTCCACCCCGCACGCCGAGATCCTCGACGCCGTGCGCGGAGAGCTTGAGGCCCTCGGCTACAACCTCGAAGTGGTCGTATTCAACGACTACGTCCAGCCCAACACCGCCCTCGCCGACGGCGACCTCGACGCCAACTACTTCCAGCACGAGCCCTACCTCACCACCTTCAACTCCGAGCGCGGCACCGACCTCGTCTCCGCCGGCGCTATCCACTACGAGCCGATGGGCATCTACCCGGGAACCAAGAGCAGCCTTGACGACATCGCCGAGGGCGACACCATTGCCATCCCGAACGACGGCTCCAACGAGACCCGCGCCCTGCTCCTGCTCCAGGATCTCGGCTACATAACCCTCGCCGAAGGCATCGACGCCAGCTCCAACGCCACCATTGAGGCCATCGTGGACAACCCGCTGAACCTCGAGATCACCGAGATGAACGCTGAGAACATCCCGCACATCCTCGCCGACGTGGCCTTCGGCATCATCAACGGCAACTACGCCCTGCAGGCCGACCTCACCGGCGACGACGCCCTCGCCAGCGAGAGCGCCGACTCCGACGCCGCCCAGACCTACGCCAACATCGTGGCCTGCCGCAACGGCGACGAGAACAGCGACAAGATCCAGGCGCTGATCACCGCCCTCACCAGCGAGACCTGCCGCGAGTACATCGAGAGCACCTACAACGGCGCCGTCGTCCCCATTTTCTAAGCCGCGACGGTATATATAAATAGTATACGCAGGCAGCACGGCCGGAGGCATGAGCCTCCGGCCGTGTTTTTATATGCGACGCTGCGCTGCAGCGACTGTCTCCGATTTGTCAAGCTGGGATTTTAGCCAAAAGCGGCGCGGAATTCTTATGCAATAGAGGAATGGACAAACCGGCATCGCAAGCGTAGTATTTACTTAGTAAAGCGTTGAAAACAAACAAATGCAGGAGTTTGACCCGCGGTGCGCGGACAGAAAACTACATTGAAGGAGTCTGGTTATGAAAAGAAGCGAAGTACCGCAGCAGGGGCTGCTGAAGGGCGTGCGCGTGGCCGTCAGCGCGATTTCCGTCGCCGGCCCGTTTGCGGCGGAGATTCTGGCTGACATGGGCGCCGACGTCATCCAGATAGAGAACCCGAAGAACCCCGACTATTCCCACGGCAGCATAAACCCCGGCTGGATGGGCGAGTCGCACAGGCGCAACATGCGCGACATCACCCTGGACGTGACCAAGCCCAAGGGCAGGGAGGCGTTCATGCGCCTGCTGGCCGAGACCGATATCTTCATCGAGTCCTCCAAAGGCGGGCAGTGGTACAATTGGGGGCTGGGCGACGAGGTGCTCTGGGAGGCGAATCCGAGGCTTGTCATAGCGCACATCTCCGGCTACGGCCAGACCGGCCTGGAGTCGTATGTGAGCCGCGCGTCCTATGACCCGATCGCGCAGGCGTTCAGCGGACTGGTGTACTCCAACGGCACGGACGACATGCCCTACTTCCCGGTCGCCGACAACGTGATCGACTACTACACGGCCTTCTTCGCCGCCACCTCGTGCCTTTCCGCGTACATCAACGCCCTCAGGACCGGCAAGGGCGAGAGCCTGGACATAGCCCAGTACGAGTGCGGCCTGCGCACGCTCTGCCAGTACATGCTGCAGGACATAGTAGAGCACAACCCCGAGAAGCGCTCGCTGTGGATCGCCTCCGAGCTGGTCGCCGGCACCGGCAGCTACAGGTGCAAAGAGGGCAGCGTGTTCATCATGTCCACCGGCGCTGTCGTCGTCAGGAAGTTTGCGGAGCTGCTCGGCCTGCCCTACGGCACCGACGCCTTCCCCGGCGGAGCCTACGCCGTCTACCGCAGCACCGAGCCGGGCAAGCTGCTCGAGGAAGCCCTCCTCAAGTTCTGCGCCGAGCGCACCGCCGCCGAGGTGGAGAAGGAGCTCAACGAGCACAAGATACCGTGCAGCCAGGTTCTGACCTTCCGGGACATGCTGACCAACGAGCAGTACATCGCCCGCGACTCCCTCACCACCACGCCCAGCACGCGCTGGGAGGACCCGGAGAACCCCGGCCAGCCGCTGCAGGTCAGGGTGCCCAATATCGTGCCGAGGACTAAGAACAACCCGCTGGAGATCTGGCGCACCGGCGTCGACTTCGGCTTCGACACCAGGGACGTCCTCTCCGACCTGGGCTACAGCGAGGAGGAGGTCCAGAGCTTCTTCGACGAGAAGATCTCCGTCTCCAGGCCGGACTTCTGCCCGCAGTACAAGCACCTGTGAACGTACCCGCAAACACGGCTCACCGGTAAAAAACCCGGATGCGGAGGACCCCCTCCGCATCCGGGCTTTCTATTTCTCCAGCTTGCGCGTCAGATGCCGCAGCATGGTCTGCTTGCTGTGAGGCTTGGCGTGCCCGGCTACGCACCAGTCGCAGTCCGTGGACTCCACCAGCGCTATCATGGCGCGGAGCTTAGGCTCGTTCATCACCCAGTCGTGCTGGTAGTCGCCGTATATGGCGTCGCCGAGGAACAGGACCTTTTCCTCAGGCACAAGGACGCACACGGCGTCAAAGGTGTGCGGCGAGTCGATATGGAAGATCTGCGCCGTCACGCCGCCCAGGTCGAGCGTCAGCGAGTCGGAAAATTCGATATCCGCGGCCTTGACCGTCACAGGGGCGCCCTCGGGGTATTCGGCGCCGTAGAAGGGGTCGCACATCATGTACTCGCGGTAGTTGGGCATGGTGGTCGACTTCACGATGTGCTCTTTCAGCTTGTCGTTGGTTCGCTTGTAGGCTATGCCCACGCCGGCGGCGGCGTGCAGGGCGAAGCTGTGGTCGCAGTGCCAGTGCGTCAGCACGGTGAAATCAGGCCGCTTTAGCCCGGCGCTGTCTATGCCCTCGTAGAAAAGCGCGAGGTGCCGCGCGGAGTATCCGGCGTCGACGGCCAGGGAGAACCTGTCGCCGCGCACGTGAGCGAGCAGCGGGTATTCGCGCTCCGGCTGCGGCGCGAGGTAGGAGATGCGTTCGGTAAGTTTTTCCAGTTCCATTGTTCACGCTTCCAGTGCCACGGCGCGCACCGGCGCGCCGTCGGCGTTTTTGTATTTCAGGGGCAGAGCCGCAAAATATAGGCGTCTGCCGCGCAGCGGCACGAGGCCGCAGAGATTCTCGACTATGACCTTCCCCGCGCGAAAGACGAGGAAGTGGTTGGCGTAAGTCTCGTCGTCCATGGGGTCTATGCCCATCGTGTCCACGCCTATGCCCTTGACGCCGAGGCTCAGCGCGCGCTCCACCGTCGCCGCGGCGAGGGTGGGGTAGCTGCCGAAGTATTCGCCGCCGCCCCAGAACCGCTCCCAGCCGGTGCTGACCAGCAGGAAGTCCGCGCCGGGGAAGGCGTCCAGCGCCTCGGGCGGGATCTTCCCGGCGTATTTCTCCGCGTCCAGCACCCAGGCGGAGCCGGTGAAGGCGTCCGCGCCCAGCTCGTCGAGCTGCGCCGCGCCGCGCAGCATGTGCGCCGGGGCATCCATGTGCGTGCCCACGTGGGAGAAAAGCTCCAGCCGCGTCTCCCGGAAGCCGTCGCGCTTGAACGTGCTGCCCTCGGCAAGCACGGGCTGCGGCGTCCCCGGCCAGACGGGCGTGTCCGGCGTTATGAGATGTGTGAGGTCATGTACTTTCATCGGCGCCCTCCGTTATTATCTCGTCGCGCAGCCGCCGGGGCAGACGGCGGAACGCCTCGTCGTAGGAGTGCGCGCACAGCGTGCGCAGCTCGTCCTCGGGCACGGCTCCGTCCAGGTAGACGCTTATCCAAAAGCGCTTGTCCGAGTAGAAGCCGGGGACTATGTCCGCGTGCTTTGCGCGCAGCGCGTCTGTCAATCGTGCGTCGCAGCGCAGCGTCACCAGAGGCCGGCCGGCGTGCCGGGCATAGCGCGCGTCGGGCGTGCAGGTTATCGCAAATATCCGCCCTCCGACGCGGTAGTGCAGAAAGCCCCACTCGGCCTTGTAGTCCGTCGTCGCGCCGGGGAAGCCCCTGAGGTACGCGTCGAGCCAGGGATAGCGGTTCACGAGAGCGCGGCGGCCCACTCCTTCTCGCGGAAGCCGACCAGCACCGCGCTGTCGGTGACGAGTATGGGGCGCTTGACAAGCATACCGTCGCTCGCGAGCAGGGAGACTATCTCGTCCTCGGACATGGAGTCCACCTTGCCGGACAGACCCATCGCGCGGTAGAGCTGGCCGCTGGTGTTGAAAAAGCGCTTCCACGGCAGACCGCTCTTGGCGTGCCACTCGCGCAGCTCATCGGCCGTGGGGTTCTCGGCCTTGATGTCGCGCTCAGTGAACGCAAGCCCCTGGGCGTTGAGCCAGCCGCGCGCCTTGCCGCAGGTGGAGCACTTGGGATAGCAGACAAAAAGCATGTTGATTCTCCTTCATATATTTATATACGCCCATAATAGCATCAACCCCGCCCCGCGTCAATCGCGGGACGGGGCAATTCGGCTCATGCTCAGCGGTGCCTGTGCCCCAGGCCGAGCAGCAGCCCTGCCGCGACAAAAAGCCCGTCGCTGTCCAAGACCGACTCTATAAAGTTTATCAGCAGCTCAAAGCCTCCGGAGCTGTCGGAAATAGCCCATCTGGCGGGCGCGAAGACTGCAAACGCTATGGCGATATACGCCGCCCAGACAAGCGCGAGAAAGGCGAAAAGCGTCCAGCAGCCACTCGGCCTCCACGCCGAACACCCTCGCAAGCGCCATCAGGCTCTTGGCGTCGGGCAGCCCGGAGCCTTTCTCCCAGCGTCCGACTGCCTGGCGGGTGATGCCCAGCTCCTGGGCGAGCCGTTCCTGCGACCAGCCGCGCCCGGCGCGGAGAGTTATGAGCTTTTCGGAAAACGTCATCAAAAGCCCCGCTTTTCCTCAATCAGCGTAACATAGGCGGGGCAAAAGGTAAAGGCAAAACTTGTTACGTGTCCTCTGAAAACGCGACGCGAGCCAGTTCCGTGTACTTCGGCGCGCCGTGACCCAACTCGGAGAGCATGAGGCTGGCGCCGTCCACGCGCTCGGTTATCGGCCGGTCGATGAGGCGCACGTCCTCGCCGAGCCGGGCTGTTATGCGCCGCGCGAGCGTGACGTGGGGCGTGAAGCGGCGGTTCTCCAGCTCGAAGCCGCGCTCGCGCAGCTCGCGCGTGAGCCGCTTCTGATACGCGGCGAGCGCCGGGCTGTCCGCGCTGCCCGCCCACCAGATGTCGCCGCCCTCGCGCTTGAAGCGCCCCGCGCGGTCTATGGTCAGCGTGAGGGCGCGGCCTTCGGCGGCCTCCATCGCCTCGACGGCCGGTTTGGCCCGACCAGGCTCCACCTCGCCCAGAAAAGCGAGCGTGAGGTGCAGATTCGTGTCCTGGGTGAAGCCGCCGCGGCCTGCGCACAGCTCGCGCAGGCGCTCCCTGGCCGCGAGCAGCGCCGAGAGCGTCTCCGGCGAGAAGTTCACCGCTATGAAAAGCCGCATGTCAGTTCACCTCGTAATGCCCGTCCCCGGCGAGGGGGACGTTGGCAAGTATGTCGTGCGCCGCGGCGAGGTAGTCGTCCGGGCGGCGGGTCTTGGCCAGCCGCTTGTACTCGCGCTCGCAGGGGGCGAACTGGAAGCGCAGGTAGCTCCACAGCTCCTTCATGCGCGGCACGGTGACGTTCTCGTTGCCGAAGTCGCGCGCACAGCCGTCGTATATAAGGTCGTGGAACTCCCGCAGCTCGGCGCGCGAGGCTCGGCCGCCGCCGGATATCTCCCTGGCCAGCGCGGGGTCGGCGATGAGGCCGCGCCCGAGCATGAGCGCGTGCGTGCCGGCAAAGCGCGCGGTTATGCGCTCCGCCGCCTCCGGCGTGAACACGTCGCCGTTATAGCAGAGCGGCACGGCCAGTCGCTCCGCCGCCGCGGCGTAGCCCTCCGGGCGCACGGGCAGCTTGTACATATCCCGGCGCACGCGGGCGTGCACGGTCAGCTCGCGGATGGGGAAGCGGGCGTAGATATCCAGCAGGCGGTCAAATTCCGCCGGGTCTTCCACGCCCAGGCGCGTCTTTACGGAGATGCGCTCCGGCGCTATGGCGGAGAACACGCTCTCAAAAAACGCCTCTAGCTCGTCGGGATAGGCCAGGAAGCCCGAGCCCTTGCCCTTGGCCGCCACGGTGCCGCTGGGGCAGCCGAGGTTGAAGTTGACCTCGCCGTAGCCCATGTCGAGGAGCGACTGCGCCGCCCAGATGAAGTCGCCGGCGCTGCGGCAGAGCAGCTGCGGCACCAGCGTGAGGCCCGGATTGTTGGCCGGCAGCAGCTCGCGCCGGACGCGCGGCGGCATCACGTGCTCGCGCGTGGGCGAGAAGAACGGCGCGAAGTACCTGTCCACGCCGCCGAATACGCGTGCGTGGGCGCGCCTGAAGGCCGCGCCGGTGACGCCCTCCATCGGAGCGCAGTAGAGCAGAGGTTTTGACAGGGTGACCGCCCCCAAACAGTTGTGTGTTCCTCCGTCACATGCCGAACCTGGCGGTTATCCTCGCGCCGGTGCCGGAGTTTGCAAAGGTTAGGTTGCCGTCGTGACGGCGGCAGAGTATGTCGCATATGTTCAGACCCAGACCCAGGTGGCTCGAGTCGCTCTCCCTGCCCTTGTAGAAGGGGTTCGCGGCCTTGGCCAGAGCCTCGGGCGCAAAGCCCGGGCCGTCGTCCGACACCGAGACGGCGAGGACGTCGCCCTCCGTCCAGAGCGAGAGCGTGACGCGGCTCCTCGCGTAGCGCGAGGCGTTGGACAGTATGTTGTCGCAGACCTGCATGACCGCCTCTATGTCCACGTGCAGCTGCGGCGCGAGGTTGTTGGTGATGACGCCGACCTTTTTGCCGGCGCATATGATGCGCGCCGAGTCGCCCAGCGAGCGGGCAAGCTCCGCGGAGTCTATCCAGTCGCGGTGGATCTCCGTGTCCTCCAGCCGCTGCAGGCGCGCCATTGCGTCCACGTAGTTCTCCAGCCTGGCAATGTGGCTGCGCATGACGCGGATCTCCTCCTCGGCCTCCTCGCGGGTGACGCCGCCGCTGGGGATGCTGTCGGCGAGGATGTCCGCGTGACCCTTGAGCACGGTCAAAGGCGTGCGCAGATCGTGGGCAAAGGCGGCGTTGAGCCTGCGGCGCTCCTCCATCTGCGCCCACATCTCGCGCGAGTTGGCGTCGAGCGAGGCTCGCATCGTCTCAAACGAGTCCGTCAGTCGGCCGAGCTCGTCGTGGCGCTGAGCCTCTATCGTGAAGTTCAGGTCGCTGGCCGCGATGCGCGCGCTCGCGCGGTCGAGCGCCACTATCGGCCCGCGCAGCCGCCAGCGCCAAAAGAGCACGGCGCAGATTATCAGCGCGCCCAGATAGCAGACGGGCAGGGACAGCGCCTGCAATACGGTGACCGCCCGGTTCCAGAACGTGTCCGACGTGGAGTACGACGGCACGATGAAAAGCGAGTAGTTTTCGGAGTCGTCGCTCACGCCTATCTCTATGGTTCCCTCGCCGTAGGGTATGGCGCCGCGCTCGACTATGTTGCCTTCGGCGTCGTAGATGACGTAGACCTCCTCGGCGTCGGTGTTGACATATATGTTGTGCGAGCCGCCGTAGGGCACCTCTATGCGCTGGGAACGCTCCTGGTACTTGAAGTACAGGCTGACCCTGTACTCGTCCAGGAGATTTATGACCACGGCGCAGACAAAGGCGGCCAGGACGGCGGCAATGAGCACGTACCAGACAAAGGCCGTGCGCAATGACATATTTCTCCAACGACGCCGTGCCGTGGCGCGGCGCTGTCTTGCCCGTTCCCGGGCAAGACGAAGGCGGTTCCTTACTTCGCCCACTTGTAGCCAACTCCCCAGACGGTCTCGATATACTGCTTCTGTGCGCCTGCGGCGGCGAGCTTGGCCCGGATGCGGCGTATGTGCTCGGCTATGACGCCGCTGTCGCCCTCGCCGTCAAGCCCCCATATGGCCTCATACATGCGCTCACGGTCGAACACGAGACCCGGATTCTGCGAGAGGAACTCTATGATGTCGAACTCACGCCTGGCGAACTGTATGGCTTCGCCGTTATACGTGACGCTCCTGTCGGAGTAGTTTATGGCCAGCGCGCCGTCAAAGCGCACCTCGCTGGCGGTCATGTGCCGCTTTTCCCGGCGCAGGTGCGCGTCCACGCGCGCGGCCAGCTCGCTGGGGGAGAAGGGTTTGACGACGTAGTCGTCAGCTCCGGCGGCAAAGCCCCGGAGCTTATCGCTCTCCTCCACACGCGCCGTGAGGAAGATGATGGGGCAGGAGACGTGCTCGCGTATCAGGCGGCAGACCTCCAGCCCGTCTATGTCGGGCAGCCCCACGTCCAGCAGTATCAGGTCGGGCTTGGAGCCTGCGGCGCGCACGGCCTCCACGCCCGTGTATGCGCAGAGCACGTCGTACCCGCGCTCGCGGAAAAACCTGGCGAGCATGTCGGTTATGTCCCGCTCGTCGTCTGCTATCAGCAGCCTGTCAGCCATCGTGCCCGTCCCCCTGTTCTTTTTCGCCGGCAGAGGCGTCCTTCTGAGCGTGCCTGGCGCAGATGCGGCGGTATATCATGAGCCCGGCCACGCTTATAAGCAGGGTGACGGCTATGGCTATCGCCGCGAACATATAGTTTTTCATTCCCAGCGCGCCGCCGCCTATGGTGCTGGTGACGACCGAGGGTATACGCGCCACGGACGTGATAAACAGCCACGTCCACGGCCCCATGCCCGTGAGCGGGGCGAAGTAGGCCAGCAGGTCCTTGGGCGTCCCCGGTATGAACATCAGCAGGAACATAAGCGCGTCGCGCTTCTTCTCCGTGTTCAGGAAGCGCAGGTTCTCTATCTTCTCGATGGGGAAGAAGATTTCCACCGCCTTTATGCCGAAGCGGCGCACAAAAAAGTAGATAAGCATGCTGCCGGCGATCGTGCCCGCCATGCACAGCAGCGTACCCTCCACCGCGCCGAAGGCGTAGCCGGCGCCCATCTCTATGGGCTCGCCGGGGATGATCGCGACGACCACCTGCAATATCTGGATGCCCAGGAAGTACACGCGGCTCATGGCGCCGGCGCTGTCCACCCAGGCCCGGAACTTCTCCGGCTCCTGGATGTACTGTATCAGCGGCCGCCCTACGAACCAGGCTATCAGCAGCGTGAGTATGACAAAGACGGCGATGGAAGCGCCGGCGAGTATTTTCTTTGTGCGGTCAGACAGCTCTGACCTCCCCTGCTTGGCCATCGGAGGCTCCTTTCGTGAATAAATCCTCAGCGCCGGGCGCGTGAGAGATCGTCCCGGTGTATATCAGCTCCAGCTCCGGCAGCCGGGCAAAATCCGCCGGACGCATGAGCGAGGCGTTTTTGGGCAGCTCGACGACCCCGCACTTGCCCAGCACCTCTGCCACGAACTGCGAGCAGAAGTAGTGCTCGGCGCGCTCATGCGCGATATCCAGCTTGCACAGCGCGGCGCCGAGCAGGCTGTAGTGGTAGCGGCCGCGCTCGGCATACATGCCCTCCACGCGGCGGCGCACGGATTCAAACTTCTCCCGGCTGACCGGTATGCGGTACAGCGCGCAGCGCATGCGCGGGTGCCTGGACAGGTAGCTGCCCGCCATGTCCTCGCGGACTATGGGCGAGGGCAGGGGCAGGTGCGCTCTCTTGCGAGAGAAGCTGTAGAGAGACTCGGCGCCGCAGCCGAGCCCGAGCGAGACGTGAGTGTACTCGTCTCCGGTCACCGCGTGGATGAAACGGGAGTACACCGTGCCGCTGCGTGTTAACAATACATAAATATACCTCATGTTGGTCATCTCCCGCAACTAGAAATACTCTACGCCTTTCAACTTTCTATCTATGAAACTTTATTTTTTTCTTAACATGTGTAAAAGCTTGTAATCCCGCGGGAAAAGTGCTATCATATCTAGCATGTACCCTTAATGGTGCAATGTAGAAAAAAGTGGCGGCCGCCTCGGCAAAGCCACACAGTAGAGGAGGAGCAAAATGAAACTCAGGATTTCCGACCGCATGACCAAGCCCGACTTTCAGGGGGATTTCACTGCGCGCATACTTGCCGCCGCGGGTGATCCGTCCATAATATCCTTTGCCGGCGGCCTGCCTAACCCGGATTCCTTCCCCGTCAAGGAGATGGAAGCTGCCGTGACCAAGGTGCTGGAGCGGGACGGCGTGCGTGCCCTGCAGTACAGCAACACCGAGGGCTATATGCCCCTGCGCAAGTTTATTTCCGACCGCTACGCGAAGCAGGGTCTGGACTATGCTCCCGAAAACATAATTATTACCAACGGCTCTCAGCAGGCTCTGGACATGGTCTCCGCCTGCCTTATCGACCCGGGCGACGAGATCGTCGTCGAGAAGCCCAGCTACCTCGCCGCGCTGCAGACCTTCCACCTGTATTACCCGAAGGTACTCTCCGTCAAGCTCAACGACGACGGCATCGACTGCGATGAGCTCGAGAAGACCCTCAAAGAGCATGACCCCAAGTTCATATATGTTATACCCAATTTCCAGAACCCCACCGGCCTGACCTACACCCAGGCTGTCCGCGACCGCGCCGCCGCCATCCTCAAGGAGAGCGGCATCCCCGTCATCGAGGACAACCCCTACGGCGAGCTCCGCTTCCGCGGTGAGGGCGGCAAGACCTTCGCCGAGATGCTCGGCGAGCAGGTCTGCGAGATGGGCACCTTCTCCAAGATCGTCGCCCCCGGTATGCGTATCGGCTGGATAGCCTGCAAGAACCCCGAGCTCTATGCCAAGCTGCTGGCCTTCAAGTCCACCATGGACCTCCACACCAACATCTTCGGCCAGATGGTTCTCGCCGAGTACCTGCTGGACAACGACCTCGACGCGCAGATCGAGAAGATAAAGAAGATGTACGGCGAGAAGGCCGACAAGATGATGGAGTGCATGGCCAAGTACTTCCCCGAGGGTGTGACCTACACCAAGCCCGAGGGCGGCATGTTCATCTGGGCGACTATGCCCGAGGGTCTCGCGGCCGTCGACGTCATGGATTACGCCGCCAAGCGCGGAGTGGCAGTCTGCCCCGGCGACCCGTTCTACGAGGAAGACCGCAACGTCCGCACCATGCGTATCAACTACTCCAACAGCTCCGATGAGAACATCGAGAAGGGCATCAAGATCCTCGGCGACGCCCTCCGCGAGTTGCTTGCAAAGTAATTTTCTGACTTAAAAGCTGAGCCGGCAGGGGGAAGCCCTGCCGGCTTTTGCCTGCCCGGCCGCTTATGAGCCGGAGGCGGGCTCTCAATCCTGTAGGTGGTGTGATTTTGACGGTGTTAATCATTCTTGCCGCGGCCGTGTTGGCGTTTGTGCTGCTGACTTTTGCCGGCACGCTCATAGCGCTGCGGCACAACATGCGCCCCGGAGAGGCGATGGATCTGACGACCTCAAACCTGGACGGTACGCGCTTTGAAAAGTACGCGGAGCGCGTGGTGCGCGACGTGGAGGAGCTGCGCGCCCTGCCTTGGGAGGACGTCTGTATAAGCTCGTTCGACGGCCTGCGCCTGCACGGCCGGCTGATACGCGGCGAGGGCGACACCGTCATACTCGTGCACGGCTACCACTCCAGCGCGGAGAACGACTTTGCCGGCATAGCCCGGTGGTATGTGCGGCGCGGCTGCACGGTGCTGGCCGTAGACCAGCGCTCGCACGGGCGCAGCGAGGGCAGGAGCGTCACCTTCGGCTACCGCGAGCAGCGCGACGCCGTGGCCTGGGCGCAGTTTGCCGAGTACGAGCTGGGCAGCGAGCGGGTCTGGATGCACGGCGTGTCCATGGGCGCGGTCAGCGTGCTCCTGGCGCTGGAGGACGGCTACCCGGACTGCGTCAGGGGCGTCATCGCAGACTGCCCGTTCGACTCCCCCGTGGGGCTCTTTGCCTTCCACCTGCGCAAGCGCTTCCACCTGCCGCCGTTCCCCGTCGTGCCCATAGGCACCCTGGCCTGGGCGCTGATGATCGGCCCGGACTTCGTGAAGGACAGCTGCCACGCCGCCGCGGCCGAAAGCGCACTGCCGCTGCTGCTCTTTTCCGCCGGGGAGGACAAGACCGTCCCGCCCCGCTGTGCGGAGGCTGTGTGGGAGGCGCGGGGACGCCGGGACGTGTGGATACATATGCCCGGGGCGCACCACGCCCTGTGCTGGCAGGAGGACGCTGAGCAATACGCCTCGGCGCTGGAGAGCTTCCTCAGCTCCGAGCGCACGGCTCAGACCGCGGAGGAGGCCGGCGCCTGATAGACAAAGCCCCGGTTCAGTCGAGAGCCTGAACCGGGGCTTTGTCATATTCTCATCCACTTCTCCAGCTCGGCGTAGAAGCGGGCCAGATGCACGCCGTCGACCAGCGCGTGGTTGCAGAGCACCGTGACGGGCAGGTATCTGCGTCCGCCGCGCTCGAACCACTTGCCCCAGGTGATGCGCGGATTGCTGTCCGCAGGGCTGGGCGTGGGCTGCGCCAGGGCGGTGTAGCTCAGCCAGGGCAGGGAGGAGATGAACAGCAAATCAAGGCCGTCGTCCCCGTCGTCCAGGCTGCGCGCGCTCTTGGCGCGCTCCTGCTCGCGCTGGGCGTGGAGTATGTACTCCGGCAGCGGAGCCGAGGCGCTCAGCTCGCAGTAGCAGTACGTGCCGTCTTCCAGCGCCACGGTGTGGGAGGTGCGGCACTCGTCAAACTCCACTATGCCGCCGTCCTCTATGCGCTGGCGGAACTCCGGCACCGCGTTGGCCGCGCGGGTGACGCACCAGAGAAAGCTCAGGAAAAAGGGATAGCTGCGGGCCTTGACCTCCGCGAGGAAGTCGGTGACGTCCACTTCCACGGTGAGACCCATGTAGGGGTTGGCCATGGAGCGGAAGTAGTCGAAGTGAGAGCGGCGGGGGTAGCCGGCCATGTCCAGTTTGCGTTTCATAACAGTCACCTCACATGAGCGGAGCCAGGACGCGCAGTATGCTCTGTCCCAGGCGCACGTACCAGCGGCGGCGGCTGAGCATATCGCGGGTTATCTCCATGCATTTGGGCAGGGTCTCGAGGTAGGAGGCCTTCATGCCGGCGACGGCGCTGGACTTGTACATCCAGACCGCGCACTCGTGGTGCAGAAACAGGCTGCGGTAGTCGAGGTTGATGGTGCCGCAGATGCCGTAGTCGTCGTCGCACACAAAGGTCTTGGAGTGTATGAAGCCGGGCGTGTACTCGTAGACGCGCACACCCGCGCGTATCAGCGGCGCATAGTAGCTGCGCGTGACCAGGTGGACATACCACTTGTCCGGCACGTGCGGGGTGATTATCCGCACGTCCACGCCGCACTTGGCGGCGCTCGCCAGGGCGTTCATTATCTCATTGTCCACGACCAGATAGGGCGTGCAGATGTAGACGTATTTCTTCGCGCGGGAGATCATGTTGATGTACGTGCGCTCGCCCACGGGCTCGTCATCGGCGGGGGAGTCGCAGTAGGGCTGGACAAAGCCGTCGTCGGCTATGCCATCCAGCGCCCCGGGAGCGGGGCGGAAGGCCACCAGGTCGTCGTCCTCATGGCTGATGTAGTCCCACATGGAGAGGAACATCAGCGCGAAGGAGTAGGCCGCGCGGCCTCTTATGCGCACGGCGCAGTCCAGCCAGTGGCCGAAGCGCTCGCGCTCGTTTATGTACTCGTCGGCGAGGTTTATGCCGCCGGTGAAGGCGGTCACGCCGTCCACGACGCATATCTTGCGGTGGTCGCGGTTGTTGAGCGTGCCGGTGGGCACGGGCTGGAAGCGGTGGAAGGTGCAGCAGCGTATGCCCAGCTCCTCCATGCGCTGAGGGTAGTCGCGCGGCAGACGCATGATGCAGGAGAGGTCATCGTATATCAGCCTGACGTCCACTCCGGCAGACGCCTTGCGCTTGAGCACGTCCAATATCGAGTCCCACATCTTGCCCGGCTCGATTATGAAATACTCCATGAAGATGTAGCGCTCGGCCTTCTCCAGCTCCTCCAGCAGGGCGGGGAAAAAGTCCTCGCCTATGGGGTAGTAGGTCGTCTCCGTCTGCGTGAAGACAGGGGACGCCGCGCTCCTTTCCAGGTAGGCCGACTGCAAAACGGCGTCCTCGCTGCCCAGCTTGGAGGCCGCGTGCTGCTCCACATACGGCGCCATCGCGCTCCTGTAGCGCAGGAGCATGCCGCTTATGCGCTCCAGCTTGCGCTCCGGTATGCGCTTCTTGCCAAAGAGTATGTACAGCGGTATGCCGAATACGGGCAGGAAGACTATCGGCAGTATCCACGCTATCTTGAAGGCCGAGGAGCCCTCCTGGTTGATTATGTACAGAACGGTGATTACGGAGAGGACCGTGAATACCGTCTGCACCTGGGCGTAGGTGTCGTTGAAATAGTACAGCGTCACAACAAGCACGCCGACCTGAAGTATTATGAATAATATCCCGAACGACAGCCGCGAAAACAGGATTTTCAACAGCTTTTTCACGTGACTCACACCTTTTTGCCCCAATTATTCACGCCCGGGCGATAAGGCGCGAACTGTGCCGGATCGTTGGGCGTTTAAATATTATAGCAGATATTATACACGTTGTCGAGAGCGCGCACTTGCACAAAGGCGCGGGATATGTAATAATATAAATACGCGGCGTGGGAGAGAGCGCGCGGCGAATCTTAGGAGGCAATCAACTATGGATTACATGAGTGAATACAAGAGCAAGCTGCGCACGCCCGAGCAGGCCGCCGCCGTGGTCAAGAGCGGCGACTGGGTCGATTACGGCACCGGCGTGGCCTTCCCTAAACTGTGCGATGCGGCTCTGGCCAAGCGCCGCGACGAGCTCAAGGACGTGAAGATCCGCGGTATGCTCTGCTACGGTCCCATCGAGGCCGTGGAGTGCGACCCCGCTCAGGAGCACTTCACCTACAACTCCTGGCATCTCACGGGCTATGAGCGCAAGCTGGCCGACAAGGGCCTTTGCTACTACGTCCCCATGCTCTACCGCAATCTCCGCTGGTTCTACGACACCTTCCTGCACATAAACGTGGCCTTTATCGGCGCCGCGCCGATGGACAAGCACGGCTACTTCAACCTCTCCATCGCCACGGGCAACTCCCGCGCCTACATAGACAACGCGGACATCGTGGTCATAGAGGTGCTCGAGGGTCTGCCCCACGCCATGGGCGGCCAGGAGGAGAGCGTGCACATCTCCGAGGTCGACTTCGTGGTCGAGGGCGAGCACGGCCCGGCCATCCAGCTGCCCAGCCGCGAGCCGAGCGAGATCGACAAGCGCATAGCAGCCAACGTCATCCCCTACCTCTGCGACGGCGCGACGATACAGCTCGGCATAGGCGGCGTGCCCGACGCCCTGGGCGCGATGATAGCCGAGAGCGACCTGAAAGACCTCGGTATGCACACCGAGTTCGCCACCGACGCGTTCTACAAGCTCTTTGCGGCCGGCAAGATAACCAACAGATGCAAGACCCGCGACCGCAACAAGGCCGTGTTCGGCATCGGCGCCGGCACCCAGGCGCTGTACGACTGGATAGACTGGAACCCCGGCGTCGCGGCCTACCCGATAAGCTACGTCAACGACGTCAACGTTGTGGCGAGCATAGACAACTTCATCTCGCTCAACTCCTGCGTGGGCATCGACCTCTACGGCCAGGTCAGCTCCGAGAGCAGCGGCACCCGCCAGATAAGCGGCACGGGCGGCCAGGTCGACTTCCTGACCGGCGCGGCCAAGAGCAAGGGCGGCAAGGCCTTCATCTGCATGTCCAGCACCTTCACGGCCAAGGACGGCACGGTCAAGAGCCGCATAGTCCCGCACTTCGGCGGCGACATAGTCACCAGCCCGCGCAGCCAGGCCTACTACGTGGCCACCGAGAACGGCGTGGTCAACCTCGCCGGAGCCAGCACCTGGGAGCGCGCCGAGCGCATAATCTCCCTGGCCGCCCCCGAGCACCGCGACGAGCTGATCAAAGCCGCCGAGGCGCAGAAGATTTGGAGAAGAAGCAACAAGGTGTGATACCCCCCCTCCCGCCCGCCACCCCGGGCGGGATTTTTTTCGCACAAAATTGACCCCAGAGCCTCTCCCGGCGTTATATATGCGAGGAGGCGATGAGTATGCCCAAGACAAGCCGTCAGCCCGGCGAGGCCGAGCGCATAGTGAACGAATACGCCTCAGGCCTATTTGCGTTCTGCCTGGTCATGCTCGCGAACAGGGCGGAGGCGGAGGACGCAGTTCAGGACACGCTGCTGCGCTATATACTCAGCGCGCCGGAGTTCGAGAGCGCGCGCAGCGAGCGCGCCTGGCTGTTCACCGTGGCGTCAAACCGCTGCCGGGACAGGCAGCGAGAGGCGAAGCGGCACCCGCGCGTCTCCCTTGACGAGCTTGCGGAGCTTGGCACGGAGAGCGAGGACTTGGGCGTGCTCGACGCGCTCATGGCGCTGCCGGAGAAGTACCGCGCGGTTCTCACGCTGCACTACGTCGAGGGCTACGGTACGGCGGAGATCGCCGGCATGATAGGCCGCACGCCCTCCGCTGTCAAGATGCGCCTGAAAAAAGGCCGCGAGCTGCTGGAAACCGAACTGGGAAAGGAGTGCGAATGATGGACAACATGGAGCGGCTGAAAAAGGCAATGGACAGCATAAAGCTGAGCGGCGAGGCAAGAGAGCGTATGCTCTCGAACCTCAAAACCGGTGCCGGGCTGAAGCCGAGGCGCAAAAAGCTGCGCGCAGACGTGCTCATAGCCGCCGCGGTGATAACCGCGCTGCTCGTCACAGGCGCGGGCGCGGCGTATGTGAGAGTGTTCAGGAACCCTGAGATCGTAGACAGCTGGGAGGATATGCGCACACCGCCGCCCGCCTACTCGGACAGCGAGCCCAACAGCTACTCGGCTATTATGGGTGTAGACGGCTATGTTCCGTCCACGGTGGAAGAAAAGGCGGCCACGCTGCGCGCAAAGGCCGACACCTGGGACACAGACGAGAAAATATACGGCTCAGTCAGCGGCAGCCACGAATGGACGGAGTTTGAGGTGCTTGTGGGCGACGGGGATGTGCTGGTGCGCGACGTCTATGCAACAGACGGCACTGCAAAGCGAGAGTACACGGCCGCAGACCCGGCACTGCTTCCTGAGCAGCTTGACAGCGGCGTCAGGATAGATTTTGCCCGGCTCGAAGGGACCTTTGACTGCGTGCCATACGCCAACCTCTACTACGCAGAGAGCGACGCTGACGGCTCGCTCAATGGCACCGTGTTTATAGCTCTTTACTCCGCGGGCGAAAATGGCGGCTGGGTGCAGGTCGATTGCACCACAATGTACACACGCGGTATGTCCGGCGGTGATTACATTCTTGCGGACACCTTTGACGACGTCTATACGTACACGAACGCAGCGGGGCTGGAGTTCATCATCACGGTCAACGGCGACTCGATAAACGCGAGCTGTACGACGGAGCACAGGGATGTCAGCGTGACCGCCGCCTACGTCACGACCGCCGACGTTGAGGCAGCACTGGAGTGTATTGCGGTGGGATGAGCACATACGCACAAGAATTGCGGTGCGGGGGAGAGATAAAACGGCACTTTTTTGTATTGACAGAAAATTAACCCATTTTAATCGCGTATGGACTTGCAATTAGTTCGCTTCTCGTTTAAAATAGAAACGGACATCGAGCAAAACGCACAATGCCATAACGTTGAAAAGTGAGGTTTTTGCAAATGCTGACTAATGAGTATCTCAAACGTGTGTATGATACGGTATTGACCCGCAACCCCGGAGAGAGCGAGTTCCACCAGGCGGTTCTGGAGGTTCTCGAGAGCCTCGAGTGCGTCGTCGAGAAGCACCCCGAATATGAGCAGAACGGCATAATTGAGCGTTTTGTCGAGCCCGAGCGTTTCATACAGTTTTCCGTCCCCTGGGTTGACGACAGCGGCAAGGTGCGCGTCAACCGCGGCTTCCGCGTGCAGTTCAACAGCGCCATCGGCCCCTACAAGGGCGGATTGCGCTTCCACCCCAGCGTGACCGCTTCGGTCATCAAGTTCCTCGGCTTTGAGCAGACGCTCAAGAACAGTCTGACCACGCTGCCGATGGGCGGCGGCAAGGGCGGCAGCGACTTTGACCCCAAGGGCAAGAGCGACGGCGAGGTCATGCGCTTCTGCCAGAGCTTCATGAACGAGCTGTACCGCCACATCGGCCAGTTCACCGACGTGCCCGCCGGCGACATCGGCGTGGGCGCGCGCGAGGTCGGCTACCTGTTCGGCCAGTACAAGCGCATCACGGGCACCTTCCAGGGCGGCACGATAACCGGCAAGGGCATCCCCTTCGGCGGCAGCCTCGCCCGCACCCAGGCGACCGGCTACGGCCTGTGCTACTTCGCGGAGGAAGCCCTCAGGTGCATGAAGAACGACAGCTTTGCCGGCAAGACCGTCGTGGTCTCCGGCAGCGGCAACGTGGCCACCTATGCGGCCGAGAAGGCCACGCAGCTGGGCGGCAAGGTCGTCGCCATGTGCGACTCCAACGGCTACATCTACGACGCCAACGGAGTTGACCTGAAGAAGATAATAGACATCAAGCAGCGCCGCCGCGCCCGCATCAAGGTGTACGCGGACGAGGTTCCCGGCAGCGAGTACCACGAGGGCTGCCACGGCATCTGGGGCGTCAAGTGCGACATCGCCCTGCCCTGCGCCACGCAGAACGAGATGGACCTCGAGGGCGCCAAGACGCTCATCGCCAACGGCTGCATGGGCGTGTTCGAGGGCGCGAACATGCCGCTGACTCCGGACGCCATCGCGGCCGTGCAGGAGGCGGGACTGCTGTACAGCCCCGGCAAGGCTTCGAACGCCGGCGGCGTGGCCACCAGCGGCCTTGAGATGACCCAGAACTCCATGCGTCTGAGCTGGAGCTTCGAGGAAGTCGACGAGAAGCTGCAGGGCATCATGAAGAACATCTTCCACGCGGCCTACGACGCCTCCGTCGAGGTCGGCAAGCCCGGCGACCTGATGGTCGGCGCGAACGTGGCGGGCTTCCTCAAGGTCGCCAACGCCATGCTCGCCCAGGGCGTGGTGTGAGTTTGGCGGTGTAGGCCGTGCTGATAGTACCGTTCCTGATATATGGCGGCTTGCTGCTGCTTGCGCTGCTCTCGATCGTGCTGGCGATCGTGCACCGCTGCGGCAGGCTGAAAAAGGTCAGGCATTTCTACCTGGTGGGAGCGGTCACTATCGTCACGCTTGTGCTGACGATCTATGCTGCCGGGAGCATAAAGTACAGCAACGCACACTTCCCGCTGACACAGCCCAACACAACCTGGTCGACTGCGGACGGGTCTATAACGCTCGCGGTGTATGACCACAAGTCCGGCCTGTCAGACTGGTACGAGTACGACATGCGGATGCTCGTGGACGGCGAGTACATAGCCGTTTAGTTCCACACCTCCGGACACTGGGACGGCGAGCTGTCTATCAGTGCTGCGAGCCGCGGCACGAAGTCGAATACCATCGCCTCCGGTACGTGGCGCATGGCCGGCAGCGATACGCTGGTCCTGCGCGACGTCGACGGGCGAATAGTGCTCGAGCGCGAGGACAACTGAAAAACTGACCGCCCCGGTTCCAAACCGGGGCGGTTTTGCGTTTTCAGCGGCGGTACACTCCGCCGTGGGAACAGATATAGGTTTCGGCGTCCATGGCGAGCAGGCGCTTTAGCGAGCGCTGCGCGTCTGGCAGGGAGTAGGCGAACTCCGGGTTCGCCACGGCGGGGAGTGAGTTTTCCAGCACCATCGCGTCGCTGGTTATGACCGTGTCATGCTCCGGGAGGTAGAGCGAGATGTGCCCGGGCGTGTGTCCCGGCGTGCCCACGACGCGGCAGCCGCCGCAGATGTCCAGCAGATCGCCGCTCGCGAGCAGCACGTCAGGCTCGACGGGCTCAACGCATCGCAGCATCGCCATGAACGCCTCGCCCATGGGCTTTTGCCCGTCGGGCAGGCTGTCCTGCATTGCCTCGGCCTGCTGCAGTCTGAACGCCTTGCGCCGGCCGCTGACGTACTCGGCCTCCCCGACGCCGGCGTAGACGCGCACGTGCGGGTATTTGGCCTTGAGCGCGGCCAGGGCGCCCATGTGGTCGTGGTCGTGGTGAGTGACTATCACGGCGGCAAGAGCGTCCATACGGCCGCCGTGGGCGCTCACAGCGGCCTCTATGCGCGGCAGGAATCCGCTGTATCCGCAGTCGACCAGCACGTCGCCGCGCTTATCGCGCAGCAGCGTGAGGTATATGGCGTCGCCGCCCGCGCCGAAGTCAAAGTCTTTCTTGAGAGGTACGATTTCACCGTTCATGTGCGTGCTCCTGAAATGGTGTCCGCCGCGAGGGCGGAGAAGTAAAAATCCCGAATGCGTAAGCACTCGGGATTTTTGGTGGGGGCGGGTGGATTCGAACCACCGTAGGCATTGCCAGCAGATTTACAGTCTGTCCCCTTTGGCCACTCGGGAACACCCCCATATTCACTTGAGCCGGTCGGCCTTGGACAATCAGTGGAGCTGGTAGACGGACTCGAACCCCCGACCTGCTGATTACAAATCAGCTGCTCTACCGACTGAGCTATACCAGCGCGATCACCGGCGACGATTATAATAGCAAATCTCCGGCGATTTGTCAAGGGCATTTTTGATTTAAAGCGAAATAAATTTTGCGCGCGTATGCGCCGCCCCGCGGGGCGGCGCATACGCGCCGGTTTATGCCCAGACAAAGTTGTCCAGGCCGGCTCCAAGCTCAAAGTGATACTTGACTATGCCGAGGTCGGTCTGCACGTAAAATCCCCTCCCGGCCTTTGCGGACACGCGGTTTTCGGAGCAGGACAGGGTGAACTTCTGCTGGTTCATAGCTGTCGGCGCCAGCAGCGCGGCGTCCACCCCGCGCAGGAACCAGTCCGGCGTCTCCGAACCGGGGGCAATCACAGTTTCGCGCGGCTTGGACTTGTGCGGCTCCCCCTGGGTCTCGCCATAGCCCAGCGCTATTACCAGGCAGAGTTTCTCGTCCTTGCCCAGTTCAACGCTGGCCTTGGACTTGCTGTAGGTCATGGCTACCCAGCAGCTGTTGAGGCCGGCGGCCTGGGCGCTGAGCACAACCTGCTCACCGTAATAGCCGCACCGTTCCTCCAAACCCGGCGCTTTCCTGCCCGCCACTGTCACGTAGTTGCTGACGCCGGAGAACTTGCCGTAATGCGCCATGAAGCCGCTGAAAGCCGTGGGCTCATTCAATACGAGGTTCATGTGCAGCCCGCCCTCGGCGTTGCAGCGCTCTATGCAGCCGCGCAGCGCCTGCGCTGTCTCAGCGCCGATGGGCTTTGCGGTGTAAGCCCTCACGGCGTGCCTGTTTTCCATTGCCTTGAGCAAATCCATCGTGTCGTCTCTCCTCAAATTCAGGTTTCTGCGCCCGCCGCGTCACTCGTCGCCGCGCCTGTCCGGGGCGTTTTTCATTATCTCCTTCACGTCGGAAAAGAGAGTGAACAGGCTATCTATCTCCGAGGCCTCGGGGTCCAGGTAATAATAGATGCACGAGCCCTCTTTGCGCGACTTGACCATACCGGCGTCTTTAAGTATCTGCATGTGGTGCGAGACCGCCGGGCGGGACAGGTTCATCTTCTCGGCGAACTCTATCACACGGCCGCCGCCGCAACCCCCGCTGAGCATGGTGCACAGCAGCTGCTGCCTCGTCTCATCGCCGATGGCCGCCAGCACGCGGCGGCAGGCTTTGAACTCCCGCTCCAGCCGCATGATATCCTCCGTCGTGTTTTTCAAGCGCGCACCTCCTGTCCAAGCGTTTAAACGCATTTTACCACACTTCCGACCGCTGTGCGCATCCGTAAAGAAAATCGAGACGGAGTGCGCCCGGGCGCCGCCGGTGCGAATCTTTCGGCGCGCGCCAAACACCCCGGAACCGTAGTCCCGGGGTGTGTCAAAGGCGGTATTTATTTCACGCCGTACAGCAGTTCGCCGTAGGTGGGCATGGGCCACATGTCGTCGGGGGTGAGCGTCTCCATGTCGTCGCAGGCGGCGCGCAGCGCGCCCATGACGGGCAGCACGCGGTCGCGCAGGAAGAAGCTCTTGGCCTCGGTGTCGTGCATGGCGTCGGCGGCCACGAGGGCGTCCTCCAGCTCGCCGGTGAGGGAGTAGGCGGCGTCCATGAGCTGGGTGAGCGAGCCGAGCGTAGAGCACTCGTACCTCGCGCGGCGCTCGGGCATAACGGCGCGCTGGGCTGCGGCCGCGGCGGCGAGCTGGGAGGCGAAGCGGCTGGCGGCCGGGAGTATCTCGCGCCTGGCCATGACCAGCGCGGTGCGGCCTTCTATGGTGACGCGCTTGCAGTACTCCTCCTGGAAGACCTCCTGCCTGGCGTGCAGCTCGCCCTCGGAGAAGACGCGGTGGCGGGTGAACAGCTCCACGTTCTCGGGGTCGGTCAGGTGCGGCAGCGCCTCGGGCGTGGAGCGCAGGTTGTGCAGGCCGCGGCGTGCGGCCTCGTCGACCCAGCTGGGGTCATAGCCGTTGCCGTTGAAGATTATGCGCCTGTGCTCGCGCACGACGCGGCGGATCAGCGCGTGCAGAGCCTGGTTGAAGTCCTCCGCGCCCTCCAGCTCGTCGGCGAACTGGCGCAGCTCCTCGGCCACGGCCGTGTTGATGGCGATGTTGGCGGAGGAGATGCTGGCGGAGGAGCCGGGCATACGGAACTCGAACTTCGCGCCGGTGTACGCGAAGGGGGAGGTGCGGTTGCGGTCGGTGGTGTCCTTGGGGAAGGGCGGCAGGGCGTGGACGCCGACCTTGAAAAGGGTCTTCTCGGCGGGGTCGACCGGGGTGTCGTTCTCGATGGCGTCCAGCACGGCGGTCAGCTCGTCGCCGAGGAACATGCTGATTATCGCCGGGGGAGCCTCGGCCGCGCCGAGACGGTGGTCGTTGCCGGCGCGCGCGACGGAGATGCGCAGCGCGTCCTGATAGTCGTCCGCGGCCTTTATGACGGCGCAGAGGAACAGCAGGAACTGGGCGTTCTCGCCCGGGGTCTCGCCGGGGTCGAAGACGTTGATGCCGGTGTTGGTGGCCATGGACCAGTTGTTGTGCTTGCCGGAGCCGTTGACGCCGTCAAAGGGCTTCTCGTGCAGCAGGCAGACCAGGCCGTGACGCTTGGCGGTCTTCTGCATGACGTCCATGACAAGCTGGTTGTGGTCGGCGGCGATGTTGGCCGTGTCGTAGACGCAGGCCAGCTCGTGCTGGGCGGGGGCGGCCTCGTTGTGCTCGGTCTTGGCGCAGACGCCGAGGCGCCACAGCTCCTCGTTTATCTCGCGCATGAACGCCGCCACGCGCGGCTTCACGGTGCCGAAGTAGTGGTCGTCCATCTCCTGACCCTTGGGGGGAGCCGCGCCGAAAAGCGTGCGGCCGGTGTAGATGAGGTCCTGCCTGCGCTCGTACATGTCGCGCTCGACGAGGAAGTACTCCTGCTCGGCGCCGACCATGGGGGAGACGGCGGTGACGTCGTCGTGGCCAAAGAGCTTGAGCACGCGCACGGCCTGCTTGCTGAGCGCCTCCATGCTGCGCAGCAGCGGCGTCTTCTGGTCAAGCGCTTCGCCGCCGTAGGAGCAGAAGGCGGTGGGTATATAGAGCACGCCGTCGCGGATAAAGGCGTAGCTGGTGGGGTCCCAGGCGGTGTAGCCGCGCGCCTCAAAGGTGGCGCGCAGTCCGCCGGAGGGGAAGCTGGACGCGTCCGGCTCGCCGTGGATAAGCTCCTTGCCGGAGAACTCCATCAGCACGCCGCCGTGGCCGTCGGGCTTGATGAAGCTGTCGTGCTTCTCGGCGGTGACGCCCGTCATGGGCTGGAACCAGTGCGTAAAGTGCGTCGCGCCCTTTTCGAGCGCCCAGTCGCGCATGGCCTGCGCGATGACCTCGGCGGTGTCGGGCTGGAGCCTGCGGCCGCCTTTCATAGTCCTGAGTACGGCCGCGTACGCCTCCGCCGGCAGCCGCTCGCGCATGACTGCGTCGGAGAATACCATCGTGCCGAATATCTCCTGTATCCCGGGCATTTGTGACCTACCTCTCTCTAAATATAATCGTACAAGCCTACAAAAACATTACCTCCGCAAGCTTATACTAAAATGCGATTTACGTCAAGGGGAATCTGGCTCGAAATGGCCTCGACGGCCATTTCGAGCCATTGGGGGTCCCCTGGCGCGCCGGAGGCGCGCCAATGGTGACCGGCGCTTCGTTCAGCGCACAACAAGAGCCGCCAGCCCCTTGGGCTGGCGGCTCTTGTTGCACGTTCACTGCGCGGGAGGTATTTTTTCCGAGGCGGAGCCCCGGAAAAAATGAGATTGGAATTTGTTCGCAGCGGAGCTGCGAATTCGGTGAAACCGGAGGTGGACCGACGCTCCGGGCACAGTCGCGCTTGCGGGGGTCGCGCGACGTGCATTGCCGGGGTTGGATGCGGTGGTTTAGGTGGGCTGGTTCAGCGCCGTTGGCGCTGCGCTGTGCGGCGTAGAGTTGAGGTGGGTGCGGTCTTTTGTGACGGTCTACGCTGGCGCGTTCGCGCGACGCGACTGGGGTGCGCTGTGCGCACGGGAGTTTAGCGGGTGGGTTTTATATATTCCTCTCTGGTGTTACTTTGTGTGTGTGTTTTAGGAGGTGGACCGACGCTTCGGGCACAGTCGCGCTTGCGGGGGACGCGCGACGTGCAATTCCGGGGTTGGGTGCGGTTGTTCGGGTGGGCAGGTTCAGCGCCGTTGGCGCTGCGCTGTGCGGTGGGGAGTTGAGGTGGGTGCGGTCTTTTTTTACGGTCTACGCTGGCGCTTGCGCGCGACGCGACGGGGGTTTAGGATTCTATATACTCATCTTCGGCGGTGATTTGGGCGCGTTTTAGGATTAGCTGGGCTTTTTTGATGTCGTTGTCCTCAAGCGCCTCGAGGGCGTCGGTTATGGAGTTAAAGAGCAGCAGATACATCTTTTCGTAGTCAGGCATTATGGCACCTCCGTGAATATATATTGAAGTCAATATGACGTCATTAGACACATAATACCACACTACGACCATAAAATAAAGTCAATTAGACGTTAAAGTGAGGTCGTAACAGTGGCAATTCGCAGCCTTACCATCCGAATAGACGACACCATGCTCGATAAACTCCACGTAGTTGCCGACTACGAGGGTCGCTCCGCCAACAGCCAAGTGTTGATCCTGATCCGCGACTGCATAAAACGCTACGAACAAGAACACGGCGAAATCCAAACCACCCGCTAAACCCCCAGGCGCACAGCGCCCGTCCGTCGCGCCGCGCGCACGCGCCAGCGCAGACCGTCACAAAAGACCGCACCCGCCAAACTCCCAGGCGCACAGCGCACCCCAGTCGCGCCGCGCGCACGCGCCAGCGTAGACCGTCACAAAAGACCGCACCCGCTAAACGCCCGTGCGCACAGCGCACCCCAGTCGCGCCGCGCGCAAGCGCCAGCGTAGACCGCCACAAAAGACCGCACCCGCTAAACACCCAGGCGCACAGCGCACCCCCGTCGCGTCGCGCGAACGCGCCAGCGAAGACCGTCACAAAAGACCCCACCCACCTCAACTCTACGCCGCACAGCGCAGCGCCAACGGCGCTGAACCTGCCCACCCGAACAACCGCACCCAACCCCGGCAATGCACGTCGCGCGACCCCCGCAAGCGCGACTGTGCCCGAAGCGTCGGTCCACCTCCGGTTTCACCGAATTCGCAGCTCCGCTGCGAACAAATTCCAATCTCATTTTTTCCGGGGCTCCGCCTCGGAAAAAATACCTCCCGCGCAGTGAACGTGCAACAAGAGCCGCCAGCCCAAGGGGCTGGCGGCTCTTGTTGTGCGCTGAACGAAGCGCCGGTCACCATTGGCGCGCCTCCGGCGCGCCAGGGGACCCCCAATGGCTCGAAATGGCCGTCGAGGCCATTTCGAGCCAGACGCAGTCACACCGTCTCGATGGAAACGAAGGTGAAGTTGGCGCCTTCGACGGCGGCCTTGAGCATATCGTCGGTGACGCTCTCGTTGCAGACGACGGTGGCGGTGCCGGCCTCGTGGCTGGCCTCGGCGCTCTCAACGCCCTCGAGGGCGGCGAGAGTCCTCTGGAGACGGCCGGAGCAGCCGCCGCAGTGCATACCTTCAACCTTCATGAGCTTCTTCATGATGTAAAGTCCTCCTTGAAACTGATGTTTTTTATATCCGGGCTCGGGTGAATCACTCGATGCCGAGGAAAACGTAACCTGCCTTGGCGACGGCGGCCTTGATGGCCTCCTCGTCCGTGCCGGGCTTCATGCTGACCACCGCGGTGCCGGCCTTGGCGTCGGCCTTGACGCTCGCGACGCCTTCAACGCCGCCGAGGGCGGTGGTGACGGCCTTCTCGCAGTGCTCGCACATCATGCCCTCTATCTTGACGGTCTTGGTGACGGTCTCGCCGGCGGGGCACTCGCACGCGGCGTTGTCGCCCACGAAGCCCTGCGGGACGTAGCCGGCCTTGGTGACGGCCGCGTTCATGGCCTCCTCGCTCGTGCCGGGCTGGAGTCGTATCACGGCGGTGCCGGCCTTGGCGTCGGCGGTGACGGCCTCGACGCCCTCAACGGCCTCCAGAGCGGTCTTGACGGCCTTCTCGCAGTGTTCGCACATCATGCCCTCTATCTTCATGGTCTTCTCGACCGTGCCGGTGACGGGGCAGGCAGCGACGTTCTCGCCGAAGCCGACGAAGATGTAGCCGGCCTTGGTGACCGCGTCCTTGAGCGCCTGCTCGCTGGTCTCGGGGCTCATCTGGAACTTGGCGATGCCCTTCTCGGCGTTGGCGGTGACGCCCTCAACGCCCTCGACGGCCTCGAGAGCCTCCGTGACGGTCTTCTCGCAGTGAGAGCACATCATGCCGTCTATGCGCATGGTGACGTCTATGAGCTCCTCGTCCTCGGCGGGAGCCTCGGCGCGCTGCTTGTGCTTGCGCGGCTTGTCCTTGCTGGCGTCGTACATCTTGAACAGGTTCAGACGCAGGGCGTTGGTGACGACGCAGAAGGAGCTGAGGCTCATCGCGGCGGCGCCGAGCATCGGGTTGAGCGTGATGCCTGCCCAGACGAAGCAGCCGGCGGCGATGGGGATGCCGATGGAGTTGTAGAAGAAGGCCCAGAACAGGTTCTGGTGTATGTTGCGCAGCGTGGCGCGGGACATGCGGATGGCGGCGGGGACGTCGGAAAGCTGGCTCTTCATGAGCACGACGTCGGCGGCGTCGATGGCGACGTCGGTACCGGCTCCGATGGCGATGCCGATGTCGGCGCGGGTCAGGGCGGGGGCGTCGTTGATGCCGTCGCCGACCATGGCGACCTTGCCCTGCTTCATGAGCTTGCGGATGACGCTCTCCTTGCCGTCGGGCAGGACGCCGGCGATGACCTCGTCCACGCCCGCCTGGGCGCCGATGGCCTTCGCGGTGCGCTCGTTGTCGCCGGTGAGCATGACGACGCGGATGCCCATGTTGCGCAGCTCGCCAACGGCGCGCGGGCTGTCCTCCTTGATGACGTCGGCCACGGCGATGATGCCGGCGAGCTTGCCGCCCTCGGCAAAGTACAGCGGGGTCTTGCCCTGCTCGGCGAGGGCTTCGGCCTTCTCGCGCATGTCGTCGGTGACGGTGGCCTTGGTGACGATGAACTTGTGGTTGCCGGTGGCCAGCTCTTTGCCTTCCATGGTGGCGATGACGCCGTTGCCGGGCAGAGCCTCGAAGGAGCTGACCTCGGGAGCCTTCATGTTAAGCTCCTCGCCGCGCTGCATGATGGCGCGGGCCAGCGGATGCTCGCTCTTCTGCTCGAGCGCGAGGGCGAGGCGCATGAGGTCTTCCTCGCTGACGCCCTCGGCGGGGAGGATGTCGGTGACCTTGGGCTCGCCGGAGGTGATGGTGCCGGTCTTATCCAGGGCTACGATGTCCATCTTGCCGGCCTCCTCGAGGGAAGCGGCGGTCTTGAACAGGATGCCGTTCTTGGCGCCCATGCCGTTGCCGACCATGATGGCGACCGGGGTCGCGAGGCCGAGCGCGCAGGGGCAGCTGATGACCAGGACGGAGATGCCGCGCGCGAGGGCGTAGCCGAAGGTCTGGCCTATGAGCAGCCACACTATGATGGTGACTATGGCGATGGAGATGACGGCGGGGACGAAGATGCCGGAGACCTTGTCGGCGACCTTGGCGATGGGCGCCTTGGTCGCGGCGGCGTCGGAGACCATCTGGATGATCTGGCTGAGGGTGGTGTCCTCGCCGACGCGGGTGGCCTGGCACTTGATAAAGCCGCTCTGGTTGAGCGTGGCGGCGCTGACGCTGTCGCCCTCGGCCTTGTCGACCGGGATGCTCTCGCCGGTGAGCGCGCTCTCGTTGACGGCGCTGTGGCCTTCGAGCACGATGCCGTCGACGGGGATGTTCTCGCCCGGGCGGACAACGAAGATGTCGCCCTTCTGCACTTCCTCGATGCCCACGGTGACCTCCTGGCCGTCGCGGAGTATCGTGGCGGTCTTGGGGGCGAGCTTCATGAGGCTCTTGAGCGCGTCGGTGGTCTTGCCCTTGCTGCGCGCTTCGAGCATCTTGCCGACGGTGATGAGCGTGAGTATCATCGCGGCGGCCTCGAAGTAGAACTCCGTGTGCATGACGTGCATCTGATCCATCGGAGTCGGCTGGGTGGTCATCTCAAAGAGCGCGTAGCTGCTCCATACAAACGCGGCGGAGGAGCCGAGCGCGACCAGGGTGTCCATGTTGGGCGCCTTGTGCGCGAGGCTCTTGAAGCCGGAGATGAAGAACTTCTTGTTGATTATCATGATGATAACGGTCAGGTAGAGCTGGATAAGCGCCTGAGCCATATAGTTGGTCGCCAGGAACTCCGGCAGAGGCCAACCCCACATCATCGCGCCCATGGAGAAATACATGAGCACTATCAGGAAGCCTACGGACGAAATCAGGCGGCGCTTGAGCACCGGAGTCTCGTGATCCTCCAGCGCGGCCTCCGCCTCTGCCATGGAGCTGGCAGCGCTCTGCTGGCCGCCTGCGCCCTTCTCGCTGGCGCCGTAGCCGGCGTCCACGACCGCCTTGATTATGTCGGCGGGGGAAGCGGTGCCCTCGACGCCCATGGAATTGGTCAGCAGGCTGACCGAGCAGCTGGTCACGCCCGGTACAGCGTTCACGGCCTTCTCAACTCTGGCGCTGCAGGCCGCGCAGCTCATGCCTGTGACATTAAACTGCTTCATACGATACCTTTTACCTCCCTGTTGCGTTACCTCATCAACTTCTGCAAAGTCCTCAGCAGCTCGTCGATGGTTTCGTCGTTGCCTTCACGGATATCGTCGACGACACAGGTACGGATGTGGTCGCTCAGAAGCTCGCGGTTGAAGGCGTTCATCGCCGCCGTCACCGCCGCGGACTGCACCAGGATGTCCGGGCAATAGACGCCCTTCTCCACCATGCCGCGTATGCCGCGCACCTGACCCTCGATACGGTTGAGCCGGTGTATGAGCTTCTTGTACTCCTCCGGAGTGCGCTCCTTAGTCCTCTGGCAACAACTACATTGCTTTTTTTCTCCCATGATGTACTCCTTCCGAAAAAGTACCCATCCGGGGTATCTATCATATACCCCGGATGGGTATACTGTCAATACCCATCTCACACTTTAATTCGACGCTGTGAGTTTTTGACGCTTCACGTTCTGTCTGTGGAGCAAAGCTCCCCGTTTTCTGTATAATACACCGTTATTCCCTCGTTTGCAAGAGATTCCAGTGCATCCAGATTGAAGTGGTCGGATATGAATACGGCGGCAAGCTTGAGCGCGAGAGCGGCGCAACCGCCGTCGAAGGAGTAGGCGGCGAGCTCGGGGATGCAGGCGCGATCCAGCCCGTCGGCCGGGTCGAGGTAGGCCGAGCGGACAGTGCCGTCGTCGTAGACGTAATAGCCGCCCGAGTCCCCGCCTGCAAGGGGGTAGTCGTGAAGATAGGCGATGCTGACGGTGCCGGAGAACTGCAGGGTGGCTATGTTCGTCACGGTGGTGCCGTCGCGGTGAGAAAAGGTGAAGGAGTATTCAGCTCCTGTCTCACTGTCGAGACAGCGCATAAAACCGTCGTCGCTGATAATGGCTCCGCGGGTGTAGCCTGCGTCGGAGAGGGTGTCGGCGATGTAGTCGGCGATAAAGGCGTTCCTCATCCAGCACAGGCTCACGAAGCGTGTTACCGCGTTGGCCTCGGCGAAGGCGAGGTATTCGCCGGAGACGTTCAGCCGCACGGTGTTGCCTCCTAGCAGCTCCAGGCTCACGTGCTCTCCGTCGGAGGCGTAGGCGGCGACGGCCGAGAAGAACTCGCCCTGCGCGCCGTTCAGGCGCGGGTCGTATTCGGCCGCCTCTGCGTCGGTGGCGCTGTTGAACAGGGAGTAATACTGCTCATACAGCGCCGCGAGATAGTGATAGCGCGTACCGCTGCCCTCCAGCAGCTCGAGCGCGGCGTAGAGCGCCGCGTCAACGGTCACATCCTCGTTCGGGTGCGCGTTGATGTAGCGCAGGTTGTGGAACTCCTCGCTGTCCACGTCCGCGCTGAAAATCTCCAGCGCGTCGCCGGAGGCCTGGGAATAGAGCGAGCGCAGCTCGCGCCGCTCGTCCGTGGCGTCGGCTCCGCCGTAGCCGAGGTTGTAGTAGAAGGTGAAGTCCTCACCGGCGTTCATTTCGCCGCTCAGGACGGTTATCTCCTGAATCCCGGCTTCGGCGCCGACCAGAGAGTTCACCCCTATGGCCAGGGAGAGCGCGGCCACGGCTATCAGAGCTATGACCAGCACCACGCGGAGCTTCAGCCGGCCCTCCGGCAGCGGTATGTTTATGGTCTTGTCTACGGTGGGTCTGTCGTTGGAGACTGAGCGCTTTTTCATCTGCTACAACACCGAGATGAGTATGAACAGACCCAGCACAGCCAGCAGCACGCCCAGCGTGGCGACAAACGCCAGCACGCCCTTGCGGCACGCCTTGTAGTTGCGTATGTAGTTGTGCTTGCGGAAGATGCAGGCGGCGATAAGCCCGAAAATCGGCAGGAAGAAGGATAGTATCGCGTACCAGCGGCTTCCGGTGTCGTGGACGGGGCGGTCGAGTATGACCTCGCTGGTGGCGAGGTTGACATCTGCCTCCTCGGCGGGAGCTTCGGCGTTGACGCCGACGATGGACAGGGTCTTGAGCGGCACGTCGCGCTCGCGTATGGCCTTGTACTCGGCTATTTCCGCGGCGCTGCCGTAGACATAGTGCTCATGTCCGATGTTCACAAGCTCCGGCTCCTCGCCCTCGGCGTAGTTGTGCATGCCCGGGTCGTAGGTGTAGAGCACCTTGTTCTTTTCAAGCTGCGGGTCGGGCAGGGGGATGGCCGAGATCAGCGAGCGGGTGTAGGGGTGGAGCGGGTAGTTGAACAGCTCATCCGACGTGGCTATCTCGACTATGCGCCCCTTGTAGATGACGCCGATGCGGTCGGAGATGTAGCGCACTATCGAGAGGTCGTGCGCGATAAAGAGGTAGGTCGTGCCCTGCTCTGCCTGGAACTTGTTCATGAGGTTGAGTATCTGCGCGCGTATGGAGACGTCCAGCGCGGATATGGGCTCGTCCGCCACGACGAACTCCGGCTCCATGACCATGGCTCGCGCCAGACCCACGCGCTGGCGCTGTCCGCCGGAGAACTCGTGCGGATAGCGCGTCAGGTGCTCGGGCAGCAGGCCGACGGCCTCGATTATGTTCTCCACCTTGCGGACGCGGTCGGCCTCGTTTTCGTAGAGGTGGAAGTTGTACAGTCCCTCGGAGATGATGTAGTCCACCGTGGCGCGCTCGTTCAGCGAGGCGGCGGGGTCCTGGAACACCATCTGGATGTTGCGTATGACCTCGCGGTCCAGGCTGCGGGGTATCTTCCCGGAGATGCGCACGCCCTTGTAGAGTATTTCACCGGCCGAGCAGGTGTTGGCGCGGATGACGGCGCGGCCTATCGTGGTCTTGCCCGAGCCGGACTCGCCGACCAGGGAGAAGGTCTCGCCCTTGTACACGTCGAAGGACACGTCGCGCACGGCGCGTACCATGCTCTCGCCCTTGCCGAAGTTGATGTCTACGTGCTTGAGGGAGAGCAGGATCTCGCGGCCGTTTTCGTCCACCGGCCCGTGCTCGGGAAAATGGCTCGCGCTGGCGTCCAGCAGCTGTGCTTCTTTGTCTTTAGCCATGCGGAACCACCTCCTATATGTTGAATACTTTCATCAGAGTGCCGTGGATATCGTGGATAATCTCCGGCTTTTCCACCTTGGGTGCGCGCGGGTCGAGCAGCCAGGTCTTGGCGTAGTGCGTGTCCGAGACCTTGAACATCGGCGGCTCGCGCAGGGTGTCCACGCGCAGGCAGTATGGGTTGCGCGGTGCAAAGGCGTCGCCGACTATCTCGTTGTAGAGGCTCGGCGGCGTGCCGGCGATGGAGTAGAGCTTCATGCCCCTGTCCATGAGCTGGGGCAGCGAGCTCAAAAGCGCCCAGGTGTAGGGGTGGCGGGGGTCGTAATAGACCTCCTCCACGGTGCCCAGCTCGATTATCTGTCCGGCGTAGAGCACCGCCACGCGGTCGGCCACGTTGGCCACGACGCCGAGGTCGTGCGTGATGAACACGATGGTGTAGCCGAACTCCTTTTGCAAATCCTTGATGAGCTTTATTATCTGCGCCTGTATCGTAACGTCCAGGGCGGTGGTAGGCTCGTCGCAGATGAGTATCTTCGGCTGGCAGGAGAGCGCGATCGCTATGACTATGCGCTGGCGCATACCTCCGGAGTACTGGAAGGGGTAGTCGTCGAAGCGGTTTTCCGCGTTCGGGATGCCGACCTTCTTCATGAGGATGATCGCCCGCTTGCGCGCCTCCAGCTCGGAGACGTTCTGGTGCTTCATGATGACCGAGGTTATCTGCTTGCCTATGGTCATTATGGGGTTGAGGCTGGTCATCGGGTCCTGGAATATGGTGGCTATCTTCTGGCCGCGTATCTTGGTCCAGTCGCTGACGCAGTCGCTGCGCGCCAGGTTGAGCACCAGCGAGCCGTGCAGCTTGCCGTTTTCTTCGCCGAGGTACTTCACGCGGAAGACGGCGTTTTCAAAGATACGGTTGAGCGTCTCGTCGTCGCCGAGGTCGGCGCCGATGGTCATGGCCGTCTTTATCGCGTCGTACAGCTTGTGCTCCAGCTTCCGGCGGCCGTGGATGGGGTAGCGCCCGAGCGAGAGGCAGATCTCCTTGGCCAGAACCTTGTTGCGCTCCCGGGTCTCGGCGGATATTTCGCCGGCGCACTCGCGCGCGTAGCGCTCTTTGAGCTCCGACATGCGTCGGCCGTACTCGGCGTTATAGGCCGCGTCGGCCTTGGTCTTGGCCGCGTGCTCGCGTATCGAAGCCTTTTTGCGGCTCTCAAGCTGCTTGATCTGCGCGTCGTAATCCGCTATCTTGGCGGAGATCTCCTTGATCTTTGCCTTCTCCCTGGAGCGGTCGAGCGTCTGCTTGAGGTTTTGCGCCTGCGTGCGCCGGAAGGTCAGCTCCTTGTGCTCCGCGTCGAAGGCGGCGGCGTCGCTTCCGCTGAGCGTGAGCCGCTCCTTGTGGTCGCGCTCCAGCTCCTTGATTTCCCTGTAGGCAGCCGCGCCCAGCTCCAGCTTCGAGAGCTCGTTGAGCCTGGCCTCGGCCTTGGCTATCGCGCCCGCGCCGACGGCGAAGCACACATCGGTCAGCGAGTCGTCGTTGAAGATTATGTCCCCGCCGTCGATGAAGCCGTTGTTGTCCAGCATGCCGGCGAAGGCCTTGGTGAGCACGCTCTTGCCGCAGCCGCTCTCGCCGACGATGGCGATGGATTCG
>OJQW01000162.1_pt1 | contig 37330 bp, 29 predicted proteins | sample 1599041 | NCBI WGS metagenome assembly OJQW01 (sample SAMN03922518, study PRJEB24848) | human gut metagenome | isolation source: stool sample | host: Homo sapiens | place: Germany | collected 2010-02
CGTCGAGCAGGTCGGTGAGGCTGATGGCCTTGCCGGTGCGCTTGCTCATGCGCACTACCTCGCCGTCGCGCAGGAGCTTCACAAGCTGCATGAGAACTATCTCCAGCCTGTGCCCGCCGTCCAGACCCAGCGCGTCCAGCGCGCCCTTGAGCCTGGCGACGTGGCCGTGGTGGTCGGCGCCCCAGACGTTTATGGCGCGGTCAAAGTGCCGCACGCCCAGCTTGTTGCGGTGGTAGGCGATGTCGGCGGCGAAGTAGGTGTATATGCCGTTGGCTCGGCGCAGCACGTCGTCCTTGAGGTCGAGCTTCTCTATGTCCTTCTCGCTCTTTCCGGCGGCGCGCAGCGCGTCGCCGAGTATGCGCGAGGTGTCCAGCCAGAGCGCGCCGTCCTTCTCATACGTGTGCCCCAGGCGCGTGAGCTCGTCCACCGTGTCCCTGACGTAGCCGGTCTCGTGCAGCGTGCTCTCGCGGAACCACTCGTCATAAGTGATGCCGTAGCGCTCGAGGTCAGCCTTCATCTTGGGCAGGTTGACGCTGAGCCCGAACTGCGCCATGGCCTCGTGCCGCTCGGCCTCGCTCCTGTCCAGCCAACCGTCGCCGAACTTCTCGCGGAAGGCCGCGGCGAGGTCTTTGATGTCGTCGCCGTGATAGCCGTCCTCGGGGAAGTCGACCGCGTCCTCGCCCAGGAGGAGCTGACGGTAGCGCGCGTCGATGCTGGTGGCGAATTTCTCTATCTGGTTGCCGGCGTCGTTGACGTAGAACTCGCGCCAGACGTCTGCGCCCGCGCGGGAGAGCACCTCGGCCAGCGTGTCGCCGAGCACGCCGCCGCGCGCGTTGCCCATGTGCATGGGACCGGTGGGGTTGGCGGAGACGAACTCGACCATGATCTTCTGCCCCTTCAGCGCGTCGCTGCGGCCGTAGTCCGCGCCCTCGCGCTGCACCGCGCCGAGCACGTCGCCGTACCAGGCCGGAGCCAGGCGGAAGTTTATGAATCCGGGACCGGCAGCCTCGGCGCTCGTGAACCAGCTGCCGTCCAGCTCGAGGTTGGCTACCAGCGCGTCGGCTATTTTCCGGGGAGCCATGCGCAGCGCCTTTGCGCCGGTCATGGCGTGGTTGGCGGCGAAGTCTCCGTTGGCCGAATCCTTGGGTATCTCCACCACGCCCGCGATCGGGGCTGCCTCGGACAGCTCGCCCTTTTCGGCCGCGCGGACCTGCGCGGCGGCGAGCAGCTCGCCGATCTGCCGCTTGGCGGCTTCAACAAGATTTGCCATTACTCAATTCCCTGCCTTGTTCCTTGACGTTGATTTTAAAGCGGTTGCGGCCGACTACCGCGTGGTCGAAATCCACGATGTAGTCTATTTCCAGCTCCCCGCCCCTCTCGCCGAGGGTGGAGCGTATGCTGTGCGTGTCCAGACCCATGGTCGTGGAGCCGTAAGGGGTGTCGTAGAGGAAGGTGTTTTTCGTGCCCTCCCGGAACACCATCTGACTGGTGAGCGTGCCCTCGCGCGAGAGTATGACCTCGCCGGGGGAGATGAGGAAGCTGGTGGTGGTGCCCTCCATCCCCGTGAGCTCGCTCTCGTCATAAGTGAGCTTCCCGTGACCGTCCTTGAAGCAGTACTTTCCGTCAGTCACAAGCTCCACGGCCTCGTCCGTGTCGTGCGCGGCGTATTGAATACCCGTGATGGAAATGATAACGTCTTTCATAACACGCTCCATACAATAAGAGTAGCGAGGTATTATACACCAAAGCGCGTAATATGTAAAGAGCCGGGGCGTCCCGGAGGCCGGAGCGACACATGAAAAACTGTAATGGCAGAGATAAATATTTTCTTAACAAGATTATCAAAAATTTAGCGTTAAGGTATTGACAATCGATTCCCGCAGTGCTATATTAAAGGCACAGAGAGGGAGACACCTCAAACAAGATTACCACACCGGAAAGGTGAAGCATAGAAGGCTGCAAGTCAGTCACAGGGTGCAAACCCGGAAAGGAGACTATCATGAAGACCGTTGACGGAATCGGCATCAACTACGAAATCACCGGAGCTCGCGAGGAGGAGGCCGCAGCAATGCTGGCTGAGGGTCTGGATGCGGTCAGCAAGCGCCGTAACGCCTACATCGACGACAATGTGGAAGTCGTCCTCAAGAGCGTGCGCGAGTACGGCGTCGACGTCAAGGCTGTACTGAGGCGCTGAACGGTTTTTCGTGTTAAAAGATTTTGCATAGCATAGCGAGCCCGGCGCGCAAGCGCCGGGCTTTGAGACTGTCAAAAAAGGCTCTCGACGGCCTTTTTTGACAATAAAGTCCCCCGGCCGCGAGCGGCCGATGGGGACCGGCGCTGCGCTTCGCGCCTCGGTTGTCCGCCAAAGGCGGACAATTCGACACTGCACTCCGCGAAATGTATTTTCGGCGACGTACACGCCGCCGCCGAAAATGATTGTAGTCCCTTTCGCGCCCATAGGGCGCGAAACTCTGCGAGGCTTTTGCGACAAGCTGCAAGCCCGGCGCGTAATGCGCCGGGCTTTTTTACGCCCTGCGCACGCGGCGGAACGCGGCGCTTAAAAAGGCAAAAGGTTGAAATGAGGGCGTCGAAGTGCTACAATACCGACAGCAAGGACTAGGGAGGCGTTGGTATGCCGCTTATTTCGGTCGTGGTGCCGTGCTATAATGAGGAGGAGGTTCTGCCGCAGCTCTATGCTGAGCTGGCGCGCGTCGCGAAGCTCATGGACTACGTGGACTTTGAGTTCTGCTTTGTTGACGACGGCTCGTCTGACGCGACGCCGGACATGCTCCGCACGCTGTCCAAGGACGACAAACGCGTGCGTTTTGCGTCGTTTTCGCGCAACTTCGGCAAGGAGGCCGCCATGCTGGCCGGGCTGCGCATGGCCAGGGGCGACTACACCGCCGTCATGGACGCGGACCTGCAGCACCCGCCCGAGATGCTCATAGAGATGTACGACGCCGTGAAGGACGGCGAGTACGACTGCGCCGCCGCCCGCCGCACGGACAGGGAGGGCGAGACGGCTGTGCGCTCGGGGGGCAGCAAGCTGTTTTCCAAGCTGATGAACGCGCTGAGCGAAACGGAGTACGTGCCGGGCGCTACGGACTACCGGCTCATGCGCCGCGGCATGGTGGAGGCCGTGCTCAGCCTGCCGGAATACAACCGCTTCACCAAGGGCATATTCTCCTGGGTGGGCTTCAAGACCAAGTGGATACCCTACGTGAGCCGTGACCGCGCCGCCGGAACCACCAAGTGGTCGTTCATGAAGCTGGTGCGCTACTCGATAGACGGCATGATGGCCTTTTCCACCAAGCCCCTGGCCATATCCAGCATCCTCGGCGTCATATCCTGCGCTATAGCCATCGTCGTGCTGCTGGTCACCGTGGTCAAGACGCTCATCTTCGGCAACCCCGTCGCGGGCTATCCGACGATAGTCAGCCTGATACTCCTGGTCGGCGGACTGCTGATGTTCTTTATAGGTATGCTGGGGCAGTACCTGGCCAAGACGTATATGGAGGCCAAGCACCGCCCGATATATATAATCCGCGAGACGGAGGAAGGGCTTAAATGACCAAAAAACAGCGAATAGCCTTCATAGCCGCCCTCGCGCTGGTGGCCGCGGCGTTTTTCTATCTCAACTGCATCACGCCGTTTTACGCCGACGACTACTCGTACATGTTCACCTATGCCGAGAACGCGCCCAAGGACAGGATAACCAACCTGTACGAGCTGTATCTCTCGCAGCTCAACCACTACAAAGTTATGAACGGCCGCGCTATCGTGCACACGCTGGTGCAGATCTTCCTCATACCGCAGAGCCGCGCGCTTTTCAACGTGTGCAACACCCTGGTGTTCATGGCTCTCGGCTTCGCCGTGTATTTCGCGGCCTACGGCACCTTCCGGCGCTTCAGGCCGCTGAGCCTGTTCGCCGTGTACGCGCTCGTATGGCTGACCCTGCCGGGCTTCGGGCAGAGCTGCCTGTGGCTGACCGGCTCCGTAAACTATATGTGGACGGCCTTCGCCGCGCTGTGCTTCCTGCTGCCCTACCGCTCGGACTCCGACGGCGCTTCGCGCAAGTGGCTGCGCGTGATAGGTATGCCGTTCCTGGGGCTGCTGGCCGGCTGGTCGGGCGAGAACGCCTGCATCGCCGCGGCGGTCGGCCTGGTGCTGCTGCTTGTGCGCCGCGCCATACTGCGCAGGCCGTTCAGGCTGTGGATGCTCACCGGCGCGCTGGGCTACCTCGCCGGGGCGGCGGCGCTGCTGCTGGCTCCCGCGCAGCAGGTGCGCGCCGAGGGCATGGGCGGCCTGGGCGGGCTGAGCACCTGGATAAGCCGCATCCCCTCCGTGACTTTGCACGCGCTTGAATACCTCTGGCTCCCGCTGCTGCTGGGCGTCGTGCTGCTGATAGTCAGCATCGTCCAGGCCCGCGGCAAGGGCTTCATGTACTGGCTGAGGAAGTACTCCGCCGCCATCTGCTGGCTGTGTGCCGCCGTCGTGAGCGCTTATTGCATGTGCGCCGCGCCGTATTTCCCGCTGCGCGCCTGGTGCTGCGCCGGAGTGCTCGCCGCCGCGACCGTGCTGAGCGTGTTCGCCGAGGTGGATAAGCCTCGGTCCGTGCCGCGCGCGCTGCCGGCCGTCGTGACCGCCGCAGCCTGCCTGGCCTGCGCCGCGACGTACTGCATGGGCGCGGCGGACATACTCGCCACCCGCGCGGACGTGCGTGCGCGCGACGCGAGCATACTCGAGCAAAAGTCCGCCGGAGCCACGGACGTCTACGCAGAGAGCGTGTCCGGCTCCTCCCGCTACAACTGCTTTGACCCGGAGGGCGACCTCGTGGACGACCCGGACAGCTGGCAGAACGGCGCGCTGGCGCTCTACTACGACGTGGAGCACGTCATACTCGCCCCCGACGGTGAGTGAAAACAAGTATAAAACCCCGCCTCCGGCCGTAAACTGGAGGCGGGGTGATTTTTTTGAAGGTACATTGGAAGACATTGACAGCGGCGCTGGCCATACCGCTGGCGGCGGGCGGGCTCTCTGCGCTGCTCTCGGGCGGCATGGATGTCTACGCTGAGCTGAACCGCCCGCCGCTCTCGCCGCCGGGCTGGCTTTTCCCCGTGGTGTGGACGCTGCTGTATCTTATGATGGGTCTGGCGAGCTGCCGCGTCTGCGTCCTGCGCTATCCCGTGCGCGAGCGGCGCGAAGCGCTGCGGCTCTATGCGCTGCAGCTGCTGGTCAACGCGCTCTGGCCGCCGCTCTTTTTCCGCTTCGGGCTGTACTGGGCGGCGGCCGTGTGGCTGGCCGTGCTCACGGCGCTCGTGGCCATGACGCTCGCGCGGTTCAGGCGCCTGGACGACCTGGCGGGGCTGCTGCTCTGGCCGTACCTGCTGTGGTGCTGCTTCGCGCTGTACCTGAACGCGGGCGTCGCGCTGCTGAACTGACGCTCCGCCCGGACGGGCATACTCGTCCGAGCCGGCTCATACACTCCCGTGAGGGGGTGCGCTATGGGCAAGCGTCTCATCGTGAATACGGCGCTTATGACGTCCGCGTCGCTGCTTATGCGGTGCATAGCCATGGGCTTCCAGGGCTATCTCTCCGGACGCATCGGCGCGGCCGGCATAGGCCTGTACCAGCTCGTGATGAGCGTGGAGCTGCTGGCGACGACCTTCGCCGTGAGCGGCATACGCTTCGCGGTGACGCGGCTGGTCAGCGAGGAGCTGGGACTCGGCCGCGCGGGAGGCGTGCACGGGGCCATGGTGCGCTCGGTGCTCTACGCGCTGTTCTTCGGCAGCGCGGCCATGCTGCTGCTGACCCGCTTCGCAGAGCCTATTGGCTTCCTCTGGATAGGCGACGCGCGCACGGTGCTCAGCCTGAGGATCCTGGCCTTCGGCCTGCCCTGCCTGTCGCTCTCGAGCGTGCTGAGCGGGTACTTCACCGCCTGCGGCCGCATCTGGAAGCCATCGCTGGTGCACCTTGTTGAGCAGTGCGCCGTGGTGGCGTTCGTGTCAACGTTCCTCGCCCGGGCGGACGCGCAGGACATAGAGCGCAGTTGTGCCGCCGTCTGCGCGGGCGTGACCGCCTCGGACATACTCTCCCTGGCGCTGATGCTCTGCTTTTACGTCCACGACCGCCGCAGGCACGGCTCGCACGAGGGAGCCAGCTTCGACCTCACCAGCCGTATGCTGTCGGTGGCTCTGCCGCTGGCGGTCAGCGCCTATGCGCGCAGCGCGCTGTCCACGCTCGAGCACCTGCTGGTGCCGCGCGGGTTCAGAAAGAGCGGACTGTCGGCGGACGCGGCGCTGGCCGGGTACGGCATCATCCAGGGCATGGCCATGCCGGTGCTGGGCTTCCCGTCCGTGCTGCTCTCGTCCCTAGCGGAGAACGTGATACCCGTGCTGACCGACGCCCAGGTGCGCGGTAAGCACGACAGAATACGCCGGGAGGTGCGCGTGCTGCTGACGATGAGCCTGGGCTTCTCGCTGATAGTGGCGGCGGCACTGTTCGTCTCGGCGGACTTCATAGGCGGAGCGCTGTTCTCCTCGACTGAGGCGGGGAAGTACATCCGCCTGCTCGCTCCGCTTGTCCCGGCGATGTACGTCGACATGGTCGTCGACGGCTGCCTCAAGGGACTGGGACAGCAGGTGTGGAGCATGGGAATCAACATCCTGGACGCGGGACTGGGCGTGCTGCTGGTGTATACCCTGCTGCCCGTCGGCGCGCTGGAAGCGTACATAGGCATAATCTACTTCAACGAGCTGCTGAACCTTATTCTCAGCGCCGCAAGGCTCCGCCGCGCGGTGCATCGGGAGCGCTGACACACGCCAAAACAGCGAACCGGCCGCGCATATGCGCGGCCGGTTCGCTTCAGTATGTCAGCTGCAGCACGGTGAGCCCCCTGCTGCGGGCGTAGCGTATGGTGTTCAGCGTCCCGCCCGAGCCGCCGTTGTACACCGCGACGAGGACGGAGGATCGGTCGACCATGTATCGGTTTCGCCTCTCCATGCAGCCCGGGGAATAGCTGTGCTCGAGCACGGTGCGCGTGTCGCACATGGAGAGCAGGCGCCTGTAGCGAGCCTGTGCGCGCTCAGGCCAGAACCTGTCCTGATCCAGACAGGGCACCGCCGCCTCCAGCGTGACGCCGCCGCGCTCTGCGCGCAGGGCGAGCACCGCCTCGGCGAAGTACATGTCGCAGCCGAGCGCCATTCCGCAGATAAAATGCCGCGCCCCGCTGTCGTAAAGCGAGTCGAGCACGTCGCGGATGCGGCGCTTGAGCGCCGTGCAGCGCCCGTCGCTCTCGTTGTAGCCCCAGGGCAGCTTGGCCGCCCTGTGCCCGCTGAAGCAGCAGGTCTGGATGGAGTCCGAGGTGTACATTGCAGTCACGCTCCAAAAAATACTTGTCCCGGCCGGGAACATTTTTGCTCCGGCGCTGTCTAATGCGCACGCGGTGCCGCTGCAAAAAAATTTTTTCGCAGCGCGGGAACATTTAGTCTGAATAACAGTCTAATGGCTCGCGTCCGTCACCGCAACAGTAATCCACATGGAAACAAGGAGAATGAAAAATGACCAAGAAGATCATCAGCCTGATCCTGGGCGCCACGCTGTGCCTCAGCCTGCTTGCCGCCTGCGGCACCCCTGCCGCCGACCCGACTGCTACTCCCAGCGCCATCCCGAGCGAGACCCCCAGCGAGGAACCCACCGCCACGCCTTCCGCCGACCCCAGCGAGGAGCCGAGCGAGGAGCCCTCTGCCGCTCCCACCGAGCAGCCCTCCGCCCCCAGCGTGCAGCCCTCCGCACCCAGCGAGCAGCCCTCCGCACCCAGCGAGCAGCCGGCTGAGACCCCGGCTCAGGGCGGAAGCGACCTGTCCGCCGGCTTCGTCAACGCCATAACCTCTGCCCGCAGCGAGCAGGAGAACACCGACCGCCCCATCATCGCCAAGGGCGGCGACGTCAACGATCTTTACTGGGACACCCTCGGCTTCGCCGCGGCTGACGTCAGCGACTATGCCTTCAGCCTGTCTCTGATGAATACCCAGGCCTACTGCGTCGGCGTGTTCAAGCCCGTCGACGGCAAGGCCGACGCCGTCTACAACGGCCTCAAGGCTTACATCGACCGCACCATCCAGAGCTTCACCAACTACCTGCCCGACCAGCTCGTGTACGCCGAGAACGCCAGGCTCGAGAAGCTCGCCGACGGCACTGTCGTTATCGTCATGTGCGAGAACCAGGATACCGTCTACGATACCATCGTGGCCGCTCTGTAAGGAACCGACATATAAAATAGGGAGAACCACAAAATGACCAAGAAGATTCTCAGCCTTGTACTTGGCGCGGCCATGTGCCTGAGCCTGCTTGCCGCCTGCGGCACTCCCGCGGCGGACCCGACCCCGACCCCGACCGAGCCGGCGCTGACCGGCGAGGAGCTGGCCGCGCACTACAAGGCGGCCATCGAGGGCGCCCGCAGCGACGAGGACAACCAGTACAACACTGTCGCCACCACCGACGAGGAGCTCGGCTCCATCGCCTGGGAGATGCTCGGCATGAGCGCCGACATGCTTGACGCCTACGCCGTCAGCATTTCCCTCATGAACGTCAGCGCATACTGCGTCGGAGTGTTCAAGCCCGTCGAGGGTCAGGAGGAGGCCGTCATGACCGCCCTCCAGACCTATCAGCAGAACATAGAGACCAGCTTTGAAAACTACCTGGCCGACCAGTACGAGATCGCCCAGAACGCCAAGCTCGAGCAGCTTGACGACGGCGCCATCGTCTTTGTGATGTGCGCCGATCAGGACACCGTCTACGACGCCATCGTGGCCGCCCTGTAAATCCAACCGTAAAAACCCCCGCCTCGCGCGGGGGTTTTTGCTTTTCAGCTCAGGCGCGAGCCGGTCACGGACAGCAGCCGCTCGGCGGCCTGGCGGACGGGGCGGTTCTCCTCGCGGACGAGCGCGGGGTCTTCGGCCAGGAGCGCCTGGGCAGCGGCCTGGGCGGTCTTCAGCACGTCCATGTCCGCGCCGAGGTCTGCGATGTGCAGCTCGGGCAGACCGTGCTGCCGTGCGCCGAAGAAATCTCCGGGACCGCGCAGGCGCAAATCCTCCTCCGCTATTTTAAACCCGTCGTGTATGTGCGTCAATGCGGCCAGCCGCTCGCGCGCGTCGGCGCCCTTGGCGTCGGAGACGAGGACGCAGTAGCTCTTGTGCCTGCCGCGCCCCACGCGGCCGCGCAGCTGGTGCAGCTGGCTGAGGCCGAAGCGCTCGGCGTTTTCTATTATCATCAGCGCGGCGTTCGGCACGTCCACGCCGACCTCTATGACGGTCGTGGAGACCAGCACGTCCACCTCTCCGGCGGCGAAGCGGGACATTATCTCGTCGCGCGGCTTGGCCTTCATCCTGCCGTGGATGCACTCTATGCGCAGCCCGGGCAGAGCCGCGCGCAGCTCCAGCGTGTGTTCCTCGGCGCTGACCAGATCCATGGGAACCTCGCTGTCGGCATCGATGGCGGGGCACACGACGAACACCTGTCTGCCCTCGCCGACCAGCTTGGCGATGAACGCGTTCAGACGACGGCGGTAGGAGCTGGTGACGGCAAAGGTGTCCACCCTCTGCCGCCCCGGCGGCAGCTCGTCTATCAGGGAGACGTCCAGGTCGCCGTAAATGATGAGCGCCAGCGTGCGCGGTATGGGCGTGGCGGACATGACCAGCACGTGCGCGCGCTCGCCCTTCCCGGCCAGGGCGCTGCGCTGAGCCACGCCGAAGCGGTGCTGCTCGTCCGTGACCACCAGGCCGAGGCGCCTGAACTCCACGCCCTCGCTTATGAGCGCGTGCGTACCCACGGCCAGCGCGGCCTCGCCGGAGGCGAGCGCGGCGAGCGTCTCGCGCTTGGCCTTCGCGCCCATGGAGCCGGTGAGCTTGACCACCTTCAGCCCGAAGGGAGCCAGGAAACCGCTGAGCGTGGCAAAGTGCTGCTCCGCCAGCAGCTCCGTCGGAGCCATGAACGCGCTTTGCAGCCCGCTTCCGGCCGCCAGCCAGATGAGCGCGGCGGCGACCAGGGTCTTGCCGGAGCCGACGTCGCCCTGTATCAGCCGGTTCATCAGCCTGCCGGCGGTCATGTCCCCGGCGGCGTCGGCGATGGCACGCAGCTGCGCGCCGGTGGGCGTGAAGGGCAGCGTGGCGGTGAACTCGGCGATGTCGCGCGGCTGCACGGCTATGCCCGGCTGCACCTCGCCCTCGCCGCGCACCAGCGAGAGCGCGCAGACAAGCGTGAACAGCTCCTCAAACACCAGCCTCCTGCGCGAGAGCGAAAGCGCGCGCATGTCGGCGGGGAAGTGGATGTTCTCGTAGGCGTAGCGCGCGGTGCACAGCCGGTTTTCGCGCTCGACGCGCTCCGGCAGGGCGTTCGGGAAGGTCATGCCCGGCTCGCCGAGGACGCGGCGCACGGCCTGGGTCATATCCCTCTGGCTTATGCCGCCGGTGAGGCGGTACACCGGCATGATGCGCCCGGTGACGCGCCCCATCTCGGCCTCAGGCTCGAATATCGGGTTGGTGAAGGCAAAGGTGCGGCCCGTGACCTGCACCTTGCCGTAGAAGATGTACGTGTCCCCGCGGCGGAGCTTGTTCTTCATCCAGGCCTGGTTGAAGTAGGTGACGAGCATACTGCCAGAGGCGTCCGCTATGCGGAAGCGCAGTAGATCCATGCCCTTGCGTATGCGGCTCAGCTCCGGCTCGGTGGTTATCATGGCGCACACGCAGGCGGCCTCTCCCTCCATCAGTCTGGCTATGGGCAGGACCTTGCTCCTGTCCTCGTATGCCCTGGGGAAGTCGGACAGCAGGTCGCCCACGCAGCGCACGCCGAGCCGGGCAAAGGCCTTGCCCTTGGCCTCGCCTATGCCTTTTATATAGCGGATGTCGGTGTTCAGATTCAGCACGCAGGCACTTCCTCGCTGGATGTTTTCCGGCTCATGCAGGCCGGTGAGGTTGAACTAAAATGCAGCCCAACCGGCATACTGCACCGGTTGGGCGTATTTTTGACGTATTCACAGGTAATAAACGCCAGCGGCGCGGGCATACTATGCGCGGAGGCGATTGCAATGTCAAGACGCAAAAAGCGCAAAATGGACGATATCTCGCTCAATCCCGAATCGCGCGTCGCGGAGCTGTACGACCCTACCGGCATACGCAAGACCGAGGTCGCCGACCCGAGCCGGGCGGGAATGAGGGTGCTGGACAACTGCGCGGAGGAGCACCGGCAGTAGTCAGCGGCGCACGTACTCGACCGTGCGGTCGCCGTAGGCCTCAAAGGCGTCCGTGAGGCCGCCGGACACTATGATGCGCCCGTCGTCGGTGACAAGCACCATGTCAAAGTCCGTGCCGTAGGTCTCGTAGTAGCTCTTGGCGCCGCTCTCTCCGAGGACGTAGAGGGCGGTGCTGAGCGCGTCGGCCATGGTGCCGTCCTCGCAGACTATGGTCACGCTAAGCAGGTCGGTATCCGCCGGGCGGCCGGTGGAGGGGTCGATTATGTGCTGATAGGTAGTGCCGTTGCTGGCGACGAAGTAGCGCTGGTATCCGCCGGAGGTGACGACGGCCGTCTCGCCGACGGAGAGTATGCCGACGTAGCTGTTGGTGTTCTCGGGGTCCTGCACGGCGACGTTCCAGTTGCTGCCGTCGGGGCGAAGGCCGAGCGTCTGCACATTGCCGCCGAGGGAGATGATGGCGCTGGTCACGCCCGCGCCGGCCATCGCCTGAGCCGCGTACTTGGCCGCGCAGCCCTTGGCCACGCTGGCAAAGGAGAGCTCGGTGCCGGACGGGAGCGTGACAAGGCTCGTGTCCGCGTCGCTCATGCGGTTGATGCTGACCTTGTCAAAGCCCACGTTCGCCAGGAGCCCGGTTATCTCGCTGTCGCTGGGCACGCGGTACTGCGCGTCGATAAAGCCCCAGGCCTTGACCAGCGGGTACACGGTCAAGTCCAGCGCGCCGTTGGACTGCGTGTAAACCGTTCCGGCCACGGACAGCATCTCGGCTATCTGCCCCGTGACGCTGACGGGCGCGCCCTGGGAGTTGTTCAGGTTGTAGACGGCGGAGCCCTGACGCTCTGGGTCCAGCATAGCGTCCAGCGCGTTTATGACGGCTGTGGCGGCGTCAAGTCCGGCCTCGCCGTTGCTGCCGTAGGCGGTCAGGCTCATAACCGTATCCATGGCTACGACCTGAACGTCGTGCCGTTCTTCCTCGCCGCAGCCCGCAAGAGTGAGCGCCATGGCGAGCGCCAGAACGAGCGCGAGTGCGCGTTTATATCTCATAGGCCATGCCCCTTTTGTGTGTATGCTGAGCTACATTTTACCACGTTCGCCGCCCGTGTGCAAGGTCAACGCGCAAATGGCGGCGAGTATGGCAGCCTGGGCGCGAAAAATCCCCCGCCGGTGCAACCCGGCGGGGGGTTTCGTGCCTTTTCGGTTCAGCTTATTTCCGACACGTCTGTCAGCTCGGTGGAGCTCTCCGTCCATCCGTCGTCGAGCAGCGAGACGGCCGCGAGCGCGGTGTCGATGCTCGTCAGGGTGGGGATGCCGCGCTTGACCGCCTGGCGGTGCAGCTCCACATAGTCGCCCATCGTGTCGTCGTGCAGCGCGCCGGTGTAGATGACGAGGCCGATGTTCGCGCGCTCGAGCAGGCCGCCGATGTCGGCCGTGCGCGTCACCGCGCCTATGTCGAAGGCGTAGCGGCCGAGCGCCTTCACCACCGCTGCGGTGTCCGGCGTGGCGAAGATGTGCCGCCCGTCGGCGTCCAGCCTGGACACCAGCTCGCCTATCTCGCCGAGCTGGCGGTTCTCCACGCTCAGCAGCACGCCCATGCGCTTGTCGCCGTCGGCGGAGACGAACTTGAAGCCCGCCGCCGTAAGCCCCTTGTAAAGCGCCTCCTCGAAGGTGCGGCCTATGCCCAGCACCTCGCCGGTGGACTTCATCTCGGGGCCGAGCAGGCTGTTGGCGTTGGGCACCTTCTCAAAGCTGAACACGGGGACTTTTACGCCCACGTACTCCGGCTCGCGCGCGAGTCCGTCCGGATAGCCCATGCTCTCCAGCGTCTCGCCCATCATGACCCGGGTGGCCACGTCGGCCATGTGCAGGCCGCTTATCTTGCTCAGGTACGGCACCGTGCGGCTGGCGCGCGGGTTGACCTCTATGACGTACAGCTCGCCGCCGTACACCAGGTACTGAATGTTCACCAGCCCCTGCGTGCCGAGCGCCAGCGCCAGGGCGCGCGAGCACTCCAGCACGCGCGCGGTCATCGCGCCGTCGAGGCTGTACGGCGGGCAGACGGCTATGGAGTCGCCGGAGTGTATCCCCGCGCGCTCTATGTGCTCCATGATGCCGGGGACAAGCACCCGCTGCCCGTCGGAGATGACGTCGCACTCCAGCTCCGTGCCGGGCAGGTACTGGTCAATCAGCACGTTCGCGCCGTTGCCCGCGGTGATGATGACGTCCATATAGCGCCGCACCTCGGCCTCGTCGTGGGCTATGACCATGTTCTGCCCGCCTATGACGTAGCTGGGGCGCAAAAGCACCGGGTATCCCAGGTCGTCCGCCGTGGCGATGGCCTCGTCCAGCGAGTGCACCGCCGCGCCGCGCGGGCGCTTTATCTCAAGGCTCTCCAGCAGCGCGTCGAACTTCTCCCTGTCCTCGGCCAGGTCTATGCCCTCGGCGCTGGTACCGAGTATCCGCACGCCGTGGTCGACCAGGTACTGCGCCAGCGAGATGGCCGTCTGGCCGCCGAAGGCCACGACCACGCCGACGGGCTTCTCGACCGCTATCACGCCCATGACGTCCTCGGGGCAGAGCGGCTCGAAGTAGAGCCTTGAGGACGTGTCGTAGTCGGTGGAGACCGTCTCCGGGTTGTTGTTGATTATCACGACGTCGTAGCCCATGGCGCGCAGCGTGCTCACACAGTGGACGCTGGAGTAGTCGAACTCGATGCCCTGGCCTATGCGTATGGGACCCGAGCCGAGCACGACCACGGTGGGCTTATCGCCCGCGCGCTCGCGCGCGTCGCAGTGCTGTCCGCCGGGCACGGAGTAGAAGTACGGCGTCCTGGCCTCGAACTCCGCCGCGCAGGTGTCGACCATCTTGTAGCTGAGCGGCTCCGCCGGGGGAGGAGCCTGGCCGCTGAGCTTGGCTATCAGCGCCTCGGTGTAGCCGTATTTCCTGGCGAGCGCCACATTCTCGGCGGTCAGCCCCCGCGCAAGGCTCGCCTCCAGCTCGGCCATGTTCCTGAGCTTGTTTAGGAAGAAGCAGTCCACCTTCGTCAGGTCGTGCAGCTCGCCGACCGTGTAACCGGCCTTCAACGCCTCGAAAAGCGAAAATACGCGCATGTCGTCTATCTCGCGCAGGCGCACCTGCAGCGGCTTTTTGCTCCTGACTCGGCGGTTGAGGCTCTCCTCCTTGATGCCCGCGCCGCGTATCGCCTTCATCAGCGCGGCTTCAAAGGTGGGGGCGATGCTCATGACCTCGCCGGTGGCCTTCATCTGCGGGCCGAGCGAGCGGTCCGCGCCGTAGAACTTGTCAAAGGGCCAGCGCGGCAGCTTGCAGACCACGTAGTCCAGCGCCGGCTCGAAGCAGGCGTAGGTCTCGCCGGTGACCTCGTTTTTTATCTCGTCGAGCGTGTAGCCGAGCGCTATCTTGGCGCTGACCTTGGCTATCGGATAGCCCGTGGCCTTGCTCGCGAGGGCGGAGGAGCGGCTCACGCGGGGGTTGACCTCGATGACCGCGTACTCAAAGCTGTCGGGGTTCAGTGCAAACTGGCAGTTGCAGCCGCCCTCTATGCCCAGCTCGCCTATTATGCTCAGCGCCGCTGAGCGCAGCATCTGATACTCCTTGTCCGCGAGGGTCAGCGCGGGCGCCACGACTATGCTGTCGCCGGTGTGCACGCCCACGGGGTCGAAGTTCTCCATGGAGCAGATGGTGATGGCGCTGCCCGCGCTGTCGCGCATGACCTCGAACTCTATCTCCTTCCAGCCGAAGATGTAGCGCTCCACCAGCACCTGGTGTATGGGCGAGGCGTCAAGCCCGCGCTGAGCCACCGCCTCCATCTCGCGCTCGTTGTGCGCCACGCCGCCGCCGCTGCCTCCGAGGGTAAAGGCGGGGCGGATGATGACCGGATAGCCCACGGCGCGCGCGGCGTTCATCGCCTGGGCGAGGGTGTTGGCCGTGCGGGAGGGGATGGTCGGCTGGTCGATGGCCGCCATCGCGTCCTTGAATAGCTGCCTGTCCTCGCTCTTGAGTATGGCGTCTATGTTCGTGCCGATGAGCCGCACGCCGTGCTCGGCGAGGAAGCCGCTCTTGTGCAGCTCCATCGCTAGGTTCAGACCCGTCTGCCCGCCGAGACCGGCCAGCAGGCTGTCCGGCTTCTCCTTCTCGATTATCCGCTCCACCGTGCGTATGGTCAGCGGCTCTATATATACGGCGGTGGCCATGTCGGGGTCGGTCATGATGGTGGCGGGGTTGGAGTTTATCAGCACGGTCTCCACGCCCTCGGCCATCAGCGCGCGGCAGGCCTGCGTGCCCGCGTAGTCGAACTCCGCGGCCTGGCCTATGACTATGGGGCCGGAGCCGATGACCAGCACTTTCTTTATGGATGCGTCCTTAGGCATTGCGCTCACCTCCCAGCATGGCTATAAAGCGGTCGAACATGCCCTCGCTGTCGCGCGGGCCGCCGTGGGACTCGGGGTGGAACTGCACGGAGAAGGCGTTCAGCCCGGGGTAGTCCACGCCCTCTACCGAGCCGTCGTTGACGTTCACGAACCTCAGCACCCCCGGCGTGCCGGCCAGGGAACCCGCCTCGACGGCGTAGCCGTGGTTCTGGCTGGTGACGTAGACGCGGCCGGTCTGCAGGTCCCTTGCCGGCTGGTTGGCTCCGCGGTGGCCGAACTTCATCTTGCCGGTCTGCGCACCCTGAGCCAGCGCCATCATCTGGTGCCCCAGGCAGATGCCGAAGACGGGGATGCGCCCCATCATGGCCTTTATCTGCGCTATCTCGTACACGTTCTCGGCCGGGTCGCCGGGGCCGTTCGAGAGCATGACGCCGTCGTGTCCGGCGGCGAGTATCTCCTCCGCGGATGTGCCGTGCGGGTACACCGTCACGGTGCAGCCGCGCTTTATTAGGCAGTCGGCGATGGACTTCTTGTAGCCGTAGTCCATCAGCGCGACGGAAAACCTCGCGCCGGGGCAGGGGAGGCAGACCGGCGCGGCCACGCTGGCTCCGGCCACGACGCCCTGCACGGAGTAGGCGCGCACGCGCTCGAGCAGCTCCTCCGTGGGCTCGCCGTCGGTGACGGCGGCGTTCATGACGCCGTGCTCGCGGATGATCTGCGTGATGCATCGCGTGTCCACGCCGGAGATGCCCACGACGCCGTTTCCCTCCAGCAGCGCGCCGACGGTCTTCTCGCAGCGGAAGTTGGAGGGCAAGCCGCAGTATTCGCGCACTATCACGGCGGAGGCGTGAACTTTTTCGCTCTCGCAGTCGTCCATAGCTATGCCGTAGTTGCCCAGCTGCGGGAAGGTAAAGCAGATCATCTGCCCGGCGTAGCTCGGGTCGGTCAGGCTCTCGGCAGTGCCGGTCATGCCGGTGGTGAACACCAGCTCGCCGACGCGAGTACCCTTCGCGCCAAAGCCCTCGCCGGCGAAAACAGTGCCGTCGCTCAGCAGCAGATACGCCATATATCTCAGCTCCTCTCAGCCGCCCCGGGGGCGGCAATACAGAAAATTGCGAATAATTATGCGTAAATTGGCGTCAGTTACCCTCGGCCAACATACAGTCCCATATACGTAATATACGCCGAAATAGCACTGGAGTCAAGCGCCATTTGCACCGCCACAGCAGTTTCGTGGAGAAGGAGAGGAAGGTGGGAGAATGAATATACTTTCTTGTGATATTCACCCAGACGAAAAGTGTAATATTATTGACAATTGAGCTTCGATATGTTATTTTAACTGTGTTAACACACTTAATACAGTTAACACAGAGCGATGACGGACGCCGTGAACGGAAGGGGATGCGGCGCTCGCCGGAGCATGGTCGCCGCCGCCGGTAAAAACTTAAGAAAAGCTTAAACCAAGTTGACAGAGAATTTAAAACTCGTTCGTTATAATCGACAGTAAGCTACACTAAAGACAGGAGGAAGACGCATGGATACGATACGCGTGATCAACTACATTCTCGCGGTCATGTTCTTCATCTGCTATGCATATCAGGCGTTTTATATGCTTGTACCTTTCATCATCAAGCCCAAGCCGCACAAGGAAGCGAAGCTGCACCGCTTCGCCGTGCTCATTTCGGCACGAAATGAGCAAATGGTCATTGGAAACCTCATCGACAGTATCAACCGCCAGACCTATCCGGGCGAGCTGGTGACCACCTTCGTCGTGGCCGACAACTGCACAGACGAGACGGCGCGCATAGCTCGCGAGCACGGCGCCGTGGTGGTTGAGCGCTTCAACCAGGACGAGGTCGGCAAGGGCTACGCCCTCAACTTCCTGCTGCACAGGATAGAGGCCATGTACCCGGACAAGCCCTTCGACGCCTACATGGTCTTTGACGCCGACAACGTGCTCGAGCCGGACTACATAGAGCAGATGAACCGCACCTTCTCCGACGGCTATGAGGTCATCACCAGCTACCGCAACAGCAAGAACTTCGGCGACAACTGGATAAGCAGCGGCTATGCGCTGTGGTTCATGCGCGAGAGCGCGTGGCTCAACCGCCCGCGTATGCGCCTGGGCACCAGCTGCGCCATATCCGGCACCGGCTTCCTCTTTTCTCAGAAGGTGCTCGACGAGTGCGGAGGCTGGAACTTCTTCCTGCTGACCGAGGACATCCAGTTCACGGTCGACAACATCGTCAACAAGCGCAAGATAGGCTATTGCGCCGAAGCCATGCTCTACGACGAACAGCCCACCAAGTTCAAGCAGTCCTATAGGCAGCGCAAGCGCTGGGCTCGCGGATATGCGCAGGTGTTTGTCCGCTATGGCAAGGACATGGCCAGGAGCATGCTTCACGGCTCCTTCGCCGCCTACGACATGTGCATGAGCATACTTCCCGCGGCGATAGCGTCTATGGTCGGCATCATTGCCAACGTGGCCGCCCTAGTCGTGAGCATACTCACGCGCCAGGACACCATGACGATAATCTGGTCCGCCGTCGGCCTGCTCAACTGCCTGTACTTCTCGCTGCTGGGCATAGGCGCGCTGACGACTATCTCCGAGTGGAAGCGCATCTATGCGCCGACCTGGAAGAAGATAGTGTTCACGCTCACCTTCCCTCTGTTCATGTTCACGTTTATCCCCTGCACCGTGGCCGGCATCTGTGCCCGCGAGGTCACCTGGAAGCCCATCGAGCACACCCGCGCCGCCTCTCTTTCCGAGATACGCGAGGGCTCGCGCAAGACTGCGTAAAGTCCTTCACATCCCCCTTCACGATGCCGCCCCGATGGGGCGGCATTGTACCGCTCAGAGCAAAAAAATCCCCCGGAGCAAACGCTCCGGGGGATTTTTTCACCTGTACCATGCGAGGATTTCCGCGAGGTTTTCGGTGCTGACGCAGCTTGCGCCGTGCTGGGTCATCTCATAGGTGGCCTGCTCGGCGGCGTTCAGCTCGGGCTTGGCGGTGAGGCGTCCGGCTATCTCTCTGCACTTGACCTTCATGATCAGCTTCATGGGGCCTTTGAGCTTCGTGATGTCAAAGCCGCCCTGCAAATAGAAGACGGGGACGGCGGACGGTATCTTCATCGTCGCGCGCAGCCCCTCCGCAAGCTCCGGCGTCGGCGGGCTCATGCCCACGCCGGCCACGCAGCGGACCTTGTACTTCCTGGCGCACTTCTTATAGCCGACGATCGTACCGGCAAAGAGCCATCCGAGGTATATGACCTCCGCGCCCTTGTGACATTCCGGCACGTTGCTCAGCTCATAGCTCGGCATCTCCAGCGCCTTGCCCAGCAGCTTGGCATACTGCTCGGTATAGCCGGTGTTGGACTTGTACACTATTATCATTGCATTTCCCCCTTGTCATAGTGGTGGAACAAACTCTGACACAAGTATAACAGAAATCGCGCAAAATGCAAGCACTTTGCGCGATTGTGGACAAAGCGGAAGGCGGGATAGCCGATGGTTTTGGTCAAACCGTCAGGTCAGATCTCCCGGTACATTGCCGGCGCGTCCGCCTTGGAGGCGTGCTCGTCGACGGATACGACCTCCACGGTGAGCGTCCGCTCGCCGAAAGTGACGGACAGCACGTCGCCGGGCTTGACCTCGGCGCTGGCTTTCACGGTGCGGCCGTTGATGGAGACGCGCCCGCCGTCGCAGGCCTCGTTGGCCACGGTGCGCCGCTTGATAAGGCGTGAAACCTTCAGATATTTGTCTACTCTCATAGTGTTACCTCAGTCCAGAAGGCGCGGGTCGTAGTCGGAGCTGCCCAGCCAGGGCGAGAGCTGCGTCAGGATGTACGCCATGTCGTTGCGCCGGATCTTCACCGGCTTGGTGTTCAGCTCGCCGTGCCTCTCGGGCACGTAGGGGAGCACCATGCGCATGTGCGTACCGTAGCCCATGCGGCCTTCCATGAGGAAGGAGCCCTTGTGCAGCGCCGTGACGACGCCTACATATCGCAGCCCCAGGTTGCCGCGGTCGTATGCGTGCAGCTTGCTCTCGTCGGACAGACCGCTTCCGTCGTCGTCCACGCCGAGTATCGTGTAGCCGCCGGAGCACTCTGCGCTGAGCGTGAGCGTACAGCCGGAGGTCATGTTCATAAGGCTGTTGGAGATCATGTGCAGCATGGCCGTCTCCACCAGCTGCCCGTCAAACGTGCCGTCCGCGTCCGGGTCGCCCTCGAACACGACGTTGATGCCGCGCGGCTTGGCGAAGTAGGAGACGGTGCCCGCCAGCTCGCGGCAGAGCCTCCCGGCGTCCAGACACCTGACGTCGGGCTTCGTGCGGCCGGACTGCAAGTCGTCCAGCTCCATCCGCCCCATGAACGCGCGGTTGAGCCTGGAGGAACAGTGCAGCACGGCGGAGGCCAGCTCGCCGCGGTACGCGCCCTGTTCTCCGCTATCCTGATAGTCGTCGTAGAGCTTGACCAGCAGCGTGCGGCTGAGCGAATCGAGCGAGCTGAGCGTGTCGCGCAGCCGGCTCTGAAGCGCCAGCTCGTGCGTGCTGAGCCGTGACGGCTCCTCGACGGCGGTCACATAGTAGATGCTGACGTCCTCATAGACGGCGGCGCGGACGCTGACCTGGCGTCCGGCGGACCAGGTGGAAGCCGTGGCGCCGTCCGGCATTTCGGAAACGGCCGAGCCGAGCATGTCGCTCACCCTGGAGCCTGTGTGCTCGCCCAGCAGCTTGACGGCGGACGGGTTCATGTACCGCACTATGCCGTTGCGGCTGACGAGCACGGCCTCGGCGGCCTGCTTGAATACGGTTTCGCTGTTCAATAAAAGGTCGGGCATTTTTCCCCCTTGATTCTCCGGGTCTGCCCCGGTGCTAATGGATTAAGCTAGCAGATAGTATTATTCTCTATCATACCAGTTTGCGCCACAAAATACAACAGTTTTCGCATATATCCCGTCATTTTCTTTCCCGGCGCCGCCCGATCACAGGCTGCGCCGCATACTTATATTATGCCGTCGAGGGCATATTGTACAAGACAAATAATTGGCAAAGTGTGCTTCGACGGCAAAACGTATGGAATGTTTAGAATATCGCAAATAGGTATTGAAATTTCCCGGCGAATGGTATAGAATAATCCCGGCTAAAATACTGCTTACAAAACCTATTTTCAGATATGGAGGAATTACAAATGAGCATCCGTATTGGTATCAATGGCTTTGGCCGTATCGGCCGTCTGGTCTTCCGCGCCGGCATCGTCCGCGACGACATCGAGATAGTCGCCGTCAACGCCCCGGACAAGAAGCCCGAGCAGCTGGCCTATGCCACCAAGTACGACACCGTCCACGGCCGCTTCAACGGCACTGTCGAAGTTGTCGACGGCAACCTCGTCGTGAACGGCAAGACCGTCAAGCTCCTCAACAACCGCGATCCCCGCGAGCTCGGCTGGGGCGACCTGGGCGTTGATTACGTCCTCGAGTGCACCGGCAAGTTCCTCACCAAGGAAGCCGCCCAGGCTCACCTGGATGCCGGCGCCAAGGTCGTTGTCCTCTCCGGCCCCAGCAAGGACGACACTCCGATGTTCGTCTGCGGCGTCAACCTGGACAAGTACGATCCCAGCATGACCGTTGTCTCCAACGCCTCCTGCACCACCAACTGCCTGGCTCCTCTCGCCAAGGTCATCAACGACAAGTTCGGCATTGTCGAGGGTCTCATGACCACCGTGCACGCCGGCACCGCCAGCCAGCAGGTCGTCGACGCCTTCTCCAAGAAGAACTGGCGCCTGAGCCGCAGCTGCTTTGACAACATCATCCCCACCACCACCGGCGCCGCCAAGGCTGTCGGCAAGGTCATCCCCGAGCTGCAGGGCAAGCTGACCGGCATGGCCATGCGTATCCCCAGCGCCGACGTCTCCATCGTCGACCTGACCTGCCGCCTCGAGAAGGGCGCCACCATGGACGAGATCTGCGCCGCCGTCAAGGCCGCCAGCGAAGGCCCCATGGCCGGTGTCATCGAGTACGTTGACGACGAGGTCGTCTCCAGCGACTTCCGCACCGACGCCCACACCTCCATCTTCGACGCCAAGGCCGGCATCAGCCTGAACCCCAACTTCGTCAAGCTCGTCGCCTGGTACGACAACGAGTGGGGCTTCTCCAACAAGATGCTCGACCTCACCGCCCACATCGACTCCGTCCGCAACAAGTAATCAACCGATAACCCTAAAAGGCTCGCACCATAACGGTGCGAGCCTTTTTTGCGTTCATTATTCAAGTTCGTAAATACACAGGTGGTAGGGCTTATGGTTTTCAGCGACAGACTCCAGTATTACGCGCTCATCGTCCAGCCAGCTGACGCTGACACCTTCCATGTCCTCATATCCGGTGCGGTCGAAGGCAGTTAAAACGCCGGTGCTCATGTCTATAACGCCGAGAGAGGCGATCGACAGCCCATCTGCTTCCTCGTCAGGGTAGAAATAGAGCAGCCTGGAGCCGTTTGCCAGAAAGCTGCCCCGGTTTACAAAGCCTTCGATGGACTTATCTTCGCCGGTAACGAGGTCTATTACGCTCGATGCGCCTGTCTGCGAGGTATATATGCAGTATCTGCCGCCAAGCAGCTCTGCGCCCGCGTTTCCAGAGCCGTTATGCGCCGGCGCGTCCGAGAGCGTCTGACGGTGTGCGAGCGTATCCAGATCCAGCACCCAGGCCGAGTACGTCTCCGATGGCGTGGAGTTCGTAATCACTGCCGTGCCCTCGTCAATAAATACTCCCCAGAGCGCGTCTCTGTCCACCAGCTCATCCAGGGGGATGAGTAGATCTCTGGCGATGTCGCAGTAATATGTCCTGCGCGGCTCGTGCGTGGTCACAAAGAGCCTGTTCATACTGTCTGAGAATATGTACTGGTACGGAAACTCCAGCTCATTTACGCCCGTCCCGGCGAGAACGTCGGTGATTTCCCCCGTCTCCAGGTCGCAGAGATAGGGATAGCGCCGGTAAACCAACTGCGAGCCCTGCGAGACATAGAGCAGCGCGGCGTCGCTGCGTCCGGGAATCGCATCAAAGCTCCAGGCGGCGTCTGTGCCTGGTACGCTGCCCTCGCCGCGGACGAGCGCCTGCCCGTCGCGCACGCACCAGCTGACGGCGCAGTCGTAGTCGACGCCGCGCCACGTGACGGAAAACTCTGTCCGCTCCGGCTCCACCTCTGTTATCGTGAGTTCATTGCCTTCAAAATCGCAGAGTACAAAACTCTCGACGTTCCCGTCCTCGTCGAGGCGCACTCCGTTCCGGAAGGCTGAATATTCATCAGAGTCCAGCGTCAGGTACCACGCCGTGACGCGCCCGCCGATGTCGGTGCCGGTTATCGTACCGGCGATGGGCTTGTCCGGCGTCTCCTGCGCGTCCTCGCCGGTCTCGACGTCGTAGAGGTAGAACACCGCGCCGCCGTCGGCAGCTGTGCCGCCTATCATGACGTACTCGTCGTCGTACCAGGAGAGTATGTCCTCGCTGACGCCTTCCGCGACCTCGCGGTCAAAGGAGACAAATCCGCCCGATATCAGGTTCAGAACGCCGAGACTAGTCCACCCGTCTTCATAGTTGTAATAAACCAGCTTCGTACCGGCGCTGTTCGCCATAAAGCTGTCGCCGTCATTAAAGGTGAAGCCTTCAACGGGTCTCCGCTCGCCCGTCGTCAGGTCGATGACCTCCGCATGGCGCTCGCTGTCGACGTACACGGCATAATTCCCGGCTATGATTGCTCCGTCTGTGGAGTCCTCCTCAATGTCCCTTATGACGCGCGCCCTGTCCAGCGTCAGGGTTGTTTTGCCCGTGCCGGTGTCATATGCCCAGTATGTGACGGCGTTGTTTTCGCCGTCGCCCTTATACAGCAGCAACGTCCCGTCAGGAGCAAACCAGCCCGTGTTTACTTCCTCACCGGCCAGATCTCCGGCGTCAGTTAGTTCGCCGCTATCGAAGTCGAAATACCAGCACTGCCTTGTGCCGAGCAGCACGTCCCCGCAGGTGACAAAGAGTTGCCTGTTTCCCGGGGAAAAGCTGTAGTTGTTTGCAAGCTCGAGTCCGTCCACGCCCGTCCCGGCCAGGAAGTCCTCGACCTCGCCGGTCTCAAGCTGGAGCAGGAAGGGGTATAGCTCGTAGTCGGCCTGTGAACCGCGCGATACATACAGCAGCACGGCGTCAGTGCGTCCGGGTATGATATTTACATAGTAGGAATGATCGGTTGCAAAGTCATAGCCGTCGCAGTACGTCATAAGCTCCCCGTCATGGACGCAGTAATACACGTCGCCCGAGTATTCCGCGCCGCGCCATGTGACAGAAAAGCTGACTTTCTCCGGCGCATACTCATATGCGCTCAGCGTGTCGCCGTCTATGACCCAGTCGATGAACGCGTCCACGCCGCCGTCATCGTTCAGCCGGACTTTCTCGGGGAAGTACACGCCGTCGAAGTCCATGTCTATATACCACGCCGTGACGCGGTCGCCTATCTCCGTCCCGGTCAGGGCTTCGCCGCCGAGCGGCGTCGCGCCGGACGGCACCTGCTCCACCTCGTCTATGTGGAAAAAGCGCAGCACCGCCTGGCGTATCTCGGGGCTGGCGGCCATGGCTATGCCGGTCAGCGAGGCCAGCGCAAGCACGGCGGCCAGCGTGCCCACCAGCGCGCGCCGGAGCGGACGTACACTGCGACGCGGCGGCTGTTCCATAGTCGAGGCTATGCGCTGTTTCAGGCTTGCATCCGGCTCGAAGGAGCCGGCGGCTCTGCGGTAATCGTCTCTCGTCATTCTCCGTCCTCCATTTCAAGCTTCAGCATTTCGCGCCCCCGCTTCATGCGCATCTTCACGGCGCTCTGGCCTATGCCCAGTATCTCGGCGATCTCGGCCACGGAGTAGCCTTCGTAGTAATGCAGGTGAATGGGGGCTTTGTACTTCTCGGGCAGACGCACTATGGCGTCTGCGAGGCCGAAGACGTCCGGCTCTTTTATGGGAAAGTCGGGCTCGAGCGCCACAGCGCGCTTCCGCCAGAAGCCCTTGAGACAGTCGCGGCAGAGGTTCACGGTCACGCGCAGCAGCCAGCGCTTCTCGTGTCCGGCGTCCGTGAACTCCGGCGCACGGTACAGCAGCCGCATAAAGGCCTCCTGCGTGACGTCCTCGGCGTCGGCGTGACAGCCCAGGTAGACCATGGCCAGCCGGTAGACCATGGCGCCGTAGGCGTCATATTTTGCGTCAAATTCCCGTGTCAGCGCGCTCACATCTCTCATTTCCCGGCCTCCTTTCACCCATATAACGACGCAAAGCGCCGTCCGGTCACAACCAGTGCAAAAAAGCTCCCCATGCAGGGGAGCTTTTTAGCTGCGTATATGCCTTACTCTATGGAGATCATGTAATAGTAGACGGGCTGGCCGCCGTTCACGACGCTGATCTCGGCGTCGGGGAAGCGGGAGGTAAAGAGCTCTCCTGCGCCCTCGGCGTCGCTGTCGCTGACGTCCTCGCCGTAGTAGACGCTGACGACGGCGGGGGAGTATTCCCCGGCCTTGTCGCCCAGCGCGGCAAAGAGCTTGTCCAGCTCGGTGTAGCTGCCCAGCAGCGCGCCGTCCATCAGCGCGAGGTACTCTCCGGCGTGTATCTCAAAGCCGTCGTACTCGCTGTCGCGCGCGGCGTAGGTCACCAGCGCGGTGTGCACGCCGGCGGCGGCCTCGAGCATCGCCTCGCGCAGGGAGTCGACGTCCGCGGACTCGTCCATCATGAGCATGGCGCTGATGCCCTGGGGCACGGTCTTGGTCGGGATGACCACGACCTTCTTCTCCGTCAGGGGGATGCACTGCTCGGCGGCCATCTGGATGTTCTTGTTGTTCGGGAACACAAAGACGGTCTCGGCGGGAGTGCGGTTGACCTCGTTAAGTATGTCCTCGGTCGAGGGGTTCATGGTCTGGCCGCCGGTGACTATGCGGTCGACGCCCAGCTCGCGGAACAGCTCGGCCATGCCTTCGCCCGCGCAGACGGCCACGGCGCCGTAGGGCTTTTCTGCGGGCGCGAACTCCGGCTCGGCAGGCTCGGAGGCGTGCGCTGCCTCACCGCCGGCCATCTCGCTGTGCTGCTCGCGCATGTTCTCGATCTTGACCTTGAGCAGCGGACCGTAGGTCAGCGCCTCGGTCAGCACCGTGCCGGGCACGTTGGTGTGCACGTGGACTTTGATTATCTCGTCGTCGTCAACGACCACCACACAGTCGCCGAGCGTCTGCAGGAAGCTGCGCAGCTCGTCGGGGTCCTTCGGATTGTCGCGGCCGCAGATGAACTCCGTGCAGTAGGCGTAGGCGATCTCGCCCGTGGAGAAGTCGTTGAAGTCTGCGCGCTCCTTCACTTCGACGGGAGCCTCGCCCTCCTCGGGCTGAGCCTCGGCGACATACGCCTCGCCGCGCAGAACGGCCAGCGTGGCCTCGAGGATGAAAACGTAGCCCTTGCCGCCCGCGTCCACGACGCCCGCGCGCTTGAGCACGGGGTTGAGGTTCACGGTGTCCGCAAGCGCCTCCTGAGCCGACTCGATGGCGCAGGAGAGCATCAGCTCCAGGTCGCCGCCGTGCTCTGCAAACTCCACGGCGGAACTGGTGGCGACGCGCGAGACGGTGAGTATCGTGCCCTCGGCGGGCTTCATGACCGCCTTGTAGGCGGCGTCGACGCCGGCGCTCATGGCGGCGGCGAAGGTCTTGGCGTCGGCGGCCTCGCAGCCCTTGAGCTTCTTGGCCAGGCCGCGGAAAAGCAGCGAGAGTATGACGCCGGAGTTGCCGCGCGCACCGCGCAGCATGGCGCTGGCGGCGCTGTCGGCCGCAGCGGTGAGCGTGGGGAAATCGCGCTTTTTCATCTCGGCGGCCGCGGCTCCCATGGTGAGGGACATGTTCGTGCCCGTGTCGCCGTCCGGCACGGGGAAGACGTTAAGCTCGTTGATTAACTGCCGGTTCTGTTCCAGTGCGGCGCTCGCGCACAGGATAATGTCGCGGAATACCGCCGCATCGATAAGTTCTTTCAAGAGGGAAAACCTCCACCGTTTTTTTCTTTCAATCGATGAGCATGGTGTCCACGTAGACGTCCACGCTCCTGACCGGTACGCCGGTCGCCTTGGAAACCTTATAGCTCACTTCGTTCATTATGCTGTTGCACAGCGTGTTGAGGTTCACGCCGTGGTCGACGGCTATGTGCAGCTCCAGAGAGACGCTGCCGTCCTCGCCGAGCTGGGCTTTCACGCCCTTGCTCATGTTTTCGCGCTTGAGCTGGAAGATGCCGCCGTCTCTGCCCTGGGCGGCCATGGCCTTGACGCCAAAGCAGCTCGTGGCCGCGTCCCCGGCCAGGTTGGCAAAAACCTCGTCCTCGATGGTGATGGCTCCCTTAGGATTTTCGATCTTCACCATGGTGCCACTCCTTTCGCTTCGTCCACCGGGCTGTCCGCCCGAATGGCAGTTTACTATTATAATACACCTTGCGCTATATGACAAGTCAAAGTTTTGCGATGAAATGTCCACAAAATCATTTGTCAGCCTCTATGTTCAAACTCAATAATAAGCAGCTGTGCCGTTTGTCTATTATTTGTAAAAATTAGTTCATAGGCCGCTCGGCGTTGCCGGGAATATGCTTTTGTGATAAACTATAAAGACAGAGAGTACGGCAGCGAGGGCGCAGCCGAGGAGCGCCAAACGGCCAAATATCACAGCTCGCCGTACTGAGCGACTGCAAAAAATTGTAATTTGCGCCGGCGTATCACAAGCCCGCGCCGGGGAGGGGAGAGCGGAAAATGAGCAATGCGAAAAAGAAGCACCTGGCCGCGTTCGCACTGTGTTTCCTCGCGTGGCAGGCGCTGTTCATCTGGCTTTGCACGCTGGGGGAGAGCGTGACGATTATGCCCTGGTTTGTTAAATACGTACAGCTGACCGAGGCGCGTTGGGAGTGGCTGCTCGACGCGCCGGACTACGGCGTCCTCAGTTCTTCGGCCGAGGGCTGGATCCGCCTGGCCGTCTTGGTGGTGCGAATCGCTTCCATTATAATAATATACAGGGTCGTCATCAGGCGCTGGAAGGACGCTCCGCGCGCGGAGCGGGCTTTCTATGCGGTGCTGATAGCCGTGTTCGCAGTCGCATACGTCCTGTTTACGGGCAGCATGGTGCGCAACTATAAGTACATGCTCGAGTGGCACTTCCTGTGGCAGCAGGCGATGGACGTTGAGCTGCTTTCCGTCGCCGCGCTGCTGTTGATTTGTGTCCCGCCGCTGCTTAAAATGCGCCCGGAGAGACAAAACAATATCGCCTGACATATCGGGCCGCGGCATTTCGCGACCCGATATTTGCGCGGAGAATCTAAATAAGCGCAGGATTTATCATAAGCGGTTGGTCTGTGAGCGCTTCGGCAAAAAATTTTTGAGCACAAGCTCAAAATTTGTGTGATTTACGTGCAAATAGTTGTTTACAGATGGGGAGTAAAGTGATAAAATTATCACGCTTTTAGAGCGCATTACCCATATCCTATTTTTAATCCTAAATGGAGATGAAAGTATGGCGAGAAAACTTAAAACCATGGACGGCAACCAGGCGGCCGCGCACGTAAGCTACGCGTTCACCGAGGTTGCGGCGATCTACCCGATCACCCCGTCCAGCCCCATGGCGGACTTCGTTGACCAGTGGTCCGCCGCGGGTCAGAAGAACATCTTCGGAACCACGGTCAAGGTTCAGGAGATGCAGGCCGAGTCCGGCGCTGCCGGCGCTGTCCACGGATCTCTCAACGCGGGCGCACTGACGACCACCTACACGGCTTCTCAGGGTCTGCTGCTGATGATCCCCAACATGTACAAGATCGCGGGCGAGCTGCTCCCCGGCGTGTTCCACGTCACCGCGCGTACGCTCGCCAGCCACACGCTGAGCATTTTTGGCGACCATCAGGACGTCATGGCCTGCCGTCAGACCGGCTTCGCCATGCTCTGCGAGGGCAACGTGCAGGAGGTCATGGATCTCTCCGCCGTGGCGCACCTCGCCGCCATCAAAGGCCGCGTGCCCTTCCTGAACTTCTTTGACGGCTTCCGCACCAGCCACGAGATCCAGAAGATAGCCGTTTGGGACTACAAGGATCTCGCCGGCATGGTCGACATGAAGGCTGTCGAGGAGTTCCGCGCCCGTGCGCTGAACCCCGAGCATCCGCAGATGCGCGGCAGCCACGAGAACGGCGACATCTTCTTCCAGAACCGTGAGGCCTCCAACAAGTACTACGACGCCGTTCCCGGCATCGTCGAGGACTACATGAAGAAGATCAACCGCAAGCTCGGCACCGACTACCAGCTTTTCAACTACTACGGCGCCCCCGACGCCGACCGCGTCATCGTCGCCATGGGCTCCATCTGCGACGTGACCGAGGAAGTCATCGACTACCTCAACGCCCACGGCCAGAAGGTCGGCCTCATCAAGGTTCGTCTGTACCGCCCCTGGCGTGCGGACAAGATGCTCGCTTGCATCCCCGAGACATGTAAGTCCATCGCGGTTCTCGACCGCACCAAGGAGCCGGGCGCCCTGGGCGAGCCGCTCTACATGGACGTCGTCACCAGCCTGGCCAACGCCGGACGCACCGACATCAAGGTCATCGGCGGCCGCTACGGCCTCGCCAGCAAGGACACGCCTCCTGCAAGCGTCTTTGCCGTCTACAAGGAGCTGGCCAAGGCCAACCCGAAGCGTCAGTTCACCGTCGGCATAGTCGACGACGTGACGAAGCTCTCCCTGCGTGAGACCTCCGCCCCCGACACCTCGCCGAAGGGCACCGTCTCCTGCATGTTCTGGGGTCTCGGCGGCGACGGCACTGTCGGCGCGAACAAGAACTCCATCAAGATCATCGGCGACCACACCAACAAGTATGTCCAGGCCTACTTCCAGTACGACTCCAAGAAGACCGGCGGCGTGACCATCAGCCACCTGCGCTTCGGCGACAAGCCCATCAAGAGCCCGTATTACATCAACAAGGCCGACTTCGTGGCCTGCCACAACCCGAGCTATATCACCAAGCACTTCAAGATGGCTCAGAAGCTCAAGCCGGGCGGAGTCTTCCTGGTCAACAGCCAGTGGAGCTTCGAGGAGCTCGAGCACCATCTCGACGCCGAGGCGAAGCGCTACATCGCCAAGAACAAGATCAAGCTCGTCATGATCAACGCCATCGACCTGGCCGAGCAGATCGGCATGGGCAAGCGTACCAACACCATACTGCAGAGCGCGTTCTTCTCCCTCGCGAACGTCATCCCCGAGGCCGACGCCATCAAGTACATGAAGGACGCCGCGACGCACTCCTACCTGAAGAAGGGTCAGGACGTCGTCGACATGAACCACAAGGCCATCGATGCCGGTGCCACCGCCTACAAGGTCGTCGACGTGCCCGAGAGCTGGCTCAACGCCGTTGACGAGAGCAAGCCCGTCGAGCTCACCGGCCGCGCTCCGGTCGTCAAGATGGTCACCGAGATCCTCGATCCCGTCGGCAAGATGGACGGCGACAGCCTGCCCGTCAGCGCCTTCAAGGCTCACGCGGACGGCACCTTCGAGCTGGGCGCTTCCGCCTACGAGAAGCGCGGCGTGGCCGTGTCCGTCCCCGAGTGGAACAGCACGACCTGCGTACAGTGCAACCAGTGCGCCTACGTCTGCCCGCACGCCACCATCCGCGCCTACGCCCTCACCGAGGACGAGGCCAAGGCCGCTCCCGAGGCCGCCAAGATCGTGCCGATCAAGGCCGGCAAGGGCAAGGGCGTCTACTCCTTCACTCTGGCCGTCAGCCCGCTGGACTGCATGGGCTGCGGCGTCTGCGCCAACGTCTGCCCGACCAAGAGCCTGACCATGGTTCCCATGGAGAGCCAGCTGCCGCAGCAGGACGTCTGGACTTACATGACCGAGAAGGTCAGCGAGAAGAAGGACATGCAGGACAACACCGTCAAGGGCAGCCAGTTCCGTCAGCCCATGCTCGAGTTCTCCGGCTCCTGCGCCGGCTGCGCCGAGACCAGCTACGCCAGGCTCATCACCCAGCTCTACGGCGACCGCATGATCATCTCCAACGCCACCGGCTGCTCCTCCATCTGGGGCGGACCGGCTGCCACCAGCCCGTACACCGTCAACAAGGAAGGCAAGGGTCCCGCCTGGGTCAACAGCCTGTTTGAGGACAACGCCGAGCACGGCCTGGGTCTCTACCTCGGCCAGAAGAAGCTCCGCGACGACCTCGCCGACAAGACCCGCGCCCTTATCGCCCTCGACTGGTGCACTCCCGCCATCAAGGAAGCCGGCCAGAAGTGGCTCGACACCTACAATGACGGCGAGGCTAACAAGGAGGCCACCAAGGCCTACGTCGCGGCTCTCGAGGACGGCCTTTGCACCGTCGACGAGCTGTGCGCCAGCGACAACGCCGACATCAAGGCCTTCGGCGAGAAGCTCGCCAAGGCCGGCAAGACCTACTGCGAGTGCGACGCCTGCAAGCTCGCCAAGGCCATCCTCGACCAGAAGGATTACCTGGGCAAGAAGAGCGTGTGGATCATGGGCGGCGACGGCTGGGCCTACGACATCGGCTACGGCGGACTCGACCATGTGCTCGCCTCCGGCGAGGACGTGAACGTCTTCGTGTTCGACACCGAGGTCTACTCCAACACCGGCGGACAGGCCTCCAAGGCCTCCAACATCGGCCAGGTCGCCCAGTTCGCGGCTGCCGGTAAGGAGATCAAGAGCAAGGCTCTCGCCGAGCTCGCGATGACCTACGGCTACGTCTACGTGGCTCAGATCGCCATGGGCGCCAACCCGGCTCAGACCCTCAAGGCCATCACCGAGGCCGAGGCTTACCACGGCCCGTCCCTGATAATCGGCTACGCCCCCTGCGAGATGCACTCCATCAAGGGCGGCATGACCAACTGCCAGGCCGAGATGAAGAAGGCCGTCGACTGCGGCTACTGGAACCTGTTCCGCTTCAACCCCGCCGCCGAGCAGCCCTTCACCCTCGACAGCAAGGAGCCCAAGGACGGCTACCGCGACTTCCTCATGAACGAGGCTCGCTACTCCCGTCTGACCCGCGAGTTCCCCGAGCGTGCCGACGCCCTGTTCAGCGCGAACGAGGCCAACGCCAAGGCTCGCTACGAGCACCTGCTCAAGCTCAAGGACATGTACTCCAAGTAAGCAAACCAATGAAAAGAGAGCCCTCCGGGGCTCTCTTTTTTTGCATTCAGCGTGAATTTTGTACCTGATTTGTGGTTGACAAGCTCGTTAGTCTGAGCTATCATATACCTATACCCCTATAGGTATATGAGGTGATGCAAATGAAAAAAGCACGGGATAAGTTTGCCTCGGCGATAGAGGCGCTGCTGGAGTGGGGCGGCATGAAGCGCGAGATAATCTGCCTGGTTATAGGCGGTATTTCGCTGCTTTTCAGCCTGTTTGACCCGATTTCACTGCCCTTTGACCCGGCCTGGCTGGCAATAATTCTCTGCGGTGTGCCAATAATCCTGGAGGCGATCGTGGGTTTAGTCACCGTTTTCGACATAAAAGCGGACGTTCTTGTCTCACTTGCGCTGATAGCCTCCGTCGCAACGGGCGAAAACTTCGCCGCCGGCGAAGTCGCCTTCATAATGCAGCTCGGCTCGCTGCTCGAGGACCTGACGGTCGCCAAAGCTCGCGCGGGGATAGAGCGCCTGGTGCAGCTCACGCCGCAGACTGCGCGCCTGGTCACCGAGTCCGGCGAGAAGGTAGTCCCCGCCGCCGACGTGCGCGTAGGTGACGTGCTCCGAGTCCTGCCGGGAGAGAGCATACCCGTCGACGGCGTGATCATCTCGGGCGAGACCAGCGTGGACCAGAGCGTCATGACGGGCGAGAGCCTGCCCGTGGACAAGTCGCAGGGCGACGAGGTCAGTTCCGGCACCGTGAACCGCTTCGGCTCCTTCGACATGCGCGCCACGCGCGTGGGCGAGGACAGCTCCATCCAGCGCATGGTGCGCCTGGTGCAGAGCGCGGACGCCGGCAAGGCCAAGATCGTCGGCCTGGCCGACCGCTGGGCGACGTGGATAGTCGTGATAGCGCTCAGCGCGGCGGCCATCACCTGGGCTGTGACGGGGGAGATAATCCGCGCGGTGACCATCCTGGTCGTGTTCTGCCCCTGCGCGCTGGTGCTGGCCACGCCCACGGCCATCATGGCCGCCATAGGCAACGCCACGAAGCACGGTTTCCTGGTGCGCGAGGGCGACGCGCTTGAGCGCCTGGCGCTCGTCACGCATGTCTGCTTTGACAAGACGGGCACGCTCACGCGCGGAGAGCTGCGCGTGCAGGCCGTAAAAAGCTTCATTCCCGGCCTGAGCGAAGACGAGCTGTACTCCCTCGCCGCCGGAGCCGAGGTCAGGAGCGAGCACCCGTTGGGCAGGGCGGTGGTGGACTGCTGCCGCTCCGCCGGCTTGAGCGTACCGGAGAGCGAAGGCTTTGAGATGCTGCCGGGGCGCGGCGTCAGCGCCGTCGTGTCCGGCAGGAGCGTCCTGGCCGGGCGCGCGGAGCTGCTGCGCGAGAGCGGCGCGGACGTCCCGGAAGCCCTCGAGCAGGCGGCAGAGAACTATGCCGACGAGGGCTGCACGACAATATATCTGGCTGTGGACGGCGCGGCGGCGGGGTTCATAGCCCTGGCGGACACGCTCCGCGAGGACGCGGAGACTATGATAGACGGAGTCAAGGCCGCGGGTGTAACACCCGTGCTTCTGACCGGCGACCATCCCGGCGCCGCGAACGCCATAGCCGGGCGCGTGGGCATCACCGAGGTGCACGCCGAGTGCCTGCCCGAAGACAAGATTCGGTACATAGACGACTGCCACGCCCGCGGCGGCGTGTGCATGATAGGCGACGGCATAAACGACGCCCCCGCGCTCAAGCGCGCGGATGCGGGCATAGCAATGGGCGGCGTGGGCAGCGACATAGCCATAGACGCGGCGGACATAGCCCTGGTGAACGACGACATCTCCGAGCTGCCGCACCTGCTCAGGCTCAGCCGCCGCATGATGCTGACGATAAAACTGAACATCGCGTTCTCGATGTGCCTGAACTTCCTGGCCATAGGCCTCGCCATACCGGGCATACTCGACCCGGTAGTCGGCGCGCTGGTGCACAACGCCGGGAGCGTGCTGGTCATCGCCAACTCTGCGCTGCTGCTCGGCTGGGGCGGGACGCAGAGCTGACAAGGAGAGGATATGCAGGCCGTAAAGGGTCGCCTCCGCATGGAGGCGGCTCTTTTCCACGTCCGGGAGCGGCGGCAGACGGCTTTGCACCGACATTGCCTTAATTGAATCAAGTTGCCTGAATTCAGGCAATGAATTTCATTTGCGACTTCCGCGCGGTTGACGTATAGTTGAGAGGAAGATTGCCGAAGTTTTGGCGAATCAAACTTGAATTTGGAGAGTGACGAGAAATGACTATCCCTGCCGACAAGGAGATAACCCAGCTTGTGCGCGAAATCCTGACCGAAGCTGGCAAGGGCTATACCCCTGAGCAGCTCGCGGAAATACCCAACATCCTGGCCAGCAAGTACAAATACTGGTGGTGCATAGATATGCAGATGTGGGATCTGCTCCCCGACGTCTACACCGAGCCCTTTGAGGCCTATTCCAACGGCCGCCTGGTGCCCAACAAGTGCATCCAGGATCAGGTAGACCGCGCCGCCGTCGTATGTGACGACTCCATGGTGCCGACCCACATGGGTCACAACGCCATAGTGCAGTTCACCGGCGAGCGCAGCTGCCGCGTGCTGACCCGCCTGAACGACTACCACACCTACAAGGACGACGGCTCCACCTACGAGGGCTGGGCGCTCTACGTTGATGACATGGTCAAGTGCGATGACGGCGTGTGGCGCATCAAGACCCTGCGCCTGACCTACCGCAAGATACTCGGCAAGCTGCGCACGATGGGAGTGTAATAATGAACGAGACCTGCTTCAAGCTGCTCGAGCCCGGCAAGATAGGCCGCCTCGAGCTGAAAAACCGCATAATCCTGGCGCCCATGGGCACCATTGTCGGCAACCTCGGCCCGCGCGGCGTCGAGTATTTCATCGAGCGCGCCAAGGGCGGTGTCGCCATGCTGATGTGCAACATCGTCGTGTCCGACTACTTCGAGGACCCCAGCCACTCCATATTCCTAAATGACAAGAGCACGCCCTATTTCAAGGAGCTGTGCGACCGCGCTCACGCCCTGGGCAGCAAGGTCTGCGCCCAGCTTCACCCGGGCAACGGCCGCATCGGCGGACCGAGCCTGCTCTATCCCGTGCCCATCAGCGCCAGCGCCTGCCCCTGGATGCACGCGCCCCAGGTCAAGTGCCACGAGATGACGGTGGAGGAGATACACAGGCTCGAGGACGACTTCCGCTCCGCCGCGCAGCGCGCCGTCGGCGCCGGCTGCGATGCCATTGAGATCCACGCCTACGGCGGCTACCTCACCGACCAGTTCCTCACCAAGCGCTGGAACACCCGTACCGACGAGTACGGCGGAGACCTGGACGGCCGTATGCGCTTCCTCAAGGAGCTTATAGCCATCTCCAAGGAGGTCGGCGGCGCCGACTTCCCGGTCATAGTCAAGTACTGCCCCGACCACTACCTGCCCGCCGAGGAGGGCTACCGCGGCATCGAGGAGGGTCTCGAGCTGACCCGTAAGCTCATCGAGTGCGGCGTTGACGCCCTGCACGTCGACGCCGGAAGCCACGACTCCTGGTACCTGGCCATGCCGCCAGACTACATCCAGGAGATGACCGTGCAGGCTCGCAGCGCCAAGGCCGTCAAGGAGATAAGCACCGTTCCCGTGCTTACCCACGGCCGCTACTCCGACGTGGAGAAGGGCGAGAGCGTACTGCGCCACGGCGTGTGCGACTTCACCGTTATCGGCCGCGGCCTCCTCGCAGACCCCGAGATACCCAACAAGCTCGCCGAGGGCCGCGCCGAGGACATCCGTCCCTGCATTTCCTGCAACGAGGGCTGCATAGCCCGCTCCTACGCGCTCAAGAACGCCACCTGCGCCGTGAACCCGATCTGCGGCCACGAGATAGACGGCGGCATCCCCAAGGCCAAGACTCCTCTGCGCGTCCTGGTCGTCGGCGCCGGCCCCGGCGGCTGCACCGCCGCGCTCTACGCCAAGCAGGCCGGCCACGAGGTCGAGCTCTGGGAAAAGAGCGCCACCATCGGCGGCAACGCCTTCGCCGCCAGCCAGCCCTACTTCAAGACCGACATGCACGCGCTGCTGAGCTGGTACAAGCTCCAGCTGGCCAAGGCCGGCGTGCCCGTGCGCTACGGCCGCGAGGCCAACCACGACAACGTCGCCGAGTGGAAGCCCGACCGCATCATCTGGGCGGCCGGCGGCTCCCCGATTCTGCCCAAGAGCATCCCCGGCCTGGACGGCTACAGCGTTTACTCCGCGACCGATGCGCTGCGCAACCTGGTAGATGTGGGCGAGCGTATAGTCATGGTCGGCGGCGGCATGGTCGGCATCGAGGCCGCCCTGCACTTCGACAAGATGGGCAAGCAGGTCACCGTCATAGAGATGGCCAAGAAAATGCTGCCCCAGCCGATGTTCAAGATGAACGGCGACCTCCTCAAGAAGATGATGCGCGAGAGCGGCATCACCTTCCGCACCAGCACCAAGCTCGTGTCCGTTGACAGCACCCGCACCCACACCGCCGTGACGGTCGAGGGCCCCGAGGGCGAGGACACCATCGAGTGCGACACCGTCCTGATGGCTCTGGGCTTCGCGCCCACCAGCAAGATCGGCGAGACGCTCTCCGATATATGCCCCGTCATCTCTATCGGCGACGCTGTCGAGACCAGGAAGATACTCTATGCCACGACCGACGCCTACAACGCCGTCCTCGGGCTTGAGAATCCGGAAACCATAGACTTCAGCGACAAAGGCTGACAAAATTTTAAGGAGGAAATAAATCATGGACAGACTGAAAGACAAAGTGTGTGTCATTACCGGCGCTGACGGCGGTATCTGCCACAAGGCCAGCGAATTCTTCTGCGCCGAGGGCGCGAAGGTAGTCATGGTTGACATCGACCCCGCTGTCGAAGCCAAGTGCGCCGAGATAGTGGCCAACGGCGGCGACGCCATCGCCATTACCGCCGACGTCAGCAAGCGCGAGACCTGGCACCTCATTCTCGAAAAGACCCTCGAGAAGTACGGCACTGTCGACTGCGTCGTCAACGGTGCGGCTGCTTTCTCCGGCTACAAGGACGTATTCAACGGCCAGCCTGACGAGGAGTGGGAGCACGTCCTCGACGTCAACCTCAACAGCCTGCGCTTCTCCATCGAGGTCATGTATAAGTGGATGACCAAGAACGGCGTCAAGGGCAACTTCATCAACTTCGCCTCCGCCACCGCGCTGAGCTTCATGAGCAGCGGCTGCCAGGCTTACCCCATCACCAAGGCCGGCACCAAGCTGGTCACCCAGGACATGGCCGCCATGGCCGGACGCTTCGGAATCCGCTTCAACTGCCTCGCCCCCAACCTCATCTGGACCCCGAAGCAGGACGCCGTCTACAAGAACGAGAAGACCGCCGCCTACTTCAACGGCCTCATCCCCCTGGGCCACTACGGCATGCCTGAGGACGCCGCCTGGCTGATGGTCTACCTCGCCAGCGACGAGGCCAAGTACATCAACGGCTGCTGCATCCCCGTCGACGGCGGCTGGCATACCTGCCA
>OJQW01000166.1_pt1 | contig 36777 bp, 47 predicted proteins | sample 1599041 | NCBI WGS metagenome assembly OJQW01 (sample SAMN03922518, study PRJEB24848) | human gut metagenome | isolation source: stool sample | host: Homo sapiens | place: Germany | collected 2010-02
GCCCGTCCGCGCCCGCCGCAGCCGAGCGTCAAGCGCGTGTTCCGCGATGGGCGCATGTTCGTCAACGCCGTGCTCAACACCGTGCGCGAACTCAACGCCCTCGGCGTGCCCGCCGCCTCCCAGGTGCGCCGCCTTCCCGGCCGCATCGAGATCACCGTGACGCTGCCGGAGAGCGTGCGCACGGCCTCGGAGGGAGCGGGAAAGGCATAGGGCCAAAGCCCGCCCCTTGCTGGGGCGGGCCGGGTCGGAGCGCCGGGGGCTTTCGTGAACGATCCGGGGCCTTGTTCCCGGCGCGTATGGCAACGCGGCTGGGGTTCTCCGCGCCGTGTAGCGGCCTTCTTTTCGCCGGCGGCCGCGGCGCGGGGCGCGCCCTCAGCTCAGGCTCGACATCGTCGAGCCGCAGCGCGGGCAGATGTTGCCGGAGCACTGGCAGGTGGTGCCGCAGTTCGAGCAGGTCGAAACGCGGCCGCAGCAGCCGCCCGTGGGCTGCGTGCCGGGGCAGGCGGCCGTCTTGCCGTTAAAGACGGTGGTCGCCCCTGCCGCTTCGCCGCCGACATTCTCAAACGCGCAACTCGACTGGGGGAAAAGTGGGAGTGAGAAAAATTCGTTTTACACGGGATGCTATCCCTGTATTTCCCCCGCCGGTACGCGGGGGTAAATCGTCATTTGCAGGAAGTCCAAGGAGTTTTGCCAGCGGGTACTTCGCTTTGTTTTCTGATAGTCTATCCGTTCGATCACGGATTTCAGCAGGGCATTCTTTTCAGCGGCGGTTTCGGCCAGCGGATACGCATCCAGCACGGCTTTGACACGCGGAAGCGCTTGGCGGATGCATGCTTCCATATCCAATTCCGGCGGCTTCTGCGCGGCGGCGAGCTTTTCATCCAGCGCGGACAATCGTTCGGTCAACTCCCGCTGGCGGGCAAGAAAGACCTCTGTTGTGTAGACGCCCTGCTCCAGCAGATCATAGAGGCGAGAAAGCTGCGTCTGAAGCGTTTGCTTCTGGCGCTGGAGCTGTTCGGCAACAGCGTCGGCGGCGTTTTTCGCAGGCGCAGAAGGAGCGTTTTCATCCGAATACGTAACAAGCCAGTTCTGCAGATGTTCGAGGACGGCGCGCTCAAACACGTCCTCCAGGATGCCGATGGTTTTGCAGCGGCGCGTGGGGCAGAAGATCCAGCATCCACGCGGCGAGGGCTTGCGTTGCAATGTATGGCCACACTCATGGCAAACGACCAGACCGGCGAGGGGGTTGGACAGCGCCAGCGTTTCCGGCGTCTTGGGCACGTAGCGACCGGCATGCCGTTCCTGCGCGGCGTCGTAGATCTCCTGCGTGAGGATCGGCGCGTGCAGGCCGCGCACGATGATAGGTTCATCGCTCTTGGGCCGGGATTTTATTCGCTGCCCGTTCTGGAGTGAGACGACCGTAGTGCGCTGATTCCACCGCACCATGCCGACGTAGGCGGGGTTGGTTATGATGTTCAGTATGCAGCTTGGGTCGAATCGGTTCCCCATATCCGTGCGCAGGCCCATGTCATTGAGGCGCGTAGCGATGGCACCGCAGCCGACGGGGCGTCCATCCATGCCATTTACATACCAGTCGTATATCATGCGCACGATCTCGGCCTTTTCCGGCACGATCTCCAGCGTCCACCCCTTGTCGCCCTGTATCTTCACACGCTTGTAGCCATAAGGCGGGCGGGTGCCCATGTAGCGCCCATCCAGCACCGAGCGCATGCGCCCGGCCTGGAGGCGCTTGCGGATCTGCGCATATTCACGCCTCGAAAAGAACATCTTCATCTCGAAGAACTCGCTGTCGCTTTCGTTCCGCGGGTCATACGTTTTTCCGGGCGTGATGATGATGGCGTTGGAGTATAAGAACGTCTGCGAGATGATGCCCTGATCGATGCTGTCGCCACGGGCGAGACGGTCTACATCCATGCACAAAACGCCAGCCCACATGCCGGCCTCAATATCGGCCAACATCCGTTGCATCTGCGGGCGGGCGGCGATGCTTTCGCCGGTGGCGATCTCATCATAGACCTCTCCGAGCGGCAGGTGCATGCGGATGGCCAACTCGGTGAGCGTGCGGCGATGCCGCGACAGCGTTTCGCCTTCGCCGCGTGCCTCGGCCTCCAGATCGGCGCGGGACTTGCGGAGATACATGCAATAGAGCTTGGACATAGGGCCTCCTGGTTTCTCGGTTTCCCGCCGTAGCGGAAGCAAGTGATTGATAGATTCTATGCAGTCGCTGGGGACGAAATGGGAACGGCAATGCCCGAGGAGCGTTCGCCGTTCCGCAGGCGCGGCTATGATTCGCCTTCGGGCAACTTCTTTTGCCGGCGTGCCGACAAATGCTTATAGTTTCCCGGCGTGGAAACCTTTCGACCCGTCTGGCGTTCAAGATTCTCGCGCGCGTCTCCCGCGATCTTTCCGCCGCGCCGCGCGGCATCCGTGTTTTCCACCATGCCCTGCGCATCGTCATTGCGGGCGATCTCTGTTGTGGCAGCCTCGCTCAGCTCGGTGAACAGCAGCTCCAGCGTGGTCATGTGGTCGCGCAGATTTTCCGATTTCAACCCTTTAAGGCGCTTGTATTCCGACGGCGTCATGCCGAAGGCCGCTTTGCTGATCTCGGCGGTCAGGATGGCGTAATCGCTGCTTTCGTCGATGCCGCGGTTTTTCCATTCGTTGGTAAGTTCGGCGCGCGTAGCGATGCCGCGCGCACGCAGGGCTATCCAATCATCGGGATAACCTTTTTTGCGATAAAGTTCTTGGGCGCGGGTGGCCGCGATCTCCGGGTCGGATATTTCCCGGATACGCTCCGCGCCGACGGCGGCGAGCCAGCGCTTGAACGGCTCCGCCTTCGGTGAAGGGATCGACTGGATGATGCGCAAAAGCTGCTCGGTATCGGCGCAGTCGGTCAGACGCATCTTGCCATCGGCTGCGGGCAATTTGAACTGGTGACAATTCGTCACCGTTTCATTTCCCTCTTCTCTTAAGCGCTGTTTTAATTTATTCCAGTATTTTCTTCCATCGGCACTATCCGTCAAAGCAGTGACAACATCTACGACGGAGAAATACCACTTTTCATCCTGCCATATCCGGCGGATCTCTTTTTGCTCAAACAGGGCGATCTCGCTCATGTTAGGTCATCCTCCTGATTGATAGATGTGTGTCGGTCGTAGCTGCATATATTGGGTGGGGCAAAAATACTGCAAGCCGTGTACAAAAGGACTCATTGAAAAGCAACCTAATTGATGTTAAAATGTAGTTGCGCGCAATATAAGCCAGTCGGCCAGGCGAAAGAGGGGTCTTATGGACACAAGAGACAAGGAAATCCTTGCCATGCTCAAAACCCTTACGACCGACGAGAAGAGGATGCTCCGCGAGCTGCTTTTAAGCCTGCGACAAAGTCCTTCACCCGCTGGAAATCTTCCGGCGAAAGATCGCGCATCAGATCAATAAGCTCTCGATCCAGCTCATCGCCATCGGCGATGGGCTGATTTTTTGCGGGCTCGACGACATCGCTTCGCCCGAGGAGATAGTCGGTGGAGACGCCCAAAAGATTGGCAAGGGCTTCCAGTTTCGCATTTTCGGGCTTATTGCGACCGCTTTCCCACATTCCCACAGTTGACTGACCAACACCAACCTTTTTCGCTAAGGCAGCCTGAGATAATCCAGCTCGTTCGCGCAAGGCTTTTAACCGCACTTGAAACATTTCTAACACGTCCTCTGCTCCATAATATCATTTTTGATGATATTGCGCAAGGAAAATCAGAAAATAATCATTCTAAATGTTGACAATCTGCATTTTGAATGATATAATCATTTCAAGTGATTACAAAGAGAGGTGAGACGATGAATGTCTTGAAAGCACTGCGCGAAAAGGCGGGATATACCCAGATTGATGTGGCGACAAAGCTGGATGTAGGACAATCAACAGTAGCAATGTGGGAGAACGGAAACAATCTTCCTCGCGCCGAGAAGCTACCGTTACTGGCCAAGCTGTATGGATGTTCGATTGATGATCTTTTCCAGGAAACCGACCGGCCGGCATAAGGGGGGTACTATGAACCGACGAGACTTTCTGATGATTGTGCTTGATGTGATCATCATCGCCATTGCGCTGGCGACGCTCATTCGTGCAATGGTTTAAGTTCAGCAGGTAGGCGTGTGGCGACTAGGCGGGTATGATAGCGTTTACGACCGGCATAGGCGTACAACGTGTATTCGTGCGAATCCTCGGGGAACGTAGGAACATCGAAAAACACGAGGTAGCCGGATACCGCGTCACGAGGCTCGAAGCGGGTATGGTTTAGCAGATTCTCGCTTCGCAGGTTATATTGCTCGCCTCTGCTCGAATCATTTCGTTCAAACAAAGAAAGACCATTTGGGTTGAAATGGTCAGGTATGTCGTAGGGGGCAGCGAAAACAGACAGGCCGGAAGCATCGCGGAGTTCAAAGCGCGAGATCGTCGCCCCTGTAGTCGACAAGCTCTCGATCCTGATGTGAAAGAAGACGCAATTATAACGCTGGAAGTGGACGAACGAGAAGCTGTAGGCGGGCACGGATGTGTCTTGTGCGAGGCGAAACCGTACGCTCTCCTTGTGGAGATGAAGATAGAGGTCGACAAGCGATAATAACAACGCCGTTAGAGCGATGACGGTATCCGTCGTGATTGTGAGGTCGAAATCAAATTGCATCGAACCACCCCCACTTCGGATTATACCACACAACACAATCATAACACAAGCACGACCGACGCAACTGGACAAACCGCTTCGGAATACACTCTGGGAGGAGGTGTTGATCAATGGCTATCGTGATGGATTATATCGCAAAATGCGGGTGCCGCATCCGCGTGGACGACTCAGCCTACGCGAACCAGCCGCCGGAGGTCATTGAGCGGCGCATGCGCGAGGTCAACCGCTGCATCGACGGCATCCGCTGGCGGTATGCGGAGCGCCTGGTGCGGGCGCAGATGGCAGAGGAACAGGCGCGAAAGGAGGCGGGCGGCTAAAGCCGCCGAAAGGACAAGCTATGAGTGGACACTTGTTGATGAGGCTGCTCGATGGGCTGGTTTGGCTGACGTTGGGGATCATCATACTGGTCAAGCTGCGCTCCATCGTGGACTGGGTCATTTGCAGAGGGAAGAAACGCGAAAGGAGGAAGCGCATGATACGCGATATAAGGGCCGTGATCGATCAGATGTCGCCCGAGGAGCTGGCGGAGGAGAGAAGGCGCATGCGGGCGCGCTGCGCCAGAGAGCGCGCCCGAGGAAGCGAGGGCGTGCGGATGCTGACGTATCGCTTGCGGATGGTCGAGGCCCGCATGCAGCAGATCGCAGCGGAGGCGGCCAAACAGACGCCGGAGGCGATCGGCAGGCAATGAGCGGCAAGGACACGATCACAGAACGGCTGGCGCAGATCGTTCCGGCCTGTATGGATGGTGAGCTTTGGTATGAAGCGCAAAGGGTTTATCAGGCGTTCCGCCTCGACCCACGAAAGGCGGCGAGGGAAATTCGCAAGGAGTACAAGCGCAGAGAGTTCAGGTATGTCAAGGGTTGGCGATCGTACAATACATACTATTTGCACCGCAAGGGAGTAGAAACGCTGGCAATCCTGTACGGGCAGCAGCCCAGGGCCGAGATCATGGCTGCGCTACGAACAGACTATGAGCTGCCATCGGCCAGCGAGGAGTTCAAATGACAGCAATGCAGCGGCACTGCTCAGTTCGGTACCGTAGCGCGGTGCTTCGCCGAGCGAAGTGAAGGCATAGCACAGCAGAGGTTGAAAGGAGGGTAGAGTAAGCGCCCAAGCGCATCTGAAATAACAATTTTGGAGGGAAGAATACATGCTGGAAGTTGAAAAGCGAAAATACGTCATACGCGGCCTGACCCCCATCCTGGGGAGCATGCCGGCAAGTCCGGCGATCCGAACGATGTACATCAGCAGCAAGGCTCCGGCGTCGGAATTGCAGGACGAAGAGGACTCGTTGGATTTCATTGAGGATAAAGGTATCACGGTGTTTTCCAGAGATGGCGACAACCGCCTCTTTGTCTGGGACTATGTGCTCAAGGGATTTTTCAAGGCTGCGCTGAACGCGCTGAGAACACAGGAAGGGATCCTGATGGAGCGCGGCAAGGTGGACAAGTATATTTTCATTGCTCCGCGTCGGCTATTCCTCAGACGCAATGGAGAATACATCATCGATGAGGATGAACAGTTGGAACGGCCGCTCCGCGCCAGATCTGCCAGAGGCGAATATACGGCGCTGGCGGCGAGCGAAGTAGTCAATGACCCTTGGAAGATCACGTTTGAAGTTACCCTGATCCCCAACAGCAGCACACAGAGATCCAAGCCTATTACGTGGGAGGCCATCGAAGCGGCGCTGGATTATGGCCGCTACCTCGGGATCGGCCAGTGGCGAAACGCCGGATATGGCCGCTTTGTGTGGAAGAGGATCGAAGAGCAAACAGAAAATGCCCCCGAAGATGCTGGAACATCCCGAGGGCAGCCGGACAATTAAGGCCGCTGTCCGAGGCGGCAAGCCCCATGGTGATGGGAAGCTATGCCTGCATTATAGCAGGGAATGGAGGTTTTGTCAATGTTCATCGCGTCACTGATCATACTCTTGGCCGTCCTGCCGAATGTATCCCGGATCGCCCGGCGCATCGACAACTCGATGCTGGAGGATCGCCGTCCGAACAGGAGGGACGCATGGTGGTTGTAGGGTATATCCTCATCTTCGTAGCGGGCTTGGCAATTTCGGAATACTACAACCGCCGCATACAGCGCATCATTACCAGACAGACCGCACGACGCCCGGCGCCACCGCGCCGGCAGGCGTCGGGGCCGTACACGCAGGCGGACATGGAATTGATGCGGGACGGATACCGCGTGGGGCACAAAACGGGAGGGAACATGCGTGAGGATTGAAATGAAGGTATACCAGACGAAAGGCAGCGCCCTGGAACAAAGGGAACGCACGTACATAGCCGATGGGATGATGGGCGTGTTCGTCACGGAGATGAAGAGCGGCACGCACAAGATGGTCAATATAGAAGGCCTTCTGTCGGGAACACTGGACGAAAAAAGTGTGGCTTATGGCATTGCCGCGCTTGTGGACAAGTTTGTGGAAGCGACGGAAATGAACGCTATTGAAAAGCTGCGATTCAGCATCCGCGCCATCAAGGAGCTGCTGTTTCACCGGGGAGAGAACGCATAGGTGGAAAAGAAGGACGCGAAAACAGGGAAGAGCGCGGAGCCGGTCATGCGTGCGATCCGATGGATACCCAAGTCGGTGCGCATGCCTACGGCAGAGGACGCCGATGCGCAAGGATGCGTGCTGATATGGGACACGAACAACGGCGTGATGCTCACGGGATACCGCAACCCTTACGGCGTGGATCGTGCGCCGGTGACGCACTGGGCCACGCCGCCGCAGGGCCCGAACAGGAGGGAAGAAACAAAATGAATATCGCAGTAATTTGGGGATTGTGTGCGGTTGCATACATCGTAGTCGGCATGGGTGCGGCCAGAATATATGAACTGATAACCCATGAAACGCTGGAAATGAACGTGATTGCATTTATTGTGTTCTCATGGCCCCTGATTATGTCGCTGATCGTGATAGCAGAGATAGTCGGCGGTTTGAAATGGCTATATCAGCGAGTATTCCGGGGACAGAAAGGGCGTTAAGCTGACGCAGATGCATGCCAACTGAGGAGGCTGGGAGCATGGAAACGGAGATATTTGCATGGATTTTTGCACTTATTGCGTATGCGATGATAGGAATTGCCATCGTTGAGGTCTATAAAGCGGTTTTCGATGATGGGATCGAATCAAGGGAGGCTCTTGCGGCCGCCGCTTTGTGGCCGATCTGCACCGCGTTGTTTTTCCTAGGCTGCGTATTGCGGTTGATCAAACGGGCATGGAAGGGGGCAAGGGGCGATGACAGCAAGATTCAAACGAAGTGAAACGATCGATATGTATCGCTGTCTGCGCGCGCGACGGGAGCCATCAAAGGCACGGTACTTTTGCCAACTCGATGGCCATGAGATCTCGATGGAGAGCTGTAAGGCCTGCGATCATCGTTCTGTTCCAAATGCAGAAGCACAAAAACGCGGGCGACTCATCTCAGCGCGCGGGACGCGAAGACGCGAAGAAGTCGCCGCCGCACTGGGCATAAGCGTGAGTGCATTGACAGCATACGAACTCGGTATGCGCAACCCGCGGGACAATCTCAAGAGGGCTCTGGCGGAGTATTACGGCATGCGGATAGGAGAGTTGTTTTTCGACGAGTAGGAGGGAAAGACCATGACGAATACATATCCGCACACAGATGCGGTTTACACAGAGGCGATGGACAAGCTCCGGGATGAAATGGCCACGTCAAAGAGCGAGGGCGTACAGGCGCTGGGCGAGGGCATGACGTCCTGGCTGCGGGAACATCCTTCGGAGGCAGGGGCGCTCCTCGCCGAAGGGAAGAACCTCAAAGGGGCATTTGCCGCTATGGAGGCATACGCCCGAGGCCAGAAGCGTGCATCCACATGCGTGGTCGTGACGCCGGCCAAGGCGCGCGAGATCGCGCTGGAGTATTACGGCATCAGCGTCAAAAACGAGGATGAGCCGCGCGAGGCGGCGGAGCATTCTGTGCCGCATGCCTCGGCGGGTGCGCTGGATCTGGACGCTTTGCTGGGAGGGCTGTGACATGTGTCTATTGAGTGGATATATGGAGGCGGAAGCAGACTACCAAGGGCGGCAGGAGGTTTTTGAGGATGCAGGCACGCTGGAAAGCGCCATGCGCCACATCGATGGCGTGCTGGTGTCGCCCGAGGCAGAGCGCTGCGCCCGCAAGTGGCTGACGGACTACCTGTGGGGCTACAACGGAAAGCCGCGCACACTGGCCTGCACAGTTTGCGGAGAGACATTTGAGCGCCCGAAAGGATGGAGCGCGCTGCACGGCAAAGAGACGGTCTGCCCACGCTGCGGGGCGGAGGTTGTCTACCGAGATGAACTGCGCGGCCATAAGTATTGCCGTCAGAGCGCGTGGTTGTTGGACTGGCGCAAGTCGGCGGTGGAGCGCGACACGGTGACGCTGGTGGCGTCTCTTGTGGACAGGGACAGCACCGGGGCAAACCCGGAGCGAGCTGTCACGGACATCATTCCAGTGGCGATCTACATTTTCCGCTACGGCAAAGGCGCGCGCTGCTGGAAGAGAAGCGCATGGGTATACGACTACAAAACGGGCAAGTATCGTCAAGGCGAGTGGCAGCGTATGAAAAAGGCTTACGGCTTGGGAGTATTTTGCGGCGGCAGGATCGGCTTTTTGACACCGCCGGGAGCGTACTGCCGCGCGATTACAGGAACGAGCTTTGAGCGCGTGGACAAGCTCTTCGGAGGATTCAACAGAGAGTATGGCGGGCAAGTCAACGGCCTGCCGTACAGCGGAGAGGTGATCCGGCTCATGGCGGAAGTGGCGCGACGGCCATATGTGGAGTACATGGCCAAGGTCGGCCAGAAATCCCTTGCCATGCAGATCATGCAGCGTGGTGGCACGAAGGCAATCAATGGCCGTGGCAAGAACGCGACCGAAATCTTGCGAATGACGCCCGGCCAGTATGCGGAGGTAAAGCGAGAGCATATCGCCTTGGACATCGGGACGCTGGAGTGGATGCAGGCCCTTTCGCGGATCGGCGCGTCGGAGTCGGTGCGCGTTGCGAATTATGCGGCGCATCACAGCTATGGCACTATGAGTGATGTCCTGGACGGCTTGCAGAGGTTTTCGCAAGATCGGCGGCCGGCGGCAATGCGGTGGCTGATGCGCCAGTGCGAGAGGTCAAAGGAGGCAAGCACCTTCTCGGAGGCGCGCGACTATTGGAAGCAGCTTGTAGAACTGGGCGAGGACTTTGCCGATGAGCAGATCAGCATGCCGCGCGATCTGGCTGCCATGCATCAGCGGATGACGGATAGGCTCAACCAGCTATGGTCGGCGAGGCGCGCCCAACAAGCGGCGGTCATGCGGCAGAAATTCGAGAAGCGCTTGAAAAGCCTTAGCTCGCTTTACAACTTTGAGGCATACGGCCTGATCCTGCGGCCGTTTGCATCGGCCGATGAAATACGCGCGGAAGGCGCTGCACTGCGCCATTGTGTTGCGCAGTATATCTCAAGATACATGGATGGCCAGACGATCCTCTGCGCGCTCAGATGGGCGGAGGCGCCGGAGACACCGTGGAGGACAGTGGAGTTTTCCGCAGTGGATGGGAAGCTCGTGCAAGACCGGGGATATAAGAACGACCGTGTTCATGGCCGTTCCCCAGGCGAGCCGATGACGCTCACGGCGGAGACACGGGAATTACTGGAGAAGTTTTGGAACGCTTTCGAGGCATGGAGAACTGGGAGGAAAACAGCATGAGCGATATAGAGATCATCCGCACGGAAGAGGTCATCGCGGCAGAGATCCGCGTGATCAAAGAACAGACAAGGGTGGCGGTGTTGTCTGGCGCGATCGAGATCGGCAGGCGGCTTGCCGAGGCGAAGGCTATCGTTCCGCATGGGCAGTGGGGCGCATGGCTGGAGGAGAACGTGGACTACTCCGAGCGCACGGCGCAGAATCTCATGCGCGTGTTCGAGGAATATGGCAAAAAGCCAAATCCGCCGGCATTTGCGGATTTAAGCTATTCCAAGGCGCTGGCGCTGTTGGGTTTGCCGTGGGAAGAACGCTCGGAGTTGATCGAGAGCGGCGCGGCGGAAAGCATGACCACGCGGGAGCTTGAGGCCGAAGTAAAACGTATGCGTGAAGAGATCGACCGGCGGCAGATGCGCATCGAAGAGTTGCTGGAAGTTGAGGCTGAAAAAGATGCGCTGCGCGCGGAACTGGAGGGCGTCCGGGAAGACATCCAGATTGCCAAAGAGCGCGAAGAGAAAATCAAAAAGTCGGAAGAGGCGTTCCGCAGGGATGTGGACAGCCTGCGTAAAAACAACCGGGAGCTTGAAGCAGAACTGGAGAAGGAGCGTGCCAAGCCGCCGGAGAGGCGCATCGAGACTGTGGAGATGCTGCCTGCGGCCGTGGAGGAAGAATTGACGCGCCTGCGGGAGATCGCAGCCCATGCGCCCAACGCCGCGATCGTGCGCCTGCGCGCTGGGTATGAGCGCTTATTACAGGAGTTTCAGGCGGTCACGGCGTTGCTTAACGAAGTGCAGCGCGACGCGCCCGAGGACTATGCCCAGTATCGTGCGGCTCTGCGGTTGGCGGCAGAGCGCATGGCGCAGGCGTTGGGAGAAACGCAGTAGCGAAAGGCGGTGGCGGAAGAATGAACAAGGATGCGCCGTGCCACGGGTGCAACGTGCGGTTTTTAGGTTGTCAGAGCGTGTGCCTCAAGTATGAAGCGTGGAAACTCACGCGCGCGAAGCAGAAGCAGCAGGAGAAACGGGACAAAGAAGCGTGGATCGTCGCCAGACAAGGGCAACGAAGGGTGCGGAAAGGGCGCTGACGGTATGAGTAAAGCGGAACGCACACGCGGGTTGCGCTACAAGCGACCCGCGCTCATGTCTATGGGCTGGGAAGCCATGACAGAGGAGATACAGGTCATCTTGGATGCGTGCAGTGACGTGCAGTGGTACATCGACAATGATGATGATACGCTTCTCAACGCGCTGGAGGGCAGCGAGGACGAATACTGGGAATTTAAGATGAGCTTTTCGGCGCTGTCAAGCAAGGCATACGAGCTATACGAGGCTATTTTCGAGTCGGGCTTGGATGGGGAAATGTACGATACATGCACGGTGGCTCTTCTGGGTGACTGCTATCGAATGATCGACTATGGAGAATACGAGGAAGACTACACAGCGCTGACAGGCGTGATGCGGGGCTATGCCCAATCAGAGGCCGGGAAACGGCTCATGCGCCTAACGAAAACGGAGATGATCGACACCATCGGGCAGTGCGTAGGCATCCTGGTTGCCTATCTGGATCTGAGGCAGCAATACGACTACCTAAATGCCACGATGCAGATACTGCGTGATGAGAATACATCGCTTCTGCAGATCGTGCGAGAGATCGATGAGGCGTATGAGGCCGCTATGGATGAATACGCCAGCGATCTGGAGCGGCAGCGTTTTGAACAGTTACTGAAAAACCTGCCGGATCGGGCATGGATAGAGTAACGGCAGTGGAGAGCGAACATCAGCCAGCGGAGGAAGATACGTGATGGATGATCGCAACAAAAGTACATACAGGGGATATGAGATCGTGCGAGCCTGGCATCCGAGGGCGGGAGACACACGGCGCATGGCGTGGGATGTCGTTTGCGACGGCAAGGTGCGTCGAGAGAATATTGGCAGCACCGAAACGGCAAAACGGTTGATCGATACCATGATCAAATACGGGTATTGGTCGGATAAGACCACGATCGGGACAAGTAACAGCACAAAAGGCAAGGGGGAACAGGCAATGGCAAAGGAAGGAGATCTCATCCGACGTTCAGAGTTGCGCCGCCAGCTCGTGATCTGGTCTGAAAAGCTGCGCGCCGCGGGAGAGTGCGGCGGCTGCGAGGTGGAACTGTTGCGGGCGGTCATCAGAATGGTGGATGCGCAGGAAGCTGTGGACGTGGAGCCGTATGATGCGAGCGGGGAATGAAGGGGGGGTGGACGCTGATGACCAACGATCTTATCTCCAGATCAGCATTGGTAAAGGTGTTACGCCAGCGGGAATGTGCGGCGGCACTCTTCAATGATGATCTATTGGCCGGCCTTGCCAGAGCGATACTTGATGTTTATGACGCTCCGACCGTAGACGCAGAGCCTGTGCGTCATGGGATGTGGGGCGCGGAGATCGTTACTGGATACGACGGACTGCATCCAGTGTGGGAGAGGCCCTGCCTGCTGTGTGGAAAGTATTCGAGATACGCATCCGCATTTTGCCCGCACTGTGGCGCAAAGATGGACGGATCAGATGGAGAAGGCAAAATGGACGGGTGAAAAAGCCGGATGGCGTGAGCTACGCGCCAGGAATGGAGGAACGTATGCCGATACTTAACTACACTACGAAGGTCGATATATTTACGACGCTTGGAGAGATACAGCGCATACTGGTGGCCCATGGCGCACGGAAAATCGTGCAGGACTATGATGTCAGAGGCCGGATCATCGCCTTGTCCTTCCTGGTCAAAACACCTTTGGGCGAACAGGCAGTTCGGCTGCCGGCAAATGTTGATGCGGTATACGCAGTGCTACAACAACAGAAGGTGCGGTGCGGCCGTGAGCAGGCCGAGCGGGTAGCATGGAGGATCATCAAAGATTGGCTGGAAGCGCAAATGGCCATTTTGGAAGCCAAGATGGTACAGATCGACGAAATCTTCCTCCCGTATATCCTTGACCGCACTGGATGCAGAACATTTTTTGAGGCTTATAGGGAAAATGCCGGGCTGCTTGGTTGTGGGCAGGAGACAGAAGAGTAGGCGTCTCTTCTACTATATATGTCTGGGCGCAAGCCCTTTCCGGCCTTGAATCGGGTATTAACAAATGGGTAGGAGGCACGTATGATCACCGGCAAAGGGTATGAAGTGCTGTTCGATCGCAAAAGCGATCCGCAGATAGATTTGCAGCATGGACATGTTTCGCGCTATCGGACAAAAACGGTAGATGCTGGCCCTATGCGATACATAGAGATATACCCGATCCTCCGCGCATGGGAGGGGGCAGGCAGGGCGCGCAAAAAGCGTCAGGAATCATCTCAGGCGCAGAAGAATCTTAACGAGCGTAATGCCCGGAAAAAGATCGAATGGCTCTTCAATGAGAACTTCGGGGAGAACGATATTTTTGCGACGCTGACGTTTGCCGAAGCCGTTGAAGAGGGCGATGCGCTGAAGGCGGTTCAAAAGCTGGTCAGGAAAGCCAGGGACTATATGCGACGCGACACGTCCCGCGAGGGAGCGGTTTTGAAATATATCTACGTCATCGAGGGAAAGGTGGGTGCCGACGAAGTCGAGCGCTTCCACGTTCACATGGTGGTTTCCGGCGTGAGCAGGGATACGTTGGAAAACTTGTGGGAACATGGCCGCGCAAACACAAGGCGGCTGCAACCTGATAAAAACCAGTATACGGGCTTGGCCCGATACATGACCAAACAGAAGGCGTTTCGCCGCCGGTGGAATTGCTCGAAGAATCTTCGACGCCCGAGGGAAACTGTGGCGGATCACAAGATCAGCCGCAGGCGCGTAGAAAAGCTGGCGGCAGAAACACAGTATGCGGCAAAGGAGATATTTGAGCGCCTAAACCCCGGATTCTGGTTGGTGGAGCAGCCGGAAATCAAGGTAAGTGACTATGTGCCCGGCGCGTATATCTACGCCCGGATGCGGCGAAAGGAGTGAGAGACTTGCGCAGGGAGAGCTTGCCGGCGCCGGCGGAATCGGTGGAACAGCAGTATCTTTTTCAGTGGGCACGGATGCAGGCGGGACGCTGGCCGGAATTAGAAATGCTTTATCATGTACCCAATGAGGGCAAAAGGAACCCGGCGGCAGGTGCGAGGCTCGTGGCGGAGGGGCTCAAAAGAGGCGTCCCCGATATTTGCCTGCCAGTGGCGCGTGGCGGATGTCATGGGCTTTACATCGAACTCAAGCGCGAGCGCGGCGGAGTTGTGTCGCGGGAACAGGAACGATGGATCAGAGCGCTTGCGCAGGAGGGGTACTGCGCCGCTGTATGCCGCGGTTGGGAGGCGGCTGCCAAGCTGATCCTAAGATACCTTGCAGGCGAGATCGGGCCTGACGCATGCGGCGAAGAAAAGGCCAGGGAACGAGGTTGAGAAGGAGGATGCAGGATGAATAACGTTGATCTCATCTATCGATCGGTGGCGGAAGATGCCCTGACTATGCTCGGCGCGCAACTTCCAGAGTCAAAAACGAAAGCGGTTGCGCGTTGCGTTATGGAGATACACCAGCTTCCGTCTGCCGACGCGCTGCCTGTTCGATATGCGGAGTGGATCTATGATCCAGCCGACATTGGCGGGTATGCCTGCAGCGAGTGCAGAACGAGGAATGAAAACATGCCGAGCATACGTGTGTCACGCAAGGTACTGGAAGAGCTTGCGGGTACGAAATACTGCCCGGAGTGTGGAGCGAAGATGATCTGGTAGTAAACAACGTAGAGAGGGTGACGATATGTCCATGAGAAAATACCTCCGAGATTTTGCGAAAATGAACGCGAGCGTACAAGCACATGCGCATAGCGAACGGCAAAAGGCGGCGAGGGAATATCTCAGTCAGCTCACGCGGAAGAACGCACGCATACAGGCTCTGATGGAACAACAGCAGCACTATCGAGAGACTGCAGAGCGCATCACGCGCGGATACAGCAAAGCGCCATCAGCGTCATCGCACAGAGCCGGGTCAGTGATCGAAGAGTGCGTCGCGGGTATTGATGAGGTCGAACGCGAGATCAAGCAGCGCATTGAAGAATATACGGAACTGACCAGAGAGATCGAGGCGGCGATTGCGCGCATCCCCGATGACAGGTATCGAGACATCCTGCGGTGGCGATACGTGAACGGTTGGAAGTGGGAACGGATCGCCAAGGAGATGAACTACTCGGACATGAAGTGGCTATGGAATCTGCATAGGAGAGCGCTGGAGGCATTGGAAGTTCCCCCATTGAAACACGACTAAAAAGCGTGCTACAATGCAGTATAGAGAGATCGCAGGCGGGCGATCTCTTTTTATGTGGACGTGGCGAGGTGAACATGGCAAACAAAGCGATGCGGCCATGCGCTGCGCCGGGCTGTACTACCCTGACGATCGGCACGTATTGCCAGAGGCACAAAAAAGCGCTGGAGAGACACCCGGTTGCCTATCGCGCCTTGTACACCGACAAAGTCTATCGCGCTGCGCGGAAAGTGTTCATGGCGGAGCATCCTTTCTGCGCCGTTTGCGGAGCGCCGGCGACAGACCTTGACCATATCAGGCCGCATAAAGGAGACAAGGAGCTGTTCTGGGATCCGGCCAACTGGCAGGCGCTGTGCGCGAGCTGTCACAGCCGCAAGACCGCGAAGGAGGACGGGGGATACGGCAACAGGCGGCGGCCGGCCAGGGGATGACGGGGGCATACCCCCCCCCAAGAGGAAAGTTTTGGAGCCTCCCGCCGTAAACCGTGCGGCCCTCAAATTTTTGAAAATTTCCCCGATGAAGGCTGCACAGGCGCGCATGCGCGTGCGCGCGCGGATATGGAAGGGATGGGGAAACGAATTTTACCTTGAAGAAGGCCCTAGGGGTTCTTCTGATTGGTCGAAGGGGGCGCGATCAGAATGGCTACGCCGGTCAAAAAGGCCGAAAACATGAAAAAACACCTAACCATAGCGGAACGGGAAAAGCGCGAGCAGGCGGAGCAGGAACTTGAACGCAGGTTCGTGCGCCTAATCGCGCCGAAGCGGGTGAAAGAGGATCCGGCGGCAAACGCATACTGGAAATCCACGATCGCGCGCATGAAGGGATTGACGCTGCTCGATAACGTGGATACGGATCTGCTGGCGAGCTACTGCCTGGCGAGGGCGCGGGAAGATGCGCTGCGGGATGACTATGAGCAACTGCGCGAAAAGACCGAGAAAACCATCGACCGAACGCTCAAACGAGTGCTTGAAGGCTACTATGAGGACAACGAATATCCGGCGAAGGTGATCCGCGCGTTGGTGACGGATGAGATGACGCTGCTAAAGACGTTGCAGGCCCAAGAGCGTTTGGTGATCGCTTACCAGAAGGAACTTGGCCTCACGCCGAACGGCCGCCAGAGGCTGGCCAAGCAGCGCGCCACCGAGCGTCCAGTGACGGAGGAGGATGAATTGTATGGCTGACTGGGCGGCCGGGGGCGAAAACGATGTATAGCCCGGAAGAACTGCGCACTCTGGCGGAAGAACACCCGGTCACGGAATATGCGCGCAGAGTCGTTTCGGGGGCTTTTCCGGGGCAGGTGTGCAAATGGGAGATCCTTGCCTGCACGCGCCATCTCGATGATCTCAAACGTTCGGGAACAGCGGAGTTTCCGTATGTGTTCGATGTTACGCGCGCGAATCGGATATACAAACACTTTAGCCTGATACCACGGCTAGATGTGCCAGAGCAGCACATCGAGCTGGAGGACTGGCAAAAATTCGACCTTGGTTGCTTGATGGGTTGGGTACACAAAGATACCGGCAGGCGGCGCTTCCGCCTGGGCTATACGCGCATCGCCCGCGGCCATGCCAAGACCACGCTTGCGGCGGGGCTGGCAAACTACTTTATGCTTGGCGACGCCATGTATCCGCCGGGTCAGCCCGAGTACGCGCAGTTTGAGATGCAGCCGCAGATCAACATCGTGGCCGTGGATCGGGCGCAGGGCAATATTGCTCGAGGGGACATCGCGGACATGGCCAGGGCGACGCCGGCTTTCTTGAAGCGTTTGTCTGTGAAAAACACCTACATACGCCACAAGGTTCGCGGCGGGTCGGTAGAAGTTTTCTCACGCGACACGAACAACAAGGACGGCGGCCGCCCTTCCCTCATCATCACCGAAGAATGGCACGCGCACGTCAACAGCAAGGTGCATGACGTGGCAGTGTCGGGAAAGGGCAAAAAGCGCCAGTGCCTTGAGTATATCATCACCACCGCGGGTGCGGATGCGGAAAACAAGCCCTGCTACCGCGACGATTGCCAATACAAGCAGGTGCTGGAGGGGAATCTCCGGCAGGATGATGTTTTCGTAATGATCCGCGAGATCGACGACGATGACGATCCCCATAATAAGGCATGTTGGGCGAAGGCAAATCCGTTTTTCCGCAGCAACGGCGATTATGCCCGTGCGCTGCGCGAGGAAGTTGAAAGCCAGTACGCAGACGCATACGGCATGAACAACGAAAACAAGATCCGTGAATTTCTCATCAAGCGCATGAACCGCTGGCAGGCCGACAGTCAGGCACGTTATATGTCCATGCAGATGATGGAGAAATGGCGCGCACTGGCGGTACCGGCCGAAGAGTTTGCCGCGCTGGTGCATGGCAGAGAGCGCTACTTGGGCGCCGACCTGTCCAAGAAGATCGACCTGACTGCCACCGGCAGTGTTTGGCCGCTTGCGGATGGGCGCTTCGCCGTAGACGCGCATGGCTATCTGCCCGAGGAAGGCGTGACCGCGCACGAACGCAGCGACCGCGTGCCGTATCGCGCCTGGATACGGGATGGCTGGGCGACGGCCACGCCGGGCAGCGTAACGGACTATCACGCCATCTTGGAAGATGTGCAGCGCATGGATGCGACGGCATGCCCGGTGAAGGAATTTGACTTCGACCCATATCAGGCGACGCATCTCGCGCAGGATCTTGCCGCATATTGGACAGACCTTTACGGTGATGCGGCGGCACAGGAAATGGTGGTGGAGATCCGGCAGGGCGTGCAGACGCTCTCGGAGCCGACAAAGCTGTTCCGCGAACTGGTGATGCAGGGCAGGATCGTGCATCGGGGCAACCCGCTGCTTACATGGTGCTTGGCAAACGCAGTGGAGGTTTCCGACGACAACGGCAATATAAAACTCAGCAAAAAGAACCTGATGGCCAACATGCGCATCGACGCTATCGCGGCGGTGCTCAATGCCTTCGTGCGCGCCTCACAGCGGCAGGAGATGGACATCAACGCGGTCATCGGCGCGGAAGACTGGGGGTTTTAGATGATGAAGAGTCCATTGGCTTTCCTGCGCAGGCGGCGGAGCGAGGAAGGAGGCGTGCAGATCCTGACGCTGGACGAATTGCTCAGGCGCTGGGAAGAAAGCGAAGACAACGCCGCGCGCGGCCCGTCCTCCGCGCTCACATCCAGCCCAGTGGCGGCGGCGCACCGCATCCTCACCAACGCGATGGCGTGTATGCCGGTAGATCTGTATCGCAAAGATGGATCGCGCCGTGAGAGTGTAGAGAAACATCCGAGCCTATATGCCCTTACGGTGCGGGCGAATGAAAACATGTCGCCCTATACCTTCAAAAAGGTCATGGAAAGCAAATGCTTTTGGTATGGCGAGGCATTTGCTTACATCGACCGCAGCGGGCCTTTGATGCGGCTGATCCCATTGCCGGACGCGCACCAAATGTACGAGGATGAGCAAGGCGGGCGCTGGTACAGTTTTACTGCGGAGACGAAGGAACTGGACTTGACGCGCAAATTCCACGAGGACGAACTTCTGCACCTGCGCTTTGAGACGGGTAACGGGCGTTACGGCATCGGCATACTGCAAATGGCGCGCGATGCCATCCGCACAGACCTTCTTTCGCAGAAGTACGCCGGAAAATTCTACAAGCAGGGCGCGCGGCCTAGCGGCATCATCGAAGTGCCGACAAAACTGGATCAGGCAAACAAGGACAAGGTGCGCGCCAGCTTCGAGCGCATGGTCGGCGGCATGGATGGCGCTTTCCGCGTGGCTGTCATGGACTTGGGTATGAAGTACACGCAGCTCGGAATTTCGCAGCGGGACGCGCAGTTTATCGAGAGCCGCCAGTTTACCGTGGAGGAAGTCGCCCGCTTTACAGGTGTGCCAGAACACAAGCTGCAATCCGGCAAGCAGAGCTACGAGAGCAATCAGGCGCAGGCCATCGAGTATGTGCAAGGCACACTGTTGCCGCGGGCCGTGCAATGGGAAGAAGAGATGCGCTATAAGCTGCTGCTGCCCAGGGAGCGGCAGAGCCTGTATTACAAATTCAATCTGGCTTCGGCCATGCGCGGCGATGACCAGAGCCGAAGCACGTACTTCCAGCGAATGATCGCATCGGCCATGATGACGCCGAACGAAGGCCGCGCGCTGGAGGACATGAACGACTTGGAAGGCGGCGACGAGCTGCTGGTGACGAAGAACCTGACCACGCTCAAGGCGCTGGTCGCAGGAGGTGACGAAAATGGCGGAAATTGATATTCGCGGCGTTATCGCATCGAACGACGACGCCTGGATATACCGCTGGTTCGGCTATGAAGCCACGAGCCCGGCGGATGTAACGCGCGTTTTGCAGGAAGCCGGTGGTGAGGAGGTGGTCGTGCGGATCAACAGTTATGGCGGCGACGTGTGGAGCGCTTCGGAGATCTACACGTCGCTGCGCGCGTATACGGGCCCCATCATTACGGTTGTGACCGGCCTGGCGGCGAGCGCGGCAAGTGTGATCCTGATGGCAGGCAAGCCCGTGCGGGCGTCTCCCACAGCGGAGATCATGATCCACAACCCATCCATGCAGGCAGAAGGCGACTACCGGGAAATGGAGCGTGCGCGCAAAGAACTCATCAACACGCGCAACGCCATTCTCAATGCCTATGAGTTGAAGACGGGTCTCACGCGCTCGACGCTGCGGCAGATGATGGATCGGCCTGCCTGGATGACAGCCCAGACGGCCAAGCGGCGCGGCTTCATCGACGAAGTGCTGTTTGCGGGGGACGGCGATTTGGAGGTAGAGGAAAGCGAGGACGCGGAGGCCGAAGGCTACGAAAGCTCTTCTGCCCGTGCCGCTGCTTTGCAGATCCCGAGCGCTGCTATTCTGCGTGCGGAAAAGCGCGTGTGGGACGAACTGTCGCCGTGTGCGGCGAGCATTGCCGAGGCGCGGAGGCACAGGACGTGTGTACGGATCGACGATACGGGCTCGGCGAAGTGGCACAGCATCAAAAATGCGATCATCAGCCCTTTGATGCAGGGCTTGAGCGATGGGGCGTTGATCGAAACCTCTGGCATGCCGATCGAGGACAAGCGGACAGAGAAGGAAACTAAAACTGAAACAGGCGGGGAAACGCCTGATCAGAAGGAAAAGAGACTTTTGCGCGAGCGCATAAGAACGCTTGGCGCGTGAGAAACGGAGGTAGGATAATGGGAATTATTGAGAGGATCAACACGTTGCGCGAGGAGCGCCGCACGCTGCTTACGGAGGCGGATGCCTGCGAAGATATGGATCGCCTGCACGCGATCCGCGACCGCCTCAACGCCATCAACAGCCAGATGGACGACATGGAGGCCCTGCGCGACCAGATGGCGGAAGGCGCGCGTCCCATGCAGGCCGCGCCGGAAAACGCCGCGCCCGCGCAGCCGACCCTGGGCGAACAGCTCCAGCAGGTGGCGGCGGTGGAACTGCGCCGCCGTGGTGCGCGCATTCCCGGCGTGGAAGTGCGCGTGAATCCGCGTGCGAACACGGCCAGCGGCCAGAACGAAACAGACGGCGACGATGGCGGCTATCTTCTGTCCCCGACGGTGACGACGGCGCTTTTGCAGAGCGTGCGCGAAAGCAGCTTCTTCCTGCCGCGCGTGCGGCATCTGTCCGTGGGGCCGGACAGCAACAGCCTGGATATGCCCTACTGGCCGGACAAGGACAGGAGCAACAGCAACCGCTACGGCGGCGTAAAGGCGTACTGGATGAACGAGGCCGACCAGTACACGGCCACCCAGACCAAGTTTGCCACCCGCAGTATGAAGCTGACCAAGCTGGGCGCGCTGGGCTACGCCACCGAGGAGATCCTGCGCGACAGCCGCTTCCTTGAAAGCATCATGATGGACGCTTTCAACAACGCCATGACGTGGGAGGTGGACGAAGCCATCCTGTTTGGCGCAGGCACGGTATCTGGCAACGCCGCGCAGCCCCTGGGCATGCTCAACGGCACTGCCAGCACCGGCAATGCGGCGCTGATCACCGTGGCCAAGGAAACGAGCCAGGCAGCGGCTACGGTGAACATGCAGAACATCCTCAAGATGTGGAACCGTATGGATCCGGCGAGCCGTTCGCGGGCCATCTGGCTGATCAACCCGGACATCGAACTCCAGCTCATCCAGATGACCATGCAGACCGGCACCATCTCTTCCGCCGGTGAAAGCGCTGTGGAGAAGGTTTCTGGCACATTCGGCGTGCCGGTGTACATGCCGCCGAACGGCCTTGCGTCTGCGCCCTACGGCACCTTGCTGGGCCGTCCGGTAGTGCCCAACGAGCATATGGCCGCCGCCGGCAGCTTGGGCGACATCGCCTTCGTCGATCCCAGCGAATACTTCTGGATCGAGCGTGACGGCATCCGGCAGACCACGAGCGTGCATGTGCGCTTCGAGTACGACGAAATGGCGTTCAAGTTTACCTATCGATGCAACGGCATGCCGTCCTGGTACAGCGTGGGCACGCCGGCCAAAGGCACGACGACGCGCAGTCCGTATGTGGCGCTGGCGGCGCGCAGCTAAAGCAGAGCGGAGGAAGGGGGATAGTCCATGGCGATCTTTGACAATGTGACCGACCTTGCGGATATGTTGCGCATCGAAAGCGAGACGGACTATCCCCATATTGCCGGACTGCTCAAACCGGCGGCGGAGCGCGTCTTGCGTGAAGCTGTCGGCGTGGATTGGATCGCGCAGCACGAAGATGACGAAGCCGTACAGGCCGCCGCCTGTGTGCTGGTAGCAGGATGGTTTCTTTGCCCGGAGGCCACCGGCGAAATAACGCCGGGCGCAAACTTCCTGATTTCACAGCTTCAGGCGCGTGCGCTGGAAGGAGATGACGCGGATGGCGAGGATGGTTGAAAGCGCGGGCGAGCTGAACCGGCGCATCCGCATCATGCAGATCACATCGACACAGGACGCCTGGGGCGCGCCCGAGGATGTGGCGACTGAGGTGTGCAAATGCTGGGCAGCCGTGCGCGACGCCAGCTATCGGGCGAACGAATCCTTTTCCGCCGCCGCGGGGCGCACAGTGGAGGTGGTAAATTACATCGTACGCCATGTGGTCGCAGAGCGCTACGGTGTGCGGCCTGGGATGTATGTGGACTACGATAATAAGCGCCACAAGATCATCGGTCTGTACAACGGCGAACACGGGCGTGATTTCGTAACGCTCAACACGGAGCAAGTGCAGGAGGTGAGCGGATGACGGCAAACCCATTTGCGGCATTGTCGGGAACGGGCATCTCGTGCCACCTTGGGGCTTGGAGGGAATCCGCGACCGAGAAAAAACCGCCCGAGGAATATATCGTGTATACGCTGATGCGCACCGAGGACGCGCATGCAGACGATACGCTGACGGATTACGCGGTGTACGCTTACCTCAACATGTGGAGCGTTGAAAACCCCATCGATACCGCCGCCAAAGTGCGCGCGGCCATGCGCGCCGCCGGCTGGGAGATGGAGGATGAGCGCGTGGAGTACGAAGAGGACGCCAAGCGCTTCCGAACATCCTGGACGTGGAAGGGGTGGGAAAGTGGCTGACGGCGTTGGGTGGCAGGTCGAGGGCATGACCGAACTCGTGAACGACATCCAGCGCATGGCGCAGGAATTGTCGGATGCGGAGGGCGGGAACTTTCGCAAAACGGCAACGGAGGCACTCACCGAAGCCGCGCAGCCGGTGCTTGAAAAGGCAAAGGCGTTTGTACCCGTAAAGACTGGAACGCTGAAGAGGACGCTGCGCACGGGGAAGGTCGTAAAACGGCCGGAGAAAGCAGGCGGAGGATACCGCATCGACATCGGCAAATTCAAGGGCGAAAATGGCGATGAGGATGGATTCTACGCGCCGTTCGTGGAATTTGGTCACGGCGGCCCGCATGGGCCAGCCGCGCCACATCCGTTTTTGCAACCTGCGTTCGACGCAAAGCGGGAAGAAGCGAACCAGATCATCAAAAGCAAGCTCTCCGAGGCCCTTGACCGGGCGCTCGGAAAATAGGACGGCCCGCAGCAATGGCGGGGGAAAGAGAGGAACGCATGAAAAGTGTGATCGGCCTGAAGAATGTGGTCATCGCGCAGTTGCTCACCGACACGGACGAAGAAACTACATACGACACCCCGGAAGCCGTTGAGGGCGCGATCGACATGAGCATCACGCCCAACAACGCCGACCCGGACGTGCAGTATGCGGATGACATCGAGTTTGACGTCATCCAGCCCGACCCGGAAGTCACGGTCGCGTTGGAGATGACGCAGCTCCCGCTTGACATCCGCGCAGGCATTGAAGGCGCAAAGCTGGACGACAAGGGCGTAATGGTGCAGTCCGCGAATGATACGCCGCCCTACTACGCCATCGGTGCGAAAGCGGAGCTGCGCGCGGGTGGTTTCCGTTACATTTGGCTGCTCAAATGCCGCGCCACGCCGATGACGGAGCAGTACCATACCAAGGAGGGCGCCACCATCACCCGCCAGACGGGACAGGTGGAATTTACCGCCATCAAGCGCACCAGCGACGGTCACTGGAAGTACACTGCCGATGAGGGACAGAACGGCTTTAACGCTACGGCGGCGGCCTCCTTCCTGAGTTCGGTGTATACGCCTACGTTTACATCGGGCGGCAGCGAAGAGCCTTGACGATGAAGCGCGGCTCGGGTATCTCTCCGAGCCGCGCTTGTCTGAGTTTCAGGATTGGATTTACCGATCCCCAAATCGGCAAATTCAATTCTTCTGCAATTTGAACGTGATGGTATGCTGCTGCGGGTCGATGTGCTTTTCCAGCGGCAACGGATTTCCATCGGCATCCACGAATCCCGCTTCGCGCGCCTCGGCGCACCCGACCGGCAAGGTATAGCTGGTGGCATAGCCCTTGCCGTTGCGGTTGACGCGCAATCGCAGCGGGCGCGTGGCCTTGGGGCGGATCGTGACGGTATCGCCTTTTATGGATGTGTTTGGCAAACTCTCCATCGATTGCAAAAATTCTTCACGTTCAGACATTGATATTCACTCCAATCCATGATATACTTGAAGGGAACCGGGAGGGTGGCCGCCCTCCCGGCTCGGGGCTACTTGCTGGTGGCCTTGGGTTTGATGGTTATCGTGATCCGATCGATCACGTCGCCTTCAAGCCCTTTTTTGATGGCCTCCAGCAGGACTCGGATTTCCTCAGCCGTCATGGCGTGCTCACCTCCTTTCTTATGAGTCAATTATATCATAGCGTAACGCTAATGTCAATAGGAAACACAAGAATTAACAAATAAACTGCAAGGAGGATTGCAATGATCACCTGCAAGCTCGGAGACAAGACCTATACGGTGGATTTTATCGCTGGCCGCGCCTTGCGCGAGATGGGGCCAGCGTTGAAAGTATACTCGCAGATCGCCAAGGCGCTCGCCGGCGAGGAAGAAGCGGCTGAGAAGCCGATAGAATTGGCTGACGGGCTGGATGTACTGGTCAAATGGTTTTGCCTGATCTTTGGCAATCAGTTCACGCCCGAGGACGTGTATGATGGATACCCGGCAGACCGGCTCGTGGAGGACATCGTGCTTGCGATGTTGGCCGTTCAGAGCCAGACCACGGAGGTGCTGAAGAGCTTCCCTACGACGCCAGCGCAGAAAAGAGCGCCCGGAAAGGCAAAAACGACCGGCGCCCGATCCTGACGCTGGAAGATTACGTGTTTTCTATATACGACCAACTATTAAAAGCCGGGTGGCGCATGCGCGACATCGATGAGATGGACATGCTCGGCTTCCTGGAAGTGCGCGCATGGAGCGCCGGGGCCGGCTGGACAGGTACGCCGGATGGCAAGGTATATATCGACGATGTTCTGTAGCTGGAACTTGTATTGCCTTCCGCCTCTGAATGTGTTATGATATGGTTATCATCATCGGGGAGGTGGAAGGTAATGCCAACATGGGTTTTGATCGCAATTCTCATTGGAGTATTTTGCCATGGACTTATGACCTCAGAAATTGCAGAAAAGAAAGGGTATTCGGCCTTTGCTGGATTTTTGATAGGATTGGTATTGCCAGTCATCGGATTGATCTATGAAGCGGGGCGGACGGTTTCGGAGGCGAAGCAGAAGGAACATGATATGAGATTGGCGCAAATGATCGCGGATGAAATAGGCAAAAGAGAAAAAAGCGCGATCGAAGAATAGACAGTAAACAGGAATCCGCAGGCGCATGCGGATCAAAAATAGATACACAACAGGCCGCATCTTTCAAGGATGCGGCTTTTTCATGCAAAGGTGGTGGGAGCGTGGCAGAGGAACTTCGGGAACTTACAGTGCGGTTGAGCCTGTCGGCGGATAGCTTTTCCCGCAATATCAAGAGCATAAATCAGCAGATAAAACAGGCTGAGGCGCGTTTCAAAGAGATGGGCGCGGGGTCAAAAACATTTGGGACATCCGTGCAGGGATTGACAGCGCGCCTGACAATGCTCCGAGAACGGCTGAACATGCAGAGGGCGAGCGTTGCCCAGTATGAGCAGGCGCTGGCCAAGGCCAATACGAGCCTCGCCACCGCGCGGGACAAACACGCAGACCTGGAAAAACAACTGGCGGCAGAACGCCAGCGTCAAGAGCAGCTTAAAACGGCTGTCGATCAGGCGCGCAAAGCCCACGAAGATGCCGTAAAAACCTATGGTGAGAACTCGGATGAGGCAAACGCCCTGGGCGTGGAACTGCTGGAACTTGAAAGCAACTACAAGGATTCTGGGAAAGCCGTCAAAGACCTCGAATCGAAATTGACCGCCCAGCAGAGGACGATGCAAAACGCATCGGACAAGGCGGCAAACTGGCAAACGCGGCTATCCGAAGCGCGAGCGGAGGTCAAAAACCTCGAAAAGCAGATCACCAACATCAATCCGCACCTCGATGCCTTCGCTGCGAAAATGGATGCATGGTCGGCGAACCTGGGAAAGACCGGCAAGACCATGCAAAGCGTCGGCAAGGCGCTTACGGGGTACATCACCACGCCAGTCATGGCGCTTGGCGGGTTTGCGCTCAAAGCGTCCATCGAATTTGAAGATGCCTTTGCCGGCGTGCGCAAGACCGTGGACGCGACGGAGGAGGAATACAAACAGCTAGAACAGGCCGTCAAGGACATGAGCTTTGAAATGCCCAGCGATACTTCGGAGATCTCCGAGGTCATGGCAACGGCGGGGCAGTTGGGCATTTACACGGAAAACCTGAGAGATTATTCCAAGACAATGATCGACTTGGGAGAATCCACCGACATCGTGGCGAACGAGGCCGCCAAGACCATCGCCCAGTTCTTCAACATCACCGGCACCGGGCAGGACAAGGTGCGCAATTTCGGTTCGGCTTTGGTCGATTTGGGAAACAATTTTGCTACCACAGAATCGGCCATTATGAATATGGCATCGCGCCTGGCGGGCGCTGGCGCCCAGATCGGCCTTACCGACGCGCAGATCCTTGGCTTTGCCACGGGCCTGACGTCCGTGGGCATCGAAGCGGAGGCGGGCGGCTCGGCGTTCTCCAAAGTGATGACGCAGATGCAGGTCGCGGTGGAAACGAACAACGCTGCCCTTGCGGATTTTGCACGCGTGTCCGGCATGAGCAGCGAACAGTTTGTTCAGGCGTGGAAACAGGGCCCGGCGGACGCGATCCAGGCGTTTATCGTCGGCCTGTCGCAGATGGACGAAGAAGGTATATCCGCCATCGTTACCCTCCAAGAGATGGGGCTTACGGAGATCCGCCTGCGCGATACGCTGCTGCGCGCGACCAATGCGAATAAGCTCTTCGCGCGGGCGCAGGAGACGGCAAACCGGGCGTGGCAGGAAAACACAGCGCTGACCGAGGAAGCAGAAAAGCGCTATGCCACCACCGCGAGCCGGTTGGAAATGCTCAAGAACAGGGCGACCGTTGCTGCGCAGGAATTGGGCGATGAACTGGCTCCGGCCTTTGCGGACACGATCGATTGGGCGGAAGATCTGATCGATAAATTTATGGCTCTGGACACCGCGCAGAAAGAGCAGATTATCAAGTGGGCAGCGATCGCTGCGGCGGCAGGGCCGGCGCTGATCGTACTGGGCAAAGTAACGACCGGCGCAGGGCAACTCTTTGGCGTGCTGGGTAAAGTCGGCAAGGGTCTGGGAGAGTTCGCATCCAAAGCACAGGCTGCCGGCGGAGGAGTCAAAGGTTTTGCCAGCGCTGCGTTGGGATCGAAGGCGGTCGTTGCGGGGCTTACTGTTGGATTGATCGCTGGAACGGCGGCGTTGATCGATTATGCCTCCGGCGCTAAGGCGGCCAGGGACGCGCTGGAAGGGATGGAGCGAACTGCGGACGAATGGAGAGCACACCAGGCAGAGACGATTTTTTCCAATGACGGGCTTGCAGCCTTTGGCCTCGACAAAGATACATTTACACAAAGCGCCGCAACAGCCGAGCAGTGGATGGATGGCCTGCTCAAAGTGTGGTCAGATGGGAAAAAAGAAACGGATGAGATCGTAGAGGAGTGGACAGCGTCCTTTAAGGCTCTCAATGAAGGCACACGGACATCCTTGGAGGAATTGCGCAGCCAGGCTGAAGAGTCTGGGCGCACAGGGCTGGCGGAGAGCATGCAGGCAGATATTGACGCTCTTGACGCGATGGATGCAGAGATCGAAGAACTGCTCAAGCGTCGCCAGAACCGTAATTTGTCTGATGAGGACAAGGTACGCCTTGAAGAACTCATTGAGCAGAGAGAGGCCATCCAAATCAAATATGACCTGGTGCCCGAGGATGGGTATGAACAGATACTCCAGGGAGTGCAGGATGAAGTCAACCGCGCTTTTGCACGTGGAGAAGGCGATGCGTCCGTGTCCGTATATGCCGAGGGCCTGACGGCGGCGGCACAAGGCTATTCGGCAGTAAACGAAGAAATCGACCGTCAGTATGATGCGGAGCGTGCTTTGATAGACCTGATGGAAGAGGGGGAGGCAAAACAGGCAGAATACGCAGCGCTGGATCAAAAGTACAAGGAGGATCGCGCCGCGGCTGCGCGAGAGTATGCTTCCGCGCTGGAACAGATGCTGGATCCCGTTTGGGAGTCCGAAGGAATACAGAAAGCCAACGAGGGCATGGAAGAACTGTTCCAGCTCTTTCGCCAATATAGCACAGTGGGCAGCGAGGGCTACCAGAACCCGGAGATCCTTGAACAGATGAATGCACTGGTCGGAGAGCTGAACGAGGATGACCTCATATCGTATTTGGGGCTCTTACAGCAGGTGCAGACGCTTTTGGACGGCGGCATGAGCGAAGGCGAAGTAACGGGGATATTCGGGGAGGACATCACCAGCGGACTGGATCAACTGGCGGCGCTGGCCGATTTCGCCAAAGAAAGATCCGGGGAGCTTTCGGGGCTCAGCGAGATCCTCAATGACCTGGTGCCCGAGGAAATGCAGAAGATCGCCATTGACCTTGATATGACTGCGGCGGAGGAACGTTGGGCGGAATTTGCGGAGAACCCCGGCGCGATCACGACCGATGCGATCATACAGGGGTATGCCGACGGCGAAGGTATCAGTGTGCCGGATGTCATCGTCAATGGATTGGTGGCTTCGTATCAAGAGGTAGAGGGTGGCGCGAGCATCGCAGCGCTTTCGCCGGATGACGTGGTAGCAGAGGTATCGAAGTATTTGCAGGCGGAAGGCTACGACATTTCAGCGCTTACGCCGGATCAGGTAACGGCCATCGTCAACGCATATGCGGAAGCCACTGGCGCGGACAAGTCCGGGCTGCTCCAGGCACTTACCGCCAAGATCACAGCATATGACGATTCAACAGCGGTAATGCCATCTCTGTCGGCGAAGATCGCCATCACTGGGTACGACCTTGAAGCATACAACGCTTTTGTGGAGGCGAATCCTGTTGAGGTAAATGGCATCTTGCGCCTGAGCGAAGCGGGGCTTTCGCCCGAAGAGGTCATCAATGATCCAAACGCCACTTTCTGGGAGAATGGCGTGCAAATTCCTGTTGATATTGTGCCCAAAGAGAGGATCGATGCGGACACATTATTCGTTTACGACGAAGATGGCACAATGCACGTGCTGATCACGCCGGAGATCCAGGGGACAGCGGAATCGGCGCAGGTTGCGAACGACGAACTGCATGTGGATAAAGGCCCGCTGGCCTTTATGGGCATTTCCAGCGACACGATGGATGCACTGGAAGATGTAGAAGAACGTTTGCGGCACATCAACGAAGAAGGGAATACGTGGAAGTATGGATTTGGGCTTGCTGTGGGGAACTCTCTGAAGGGGGCTTTAGATCCATTCAAAAAGCTCAATGTAGATGACTGGGCGGAAGTGCAAACATTCGTGCAGGAAACGGTAGCTGCACTTCAGAGCGGAGAAGAGTTGGACAGCAGTCTGATTGACGACCTCCAAACGATTGCCGACTTAGTTGCACTGCTGGAAACCTATGATCTGGAGAACAATGTAGTATCCAATATCGGGAGCGCATTAGAACAGTCGGGCGTCTCCTTGGGAAACGGATCCGTCTCAGAAGCGCTTCAGTCGGCGATTGACGGCGCAAAAACGGTTGGGAGCGATGTTGCGGCCGGACTTGGCGAGGGCATGGCCAGCGCTGACCTATCGGCGGATGCGGCGACTTTGGCGGCAAACACGGAAGCGGCATTAAGGGCTCCGGGCGCCTTTGACTCCAATTCACCGGCGAATCTGACCAAACCTGTGGGCCAAGATGCGGCATTGGGCGTGGGCGTAGGCATGACTGAGGCCAACTTGGCCACATATGCAGCGATTGCAGCGAACAACGCGCGCACTGCACTTTCCGCGGCATTGCCGTCCTCTGCATTGCGGCCCATTGGATTGAACGCGATGCTCGGCCTGGCATCAGGCATACGCGCAGGTCAATCGAGCGTGGTATCTGCCATGCGTTCCGCCGCGCGCGCTGCGGTCTCCGCAGCAAAGTCGGCGTTGAAGATAAAATCTCCATCGCGCGTGTTCCGAGATGAGGTCGGCGTGATGATCATGCGCGGCTTGGGAGAGGGCATCGAGAGTGAAATGGAGAGCCAGCGTCGGATCATCGCCAACGCGGCGAGGTATCTCACGGATGTTGCCGGGAACGGGGGCACGGCTGGCGGCGGCAGCAGCATGACCACAAACCACGATAACCGCAATCAGAGTTCGAACATATACATCGACACCTACAACGCCAACAGCGAAGAAGATGTAGATATTCTGGCCCGAAAGCTGGGGCGCCTGCAACGGAACATAGCAAGGGGGTATGGCCATGCCTGATTGGTTCAAATTCTGCGGAAAGTCCTGCAAGGATTATGGCGTCACCGTGCTGGAGTTCCCGCCTCTTACCACGTCCGAAGAAAGCATTACTTCGGTCACTGTGCCGGGGCGCGCTGGAGATCTCGAAATACGGGATGGGTCGTATAAGTCGTTTGAACTCACGCTGACCTGTTACATCGCAGATATGTCGAATGTGGCAAAGATCGCTGCATGGCTATCGGCGCGGGGGCCGCTCATTCTGGGGAATATGCCGGACAGATACTACATAGCGCGCATGACGGAGCCCGTCGAATTTGAACAGATCGTGCGCGGGCGGAAGCAGCGCAGGTTTGATTTGCCATTTTGGTGCCAGCCCTTCCGATACCACGTGGAACAGGTAGAGGGAGAGGATGATGCTATTTTGACATCATCGCCTGAAACGGTGCAGAATCCTGGAACATATAAATCCGAACCGCGCATCAAGATCGAAGGGACTGGCAATGTGACGCTGACCATCGGCACGCAGATATTGGAGGTCGAGGATCTCGACGGGGGCGTCATTATCGACTGCAAAATAAAGGACTGCTTCAACCTCACCGAGACGGCACTTCGCAACAGCAGTGTAACGCTCATAGATGACGATTTCCCGACGTTGCAGCCGGGGGCGAACATTATCTCCTGGACAGGGACGGGAGTGACCAAGATTACCATTACACCACGATGGCGGGATTTATAAGATTCGGAATGTTGAAAGCGATGGAAGGAGGCGTGGCGCGTGAGATTGATCATCGAGGGAACGACTGCGGAGATCATCAAGATATTGCAAGGGCTGGAGAGATCGGTGGGGGAAAAAACTGGCGAGGCGAGCCGGGAGACGTATATCCCATCCATCGCGCAAAACACAGACCCGAAGGAGCCATACATTCATGGCACAACGGTGGCATGCAATGGCTTTGACCCCGCAAAGCTGACAAATTACAAATAACCGTATAACAGCCCACAAAGGGAGAGGCGAGCATGATTACCATATACGCGCCGGATGCGGCAGATTTTTCTACACTGGGGTTGGGGGCTTTGGAGCCTTACGAAGTCACCATCGAAGAACGCGCGGGTGGAATGTACACGCTCTCTATGGTACATCCCATGGATGACGGCGGGAAATGGATGGACATTGCCGCTGGATGTATCCTCAAAGCCCCTGCGCCGGTGCGCGAGACGCCGCTGGTAGAATCGGAGATCGTAGGCGAAGGCGAGGTCGTGGAGCCGGTGACGGTGACGCGCAAAATCTACAAGGTGCGTACCAACACGGGGGCAAATTTACATCTCAGGCAAGGGCCGTCCACCTCGACGCGCATCCTCTCCAAATACCGCCCTGGCACGGAGGTAGTGGTGTTCTCGCAGGCGAACGGCTGGGGACAGGTGATTGTGCGCGCGTCTGGGGCGACGGGCTATATGTCCATGCAGTATCTCGTCTACGTGCGGGATGAAACGGAAACCATTGAGGGAGACGCACCGTCGCCGGAGCGCGTAGTTTACCCGGTACAATCGCGCATGCAACTGTTTCGCATCGTATCTGTCGAGTGGGATGCCGGCGAGCGCGAGTTGCGCGTCACAGCCAGGCACATCTTCTATGACCTTCTGGGGAATGTCGTCGGGGATGAATACAAGCCGGAAAACGTCGCAGCCGACACGGTTGTATCACGGATTTTTGACCACGCCCTCAACGCGCATAGCTTCGACGTGCATTGCCAGACCGCCAGGCCGGTGACAGGCGACTATACTCGCCGCGGGCTGGTCGAATGTCTATTGGATACGGAGGAGGGTGTGATCGCACAGACCGGGGCGCGGTTGGTGCGAGATAACTTCGACATATGGTTGCTGCCGGATGCTACGCGCGAGACGGGCGTGACCATCCGCCACGGCAAAAATCTGCTGGGGGCGATGCTGACCACGGATACAGATGACATCGTCACTCGCATCATCCCCATAGGGCAGGACAAAGAGGGGAAGCCGTTGCTCCTCAACGATACTATCTATCTCGACAGCCCGAGGATCGGCGAATATCCTATCGTCCACGCCCGCGCCATTGAGTATGATGTGCGCGTGGGCGAAGAGGGGGTGGAGAACGCAGCGCAGGCGCGCGCAAAGCTCGTGCAGTTGGCGGAGAAGGACTTTGACGATGGTATAGATTTGCCCACGGCGGAACTGGATGTAGATTTTATCGCTTTGGGAGAAACGCCAGAATATGCGAAATACGCTGACCTGCAAGCAGTGCATCTATACGACACGGTGCGCGTAGTGGCTACACAGGCGGACATTGACGCAGCTATGCGCGTTACGGCATACAAGTGGGATGCCCTGGGAAAGCACTACATCAGTGTGTCGCTTGGAGACCTTGTTGAGTTGAGCACGACCGTTTACGGCTATCAAATTGCAGATCAGAGCGTGCGGGGTACAAAGCTGGCAAATGGCGCAGTAGGTTCGGCGCAGATACGGGATCTTTGCGTGAAGTTGGCGCATATCGATACGGCTGCAGTGGAACAATTATCCGCCAACGCCATCAATGCGTTGAAAGCCTACATCACCGAGTTGGTAGCGGATTCAGTGACCACGGATGCGCTCTATGCCGCGGTTGCCTCCATTGCCACGGCGCAGTTGACCACGGCCAACATATCCAAAGCGGACATCGATTGGGCAATGGTGGGAAGTCTGCAAGCAGACGTTGCCAGAATCGCCGCCGCATACCTTTCAACCGCTGAGATCGACACTGCGCAGATCGCAGACCTAGCTGTAACCACCGCAAAGATCGCCGATGCGGTGGTCACGACGGCGAAGATCGCTGACGCAGCGATAACCTCCGCCAAGGTAGCAGCCGCTGTGATCCAGTCCGCACATATCGAAGATGCAGCCATTACCCGTGCGAAAATCGCGCTTCTGGCCGTGGATGAGGCGCGCATTGACGACCTTGCCATCGGCACGGCGAAGATCAAGGATGCGGCAATATCAACGGCAAAAATACAGGATTTGGCTGTAACTGCGGCTCAAATAGCAAACGCGACGATCACCAACGTCCAAATCGCTGATGCCACCATTGGCACGGCGCAGATCGCGCTCGGTGCTATAACCACGGCGTTGATTCAGCAAGGCGCGGTGGGGACGGCACAAATTGCCGACGCTTCCATCACCGACGCCAAGATCGTCGAACTGTCTGCCAACCGCATTACCACAGGCACGCTGTCCGTTGAGCGGCTCATTATTGTAGGCAGCGAACAGTCCCTTGTTTTTGCCATCAACGAAGCCAACGGCACGCCGCAGCTTTCGCAGTCTACCATTGACGGCGGATCACTGACGCAGCGCAGCATCACAGCAGATAGGATCGTGGCCGGAGCCATCACATCAACGGAGATTGCCGCCGCGACTATTCTGGCAAATAACATCGCGGCGGGCGCGGTGACAACGGAAAAGCTGGCGGCGGAATCTGTGGACGCCTCAAAGATCAAGGCTGGGGCAGTCACGACGGATCATGTTGCCTCAAACTTTGGCGAAACGCTCGACCTTTCGAGCAATACGTCCATTCGGGGTGTCATCACGCAGAATGTTGGCGATGCCATCGCGGACATTGAGATTGGTGGGGTCAATCTTATCCAAGGGAGTGAGACATACACGCTGGTAGCCGACAGCGATGACAGCTACTGGATAGCTGCGGATGAACTGGAACCGGGCATGACATACACGTTCTCCGTGCGCGAAGTCGCCCTTTCCGAAGGACAGGCGGCGGGTGTGACCTGGAAGGTAGTCAACCGCACAGATGGAAGTGTGCATGCAAGTGGCCTGCTGGATTTTACGTATGGAAAACAATCAGCGTCCTTCACGCTGCCTACATCAGAAGGCAACTGGGCGTTATTCCTCTACGCAGGTGTAAGTGGTGCGACTACCGGCGTGACGGTCATTTTCCGCAAGGTGAAGCTGGAAGAAGGCAGCGTGGCGACGTCATGGAGCGCTGCCCCGGAGGAAACCTCCGAAACGCTCGGCCAGCTGACCGAGGCCGTGGAAGGGTTAGATGGCGGCCTCGATGAGCGCGTGCAGAGCGTAATTGACGCGCTGGGACTGTCTGAGCAGTTTGCCAGCACGGAGGCGTTCCTCGCGGTGCTGGCAGACATTGAACTGATACGCAGCGAGCTTTCTCAAACAAATTCTGATCTTACCCTGACCTTCAATCGTCTCGCCTCAGCCGAGAACGGCATTGCTCAGATGTTCTCGTATTTCCAGTTCGGCGAGGAAGATGGCGCGCCCTATTTGGATATGGGCAGCTCGGAATCGAGCGTAAAAATGCGGCTGACGAACACGCGCCTGTCATTTGTGCAGGCCGGCGCAGAGCTGGCCTATTTTTCTGACAATAAGCTCTATGTGACCCGTTTGGAAGCCGTGGAACAGATCTCCATTGGTACAGATGCCAACGGCTACCTCGACATCGTAACCACTCCCACAGGCGTTGGTTTCAAGTGGCGTGGATAGGAGGTGCGCAAATTGGCGACTTATACGGTCAACGCGGATCAACTCGCTTACCGCTCCGGCGGAGCGTGGACGAACGGCAAGGCACGCCAAGGCGTGTACGGCGGCACGCGCTATGAAGGCGCGATTCGATTCGCGGGCCTATCAGAACTGAACTTCTCCAACATTGCGATCTCACAGCTTGAACTTCGCGTGACGTTCTTGCGTGCCGGCGGCTCTTCGACGAAGAACCTGACATTCTATAAAGCTACCAGTAATACCATCTCGGGGACGATCCGCGGCGCGTCCATAGGCGCGATTAGCGTTGGCGACGCCTACGGGCGCACAGTAACACTCACGTTCAACGCGGGCACTAATTCCGGGCTGTTCAATACCATCCGCAGCTACCTCTCAGAGGGGAACCGCGTGCTGTGCATCTACGTGCCCAGGACGCGCGGCACATATAGTGGTGGGTATTGCTACGATTATCTGGGTATCTCTTCGGCGTCGATCACGCTCACATATGAGTACCTGCAAAGCGATGGTACGATGGCGACGACCAGCGTGGCTGCTGGCAGCGCGGCGCGTCTCAATATCACCGCTTACAACAGCGCTTATACGCATAAGGTGGTATGGAAGTTTGGATCCTACTCAGCGACGCAGAGCATTGCCGCTGGCGCCACTTACGCCTCGTACACGATCCCGCTCTCGTGGCTGTCAGCTATCCCCAACGCTACGTCGGGCGCGGCTACGGCAACACTGGAGACGATAGACACTACCGGGGCTTCCCTAGGGTCGTACAGCTATGGATTCACGATCACTGTGCCTGCGTCGGTAGTGCCAACCATTTCCAGCGTATCAGCGGCACCCGTCAACGACAATTCTGTCATCAGCGGCTGGGGCATTTACGTTTACGGGAAAAGCAAGGCCAAGTTGTCCATCAACAGCGCTACTGGGGCGTATGGCTCGACGATCAAAAGCTACTCCATTACCACGACCCCAAACGTAGGCAGTTCTTCTGCGTCCAGTTTCACCACAGACTATCTCTACGCCACCAGCGCTGTGATCGTCACCGCCAAGGTAACGGACTCCCGAGGCAGAACGGCGACCAAAACCACCACGTTTTCGGTATATCACTATGCCGCGCCATACTTCTCGGCTGTTGAGAGTTACCGCTGCAACAGCGCCGGAACCCGCGATGATGTCAATGGCACCTACGCCCGCATCAAGGCTACATTTGGCAGATCGGCCCTTAGTGGCAGCAACGCCGTCTCCTGTCGCCTGACAATGAAGCAAGTCGGAGGGAGCTACTCTACATCCGCTACGCTCACCAGCGGTACAGCGGCCATCATCGGCGCTGGCAGCCTTGCGGTAGATGCCAGTTATGATGTTG
>OJQW01000170.1_pt1 | contig 36274 bp, 31 predicted proteins | sample 1599041 | NCBI WGS metagenome assembly OJQW01 (sample SAMN03922518, study PRJEB24848) | human gut metagenome | isolation source: stool sample | host: Homo sapiens | place: Germany | collected 2010-02
CGGCGTGTACGTCGCCGAAAATACTTCTCGCGGAGCGAGCGTCGAATTGTCCGCCCTTGGCGGACAACCGAGGCGCAGAGCGCAGTGCCGGTCTCCATCGGCCGCCTACGGAACCCACGAAGCGCAGAATGCACTTCGTGGGAGAGGAGGAGCAGCGGAATGACTGAGCTCTCGGCTTTAGCCGGGAGCGAAGGATATGCAGCTTGCGACGACGACGGGGGACTTTGTTGTCAAAAAAGGCCGTCGAGAGCCTTTTTTGACAGTCTCAGCCGCCCCGGATGGGGCGGCTTTTTTTGCTATTTCTCCTTCGGGCGGAAAATCGCGGCGGCGAGGAAGCCGAAGCAGATGGCGGCGGCTATCCCTCCGGCGGAGGCGGTCAGGCCGCCGGTAAACGCGCCCAGCACGCCCTTCTCGGCCACGGCCTCGCGCACGCCCTTGGCCAGCGTGCTGCCGAAGCCGGTCAGAGGTATGCTTGCCCCGGCGCCCGCCCAGTCTGTCAGCGGCTGGTACACTCCCAGCGCTCCCAATATGACGCCCGCCACCACGTAGATGGTGAGTATCCGCGCCGGAGTCAGCTTCGTGCGGTCTATCAGCAGCTGACCCACGGCGCACAGCGCGCCGCCCACGGCGAAGGCCTTCAGGCAGGATATTAGCAGCTCCATGTCAGCACCTCTCCATTTCCAGCGCCGCCGCGTGGCATATCCCGGGTATGCTCTCGCCCTGGAGCGAGGTCGTGGGGCTCATCAGCGCTCCCGTGGCGGCGAACAGCACACGCTTCCACACTCCGGCGCGCATGTTGTCCAGCACGCACCCGGACAGCACGCTCGCGCTGCAGCCGCAGCCGCTGCCGCCCGAGCACACGCCCTGGCGCTCGGCGTCAAATATCAGCACGCCGCAGTCCATGTGCCGCGCGCCCAGCGTGATTCCGCGCATTGACAGCAGCTCTGCCAGTATCTCCGAGCCGACCTTTCCCAGGTCTCCGGTGAGCACCGCGTCGTAGTATTCCGGCGCGCGTGCGGTGTCGGCGAAGTGCCGGCTGAGCGTGTCGGCGGCGGCCATCGCCATCGCGGCGCCCATGTTGGACGTGTCGGTCACTCCCGCGTCGACTATACGCCCCGGCGTCACGCGCGTGACGTAAGGCGCAGGCGCGTCCGCGGCGAGTATGACCGCGCCCGCGGCCGTGGCCGTCCACTGGCTGGTGGGCGTGCGCACGCTGCCGTACTCCAGCGGGAAGCGAAACTGCCGCTCCGCGCTGCAAAAATGCGAGCTGGTCAGGGCTGCAACTTTTTCGCCCGCTCCACCGTCTATTAGTAAAGCGCCCAGGCACAGCGCCTCGGCCATGGTCGAGCACGCGCCGTACAGGCCGAAATAAGGCGCGCCGCTGTCCCTCAGCGCATATGCTGAACCGGCGCACTGGTTGAGCAGGTCGCCCGAGAGTATGAAGTCGAGGGACGACGCCGCAATGTCCGCCTTGTCGCAGGCGAGCGCGAAGCACTTGCGCAGCATCGTGCTCTCAGCCTTCTCCCAGCTCTTTTCGCCGAACCAGGCGTCGGGGCTGATGTAGTCGAAAAAACGTTTCAGCGGACCCTCGCCCTCTTTTTTCCCCGCTACGCAGGCCGACGCCAGGACGCCCGGCGCGCGCTCTATCCGGAGCGTGGCGGCTCCGAGCCGTTTTGCGCACATGCTTTACCACCTCGGGACTAATATTCCCCGTGTGTCTAATTTGATGCACGCAGCCGCCGGCAACGGACAGGAATTCGACACTTTTGTAGATGAAATATTTATGTTTATCTGCTACAATATAAACACGCTCATGGCAAGGAGGACCAATCATGAAAGACCCCACTCTCGTAATACTCGCAGCCGGACTGAGCAGCCGGTACGGCGGGCTCAAGCAGATAGATCCGATAGGTCCCGGCGGCGAGTTCCTCATAGACTATTCGGTGTACGACGCCGTCCGCGCCGGTTTCAGGCGCGTGGTGTTCCTGATAGCGCCCGAGATGCGGCGAGACTTTGATGAGGCCATCGGCCGGCGCGTCAGCGGCTCCGTGGAGGCGGTCTACGCCTACCAGAGCCTGGATCGCTGTCTTCCGGCCGGGTTCTCCGTGCCCGAAGGCCGCATCCGCCCCTGGGGCACGGCTCACGCGCTGCTGTGCTGCCGCGAGGTCATAGACGGTCCGTTCGCGATGATAAACGCCGACGACTTTTACGGCGCGGGCGCGTACCGCATGATGTACGCCTTCCTGCGCGGCGTGGACACCGCTTCACAGCCGCCGCGCTACTCCATGGTCGGCTACCGCCTGGGCAACACCGTCTCCGAGTCCGGCCGCGTCTGCCGCGGCGCCTGCCGCACCATAGGCGACAAGCTGGACTTCATCGAGGAGCTGACGCACGTCGTCAAGACGCCCACGGGTCCGGCGTACAGCCTGGACGGCGGAGCCACCCTCAAGCCCCTGTCCGCGGACACCACCGTGAGCATGAACTTCTGGGGCTTCACCCCCGCCCTGTTCGACGAGATCGCGCGCCGCTTCCCCGACTTCCTCGCGCACGGCCTGGACGAGAACCCGCAGGCCGAGATGCTCGTCCCCAACCTGGTCGGCAAGCTGCTGCGCGAAGGCCGCTGCACCGTGGACGTCATGCGCAGCGACGACGTCTGGCACGGCATGACCTACCGCGAGGACAAGGCCGAGGTCATCTCCGCCATCCGCGCGCTGATAGACTCCGGCGAATACCCGGAACGCCTCTGGGGCTGAGCCTGATACGCACCGATAAGCAAAAAAGAACCAGTCTCACGACTGGTTCTTTTTTGCTTTATTTGGGTTCAGCCTCTCAGCATACGCTTTCGGGCGAAGTTGACCATGCCCTCGTTCATGTCGTTCAGGCGCGTGAGCAGCTTGCCCGCGCCGTAGGCCGCGCAGGAGACGGGGTCGTCGACAACGACGGTGCGGATGCCGGTGTCCCGCTCGACCAGGCGGTCTATGCCGTAGATGAGGCTGCCGCCGCCGGACATGATGATGCCGTTTTGCGAGATGTCGGCCACCAGCTCGGGCGGGGTGCGCTCCAGCACCAGGTGTATGGCCTCGAGTATGTCGCGCATAGGCTCCAGCAGGACTTCGGCCAGCTCGGCGGAGGATATTTTTACGGTCTTGGGCAGGCCGGTGACGAGGTCGCGGCCCTTTACCTCCTCCACGTCCGTGTCGGGGCGCGGGACTACGCAGCCGATGGCCATCTTGACCTCCTCGGCCGTCTTCTCGCCGATGAGCACGTTGTGCCTGCGGCGGATGTAGCGGATTATCGCCTCGTCAAAGCTGGCGCCTGCGGTCTTTATGCTCTCGCACTCGGCCACGCCGCCGAGGGAGACGACGGCGGTCTCGGTCGTGCCGCCGCCGACGTCGATTATCAGCTGGCCGTCGGGCTTGCTGACGTCAAGACCGGCGCCGTAGGCCGTCGCGACCGCGCTCTCCACCAGGTAGACCTTGCGCGCGCCGGCCTCGGTGACGGCGTCGACCACGGCGCGCTCCTCCACGCCCGTGATGCTGCCGGGCACGCAGACGAGGACGCGCGGCTTGAACAGGCTCAGGCTGGTGACGCGCTTCATCAGCTCGCGGAGCATGGCGACGGTCATGTCGTAGTCGGAAATGACGCCGCCGACTATGGGCTGGATGGGCACTATGCTGGCGGGGGTGCGGCCGAGCATCTTCTGCGCCTCCTCGCCCACCTTCATGAGCTTGCCCGAGAACTTGTCCACGGCGACCAGCGCCGGCTCGCGCACCTGCACGCCCTTGCCGCGGGTGTACAGCAGTACGCGGGTGGTGCCCATGTCGAGGGCGATGTCTTTGTCAAATATCGGCATAGCTTTACAACCTTTCTGCCCGCGTGCGGGGACTGGCCTGTACTGATTGTAGACAGGCGTTTTGATATTTAGTCTCTTGCCACCGAGGCGCAGACAACGCTCTCCGCGCCGGCGAGGCCGAGCATACGCGCGCACTCGCTCACCGTGGAACCGGTGGTGATGATGTCGTCTATTAAGAGCACATGCTTGCCCTGTACAAGCTCCGGGTCGATTATCTCATAGGCTCCGGATATGTTCGCGCGGCGCTCGGCCGCGCTGCCCGTGCCGGACTGCGGCGCGGCGTTGCGCGTCTTGCGCAGCGTCTCCACGGCCACGTCGTCGAGGGCGAGCGCCGCCGAGAGCGCGATGAGCATGGCCTGGTCATAGCCGCGCTCGCGCAGCCGCTCGCTGGAGAGCGGCACCCAGGATATGAGGTCGTACTCACCGGCGAGGTTCTCGCGCACGCAGTCCGCCACCAGCTCGCCGAAGAGCCGGGCATAGGCCGTGACGCCGTCGAACTTATAGCGCAGCAGCGCGTCGCGCACCGTGCCCTCGTACTTGAGCGGGGCGCACACCGCCTCAACGAAGTCCGGCCCCTTCTCCCTGGCCGGCGACCGGTACGGCAGCGAAGCGCGGCACGCCTCGCACATGCCGTTCTCACCCGGCCTCAGCCGCCTGCGGCAAAAAGCGCATTTAGGCGGAAACAGGATATCCAATATACCTTCGACGAGTTTTGACATATCCTCACCCCACAGATGTGCTGTTTATTTTTTGGGGGTTGTAACCCCCAACGCCCGATTCCTGGGGGGCTTTCTTTGGTCTTGGCCAAAGAAAGTCCCCCAGACCCCGAAAGGAAAGCCGCTTGGGTGCTTTAATCTGCCGGGGATTAGTTTTATCTTGGCGGTTCGACATAAATGCGTTGGTATCCCTAAGATTTATGCCAGATTAGGGTGCAACTAGCTTACCGCTCTAACGAATGACCCGGTGAGCGCTCCGGCGCAAAGCGCCGTCGCGCGAAAATGACAGCAGCCCAGTCTCGTATAGACTAAGGGATTGCAACGTATATATGTCGAACCGCCGAGTAACACGCATTCCCCGGTATATTAAAGCACCAAAGCGTTTTTCTCTTTGGAGTCTGAGGGGTTTCTTTTTGTCGCCACAAAAAGAAATCCCTCAGGAGCGCGAGTTGGAGCTATGCAATAGCTCCGCCCTCCCTCAGCCGGATGCGTAAGCCGCTATACCGTCTCGACTGCACATGGTTATCGATCATCCGATGCGCGGCCTGTTCATCGCCGGTGGCGATGAGCAGTTCTCTGGCGCGGGTGACGGCGGTGTAGAGGATGCCGCGGGTCATGAGCCGCGGGGCGGCGTCGGCCACGGCGAGCACCACGGCGCGGTACTCGCTGCCCTGGCTCTTGTGCACGGTTATCGCCCAGGCGTGTTCCAGCTCGACCAGGGCGTCGAAGCCCATGACGGCTATGCGCCCGTCGAAGTCCACCGTGAGCGTCTCGTTCTCCGCGTCTATGGCGAGGATGTAGCCGATGTCGCCGTTGTATATTCCGGCGCCGGTCTCGACCTTGCCGAGCGCGTCCGGCTCCTTCCTCCATATCATATCATAGTTATTGCGAATTTGCATCACCCTGTCGCCCTCTCGGAAGGTGACATCGCCAAAAATTTTTTCGTTTTTGCCCTTCATGGGCGGATTCAGCACCGCCTGGAGCCGCTTGTTCAGCTCCACGGTGCCCGCCTCGCCCCTGCGCGTGGGGCTGAGCACCTGTATGTCCCCGCTGGGTATGCCCATCTTGCCGGGCAGGCGCACGCTGCACAGCTCCGCCACCGTCTCCGCGCACTGTATCGGATTCGGCCTCCGGAGAAAGTAGAAGTCGCCCTTGTTCTCGTTCAGCCTGGGGTGCTCGCCCGCGTTTATCTCGTGCGCGTAGGACACGATGCGGCTGGTCTCCGCCTGGCGGAAGATCTCCGTCAGGCGCACCGCGGGCACGGCGCCGCTCCTCAAAATGTCCGCGAACACCCTGCCCGGCCCCACGCTGGGCAGCTGGTCGGCGTCGCCCACCAGTATCAGCCTCGCGCTGTCGGGCATGGCCTGCAAGAGTGCGTCCATAAGTATTATGTCAACCATAGAGCACTCGTCGAGCACTACCGCGCCGCAGTCGAGCTTGTCGCTCTCGCCCTTGGCGAACACGACCCGCTCGCCGTCGGCGGAGAAGCCGGCGCCCAGCAGGCGGTGCATGGTGGCGGCGTCGCGGCCGGTCACCTCGCCCATGCGCTTGGCGGCGCGCCCCGTGGGCGCCGTGAGCAGCGTGGTTATGCCCAGCGAGTCGTAGACCTCGAGTATCGCGCGCAGCGAGGTCGTCTTACCGGTGCCGGGACCGCCGGTGAGCGCCATGACGCGCCTGTTGGCGGCGAGGCTGACGGCCTCGCGCTGCTTGGGCGCGTAGCGCACTCCGCGCGTGCTCTCAAGCCGGGCGAGCACCTTGTCCACGTCCGTCTCCGGCACGTCGGAGGCGGCCATCTTCAGCAGCCGCTCCGCCACACGCGTCTCCGCCTCGTACAGCTCGGTGAGGTAGGTGACGTCGCGGTTTGAGAGGGTGGTGCGCACCACTTCCCCGTCCTCGGTCAGCGAATCGATGGCGCTCATGACGGCGTCCGGCTCGACGCCTATGAACTGCGCCGTGGCGGCGCAGAGCTTGTCCGTGGGTATGAAGCAGTGGCCGTTGCCGGAGTTGTGCCGCAGCTCGAAGATCGCGGCCGCGCGGACGCGCTGGGGGTTGTCCTGGCTGCCGCCCATGTCCAGCGCCAGGTGGTCGGCCTCGGCAAAGCTGCCGCCTATGTGCGGCGCGGCGAGTATGTAGGGGTTCTCGCTGACTATCTCCATGGCGTCGTCGGCGTAGAAGCGGTACAGCCGGACGGCCAGCAGCGGCTTTATGTCGTGCGAGCACAAAAACTCCATCAGGCGGCGCATACCGGCCTGGCGGCGGAAGTCGCGGCAGATGCGCTCGGCCTTGGCCTCGCCTATGCCGCGGAGCGCCGCGAGCTGGTCCGGGTGGTTTTCCAGCACGTCCAGCGTCCTGTCTCCGAACTTGTCCACGATCAGCGCCGCCGTGGCGGGGCCTATGCCCTTCACGGCGCGCCCGGCCAGGTAGGCGTAGATGGCCTCCTTGGTGCGCGGCAGGCTGCGCTCGGCGTACTCGGCCTTGAACTGGCGGCCGTGATTGGGGTGCGTGACCCACTGGCCGAAGACGTGCAGTTCCTCCCCGGGGTACGCCGAGGGCAGGGTGCCGACGACATTCACGCTCTCCCCGTCCTGGGTGTCCAGGCGAAGAACGGTGTAGCCATTTTCTTCATTTGTGTATATTACGGAGGCTATCTTCCCGTAAAGCTCAGCCAGTTCTTCCTCGTGCACTCAATTACCTTCCCGTATAATGGTTATTCTCCCGTCGCGCTCCAGCGCCTCGGCCACGGCGAGGGTCGCCTCGTCCATGCCCAGGTCGCCTATCTCTATCCCGCAGGGCAGCGTCCCGTTGGCCGACAGCCACTCCAGAGCACTCACCGCGCTCTCCAGCGAGGCGTCGCCGCCGGAGACGTCCAGTCTCACCGTCAGGCGCGTATTTGTCCCCGGCCGGACGGGCGTGAGCATCAGCCCGCGCACAGCCCAGACCAGCAGCAGCACAAGCGCCGCGAACGCCGCCGCGCCGATTATGTTCCACAGCATGAACACACCCCCGTATCATGCTATGCGCGGCGGCCTGTCCGGGTTACGTCTCAGCTCAAAACCTTCTTCAAATACTCGCCCGTGGCGCTCTCGGCGCACTCCGCGCAGCCCTCGGGCGTGCCCTCGAACACTATCTCGCCGCCGCCGTCGCCGCCCTCGGGGCCGAGGTCGATGATGTGGTCGGCGACCTTTATCATGTCAAGGTTGTGCTCTATGACCACGACGGTGTTGCCCGCGTCGGTCAGCCGGTCGAGTATGGTTATCAGCCGCTGCACGTCCGCGGTGTGCAGACCCGTGGTCGGCTCGTCCAGGACGTACACGGTCTGACCGGTGGAGCGCTTGGACAGCTCCGTGGCCAGCTTGACGCGCTGCGCCTCGCCGCCGGAGAGCGTGGTGCTGCTCTGACCGAGCTTCACATAGCCCAGGCCGACGTCGCACAGGGTCTGTATCCGGTCGTGTATCTTGGGGATGTTCTCAAAGAACTCCACCGCCTCCTCGGCGGTCATCTCCAGCACTTCCGCGATGTTCTTGCCCTTGTAGCGCACCTCCAGCGTCTCGCGGTTGTAGCGCTTGCCCTTGCACACGTCGCAGGGGACGTAGATGTCGGGCAGAAAGTGCATCTCTATCTTTATCAGTCCGTCGCCGGAGCAGGCCTCGCAGCGTCCGCCCTTGACGTTGAAGGAGAAGCGCCCCGGCCCGTAGCCGTGCAGCTTCGCGTCGTTGGTGGAGGCAAAGAGGTCGCGTATGTCGTTGAAAACGCCCGTGTATGTCGCGGGGTTGGAGCGCGGCGTGCGGCCTATCGGGCTCTGGTCTATGCAGATAACCTTGTCCACGTTTTCCAGCCCCTCGATGCCGTCGCTCTTGCCCGGACGCACGTGGGCGCGGTTTTTCTCCGCCGCGAGGGTCTTGTACAGCACCTCGTTTATCAGGCTGGACTTGCCGCTGCCGGAGACGCCCGTGACACAGGTGAGCACTCCCAGCGGTATTTGGACGTCCACGCCCTTCAAATTGTTCTCGCGCGCGTTGCGTATGGTCAGGAATTTCCCGTTGCCCTTGCGCCTTTTGAGCGGGACGGGGATCTTCCTGGCTCCGGAGAGGTACTGGCCGGTGATGCTCCTCGGCTCGGCCTCCAGATCCTCCACGGTGCCCTGAGCCACGACCTCGCCGCCGTGTACTCCCGCGCCGGGTCCGATGTCCACTATCCAGTCGGCGGCGCGCATGGTGTCCTCGTCGTGCTCGACGACCACGAGGGTGTTGCCCAGGTCGCGCAGCTCCTTGAGCGTGGCGATGAGCTTGCCGTTGTCGCGCTGGTGCAGGCCGATGCTTGGCTCGTCAAGGATGTACAGCACGCCCATCAGCGAGGAGCCTATCTGCGTGGCCAGGCGTATGCGCTGGCTCTCGCCGCCGGAGAGCGTCGCCGCCGCGCGGGAGAGCGTCAGGTATTGCAGACCCACGCTGGCCAGGAAGTGCAGCCGGGAGCGTATCTCCTTTATTATCATGTCGGCTATCATGCGCTCACGCACGTTCAGCCGGTCGGGCAACGCCTCAATGAACTCCAGCGACTTGCTGATGGGCATGTCGCAGAACTCCATGATGGACAGCCCGCCGACGGTGACGGCGAGGGCTTCGCGCTTGAGGCGCTTGCCGCCGCAGTCCGGGCAGGGGTACTGACCCATGTACTCCTCGTACTCCTCGCGCATGCTCTGGCTCTGCGTGTCGCGGTAGCGCCGCTCCACGTTGTTCACCAGACCCTCGAAGGGCTGCCTGAGCACGCCCTTGCCGCGCGCGGTGTCGTATTGCAGCTCCAGCGGCTCGCCGTTGGTGCCGTACATGATGACGTCCATGGCCTCTTTCGGCAGGTCCTTGATGGGCGTCGTGAGCTTGAAGTGGTACTTCTTCGCAAGGGCGTCGTAGTACATCTTGGCGATGCTGTCGCCCTTGGCGTTGCCCCAGCCGGGAGCCTGTATGCCGCCCTCGAGGATGGACAAGTTGGGGTTCCTCACTATCAGCGCCGGGTCTGCGCGCAGCTGCGTGCCGAGTCCGGAGCAGGTCGGGCAGGCGCCGAAGGGGCTGTTGAACGAGAACATCCTCGGCGCCAGCTCCTCTATGGAGATGCTGCAGTCCTCGCAGGCGTAGTTCTGGGAAAAGAGCTGCTCCTCGCCCGTGGACACGTCGTTGACCAGCACCAGTCCGCCCGAGAGGCTAGCCGCCGTCTCGGCGCTGTCCGTGAGGCGGCGGGCGCTGTCCGGCCTGACCACCAGGCGGTCGACCACGACCTCTATGTTGTGCTTCTTGTTCTTGTCGAGGGGTATCTCCTCGCTCAGGTCGTAGACCGAGCCGTCTACGCGCACGCGGACATAGCCGCTCTTTCGCGCGTCCTCGAACACCTTGGCGTGCTCGCCCTTGCGGGCGCGGACGACGGGGGCGAGTATCTGTATGCGGCTGCCCTCCGGCCATGCCATGACCTGGTCGACGATCTGGTCTATGGTCTGCTGGCGTATCTCCTTGCCGCACTTGGGGCAGTGCGGGATGCCGATGCGCGCCCAGAGCAGGCGGAGGTAGTCGTAGATCTCCGTAACGGTGCCCACGGTGGAGCGCGGGTTGCGGCTGGTGGTCTTCTGGTCTATGCTGATGGCCGGGGACAGACCCTCGATGTAGTCCACGTCAGGCTTGTCCATCTGGCCGAGGAACATGCGCGCATAGCTCGAGAGGCTCTCGACATAGCGGCGCTGACCCTCTGCGTATATGGTGTCAAACGCGAGCGAGCTTTTGCCCGAGCCGGAGAGCCCGGTGAACACGACCAGCTTGTCGCGCGGTATCTCCAGGTCGATGTTCTTGAGGTTGTTCTCCCTCGCGCCCTTGATGTATATGCTGTCTCTCATGTGTGCCGTTCTTACCTCTTACATATAAGTCAATCAGGTAATTATACCCCAGCGGAGATGGAAATTCAACTGTATCTTGCAGTGCGATCCTCCGCCTCGAAGCTCGCGGACGCAAAAACACCGCCCCTTTGGAAAGGGGCGGTGTTTTGCGTATTAGGTATCACACGCCGCACAGGCGCTTTATAAGCTCATAGCGCTCGTCTGCGGTCTTTTGCAGCTCGGCGAGGTCGGCCTCGCTGAGCTTGTTGAACTTGCCGATGCCCTTTACGAACTCGGCGATGGTGATGGGCTTGCGGTTCTCGGTCATGTAGAACCTGCCCCTGTCGCACTCCCAGAGCGGGAACATATTGCTGGCCACCGCGCGGCGGGCGACGTCTATGCTCTCGTTGGGCTTGAAGCTCCAGCCCGTCGGGCAGGGCGAGAACACGTGCAGATAGGCAAAGCCGTTCTTGCCGGCCTCCAGGCCGCGCTTGACCTTGGCCACGAAGTCCGGCATATTGCTCGGGCTGGCCGTGGCGCAGTACTCGATGTTGTGCATCGCCATGATGAGCGGCACGTACTTCGCGCTCTGCTCCTTGCCGTTTATGGCCGCGCCCGTGGGCGTGGTGCTGGTGCGCGAGCCGAGGCTGGTGGTGGATGAGCGCTGGAAGCCGGTGTTCATGTAGCCCTCGTTGTCGTAGCAGACGTAGAGCATCTTCGTGCCGCGCTCGGCCGCGCCGGAGAGGCTCTGGAAGCCGCAGTCGGCCGTGGCCCCGTCGCCGGCGACGGCGACTATGTTGACGTCGCCGCGGCCTTTGCGCTGGTACATCTCGCTGACGCCGGACATGAAGCTGGCGGTGTTGTCCAGCAGCGTGATGTGTATCGGCGCGGTGCAGCCGTTCTGATAGCTCCAGCCGTCGACGCCGGCGCCGGCCATGCATCCGGGCGGGACGGCGAACACGCTGTTGCTGCCGGCTATCTGCATCACGCGGCGGAGTATAAGCTCGCCTCCGCAGCCCTGACAGGCGGAGGAACCGGGGGTCATGACCTGCGGAGCGGTCTTCAAAACATCCATATAGCTCATTTCAAACCCTCCTCAATCCATCAGCCAGAGCGTGTCGTGGCGTCCGGCCTGGCCGTCCAGCCCGGCGAGCTTCTTCACGACGGAGGCCATGTGCGCCATGGAGATGTCCGCGCCGCCCAGGCCGCCTATGGCGGAGAAGTGCGCCTTGCCCGCGAGCGTCTCGCCCATCGCGGCGCAGACCTCGCCGTACATGGAGCCGGCGTCCCAGCCGAAGCTCACGGAGCGGTCGACCACGGCAAAAGCCCTGACGTGCGCGAGCGCTTCGCGCACGCGCAGCTCCGGGAAGGGGCGCGTGAAGCGCAGCTTGAGCACGCCGGCCTTTATCCCGGCGGCGCGCATCTCGTCCACCACGTCGCGCGCCGTGCCGGTCATGCCGCCGACCGTGACCAGGGCGTAGTCGGCGTCGTCCAGCTTGTAGGTGTCCACGGCTCCGCCGTAGCTGCGCCCGAAGGCGGCGGCGAACTTCCCATCCACCTCGTCTATGACGGGCAGGGCGGCGCGCATGGACTCCAGGTGGTCGCGGCGGTACTTCATCAGCAGCTCGCCCGGGGTCATGGGGTCGAGCGCCTGCGGCGTTGCGGGGTCGAGCTTGGCCGGCAGCGTGTACGGCGGCAGGAAGGCGTCCACCTCCGCCTGGGCGGGGACGTCCACGCGCTCCACCAGGTGGCTGGAGTAGAAGCCGTCATAGCAGACGTTGACCGGGATGAGCACCCGCTCGTCCTCGGCGAGCATGTAGCCCTGGATTATCATGTCGAGTATCTCCTGGTTGGTCTCGCAGAAGCACTGTATCCAGCCGGCCTCGCGCACGCTCATGGCATCCTGCTGTCCCGACCAGATGGTCTCCGGCGAGGTCATCTCGCGCGTGGCGATGGCCATGACCATCGGCAGGCGCAGCGTGCTCATGCGGAAATACGGCTCGTACATCAGCGCAAGTCCCTGCGCGCTGGTGGCGGTGAACACCCTGCCGCCCGCTGCGGCCGCGCCCTGCACGACGCTCATGGCGCTGTGCTCGCTCTCCACCTGTACCATGCGCGAGTCCAGCTTGCCTCCGAACACCAGGTCTGCCAGTCCCTCCACGACGGAGCTCTGCGGCGTGATGGGATAGGCGGCTATCAGATCCGGCCGGCACAGCGCCGCGCCGTAGGTCGCACACTTGTTGCCTGTCAGCGCTTTTATCTCGCCCATCTCACTTCACCTCCGGTTCCATCGTTATCGCCTGCTTGGGACACTCCGCGGCGCACAGTCCGCAGCCCTTGCAGTAGTCGTAGCTTATCAGTATCTGCCTGCCCTCGGCGTAAATGCTGCCCACGGGGCAGTACGTGAGGCAGATGCCGCAGTTGACGCAGCGGTTTTTGTCCATGACCGGCCTGACGACGCGCCAGGCGGCCGTGTCCAGTATGTACATGCCCTGGTTCCCCAGCGGGGTAACGTGTCTCATATTCCGCGCCTCCTCAATTTACCTGCACCGCGTCGTAGGCGCGCATGGCCGCGGCGCGGTTGCTCTCGCCGAACTCGGCGGCAATGTTGTCGAACAGCGTCTTGGCGTCCACAAGGCCGGTGGCCTTCGCAAAGGCGCCGAGCATGGCCGTGTTGGGGATGCTCCTGCCTATCTCCTCCATGGCTATCGTGGTGGCGTCCACTATGGCCACCTTCCCCGCCTGCGCCGGTATCTGCAAGGCCGCGGCGTCGTGGACGGAGTTTATGACCACCGTGCCGCCCTCTTTCAGTCCCGCATAGGTCGCGGGCAGGTGCACCAGCGTGTCGTCCAGGATGATAAGCACGTCCGGCTCGTACACCTGGGTCTTGCGGCGGATCTCCTTCTCGCTCAGCCTCAGGAATCCGAACACCGGCGAGCCCTTTCGCTCCACGCCGAAGAAGGGGATGAACTGTCCGTAGTGCCCCGTCTCGACCGCGGTCTTCACCACGAGGTGGCTGGCCTTGACCAGTCCCTGGCCGCCCCTGCCGTGCAGCCGAATCTCTTGCATTTGAATCACTCCCAGCAGTTTTTACAAATTTTCAAGACCTGTTTTGTGCAATTATTATGGCGAACTCAGAGGGACTTGACTTGCGCATTTGTGTTCGCTATAATAACATTATGTTCGTTTTGCGAACCCTATCTGGGCGGATAATAACACCAAACCTGCGGAAAGTCAAGCGCTGTCCGCCGCACGCAAGAATCAAAGGAGAGATATCGGTGATTCGCCGCATGGAAGCAGGCGACCTGGAAGCTGTGGCCTCGATATGGCTCGCGTCCAATCTGGAGGCGCACTCGTTCATCCCCGCCGAATACTGGCGCGGGAACTACGAGGCCGTCAAGGCCGCGCTCGCCCAGGCGGAGGTGTACGTGTACGAGGACGCCGCCGGCGTCCTGGGCTTCGTCGGGCTGAGCGGCGACTATGTCGAGGGCATCTTCGTCGCCTCCGACGCACGCTCGCACGGCATCGGCCGTCAGCTCCTCGACCACGTCAAAGCCACACACCGCTGTCTGGAGCTGAACGTCTACGCCAAGAACCGCCGGGCGGTCGAGTTCTACCAACGCGAGGGGTTTGAACTCAAAGGATCGGGGGTTGATCCTCATACCCGGGAGGAGGATTTTTTATTCTTTTGGCGCGATAAATGATTCGCTCTCTTTTCTTCAAACTTTAACGTCATTTCCTGAGGGGTTTCTTTTTGTGGCGACAAAAAGAAATCCCTCAGACTCCAAAGAGAAAAACGCTTTGGTGCGTTAATATGCCGGGGATTACGTGTTACTCGGCGGTTCGACATATAGACGCTGGTATCCCGTGGACTTTACGAGACTGGGGTGCTGTCTTTTTCGCGCGACGGCGCTTTGCGCCGGAGCGCTTACCGGGTTATTCATTAGAGGGGTAAGACAGTTGCACCCTAATCTGGCATAAATCTTAGGGATACCAACGTAGATATGTTGAACCGTGCAGATAAAACTATTCCCCGCCTAACCGTTGCACCCAAGCGGCTTTCCTTTCGGGGTCTGGGACGCTTTCTTTGGCCAAGACCAAAGAAAGCGCCCCAGGAATGGGCGTGGGGGGACCCTCGTCCCCAGAAGTTCCGCGTGGGGGTTACAACCCCCACAAAAAAATCAAAAAGGAGTGTGGAGTATTTGGAAGAACCCTCCCAGTATATTCTCTCCTCCCTCGATCATGCTCTCGACGTGTTGAACCTGTTCTTCGACCGCGAGGAGCTGACGGCTGCGCAGGCGGCTAAGGAGCTGGGGGTGAGCCGGACGGCGGCGTTTCGGATGCTGTACACGCTGGAGGCCAAGGGCTACCTCACGCGCTCGGCGGAGGGCGGGTACCGGCTGGGCATCAGGCTCTTTTCGCTCGGCGCGCTGGCGCAGAGCCGCATGGTGCTCACCGGACTGGTGCGGGCATACCTGAGCCGGCTGGCCGGAGAGACCGGCGAGACGGCGCACCTGGGCATCATGGACGGCGCCTGCCACGTGGTGTTCGCGGACAAGGTGCTGGGCAGGCTGAACCTGAAGATGGACACCGTGCTCGGCGACCGGCGCTGGGCGCACCAGACCGCCCTGGGCAAGGCCATGCTCGCCGGCAAGAGCCGCGAACAGCTGGAGCAGTACGCGCGCGCAGCGGACTTCCGCTGCCTGACCCCCAACGGCATCACCACGTGCGAGGAGCTGTACGCGGAGATAGAGCTGACCCGGCAGCGCGGCTGGGCAATCGACAACGAGGAGGGCGAGGAGGGTCTGACCTGCTACGCCGTGCCCATAATCGACCGCTCCGGCGCGGCGATCGCCGCCATAAGCTGCTCGGGACCGTGCACGCGCATGGAGCGGCACAGGGATCACGACCTCGCCGCGCTCCGGCGCGCGGCCGCGGGCATAAAGGCGGCGCTCTGACGGCACTCTCCCCTTGACTTTGCGCGAAAGTTACTATATAATCATGCAGTAATCAAAGGCAATGACGGGCAGGAGTAGGCGCGCAGCGGATGCAAAGAGAGGGAGCGGTTTGGTGTAAGCTCCCGTGAGGCGGCGCCGAAGGTCGGCTCCGAGCCGCGCGGCTGAAATCGAAGTAAGCCCGCCGGGTACTCCCGTTACAGGGTCACGAGTGTCATGCCTCCCGGCATGGAATTCAGGTGGTACCACGCTATTACGGCGCCCTGAAGCATCACGCTTCGGGGCGCTTTTTCGTCCCCCGGGGCAATCTGAAAGGAGACAGCTATGAAAGAACTGCCGAAGGTCTACGACCCGCACGAGGTCGAGAAAAAGATCTACCAAATGTGGCTCGACGGCAACTACTTCCACGCCGAGCGCGATCCCGACAAGACCCCCTTCACCATCGTCATCCCGCCCCCGAACGTGACCGGTCAGCTGCACCTGGGTCACGCGTTCGACGAGACCATCCAGGACATCCTCATCCGCTACAAGCGCATGGACGGCTACTCCACGCTCTGGCTGCCCGGCTATGACCACGCCGGCATCGCCACGCAGATAAAGGTCGAGGAGAAGCTGCGCAATGAGGGCAAGACCCGCTTCGACCTCGGCCGCGAGGGCTTCCTGGACGAAGTCTGGGCCTGGAAGAACAAGTTCGGCAACAGGATAGTCGAGCAGCTCAAGACTCTCGGCTGCTCCTGCGACTGGGAGCGCCAGCGCTTCACCATGGACGACACCTGCGCCAAGGCCGTGCGCGAGACCTTTGTCAACATGTACGAGAAGGGTCTCATCTACAAGGGTCACCGCATCATCAACTGGTGCCCGCACTGCACCACCGCGCTCTCCGACGCCGAGGTCGAGTACGTGGAGAAGCCCGGCCACCTCTGGCACGTGCGCTATCCGCTCAGCGACGGCAGCGGCGAGCTTATCATCGCCACCACCCGTCCCGAGACCATGCTGGGCGACACCGGCGTGGCCGTCAACCCCGCCGACGAGCGTTATAAGGACATCGTGGGCAAGACCTGCATCCTGCCCCTGGTTGGCCGCGAGATACCCATCGTCGCCGACGAGTACGTCGAGATGGACTTCGGCACCGGCTGCGTCAAGATGACGCCCTGCCACGACCCGAACGACTTTGAGGTCGCGCAGCGCCACGGCCTGGAGGAGATACTCATCCTCGACAACAACGCCAAGATAATCAACGGCGGCAAGTACAACGGCATGGATCGCTACGAAGCCCGCAAGGCCATCGTCGAAGACCTGGAGCGCGAGGGCTACCTCGTCAAGGTCGAGGACTACAGCCACAACGTCGGCACCTGCTACCGCTGCCACAACGACGTGGAGCCGATGAGCAGCGAGCAGTGGTTCGTCAAGATGCAGCCTCTGGCCAAGGAGGCCATCCGCGTGGTTGAGGACGGCGAGGTCAAGTTCGTGCCCGAGCGCTTCACCAAGACCTACCTCAACTGGATGTACAACGTCCGCGACTGGTGCATCTCCCGCCAGCTCTGGTGGGGTCACCGCATCCCCGCGTGGTACTGCAAAGACTGCGGCCACATGACCGTCAGCCGCGAGGACGCCACCGAGTGCGAGCACTGCCACAGCAAGAACATCGAGCAGGACCCCGACGTGCTGGACACCTGGTTCAGCTCGGCGCTCTGGCCCTTCTCCACGCTGGGCTGGCCGGACGACACCGAAGACCTGCGCTACTTCTACCCCACCGACGTGCTGGTCACCGGCTACGACATCATCTTCTTCTGGGTCGCGCGCATGATCTTCTCCGCCTGCGAGCAGACGCATAAGCCGCCCTTCCACACCGTGCTGATACACGGCCTCATCCGCGATCCGCAGGGCAAGAAGATGAGCAAGTCCGCCGGCAACGGCGTCGACCCCATCGAGATGATAGACCGCTTCGGCGCCGACGCGCTGCGTTTCAACATCATCACCGGCAACAGCCCCGGAAACGACACCCGCTTCTATGTAGAGCGCTGCGAGGCCATGCGCAACTTTGCCAACAAGCTGTGGAACGCCTCCCGCTTCGTCATGATGAACCTCAACGTGAACGACTGCGCCCTGCCCGAGCGGCTCGAGCTGCCCGACAAGTGGGTGCTCAGCAAGTTCAACACCCTCGCCGGCGAGGTGCGCGAGAACCTGGACAAGTACGAGCTGGGCATCGCCGCACAGAAGATCTACGACTTCATCTGGGACACCTACTGCGACTGGTACATCGAGCTGGCCAAAGCCCGCCTGAACGGCTCCGACGCCGAGGCCAGGGAGGGCGCGGAGCGCGTGCTGCTGTACGTCCTCACCGGCATACTCAAGCTGCTGCACCCGTTCATGCCCTACATCACCGAGGAGATATACCAGGCCATCCCGCACGAGTGCGAGGCGCTCATCATCGCGCCGTACCCGAAGTACGACGAGGCGCTGAGCTTCCCCGCCGAGGAGCAGAGCTTCGAGCTGGTGATGGACGCCATCCGCGCCATCCGCTCCCGCCGCGCGGACATGAACGTCCCGCCCAGCCGCAAGGCCAAGGTCATCGTCGCCACCGCCGAGAAGGACACCTTCGTCTCCGGCGCGCCGTACATCCAGCGCCTGGCCAGCGCCAGCGAGGTCGAGGTCGTCGACGCCGGATACGAGGCCGCCCCCGGCATGGTGACGGTCACCACCCACAGCGCCAGGCTGCTGATGCCCATGGCCGAGCTGGTCGACCTGGAGGCCGAGCGCGCCAGGCTCAACAAGGAGCTGGAGAAGGCCCGCAAGCAGCTGGAAGCCCAGGAGAAGAAGCTCGCCAACGAGAGCTTTGTCTCCCGCGCGCCCGAGGCCGTGGTCAACGCCGAGCGCGAGCGCGCCGAGAAGGCAAAGGCGCTCATAGCAAACCTGGAAGGCTCGCTCAAGGAGCTTGGCTGAGTTCCCCGAATAAGCACATCTCCCCCGGCCGCAAGACCGGGGGAGATTTTTATTGCATATGGCAAAGCGGCTCCGGTCTTGACCGGAGCCGCTTTGCGCGCTTATACCGCTATTCTTCTCGCGCCGACGTACATCCTGGCGTAGTAGCTCTCGCTGAGGCTGTTGATGGTGACATAGCCCGCGCCGGAGCTGGCGTGGATGAACTGGCCGTCGCCTATGTAGATGCCCACGTGGCCGATGGCCTCGCTGCTGCTGGCGAAGAAGACGGCATCGCCGGGCTGCAGGTCTTCGTAGGCGACCGACACGCCGTTTTTGTATATGTCGGCGGCGGTGCGGTTGGTCTGATAGCCGAGGCTCTTGTAGACGTAGCTCACAAAGCCGGAGCAGTCAAAGCCGGTGGAGGGCGAAGAACCCGCCCAGACGTAGGAGTAACCCATATACTGCTTGGCGAAGTCCACGACCTTCTGCCCTATCTCGCTGCTGCCCGCCGTGGTTCCGGCGGAGGCGGCGGAGCCGGTGCGCTCGCCCAGCTCGACGTAATCGCTGCGTATGTAACCGGTCATGCCGCCGGCGTTTACGCGGTACCAGTTGCCCGCGACGCCGGTGACCTCCACGCTCTCGCCGTAGCTGGTCACGCGGAGTATCTGGCTGTCCGTGCCGGCGCCGGAGCGCATGCGCACGCCCGTGCCGTTCACCCAGCCGGAGGCGGAGACGTCCATCGTGTCGGCTATGCTGAGGTAGTCGGCGGACATATAGCCCCAGGTGCCGTTGACGTACACGCGGTACCAGCCGTCGGCGGCCTTGCTCTCGACTATCATCGGCGTCCCGGTCGAGGCGGTGAAGATTATCGAATTGTCCGTGCCCGCGCCGGAGCGCAGGTTGACTTCAGTGGTGGTCGACGCGCCGCCAATGCAGTCGGCGGCGGCCGCGGTCGCGAGGGTGCAGCAGCAGATGGCCGCTGCGGCTATGCTGCGGAGTATCTTTCTCTTGGTCATTTGCGTTCTCTGTCCTTTATCCCTGGTTTATCCCTGTCGTGATACCGTAAAGCCTATCCCGGCGGCTTTACCTCACTTGCTGGAGAGCGCCCTGTCCAGCCACACGGACGCCACGTCCATGGCCGCGTACAGGCTGTTCTTCTCGCTCTTTTTCACCACGCGGTCGCGGCTCTTGAGGTCGGGGTCGGTGCGCTGGAGCTGCACCGTGACCTTGGTCGCCACGTCCAGATCCTCGACCTTCTTGGTCTCAAGGATCTGCATCATGATGATGTACTCGTCGGCCATGCTGCCGAAGTAGATGATGTTGTCCTTCCTGCGGAGCGGATGCCCCTTATAAACAAGCTCCTTACTGGCTGCCATCTTGATACCTCCATCTGTGGTTACAATTCGGTAACGAACAGTGTAACCGAATTGTAACTCATGTTTTCCTTTTTGTCAACCTTTTTCGGGGAAAAGTTCGGGTCGGGGCGTCTGCTCCGACCCGATTTTGCGGGATAACACTTGGTTTTGCGGGATAAAACGTGGATTTTGGGAATAGAGAACTGGTTGTAAACTTTTTGTTACGCCGCCTCGTCCACGGGCTCGGTGGGAACTATGTCCTCGCCGTCGTCGGGCGGGAGAGTGGCGTCGGGGGTGTCGGACGCGCTGGGCGTCGGAGTCTCGGTCGGCGTCGGCGTCGGGGTCGGCGTGGTGAGGTCGCCGAAGATCTGCGTGTCGCCGCCTATGCTCGTCGGGTCGGTGAAGCTGCGGTACTCCAGGCCCTCGTGCACCTGCTTCATGATGTTGCGCCAGATCACGCAGGCGGGGTTGGACCAGGTTACGCCGTTGTCGACCGGTATGTCGTGTCCGGTCCAGACGGCGGCCACGTAGTAGGGCGTCATGCCGACGAACCAGCGGTCACGGTTGTTGCCGGAGGAGCCGGTCTTGCCGGCCACTTCCTGGGTGTAGAAGTTCGCGCTGGTGCTGGTGCCGCCGTTGGCGGAGCCGACCATCATGTCCACCACGTTCCACGCGGCGTTTTCGCGGATGGCCTGGCGCTGCTGCACGGGGTTATCCAGCACGACGTTGCCGTTGGAGTCTACCACCTGGGAGTAGGTGCGGCTCTCGGAGAAGGTGCCGCCGTTGGCCAGGGCGCTGAAGGCCTGGGTCATCTCGCGCACAGTGACGCCGTATGTCAGCTCGCCGAGGGCGAGGGGCGAGGGCGCATAGTCCTGGTCGACCAGCGTGGTCAGGCCGAAGTTGTCCTCCAGGTAGTTGTAGCTGGTCTCAAGGCCGAGCTTGTCGAGTATCTGCATGGCCACGGTGTTCTTGGAGAGCACCAAGCCCTGGCGTATTGTTATGGGACCGAGGTATTCCGCCGGAGTGTTGCGCGGGTAGAAGCTGATGTTGTCCATAGTGTACTCGCCGGAATCGGGGCGTCCGTCCATGACCTTGGTGTTCTGGGTTATTATGCCCAGGTCAAAGCCGGGGGCGTAGACGGACAGCGGCTTGAGCGAGCTGCCCGGGGCGCGCGTGGTGTCCGTGGCTCTGTTGAGGATGAGGTTGGCGTTCTTCTCGCCGACTCCGCCCACCATCGCCACTATGTTGCCCGTGTACTGGTCCATTATCACTATGGCGCTCTGCAGCTGCTGAGTGGTTCTCGGGTACACGTTCGGGAAGTTGTCGAGGTTCTCGTAGTAGTTCTCGGCTATCTCCTGGATACGGCTGTCGCAGCAGGTGTATATCTGATAGCCTCCGGAGTAGAGCAGCCTCGTCGCCGTCTCGTAGTTGATGCCGCGCACCTCCATGAGGTCGGCGGTCACGTCGTCGATGACGGCCTCGACGTAATAGCTGTAGATTTCGGTGGTAGCGACCTCGGAGGGGCTGCGGGTGAAGACCAGCTCCTCGTTGACGGCCTGGGTGTATTCGTCATAGGTTATATAGCCCTGCTCATACATCTCGCGCAGCACCGTCTCCTGCCGCTTCTTGTTGTTCTCCAGGCTGTAGAAGGGGCTGTAGTACGTGGGCAGGTTGACTATGCCGACGATGCTGGCGCATTCGGCCAGCGTGAGCTCGCTCGGCTCCTTGCCGAAGTAGGTCTGCGCGGCCGTGTATATGCCGTTGCAGCCCTCGCCGAAGAAGACCGCGTTGAGGTACCACTCTATGATCTCCTCTTTGTCGTACTTCTTTTCAAACTCCAGCGCCCGGAAGATCTCCACCAGCTTTCGTTGGACCGTGACCTCGTTGTCGCCGGTGAGGTTCTTGATGAGCTGCTGCGTTATGGTCGAGCCGCCGAAGCTGCTGCTGCCGAGGAAGCTGGAGAAGATTGCGCCGACGGTGCGGTACCAGTCCACGCCCTTGTGCTCATAGAAGCGCTTGTCCTCTATGGCCACCAGCGCGTGCTCCAAGTCCTCGGGGATGTCCTCGTAGTCGACCCAGATGCGGTTCTCGCCGCTGGAGAGCGTGGCCATCACATCGCCGTTGATGTCATAGACCGTGCTGGACTCGCTCAGCGAGAAGTCGTCGAGCGAGATGTCCAGGTCATCCACCAGCGTGGTCTTGACATAGAAGGCAAAAATACACACGAACAGCAGACTCGTGGTGAGTATCACGAGCAGCGCCGTTACAACTATTTTCAAGGCCAGCGAAAGCGCGCCCACAGCGGCAGAGCCCGCCGTGCGCGCCGCCTTGACGGCCTTTTTCTTGTCCATGGAATCTTTGGGCATTGCGTACCTCCGTATATCAAAGGCAAGCGTCGCAGGCTGCGCCTGCTGGCACTCAACCCATTCTATCCTGTTATTATATCATATCATGTCAAAATAGAGTATAGAAAATGTGAAAATTTCGCTAGTCACATTACAACAATAAAAGCGGCCGGACGTTGTATCGTTTCGGCGATTGCGTGGAATAATCCATGGGAAAGGAGGTTGAAATATGAAGCTGTGGATGAAGCTGGCCGGCTGCGGGATAATGACCGTTGCGGCCGTCTGCTGCGCCTCGGCGGCGATATCCGGCATCACCGGGGACGTCAGCGCCGAGGAGGACGCCGGCGAGGGCGTGCTCGACTGGCCGCTGGCCATAGAGGACGCCGAGTTCGTGCTGCGCGAGTACGACGGCTGCGTGGCCGTGTTCGCCGCGGGGGAAAGCAAGCCCGTGACCACTACCGACATCAATGTCAGAACGCTGCGCGAGGCCGACCGCGCCCTGCTGAGCGCCGGGCTGCCGGCCGCCGATAAGGACGAAGTGCTTACATTATTGGAAGACTTAGGCTCATAAACGCGAATTATTTGAACACTTTTCGCATTTATGTCCATCACCTGAAAAAACCGATTGATTTCTTCTCCGGTATGCTGTACAATAGTCACGCAAGATAAAACTCCCCTCTGAGAAGGAGACAGAAACATGGACGAAGGTTACGGCAGCAACTATATCACCATCGAGGACGAGGACGGCAACGAGTTCGAGCTGGAACAAATCGCCACCCTGGCCTACAAGGATTCAGACTACAGCCTGTTCCTCCCCGCCGACATGTCCGAGGAAGACCCGGACTACGGCTACATCATACTCCGCATCGAGGAGGAGGACAACGAGGAGGTCTACTGCTCGGTGGATGACGAAGACGAGCTGGTCGCCGTGTACGACATGTTCATGGAGCAGCTTTTCGATGAGGACGAAGATACAGACGAGACCGGGGACGAGTAAGTTCCACCGGTTGCCACATTTGTTTTAATCCTGCCCTGTGCGTGGATTTTCTTGAGCCCATATAAACCCACATCATTTATAAGGGATGCCATATTCCCGCGTGGATTGCAGGCCTCCCGGCTCCCCCACCGAGGTGAGTTGGAAGTTGGAAGCGTCGAAGCACGGGAGAGGCGACCCACCTGCCGGAGACGTGCAGGTTCTATCTGGGCTCCCACGGCAACGGCGGGAGAGGCCGGCAGCATCCTTGCGATGCCGCCGGCTTTTTCTTATGCCGTTTCAGCTCCTAAGCAGCGCAAAACGTGCCGGTCAACGCCGGCGCATTTATTTTTGCGACCATCCGGCGCAAAACCGTACTTATATATTGAAAGCGGCCGCGGCGCTTAGCTGACATAGAGGAGGCGGCTAAATGGAAGATGAAGACATCATCGCCCTGTACTGGGCGCGCGACGAGCGGGCGATACGCGAGACCTCGCTCAAGTACGGCAGGCTCTGCCGGAGCATCGCGGGCAATATCCTCGCCAGCCGCGAGGACTGCGAGGAGTGCGTCAACGACACCTACCTGGCTCTGTGGCAGGCGATACCCGACGCGCGCCCGGCGCGCTTTTCGGCCTTTGTCGGCAAAGTAGCGCGCAACACCGCGCTCAAGCGCTGCGAGTACCTCTCCGCGGCCAAGCGCAGTCCCGACGCGCTGCTCGCGCTTGACGAGCTGGGCGACTGCGTCCCTGACGGCAAAAGCCTGGAAGACGAGCTGGAGGCGAGGCGCATTGAGCGCGCAATCAGCAATTTCCTCTGGCATCAGCGCGAGGACAAGCGCGTCATCTTTGTCCGGCGCTACTGGTACTTTGACTCGATAGCGAGTCTCAGCGAGAAGACCGGCTACAGCCAGGGCAAAATCAAGAACATGCTGTATCACATGCGCCTCAAGCTCAGGGCGCAGCTGGAAAGCGAGGGTGTAGAGCTATGAACAAAAGTCAGTTTTCCGAGCGCATCGGCAATATAGACGAGCGCCTGGTCGAGCAGGCGGAGCGCGTGCCAAACTACGCCAGGCAGGGCAGGCAGCGCCTGGTTCGGCGCATCGCCGCCGCGGCGGCCGCGCTGGCCGTCATGGTCTGCGGCGGCTTCGGTCTGGGCGCCACGGTGTTTGCCCAGGAGATAGAGGTGCCTGTTGAGGTGCCCGTCGAGCAGGAGACGATTACGTATGAGGACATGGGAGTCACGCTCATACTGCCCGACAGCTGGCGCGGCCAGTACGGCGTGGACTCCAACGGCTCTGTCTACGCCCTCGGCGCGCGCGACGAGTACAATCCCGCCGTCCTGTTCTGGATAGACCTCTACCCGGAACAGCTCACGAAGGACGAGTTCGACAGCACGCTCGGACCCTGGAACGTGGTGCCCAGCGTCTATCTGATGACTACGGCGGACGGCACCTACTGCCTCCACTGCGCCAGCGACGTCCAGTACGACCCCAGAGACCCCGAGGCGGCGGAGATATATGTCCGTATGTATCAGGAGATAGGCGAAATACGACTGGTGCTGGACAAAGCCATGGCCGAATAAAATTTTTGCCGAAGCGCGAAAAAACTCTTGCAATTCCCGCCCCGGTGTGCTATTATAATCGGGCACTGTGAAACGCATATCCGGGTGTGGCGCAGATGGTAGCGCGCTTGAATGGGGTTCAAGAGGCCGCTGGTTCAAATCCAGTCACTCGGACCATGAAAAGTCCTGAAGTCGCAAGATTTCAGGACTTTTTCTTTATCTTCACCCCAAAATCGGTGCTGTATATTGACTTCATACCAGAACGCGTACCAGAATTGTACCAGAATCGCGTTTGGAAACGATGGACGCAATAGGGCGTTTTGTTACGCCCCTATAAGCTGTGCGAGGCTTTCGACGGCGGCTGTTTTGACGCCGCTCTGGACGTGGAGATAGTGCTCCGTCATGTCTATTTCGGCGTGACCGGCGAGGGCTTGTATTGTCTCCATCGGCACGCCCTGCGCCTGAAGCTGGCTCACAAAGGTGTGGCGGCACGAGTGCGGCGTGAGCGGCCTGACGCCGGGAACGGACTCAATCGCGGCGGCGAACTTGTCGCGGAAGTGCGTCGGGTTGCACGGCTTATCCCCGCCCTTGCCCGTCCACAGGTACGGCGTGCAGTATGTACGCAGTTGCTTTACCATGTCGCGGTAGGCTATGGGTATCGGAACGTCACGCACACTAGTTTCGCAATTCGTCGTTCAGACGAATACCGTGCCCTTTACCTGCTTTACCGCCTGCCGTATGTGGACGCACGAGCCATCCGGCTCGATGTGCTCGACTTCGAGCGCCAGCAGCTCCTGCGAGCGCATACCCGTGAGCAGCAGCAACCGTATGCTGTCGCCGGTCTTGTCATGCGGCAGGTATTTAAATAGCTTTTGGACTTCTTCCGCTGTGAAGGAGTCCTTTTTGCTTTTCTGGGGCTTCTGCCTCGTCTTGTCCGCAAGCTCGACCGGGTTTTTGAGTATCAGGTCGTTGGCCTGCGCCTTGCGCATGATCTGAAACATCATGCCCCGGCATTTTGACGCCTGCGACTGGTGTTTCCCGTCCGCTGTCAGCTCGCGCAGGAAGGCCTCGACATCCGCAGCTTTGATGCTCCTGAGCGGCATGGCTCCGAACGTTTTGTTCAGCGTCTTTAGCGTGTATCCATAGCCCTCGTATGTGGTAGGTGAAACCTGCTCCCTGTACCCGTCGTACCAAGTCTGCGCCCACTCGGCGAAGGTCGGCTCCCGCTTTGTAACGTCCAGCCCTGAGTCAATCGCCGCCTGGTAGTCCTTGACCTTCTGCAAAACTTCCTTCTGCGTCCTCGCATAAAAGCTCTTGTATTTTCTTTTTCCGTTGGGTTGAAACCCGGTCATAATCATACACTCCCAGAGGCCGTTCTGGCGTTTCCGCAGAGCGCCCTCACCGTTGGAGCGTTTCTTTGGCATAGGTGTCCTCCTTTGGATTTTGTTTTATTGAGAAAGGGCGAGTCGCTTGCTCACTCGTCCTGTTCTGACTCGTCAGAGAAGTCGTCATCAGAATAAGCTTCGTCCTCATCTTCATCTTCGGAATAATCTCCGTTGTTTTCCCACATCCTGCTTTGATCTTTGTTTTTCAGGATTGGGTTGTAGATGTTGCCGCTTACAAACACTACTGCTGCTGGGCGCCCTGTCCGGACGCAGGCTCATACGCACCGAGAGCGCCGCTGCGCTCCGGCGCGGGTGATATAAAAAAGGTTCCCCGGTCTGAACCGGGGAACCTTTTTTACTTGTGCAAGGAAGCGAATGCAGTTTTTGGCAATAGCCTCTGGCTGTTGCCGGAAACGTAGTTGAGCGGACTTTGCGCGCAAAAGAAAAAACAAATCCGAAGCCGAGTGCTTCGGATTTGGAAGGAGGCGCAAGGGAGCGAACGCAGTTTTCGGCAATAGCCGTAGGCTGTTGCCGGAAACGGAGTTGAGCGGACTTTGCGCCGACGCTGGAGCGGGTGAAGGGAATCGAACCCTCGTGTTCAGCTTGGGAAGCTGACGTTCTGCCATTGAACTACACCCGCGTGCCCGAGTATTATAGCACATCTTGCCCGGGCTTGCAAGGGATATTTACTCGGACATTTTGGCGATAATGGCGTCTGCGAACTCGCTGGTGCCCAGCTTGCCGCCCAGGTCGTAGGTGACCTGCACGCCGCCGGCAAGCAGGCTCAGCACGGCGCTCTCTATCCTGTCGGCCGCCGCGCCCTCGCCGAGGTGGCGGAGCATCATTACGGCGGAGAGTATGAGCGCAGTGGGGTTGGCGTCGTTTTTGCCGGCGTGCTTGGGCGCGCTGCCGTGCACGGCCTCGAAGATGGCCGCGCCGCGGCCTATGTTCGCGCTGGGCGCAAGCCCCAAGCCGCCCACGAGACCCGCGCAGAGGTCGCTGACTATGTCGCCGTAGAGGTTGGGCAGCACCAGCACGTCAAAGGTCTCCGGGTGCTGCACGAGCTGCATGCACAGCGCGTCGACTATCCGGTCTTCAAACTCTATCTGCGGATACTCCGCCGCCACGCCGCGGCAGACGTCCAGGAACAGCCCGTCGGTGCATTTCATGATGTTCGCCTTGTGCACGCAGGTGACCTTCCTGCGGCCGTTTTTCACCGCGTAGTCAAAGGCGTAGCGCGCTATGCGCTCGCTGCCGGCGCGGGTGATGAGCTTGATGCTCTCGGCGGCGTCGGCGCCTATCATGTGCTCGATGCCGGCGTACAGGTCCTCGGTGTTCTCGCGCACGACCACGATATCTACGTTCTCATAGCGACTGGAAACGCCCTTGAACGTGCGCGCGGGGCGCACGTTGGCGTAGAGGTCGAACTCCTTGCGCAGCGCGACGTTCACGCTGCGGAAGCCGACGCCGACCGGCGTCGTGATGGGACCCTTGAGCGCCACGCCGTCGGCGCGGACGCTGTCCAGCACGTGCTGTGGCAGCGGGGTGCCGTACTTCTCCATCTGGCTCTCGCCGGCGTCCACCACGTGCCAGTTTATTTCGGCGCCGGAGGCGTCGACCACGCGGCGCGCGGCGAGGGCGACCTCGGGGCCGATGCCGTCGCCGGGTATGAGAGTTACGTTGTGTGCCATCTTTCAGTCCTCCCTGTGCGCCTTGGTGTAGTTGAGCAGTCCGCCCGCGAGCAGTATGTCGCGCTGGCGCGGCGTGATCTCAAGCTTCATCTCCGCCGTGAGCTCGCCTATCCTGACCTTGACGGGCGCGCCGTCCACGGCCGCGGCGATCTGTTCATGCACGTTTTCGATTACAATGTCGTCGCCCTGCTGCGCGGCGTCGTAGTCGGCCTCACTGGTGAACTCCAGGGGCAGGATGCCGTTGTTCATCAGGTTGGCGCGGTGGATGCGCGCAAAGCTCTTGGCCAGCACGGCCTTGATGCCCAGGTAGAGCGGGACGAGCGCCGCGTGCTCGCGGCTGGAGCCCTGGCCGTAGTTGGCGCCGCCGATGATGAATCCGCCCTTGGCCTTATTCGCGCGCTTGGCGAAGCCCTCGTCGCAGGGGGCGAGGCAGAACTCGCTGAGGTAGGGGATGTTGGAGCGGAAGGGCAGCAGCTTGGCGTTGGAGGGCATGATGTGGTCGGTCGTGATGTTGTCGCCGAGCTTGATAAGCGCCTTGCCGCTGAGCGTCTCCGCCGGGGGAGCGGCCTGCGGGAAGGGCTTGATGTTCGGGCCGCGCACCACCTCGACGGTGCTGCCGTCCTTCGGCGGGACGATGATCATGCCGTCGTCGATGTCAAAGTGCTCGGGCACGTCATAGGGCGGCTCCCCGGAGTAGGTCTCGGGGTCGGTGAGCACGCCGGTGACGGCGCTGACAGCCGCCGTCTCGGGGCTGACCAGGTACACGCTCGCGCTGGGGGTGCCGCTGCGGCCGTAGAAGTTGCGGTTGAAGGTGCGCAGGCTGACGGCGTTAGTCGCCGGAGCCTGACCCATGCCTATGCACGGGCCGCAGGCGCACTCGAGCACCCTCGCGCCGGCTGCAACCAGCTTGGCCAGCGCGCCGTTGAGCGCGAGAGCCTTGAGCACCTGCCTGGAGCCCGGGGAGATAGTCAGGCTCACGTTGGGAGCCACGCGCTTGCCGTCGAGGATACCGGCGACGCGCATAAGGTCGCAGAAGCTGGAGTTGGTGCAGCTGCCGATGCAGACCTGGTCGACCTTGATGCCGGCTATGTTGGAGATTTCCGTGACGTTGTCGGGAGAGTGGGGCTGCGCGGCCAGCGGATGGAGGGAGCTGAGGTCGACGACTATCTCCTCGTCGTACTCGGCGTCCGGGTCGGCCTCGAGCCTCACCCACTGCCCGGCGCGGCCGCGCGCGGAGAAGAACTCGCGAGTGCGCTCGTCGCTGGGGAAGACGGTGGTCGTGGCGCCCAGCTCCGCGCCCATGTTGGCGATGGTCGCGCGGCTGGGCACGGAGAGCGTCTTGACGCCGGGGCCGCCGTACTCCATGACCTTGCCCACGCCGCCCTTGACGCTCAGCCTGCGCAGGACTTCCAGAATGACGTCCTTGGCGGAGACCATCGGGTGCAGCTCGCCGGTGAGCACCACGTGACATACCTTGGGCATGGTGAGGTAATACGCCCCTCCGCCCATGGCCACGGCCACGTCCAGTCCGCCCGCGCCGATGGCCAGCATACCGGCCGCGCCGCAGGTGGGAGTGTGACTGTCCGAGCCGAGGAGGGTCTGGCCGGGGATGGAGAAGCGCTCGAGCTGCACCTGGTGGCAGATGCCGTTGCCGGGGCGGGAGAACCAGATGCCGTGCTTGGCCGCGACGCTCTGGATGTACTTGTGGTCGTCGGCGTTCTCCGCGCCGGACTGGAGCATATTGTGGTCTATGTACGCGACGCTCCGCTTGGTTTTGACCCGGTCTATGCCCATGGCCTCAAACTGGAGGTAGGCCATGGTGCCGGTGGAGTCCTGCGTCAGCGTCTGGTCTATGCGTATGGCTATCTCGCTGCCCGGGGTCATGTCCCCGTGCACCAGATGGCTGGATATGAGCTTTTGCGTTATGTTCATGATTACCCCTCCGTGTACTTCCTGTATTCTCTCCACAGCTCGTCGTCGCCGATGTTGGTGACGCGGCCTGACTCGTACTGTGCGTTCACCCAGTCGTGCAGGTGGGTGACGGCCTCGTCGCGCTTGCCGACCTCGTGTCCCAGCTTCTGCGAGAGCCAGACGGCGATGCCCGCCGCGCCGGAGTTGCGCGATATGCCCACCTTGGGCGGGCTTTTGAGTATCTTCGTGGTGTCGAAGATATTGTATATCTCCTCGTCCTTGAGCAGCCCGTCGGCGTGGATGCCGGCCTGGGTGGTGTTGAAGTTCGCGCCGACAAAGGGCGTGTTGGGCGGGATGTGATAGTCCAGCTCGCGCTCGTAGTAGTCGGCGATGTCGCGTATCACCGTGGGGTCCATGCCGTCGAGCGTGCCGCGTATCTGCGCGTACTCCATGACCATGGCCTCGAGCGGGGTGTTGCCCGTGCGCTCGCCTATACCCAGCAGGGAGCAGTTCACGCTCGCCGCGCCGTAGAGCCAGGCGGTGGCGGAGTTGACGACGGCCTTGTAGAAGTCGTTGTGGCCGTGCCACTCCAGCTGCTCGGCCTCAAAGCCGCCGTAGTTGCGCAGACCGTAGATGATGCCGGCCACGCTGCGCGGCATACTGGCTCCGGGGTAGGGCACGCCGTAGCCCATGGTGTCGCAGGCGCGTATCTTTATGGGTATGCCGCTCTCGTCGGCGAGGTCGTGTATCTCGTGCGCGAAGGGCACGACAAAGCCGTAGAAGTCCGCGCGCGTGATGTCCTCAAAGTGGCAGCGCGGATAGATGCCCGCGTCGAGCGCGTCCTTGATGACGCCCAGGTACATGTCCGCGGCCTGCCGCCGGGTCATCTTCAGCTTCTTGTATATGTGGTAGTCCGAGCAGCTCACAAGTATGCCGCACTCGCGCAGCCCGAGGTCGCGCGCAAGCTGAAAGTCCTGCTTGCTGGCGCGTATCCAGCCGGTGATCTCGGGAAACTCGTACCCAAGCTCCCGGCACATGTCCAGCGCTTTGCGGTCGCGCTCGCTGTAGAGGAAGAACTCCGTCTGGCGGATTATGCCCTTCGGCCCGCCCAGCCGGTGGAGCATCTTGAACAGCTCGCGTATCTGCTCCGGCTCGTAGGGCGCGCGGCTCTGCTGCCCGTCGCGGAAGGTCGTGTCCGTTATCCAGATGTGCTCCGGCGGATTCGCCGGGGTCAGGCGGAAGTTGAACGTGCACTTGGGTACCTCCTCGTAGGGGAACATGTCCCTGTAGAGGTTGCCGTCCTCCCTGTCCTGGAGCGTATATTTATACTCACACTCCATCAGAACGTTCTTCTTGTCGTTGAAAGCAATCATTTAAGCGCCGCGCCTCCTTTGAGCGTGAGACGGCCGGCTCGGTTCCGTATGGTATGCCGTCCGCTCTGCTTTCTATGAGTGCCATTATACGACGCCGATATGAAATTATCAAGAGCCAATTTTGCAAATTTTATGCCATTTAAAGCATAGAGACTTGATAAAATGCAAGTTTTGAATCTATAAATTGCAAATCGTCCCGTCTCAAGCTCAAATCCGCCCGCTTGTTTGGTGAATAAGCATACAGCGGCGCCCGGAAACGGGGTGAATATTTGTATGAGCTGTAAAACCGGGGCGAGAGCGGGGGAAGACGCGAAAAGCCGCCGGACTGGAGGGAGCCCGGCGGCCGGACAAAAGGCGCACCCAATGGGGGCAGGGGGCACCTGAGTCCTAATGTTTTGGGCTTGCGCCCGTGTCTGCACCGCGTCAGGGCAAGCATAAAGCGCCCGTCCTCGTGCTCGAGGTGGGCGCCGACACTGCGTAGGAGTAAGTCAGTGCAGAGGGAACGCAGTTGGATTCCAACGCCCGTGCGCATGCGGTTGCTGCGCCTCAAGTAGTTGCATGTTGATTGGAATTTGCCAATTCTGCCCGCCGGCGGCTGCGTTTATGTGCATTTTCGTCAGCGGAATGCTCTGCGATGGGTGCATCATTGTGTGAGTATGATACCAAAAAACGCGGCAAAGGTCAAGTCGAAACCACAAATTCTGCCTTTTGTACAATACGCGCCGATGGGTCTCCTGCGCGCTTAATCGGCAAAATCGGTAACTTCAAGGCCGTGATGCGGATAAGTCGGGCGCTGAATGAAAAAAATACACCGGCGTGGAATATTACCCACGCCGGTGTGAGACTTTAAATCAACAATGTGATATAAAAGTGTCGCGATATCAGAGCAGCATGACGCCGGCCTTTTCGCAGGCGGAGACGGTCTCGGCGTCCCAGGTGGAGCACTGCACTTCGCCAATGTGCGCCTTGCCGAGCATGAGCATGGACATGCGCGACTGGCCGATGCCGCCGCCGATGGAGAGCGGGAGCCGGCCGCCAAGCAGCAGCTGGTGGTAGTAGAGGCCGCGGCGGTCGTCGCAGCCGGCGGCGGTGAGCTGCCTGTCCAGGGAGGCGGGGTCGACGCGGATGCCCATGCTGGACAGCTCAAAGGCGCAGCCGAGCACGTCGTTCCAGACGATGATGTCGCCGTTGAGGCTCCAGTCGTCGTAGTCGGGGGAGCGGCCGTCGTGGGGCTTGCCGCTCTTGAGCGGGGCGCCTATGCCTATGACGAAGGTCGTCGGGTGCTCCTTGACGTATGCGGTCTCGCGCTGCTTGGGCGTGAGCTCCGGCCACCTGTCCTCCAGCTCCTGGGACGTGACGAAGCTGACGCGGCGGTCGATCTCCGGCAGGCAGCAGAGCGCGGGGTAGAGCGCGCGCATAGTGGCCTGGGTGTCGCACAGAGCGGCGACTATGTCCATGACGGTGCTCTTGAGGTAGTCGATGTTCCGGTTCTCGGGCAGTATGATCTTCTCCCAGTCCCACTGGTCGACGTAGACGCTGTGTATGTTGTCCAGCTCGTCCTCGTCGCGGCGTATGGCGTTCATGTCCGCGTAGATGCCCTTGCCGGGGTAGAGGTCGTAGCGCTTGAGCGCGAGGCGCTTCCACTTGGCGAGGGACTGCACCACCTGGCAGTGCACGCCGGTGTGCGCGATCTCAAAGTCGACGGGGCGCTCGTAGCCGTTGAGGTTGTCGTTTATGCCGCTGCCGCCGTCGACAAAGAGGGGTGCGGACACACGCATGAGGTTCAGCGCGCCGGCGAAGTTGTCCTCAAAGAGACGCTTCATCAGGCCGATGGCCTTCTGCGTGTCGTAGACGGAGAGTATGCTCTTGTAGCCCTCGGGTATGTACGTGTTCATTCCTGCTCAATCCTATCTGTAAGAATTTCGATTATCTTTTGGTATATGCCCTCCGCGTCGGCGCGGAAGGCGCGCTCCATGGCCTCGGCGGCCGCCTCGTCGGGCGACAGCAGGCTCAGCGACATGACCTCGCCCTTGCCGTCGGAGAGCTTCAGGCGCACGGTTTCGCCCCCGCCGGGGGAGGGCTCGTGTCCGGCGTCTATCATGGCGTCGCGCCGCATCCTGGCGGCGACCGGCTCCAGCAGGCGGTCGGCCTTCATGCGCACGGAATAGGGGATGCTCGTCTCGGCGGCCTCGCCGTTTGTCCGGCCCTTGTCGGTGATAAGGTAGCGCTCGCCGGAGAGCCGCTCGACATGGCCGGTGTCCACCAGGTCAGCAAGGCACTCGGAGTAATCGAACCAGCTCACGCCGTTGTCGAACGAGCACAGGTCGGAGAGCGTCTGCGCGTCCACCGGCCTGGGCAGCCGGCGCAGCACGTAGAGTATGAGTATTTTGGTGTCCAGTTCGCCGTGTATAAAGCCGAAGTTGTCCATTCCCGCTCCCTCCTTTGTGGCCTGACATAATATTATACCACACTGAGCCGACACATACAATTCTTTCTTTTCGCACACGGCGGCGCGGCGGCGCATACACTGTCTTGAAGCCAGACTTCAATTCATCGCAAGGAGGAAATTTTCATGGCAGACAGGGTCATGCCCGGCCCGGTGGACAACACGGCCTGCATCCGCGAAGCCGTCTGCATCCACACGAGGAAAATTTTCGACGCTTGTAGGGATAAGGACTGCATCGAGGATCTCAGGGTCTATCCCACTACGACGTCGCAGACTTACATAGACAGCGCGCTGTCGGTGCGTGCGAGGAGCGCTGAACTGCTGTATGCCGATGTGAACGTTGAGGCCATAACCTTCCACAACGGGTACTACACCGTAGACATCACCTACTACTACCGTATAACCGGCGAGACCTCGCCCGGAGGGAACACCATAACCGGCCTTGCCATCTTTGACAAGCGCGTCATGCTCTGCGGCGGGGTCGGCACGGTAAAGAGCTTCTCCTCCGACCCCATGGCGATTGCCGGCGAGCCGGACGGCCTGCCCATCGCGACGGTGGAATCGGTCGACCCCATCGCGCTCAACCTCAAGCTTGTCGACACGGCGTACTGCGTCTGCCCGGAGACGGTGCAGCCGGTCATCCCGGCCAACATCCTGGCCCGCTTCGGGGACACGCTGGTGACCACGGATACGCCCAAGCGCCTGTACGTGACGCTCGGCCAGTTTTCGATCATCCGCCTCGAGCGCGACACGCAGCTGCTCATCCCGGCTTACGACTACTGCATACCCGAGAAAGACTGCCCCGGCGGGAGCTGTCAGGACGATCCCTGCACCATCTTCTCACAGATCCGCTTCCCCATGGAGGAATTCTTCCCCCAGGACTGCTCCGCCGACGACACCCAGTGACGAAGTGCCCCCGGTCGCCCCGGGGGCACTCTTTGATTGACACTTGATTTCGCGCGCGAGCCGTGATATGATGGAGAAAACTTGGAAAAGGGTGAAAAGATGTACAATACTTCCTGCAAATAATCACACGGTGCGTTTCGGCGCGCCCATTGCGGGAAGGTAATATCTGTGCACACCGTTCGGCCGCTGCCTGCGGCCGGCGTCTGACGTGTCGCGGGAGGACTGCCTTCTCGCGGCATTTTTCATTTTGGAGGTGCGCACATGTCTATTATCAAGATAGAAAGCCTGACTTTTGCGTATCCGGGCAGTCCGGATAACGTGTTTGAAAATCTGAATTTGCAGCTCGACAGCGACTGGAAGCTGGGCTTCACAGGCCGCAACGGCCGCGGCAAGACCACGCTGCTGCGCCTGCTGATGGGCGAGGGCGAATACTCCGGCCGAATAGTCAGCAGCGTGGACTTCGACTACTTCCCGCCGCGCGTAGCGGACGGGACAAAGAGCCTGGCTGAGGTGCTGCGCGGCATCTGCCCGTCCGCCGAGGACTGGGAGCTGGAACGCGAGCTGTCGCTGCTGGGCGTGCACCCGGAAGCCCTGGACAGGGCGTTCGACACGCTCTCCAACGGCGAGCAGACCAAGGCCATGCTCGCGGCGCTCTTTCTCGACGAGGGGCACTTCCATCTGGTTGACGAGCCGACGAACCACCTGGACGCGGCCGCGCGAGAGCGGGTATCCGACTGGCTGAGCCGCAAGCGCGGCTTCATACTCGTGTCGCACGACCGGCGCTTCCTGGACGGCTGCGTCGACCACATACTGGCGCTGAACCGCTCCGGCGCGGAGGTCAGGGGCGGCAGCTTTTCCGCCTGGCTGGAGGACTTCCGGGCGCGTCAGGCCGCCGAGGAGGAGCTGAACGACCGGCTCAAGCGGGACATAAGCCGCATGAAGCAGGCCGCGGCGCGCACGTCCGACTGGTCGGACAGGACGGAGGCCTCCAAGCGCGGGGCGGCGGACAAGGGCTTCGTGGGACACAAGGCGGCCAAGCTGATGAAGCGCGCCAAGAACATCGAGACCCGCCAGCAGCGCGCCATAGAGCGCAAGTCCGAGCTGCTGAAGGACGCCGAGGGCGCCGAGGCGCTCAAGCTCTCGCCGCTGACCTACCGCTCGGAGACGCTGGCGCGCTTTGACGGCGTGAGCGTGAACTACGGCGGTAGGGACGTCTGCTCCGGCGTGCGGCTGGAGATAAAACGCGGCGACCGGATCGCGCTCGCCGGCGGCAACGGCAGCGGCAAGAGCAGCCTTCTGCGCCTGCTGCTGGGCGAGGACGTGCCCCACACCGGCAGAGTGGAGGTCGGCAGCGGACTGGTCATATCCTATGTGCCGCAGGACGCCTCGCGCCTCTCCGGCAGCGTGTACGACTATGCCCGAGCGTGCGGCGCGGACGAGACGCTGCTGCTGACCATACTGCGCAAGCTGGACTTTGAGCGCTCGCAGTTTGCCAGGGACATGAGCGGCTACTCCGGCGGACAGAAGAAAAAGGTGCTGCTGGCCCGCAGCCTGTGCGAGCAGGCGCATCTGTACGTCTGGGACGAGCCGATGAACTTCATAGACCTGTACTCTCGCCTGCAGCTCGAACAGCTGGTACTGGAGTTCCGGCCGACCATGCTGTTCGTGGAGCACGACGCCGCCTTCCGCGACGAGGTCGCGACGTCGATCCTCCAGCTGTGAAAAAAGGCCGCCGCAGACTATCGTCTGCGGCGGCTCTGGAGCGCCTGAACGCTTGAGTGAGAGGCGGCGTTTGTTCGGAACGAAAAAACGCCGTCGCGAATGATACGAAGTCCGCGAAAAAGAAAAATACCAAATTGAAGCCCAGCGTAGCGGGTTCAATTTGGAGAGGAGGAGCGACGAAATGAGTGAGAGGCGGCGTTTGTTCGGAACGAAAAAACGCCGTCGCGAACGATATGCAGTCCGCTAAAAAGAAAAATCCCAAATTGAAGCCCAACGAAGTGGGTTCAATTTGGAAAGGAGGAGCGAC
>OJQW01000185.1_pt1 | contig 33617 bp, 27 predicted proteins | sample 1599041 | NCBI WGS metagenome assembly OJQW01 (sample SAMN03922518, study PRJEB24848) | human gut metagenome | isolation source: stool sample | host: Homo sapiens | place: Germany | collected 2010-02
GCGTTCTACACCGAGGAACACCGCCTGATCTACAAGGCGATCAACGAACTGTCGATGGAGCTGAAACCCATCGACCTCTATACCGTGACCGAGCGGCTCAAGGCCAAGAAGGAGCTGAAGAAGGTGGGCGGCGCTTCGTACCTCGCGCAGCTGACCCAGAAGGTCGGTTCGGCGGCCAACGTCGAGTTCCACGCCAAGATCATCGCCCAGAAATACGTGCAGCGCGAGCTGATCCGCTCGGCGACCGAGATTCAGAAACGCTCCTACGACGAGTCGACCGACGTCACGGAGCTGATCGGTTACGCCGAAGGCGAGATCTTCAAGGTCGCCGAGGGGCACGTCAAACGTTCGGTGCAGTCGTCCAAGGACATCCTGGCCCGGGCGCTGATGCAGATCGAGGAGGCGTCGAAGAACACCAGCGCCTTCAGCGGTGTGCCGTCGGGCTTCATGGCTCTGGACCGCGTGACGCTGGGCTGGCAGCTGTCCGACCTGATCATCGTCGCCGCGCGTCCCTCGATGGGTAAGACAGCCTTCGTGCTCTCGATGGCCCGCAATATGGCCGTCGACCACGAGCAGGGCGTGGCGTTCTTTTCGCTCGAAATGTCCTCCGTGCAGCTGATGATGCGTCTGATCATCGCCGAGACGGGACTTTCGGGCAACGACGTCAAGTCGGGGCGTCTGACGCCCGAGCAGTGGCGGCACCTCGAATCGGCCACCAAGCCGTTGGGCACGGCGCCGTTGTTCATCGACGACACCCCGGCCCTTTCGGTCTTCGAGTTCCGTTCGAAGGCCCGGCGTCTGAAAATTCATAACGACATCAAGATCATCATCATCGACTACCTCCAGCTGATGACCGGCAATCAGGACACGAAGGGCAACCGCGAGCAGGAGGTGGCCTTCATCTCGCGTACGCTGAAGGCCATCGCCAAGGAGCTGAACGTGCCGATGATCGCCCTTTCGCAGTTGAGCCGCGCCACCGAAATGCGCGGCGGCTCGAAGCGTCCCCAGCTGTCGGACCTCCGCGAGTCGGGCGCCATCGAGCAGGACGCCGACATCGTGGCCTTCATCCACCGTCCGGAGTATTACGGCATCAACCAGGACGAGAACGGCATGCCCACGGCGGGCATGGCCGAGATCATCCTTGCCAAGCACCGTAACGGCGCGGTGTGCGACGTGAACCTGCGCTTCCTGAAGGAGCAGGCCCGCTTCGCCGACGTGGAGGACTCGATGCTGCCGCCCGCGCAGGCGGCGGAGAGCCAGCAGGCCTACGACGACTACGCCAGCGGTTCGAACAGCCAGCCGGGGACGTCGGGCCTCGGTGCGGCGATGGGCGGGGAGTTCGACGTCAACCGCTCGACGAAGATCGACGACGAAGCGCCTTTTTAGCCATGTTCGTTCGTACATTTGCAGGAGCGGTCGCCGGGATCGACGCCGTGGCGGTGACCGTCGAGGTCAACATCGCCGGCGGCGGTCTGGGCATGTACCTCGTGGGACTGCCCGACAATGCCGTGAAGGAGAGCGAACAGCGCATCCGGGCGGCGTTCGAGAACTCGGGCGAGCGGATGTCGGGCAAGAAGGTGGTTGTGAGCCTCGCTCCGGCCGACCTGCGCAAGGAGGGGTCGGGTTTCGACCTGCCGATCGCCGTGGGAATCCTCGCGGCGATGGGCCGCATCGACGCCGGGGCGGTCGCCGGGACGATGTTCGTCGGCGAACTGTCGCTCGACGGCTCGCTCAAACCCGTGCGGGGCGTGCTTCCCGTTGCGGTCCGGGCGCGTTCGGAGGGGTTGCGGCGGGTGGTGCTGCCGGTGGAAAACGCGGCGGAGGCCGCGGTTGTCGACGGCATCGAGGTGATCGGCGCCACGACCTTGCGCCAGGTCGTCGGATACCTGAACGGCGAGGCGGAGATTGCGCCTGCCGTGCCGGCCGACGACGAACCGTTCGATGCGGCGGCGACGCACTATGCGGAGGATTTCGCCGACGTGCGGGGCCAGACGCATGTGAAACGCGCGCTGGAGATCGCGGCGGCGGGAGGGCACAACGTCATCATGGTCGGTGCGCCGGGTTCGGGCAAGACGATGCTCGCACGGCGTCTGCCGACGATCCTGCCGCCGCTTTCGCGCGAAGAGGCGCTCGAAACGACCAAGATACACTCCGTGGCGGGCAAGGCGGGCGTGACGGGCGGGCTGATGACCCGGCGGCCGTTTCGCGCTCCGCATCATACGGCTTCGCAGGTCGCCGTGATCGGCGGCGGGCAGTCGCCCCGGCCGGGCGAGGTGTCGCTGGCCCACAACGGCGTGCTGTTCCTCGATGAGCTGCCCGAATTCGGGCGCAGCGTGCTCGAAGTGCTGCGGCAGCCGCTGGAGGAGAAGAAGATCGTGGTTTCGCGGGCCAGATACAGCGTCGAATACCCGGCGAATTTTACGCTCGTGGCGGCGATGAATCCCTGCCCGTGCGGCTATTACAACCACCCGACGAAGGAGTGCACCTGTTCTCCGGGGTCGGTGCACCGTTATATGGGCCGTATTTCGGGTCCGCTGATGGACCGCATCGACCTGCATGTGGAGGTGACGCCCGTGACTCCGCAGGAGTTGTCGGCGGCTGCGCCGGGCGAGGCGAGCGCTGCGGTTCGCGAACGGGTCGTCCGGGCGCGGGCGGTGCAGGAGGCGCGCTTCGGCGGTGTCGAGGGGGTTCATACCAACTCGATGATGAACAGCGCGATGCTGCGCGAATACTGCCGCCTCGATGCGGCTTCGGCCGCGCTGCTGGAGCGGGCCATGGAGCGGTTGTCGCTCTCGGCGCGGGCCTACGACCGTATCCTGAAGGCGGCGCGCACGATCGCCGACCTGGCGGGACGCGCCGACATCGTTCAGGCGGACATCGCCGAGGCGATCAACTACCGGTCGCTGGACCGGGGGAACTGGGGACGATGATTCTGCCGCCCCGGCGGCAGAATCAATTAAAAATTAAGAATTAAAAATTAGATACGATGAAACGCATCATTCTTTCCGGAGGTGGAACCGGAGGCCATATCTACCCGGCCGTGGCTGTTGCCGAGGCCTTGAAACGGCGTTTCGGCGACGGGGTGGAGATTCTCTTCGTCGGGGCCGAGGGCAAGATGGAGATGGAGAAGGTCCCGGCGCTGGGCTACCGCATCGTGGGCTTGCCGATCGCGGGCCTTCAGCGGCGGCTGGACTGGCGCAACCTGGCGGTGCCGTTCAAGGCGGTGAAGAGCATCCGGATGGCGAAGAGGATCATCCGCGACTTCGGGGCCGACGCCGTGGTGGGCTTCGGCGGCTATGCCAGCGCTCCGGTGCTGTGGGCCGCGCAGCGGATGGGCGTGCCGACCGTGATTCAGGAGCAGAACTCCTATGCGGGCGTGACGAATAAAATCCTCGCGAAGGGCGCGCGGCGCATCTGCACGGCTTACGAAGGCATGGAACGCTTCTTCCCGGCGGCGAAGATCTCGCTGACGGGCAATCCCCTGCGGGGCCGCTTTTCGAAGGAGGGCGCCGACCGCGCCGAGGCGCTGGAATATTACGGGCTGACGCCCGATCTTCCGGTGATCCTGGTGGTCGGCGGGTCGCTCGGCACACGGTCGCTGAACGAGATGATGAAGGCGTGGATCGTCGGGACGGACGGCAAGGCCCCCGTGCAGGTGATCTGGCAGACGGGCAAGTACTACGAGCGCGAAATGCAGGCCTTTCTGGCCGCGCACCCCGCCCGGCACGTCTGGCAGGGGGCTTTCATCGACCGCATGGACTACGCCTACGCCGCGGCCGATCTGGTCGTCTCGCGCAGCGGGGCCGGGACGGTCTCCGAGTTGTGCCTCGTTGCCAAGCCGGTGCTGTTCGTTCCGTCGCCCAACGTGGCCGAGGACCATCAGACCAAAAACGCCCGGGCGCTGGAGACGAAGGGCGCGGCGGTGGTCGTTCCGGACGCCGAGTGCCGGACGAAGGCGATGCCGCGGGCCGTGGAGCTGCTGGCGGATCGGGAGACGCTGGCGGCGATGAGCCGCAATCTGGAGGCGCTGGCCAGGCCCGACGCCGCGGAAGATATTGTCAATGAGATTGTAAAGGTAATGAAGTGATGGAATACAAGAACGTCTATTTTCTGGGTATCGGCGGCATCGGCATGAGTGCCCTGGCGCGCTATTTTCTGCACGGGGGGTATGCCGTCGCGGGCTATGACCGCACGCCTTCGCACCTGACCGGCGAACTCGAAGCGGAGGGCGCGGCGGTCCACTACGAGGACGACGTGCGGCTGATCCCCGAAGGATTTCTCGACCCGAAGAAGACGATGGTCGTCTACACCCCGGCCGTGCCGCAGGATCACGGCGAATACCGCTATTTTCGCGAACACGGTTTCTGCGTCGAGAAGCGTTCGCAGATGCTGGGGCATCTTGCGGAGGGCAAATACGTGATGGCCGTGGCGGGCACGCACGGCAAGACCACCACTTCGACGATGGTGGCATGGCTCAACCGCGCGCTGACGGGCGGCGGCTCGGCTTTTCTGGGGGGCATTTCGAAGAATTTCGGCGGCAATCTGGTGCTGGGCGACGGCGGGAGACTGGCTGTCGAGGCCGACGAGTTCGACCGGTCGTTCCTGCGGCTGTATCCCGACGTGGCGGTGGTCACCTCGGCCGACGCCGACCACCTCGACATCTACGGGACGCACGAGGCGGTGAAGGAGGCCTTCTCGCAGTTCGTGCGGCAGATCCGGCCGGGCGGCTCGCTCATCATCAAGCGGGGCGTCGACATCGTGATCGACAACCCCGGGATCGCCGTATACCGTTATTCCTACGACGAGCCGTGCGATTTCTACGCCCGCAACGTGCAGCTGCTCGAAGGGGGGCATTACCGTTACGACCTGGTGACACCCTCGGGCGCGTTCGAGGGGTGCACGCTGGGCGTTCCGGGGTGGGTCAACATCGAAAACGCGGTCGCGGCCGTCGCTTCGGTGTGGTGCGCCGCGAAGGCCGGAGGAACTCCGCTGGATGCCGATAAGCTGCGCGGCGCGCTGGCCTCGTTCTCGGGGGTGAAACGGCGTTTCGAATTTTATGTCAACACCCCGAAGCAGGTCTATATGGACGACTACGCCCACCATCCGCGCGAGCTGGCCGCAACGCTCACCTCCGTGCGGAAGATGTTCCCCGGGCGGCGGATCACGGCGCTGTTCCAGCCCCACCTCTACACCCGTACGCGCGACCTCCATGCGGAGTTCGCCGAGGCGCTTTCGCATGCCGACGAAGTGGTGCTGCTGCCGATCTATCCGGCGCGCGAGGAGCCGATTCCGGGCATCACCTCGGAGATCATCGCCCGACGGGTCGCCGCGCCGTGCCGTATCGTCGACCGCGACCATTTGGCCGACGAGGTGGCCGCGATGGACACCGACGTTGTGATCAGTTTCGGCGCCGGCAATATCGACGCCTGCTGCCCCGCATTGGCGGAGCGATTAAAAATGAAAAGCTAAATATTAAAAATACAGGCATCTGTTTTTGGCATTTTCGTTTCCGGCTGGAGTTGATGAGGTCTCTTTTGCTTGACAAAAACGACTTCTTGCGTGGCTTGGAATCTGCCTGAATGATTTTTCATAATTTTTAATAGTGATGTCCCGCTACCTCCGATACACGCTTCTGACCCTGCTGTGGGTCGCCGTGGCCGCATACATCGTCTTTGCGGCCTCGGCGGTGCGGCGCGTGCGCAGGACGGGTACGGTCGGAAAGCTGGAGATCGAGGTGGTGGACAGCTCTTCGCAGGGACATCTGGTCTCGGCAGCGATGGTCCGCCAGTGGATTTCACATGCCGGAATCAAGACACTCGGCACGGCAGTTGATGCGGTGGACCTGACGGGTATCGAACGACTGATCGCCCGCAACGGATTCGTGGATAAAACGGTTGCCTATGTCTCCTACGGGGGAACGCTGCACATCGAGATCAGCCAGCGCAAGCCGCTGGTGCGCCTGCTTACCGACGGCATGAACGCCTATGTGACCGCCGACGGCTATGTCTTCGCCGCGCCCCGCGCCTCGTCGCTCTACGTGCCGGTGGTCACCGGCAGTTACCGTCCTCCCTTCCCTGCGTCGTACGTCGGGAGCGTGCGGGAGCATATCGACCTGCGTCTCGGCGAGATTGACGAACGCATCGCCGAACTCGAACGCGAGAAATACCCTCTCTACCGGCGTGAGATGGAGAACGACCGCAACATTTCGGCCCTGCGCCGCATGCGCATCAAGCGGCAGTGGTGGCGGCTGGAAGGTTCGCGGGAGTTCGATGCGCGGGTCGACGCGCTGCGCGAGAAAAAAGCCGGCCTGCGCCGCACCTACCGCTACCGGGCGGGCGTGATCCGCGAGGAGATCGAGCGTATCGCCGGGTTGCAGGAGGCCGAGCGGCGGAAACAAAAAAAGTTGGAGAAAAGATACGAAGATTTCATGAAACTCCTTACCTTTGTAGAAACTGTCGAAGACGATGATTTCTGGAGGTCGGAAGTGGTGCAGATCACCGCGAAAACGACCCCCAGCGGAGCATTGGAGGTGGAACTTACGCCCCGCAGCGGCCGCTTCGCCGTGCTTTTCGGCCGGCTGGAGGACGTGGAGCGCAAGTTCGACAAACTGTTGCGGTTTTACCGCAGCGGCCTCTCGTCGATCGGCTGGAGCGAATACCGCACTATTGACATCAGATATAACGACCAGGTGGTTTGCAAGAAGTAAAAGGATTATACCGTGGAAAAAAAGAATTATACCGTTGCCGTCGATTTGGGCTGCTCGTCGGTCGTGGTGGCCGTCGGGGAGAAGACGCCCGAAGGCCTGCTTGACGTGGCGTGTGTCGTCACGAAGCCCGTCGAGGGAGTCAATGCGGGCCGGATCGAGAATATCGAACTGGTGAGCCGCGCCATCCGCGAGGCCGTGTCGGAGGCCGAGCAGCAGCTCGGAATCCGCATCACGGAGGCGTATGCCGGTATCTCGGGCGACTTCGTGCGCTGTGCGCGCCATACCGACCATGTCTTCGTCTACGATCCCCAGAACGGCGTCAACCAGAAGGACGTCGATGCGCTGTTCGACCGCATGCGCAACGTGCAGGCCCCCGACGACGAGACCATCATGGAGCGCGTGCCCCAGAACTACATGGTCGACGACAACCAGGAGGTGCGCAATCCCGTGGGTTCGTTCGGCAAGAAACTTTCGTCGACGTTCAACTTCATCCTTTGCCTCAAAACCCCGATGCAGCGTCTCGATATGGCCCTGAAACGCCTCGGCATCAAGATGCTGGGCGTCATGTCCGACGCGCTGGCGACGCCCGAAGCGGTGTTGCTGCCCGATGAGAAGGAGGAGGGCGTGGCCGTGGTCGACGTCGGCGGCGGCGTCACCGACGTGACGGTCTATTACCGCAACGTGGTGCGTTACGTCGCTTCGATCCCGATGGGCGCATCGGCCATCAACCGCGACATCCGCACGATGAGCGTTCCCGAGAAACACGTCGAGAGCCTCAAGCAGAAATACGGTTCGGCGGTCGCCGAACTGGCTCCCGAGGACAAGCTGATCCGCGTCAACGGCCGTACGGCCCGCGAGGCGAAGGACATTCTGCTGCGCAACCTGGCCACGGTGATCGAGGCCCGCGCCACGGACATCGCGGAGTTCGTGCAGCAGGAGATCAAGGATTCGGGATACGCCGGGAAACTGGCCTACGGCATCGTGCTGACGGGCGGTTCGGCCAAATTGAAGGACCTCGACGAACTGTTCCGCCGCGTGACGGGCATGGACGTGCGTGTCGCTGTGCCCGAGACGGGAATCACCGGGGAGTCGAAGGAGAAGGTTGCGGACGCCGCTTTCTCGACCGCCGTGGGCATCCTGCTCAAGGGGGCCGAACTGGGCGGCTGCGCCGTCATCGAGCACCCCGCGGCTCCTCGTTCCGAGCCGCACCGGCCTTTCACGCCGCCGCAGCCCGCAGCGGGCGGGTTCAAGGCTCCGCAGCCGCGTGCTGCCCAGCCCTATACGCCTCCCGTGCCGGCTTCGGAACCCGATTCCGGGGTGCCGGCCGGAGCCGAAGCGGCCGGACGGCCGGACGAAGAGCGTGCCGACGAGCCGCCGGTGATCGAACCGAAGCGCAGCCGCAACTGGGGCGCGATCTTCCAGAAGACCTTCGACAAGATCAACAAGAGTTTCACGGCCGCCGAGGACGAAGAGATTTAGACATACCGGGGAATACGGAAGGCGATGGACGAATTGATGGCAGAGATACAGGTTCCGCGGGACGAATCCTCGTTGATTATGGTGATCGGCGTGGGCGGCGCAGGCTGCAATGCCGTGTCTAACATGTGGCATGCGGGAGTGAAAGGCGTCACCTATCTGGCCTGCAATACAGACCGGAAATCTTTGAATATCAATCCCGTCAGCAATAAGGTCCGCCTCGGGACCGAAGGCCTTGGGGCCGGAAACCGTCCCGAACGGGGGCGGGATGCGGCGATCGCTTCGTTGGAGGACATCCGCCGTTATCTGATGGAATCGGGTTGCCGGATGGTGTTCATTACCGCCGGCATGGGCGGAGGAACCGGAACCGGAGCGGCTCCGGTCATCGCCAAACTGGCCAAGGAGATGGAAATGCTGACGGTAGGTATTGTCACTTCGCCGCTGGTGAGCGAGGGAAAACGGCGTTGGAAACAGGCCATGGAGGCTATCGCCCAGTTGGAGCAGAATGTCGATGCGCTGTTGGTGATCGACAATGACAACGTGGTGCGGGCTTATGACGATCTTCCGCTGCATGAGGCTTTCAGCCGCGCCGACGATGTGTTGAGCACAGCTACGCGGGGAATTGCCGAGATCGTGACCCGGGAAAGCGACTTGGTGGGCGTTGACTTCGCCGATGTGGCCGAAGTGATGCGCAATTGCGGCCGGGCGCATATGAGCGTGACTTCGGCATGCGGTGAAAACCGGGTCGACAAGGTTCTGAAAGCGTCGCTTTGCTCCCCGTTATTGGGTCATCAGGAGATTACCGGGGCGAAAAATATCCTGTTGAATTTTTCGGTTCCGGACTCCGATGAACTGAAAACCCGGGAGGTGAAGCAGGTGCTGGACCTTATTCAGCGTTATGCCAATGGCGATCGGAAGAATGTGGGATTGAGTGAAACCAATATCATTTGGGGGACGAGTATCAATCCGCAGATGGAGTCGGGTACTTTGGAACTGGTGATTATAGCTACGGGATTCGAGGTCCCGGATACGAATCCCGGCGTTGCCGGATGGGAGGATGGTCCGTCACGGACGAGGGCGCATGTTTTTGCCGTGTCGGAAAATCCCGAACGCCCGGAAATCCCGGAAAAAGGGCGGGAAGAGCCTGTGATGGCCGGCGACGGTGAGACTTTGCAGGGCGTATGGGGTGAACTGTCCCGAAAGGTTTCGGGTTGGGTTGGCCGGGTTTTCGAGGGAGAGGACACCCCCATGGAGTGACGGAATTCCGGAATAAATTGAGTTAAGGAGATAAAGAATCAAAGGATATGACAGACGAATTGATGTCGGAAATCAAGGTCCCGCGCACGGACGGCTCGATCATTACGGTGGTCGGCGTCGGCGGCGCAGGGGGCAATGCCGTAAACCATATGTGGAACCTCGGGATCAGGGGCGTTACGTTCATGGTCTGCAACACCGACCAGCAGGCGCTCGACAAAAGCCCCGTTGAGCGGAAGATCCGCCTCGGCTCCGAAGGTCTCGGAGCCGGGAACGATCCGGAGAACGGCCGCCGCGCGGCCGTCGAGTCGCTGCCCGAAATCCGTCAGGTGCTCGAAGAGGCCGGTACGAAGATGCTCTTCATCACCGCCGGCATGGGCGGCGGAACGGGCACGGGAGCATCGCCCGTCATCGCCAAGCTGGCCAAGGAGATGGGGCTGCTGACCGTGGCCATCGTCACCTCGCCGCTGGCCGTCGAGGGCAAGATCCGTTACGAACAGGCGTTCCGCGGTATCGAGGAGCTGCGCCAGAACACCGATTCGCTGCTGATCATCAACAACGAAAACATTCTGGAAATCTACGGCCGCCTCTCGCTGAAGCAGGCTTTCGGCAAGGCCGACGACATTCTGGCCTCTGCGGCCAAGGGTATCGCGGAGATCATCACCGTCGAGAGCGATCTGGTGAACGTCGACTTCGCCGATGTCTCGAAGGTGATGCGCAACAGCGGCCGGGCGCATATGGCCGTGGCTACGGCCGACGGCGACAAGCGCGCCGAGGCGGTGGCCGAAGCGTCGCTGCGCTCCCCGCTGCTGGATCACAACCTGATTTCGGGCGCCAAGAACATCCTGCTGAATATTTCGGTGTCGGACGCCGACGCCCTGATGTACGAGGAGGTGGTGCAGATTCTGGAGTATATTCAGGCCCACGCCAGCGTGCAGGACGACAACGGGGTGATCCACAACGCCAACATCATTTGGGGTACGAGCGAGAAGCCGCAGCTGGGCAATTTCATCGAGCTGGTGGTCGTGGCCACGGGATTCGAAGGCGACGCGCAGCCCGGCGTGATGAAGCAGATCATTCCCCCGGTCCGCACCGTCGAACCGGCCGTCAAGGAGACGTCCGCCGCGGCACCCGTGCTGGAGCCGATCAAACCCCTGCCCCCCAAACCCGCCCAGCGTCAGCCCGAACTGGTGATGCTCGGCGCCAAGCCGACCCGTTACAGCAACATCGACACCCTGCTGGCCAAACCCGCCTACCAGTCGCGCAACTCGAAGTTCATCGTGCGCGTCCCCGGCAGCCGCAAGGAGGTGCTGAAGGACGATACGACCGATGCCCAGGCGCAGAAAGAGGAGTCGCAGGGCGGCTCGCTATTCGATTAACTAACCGATTTTCAATTTGGAAGACGCGCATTCCTGGATTACGTTCAACGGGTTTTCACCCCATATCGCCGTGCTTTGCGCGGTGACGCTCTGCTTGTTGTGTGTTTCGGCGCTCGTTTCGGGGGCCGAGACTTCTTTTTTCTCCCTCTCGCACAATGATATACGTCATTTGCAGAGCCGCAGAAGCGCATCGGCCGCCGCCATGCTGCGGCTGCTGGCGAACGTCGACCTGCTGCTGGCCACGATCCTGGTGGTCAACAATCTGGTGAATATCTGCATCGTCATCCTCACGGCCGGGATCATCGACTCGGTCTTCACTTTCCTGCGGTTCGAGTTCCTGTTCAAGACCGTGCTGGTGACTTTCCTGCTGCTGCTTTTCGGCGAGATACTGCCCAAAGTGCTGGCGCAGACGATTCCCCTGCGCTTCGCCTCGATGGTGGCCCGTCCGCTGCTGGTGCTGCGGTGGGTTTTCTATCCGCTCTCCTATGCGCTGGTCCGCACGAGCAGCCGCATCAGCGAAAAGGCCGCGCACAAGAGCGAGATTTCGCTCGACGAACTGGCCGACGCCGTAGACATGACGCAGAGTTCCAGCCCCGAGGAGCACGTGATGCTTTCGGGCATCGTCAACTTCGTCAATACCGAAGTGCAGGAGATTATGAAACCCCGTGTGGACATCACGGCGCTCTCCATGACGGCCGATTACGAGACGGTCAAGAGGACGATCATCGAATCGGGCTTCTCGCGCATCCCGGTCTACGAGGAGGATGTGGACAATATCCGCGGGACGCTCTACGTCAAGGACCTGCTGCCCTACAACAACAACGGCGGCGATTTCGCGTGGCAGCAGCTGATCCGCAAACCCTATTTCGTCCCCGAGCACAAAAAGATCAACGACCTGCTGGCCGACTTCCAGTCGAACAAGGTCCACATGGCCATCGTCGTCGACGAGTACGGTTCGACGCTGGGGCTGGTGTCGCTCGAAGACATCATCGAAGAGATCGTCGGCGAGATTTCCGACGAGAGCGACAACGACGAGTGCTTCTACACGCGGCTCGACGCCAAGAGCTATATTTTCGAGGGAAAGACCCACCTCGGGGATTTCGAGCGTATCCTCGACATCGGCGAGGACGTTTTCGCCGACGTCCGGGGCGAGGCCGAAACCCTTGCCGGGCTGATGCTCGAACTCAAACGCGACTTTCCGCGCAAAGGCGACGTCTTCACTTCGCACGACCTGCGTTTCACGGTGCAGGAGATGGACGGCCACCGGGTCGATAAAATCCGCGTCGACCTTCAATGATTCCGGCCCTGTGGACATCGCCGCCGCTGACGGCCGAAGAGTCCGCCCGGTGGACGACTTCCGAAGAACGTGCCGCGGCAGCCGGGTTCGTGTCGGAACGCCGCCGGGCCGAGTTCCTTACGTGGCGGGCTGTGGTGCGCCGCGAACTGGGGGACGACGTCGGGATCGCCTACGATGCGCTGGGCGCCCCGGTGCTGACGAACCGGGCCGTCCATATCTCCGTCGCCCATTGCGCCGGCCGCATCGCGGTCTGCGCCTCCCCGGAGCGTTGCGCCGTGGACATCGAACCCGCAACGCGCGATTTCAGACGCGCCGCGAGCCGCTACCTGACGCCTGAAGAGGAGGCCCTTTCCGACGACCCGCTTCTGCCGGGGATCGTCTGGTGTGCAAAAGAGACGCTCTACAAGTATGCCGGACGCCGGGAGCTGGATTTCCGGAGGGATCTGCACGTCGTGCGGCTCGACCTTGCTGCCGGGACGCTGGCGGGACGGATCGGAAACGGAGAGCCGGTCAGGCTCTCCGTCTCTCTGGACGAAGGTTTTATCCTCGTATATATTCTTTAGAATGCTTCCGAAGCGGTGAACAGGAACGCCGAGGATCGCTTGCGGTCCCACGGCAGATTCTGGTTGCCGAAATTGCCCCAGCCGTAATCGAGGCGGATGTTCATGCGGTTCTTGAATTCGAAGCGGTAGCCGCAGCCGAAACTGCAAAGCGTGTTTCCCCAGCGGAATTTCTCCGTGCCCCAGACCTGCCCGCCGCCGATCCATCCCACGATGCCGTGGCGGCGGTAGATTTTCTGCCGCAGTTCGATCTGCGTTTCCACCAGTTTTTTGTCGCGGTAGCGTCCCTCGTAGTAACCGCGCATGCGTTCCATGCCGCCCATTTTGGCGTACATGTGCCACGAGGGGGTTCCGGTCGTGGCGTCGGCGTAGAGGTCGCAGGCCAGCACGGCCCCTTTCCAGAGTTTCTGGTAGAAGTCGAAGGTCAGCGTGAAGCGTCCGAACGTGCGGCGCGTGTTTCCCAGCCATTCGGGATACCATTTGGCCTCGGCCTTGATGAAGATGCCCTTCGAGGCGTTGAACGTCACGTCGCGCGTGTCGTACTGGGCGAAAAGCCCGACATTGGCGTTGAAGGCGTTGGGCTTGTCGCCCGTCGTGGCGATGTAATTCGAGAACGGGTCCTGTTTCGCAGGGTCGTAGCGTCCCTCCTGCCAGAGGTTGTAAAGCTCGCCCATCTTGCCGCCCGGAACCGGTTTTCCGGCTGCTACGTCAGCTTCGATCCGCTGCATGTATTCCACCATGCCGGAACTCTTGTACTTGGCTCCGGAGTAGTCGATGCCGCCGCTGACGCCGATGTAGAAGCGGCCCACGAGCGAGGTGCAGTAGGAGATGCGGAAGGCGCCCATCGTCGTAGTGAGGTCCTGGGCGTAACCCTCCTTGCCGGCGTTGTAACCCACGCCGTAGAAGGCGCCGGGGAAGTAGACGAATGCGCCCGAGTAGCTCAGCCGCTGTTTGTTGTGGTTGTAGATGTTGTCGCCCGAAAAGCGCAGCAGCACGAATTTCTCGGTCGTGAAGTTGCCGTAAATCGAAATGTTCGACGGTGCGGTGACCGAGTCGGTGCGGTCGAGCCGGTAGAGTCCCGCCAACAGGAATCCGATGCCGAAACCTACGTCCGAGGAGTAGTTGGGTCCCGGGGCGATGCTCCAGTCGATCTTCTTTTCGAAGGTGCGGTCCACGTTCGAACGGCTGTAATAGTCGATGATGCGGCGGATCAGCCCCGGACGTTTCACCGGAGCGGCGAGGGCTGAAGTGTCGGCCATCCGGACGTGCCTGGCGTTCGGGTGCGCCTCGGCCTGTCCGATCTGTGAAAGCGTAGTTTCGGTCGAAGGGAAATTCTCCTTCGAGGTGTCCGTGTTCTGGGCCGACGCGCGCAGCGCGGCTGTCGTCAGCAAAACGGTGAGGAGAAGGAAACAGGTCTTTTTCATGAATTTGGAGCTCGGAGTCGACAGCAAAGATAACCAATATTTCCGGTTGCGCAAAATGAACAATCCCAACCCCCGGAAGTAGTAACGAAACGGGTAAAAATTCCTACCTTTGGGGCAATTCAAACAATTGCCGCCCATGGAAATCGCCGCACCGCAACTGCTCCGGGAGTCAGCAGCGTCCGCTGATCCCGTTCGGATGACCCGTGACGAGGAGATCGCCGACGCTTCGTTCCGCGCTGCGGACTTCGCATCGCTCGACCGCGAGCACCTTTCGGTGCAGGGATGCCTCTTCACGGGCTGTCTCTTCGCGGGGTGCGTGCTTGCCCGTTCGCAGTTTTCGGACGTGGTTTTCCGCAACTGCGATTTCTCGAACGCCGACCTGCTGGGGTGCAGTCTCCACCGCGTACGGTTCGCCGACTGCAAACTTTCGGGAACGAATTTCGCCGAAACCACGCTCAACCACCTGCTGTTCGAACGCTGCAAGGGCGAGTTCGCCAATTTCGCCTTTTCGCGGCTGCGCACGGTGCGTTTTGCGGGCTGTCCGATGCATGGCGCCGCTTTCGGGGACTGCCGTTTCGAACGTGTCGAGTTTGCGCAGTGCGACCTGACACAGGCCGAATTCTTCGGCACCCGCCTGCGCGGACTTTCTTTCGCCGATTCGGACATCCGCGGCATTCGCGTTCGCGAGATCGGATCGTTTGAATTGAAAGGATTGAAAATTAGTCCATTGCAGGCTGTTGAGCTGGCCCGTCTGCTGGGCGTCGAGATCGAAGAATAGAGATTTATTCAAAAAAATTACAAATTTTATAAAAAATCTTAATAAAATATTTGGAAGTTTGGTTTCCGCGCACTACTTTTGTCCTGTCTTAAATGATAAAATATTTTAAGAATTAATTAAAATTATTTAGTATGAAAGCAAGGATTAACGAGTGGTTCCGTACCGCCCTGATCATGTTGGGAGAGAGCATCAAACTGCGCGAGATGTAAAATCTCCCTTTCGGTAGACTTAAAAACTTAAACTTCGATAAACGAACAGCCCGGCTTTTGCAAGCCGGGCTGTTTTGTCGTTGCGGGGATCGTCGGTCTATTTGACGCCGATTTTCTTGAGAATGGCCTTCGGAACGGCGTTTTTGTTGACCAGCACGGTCATCGTCTTGTAGGCGACGAACGGGCGCGAGAAATACCAGTAGCCGTCGTAGGGACCTGTCGTGTTCCACGAGTTCTTGACCTTGTAGTAGGGCGTTCCGTTCTGGTCGGTGGCCGTGCCCACGATCTGCATGCCGTGGTCGTCGGTGGTCTCGTAGTTGTCGTAGCCCTTTTGGCGAAGCTCCTGCGTGACGGTGCGCTCCCTGCCGGGTTTGTCGAACTTGTAGAGCGCCTCGTCCTTCTCCTTCTGGGTGAGTTTGCCCCACTTCTCGGCTTCGGTTCCCTGCATGCCTTCGAGGTCGGCTTCAGGGACGATGCCCAGACCTTTGGTGCGGCTGAACCCCTTCTCGCTCACGTCGGTTCCCCAGGAGATCGTGTAACCCTTCTCCAGTGAGTTGTCGATGATCTGCATGAACTCGTCCAGAGGCACGTTCCATACCTTGTCCCAGTTCCAGTTGTCGGGGACCTCCATGGCGAACTCCGTGTAGAAGGGGTGGTGGGTGAACGAGGTGAATTCGATGTAGTCGCCGAGGTCGATCGGCAGCGACGCGGCGAACGACGCCGGGGTGTACTCCCTGCCCCGGTAGGTGAACTTCCCGGGCATCGGGCCGAAATAAGCGTCGAGGATGCCGTTCAGCCCGGCCTGCCAGGCCGTCGTGAGGCGGCTGTCGCTGCGCTTCCCGCCGGCCTTGATCACCGCGTCGGCGTAGGCCTTGATCACGGCGTCGATCTCATCGAAATTGGGTTTGTCGTAGCCGTAGTTCAGTCCCGGATAGACCTCCTCGGGGACGATGCCGTACGCCTCTATGCCGTGCAGCACGTCGTGGGCCTGTCCGCCGACGGCGAGGTTCAGCGAGCCGTGCAGGCGGACGTATTTCACGGCCTTTTCGAAGTAGATGTTGCGCACGATCCACATCTCCGAAAGGTCCAGTTCGGGACCTCCGGCGCGGAGGATTTCGCTTTCGAGGAACGAGAGGGTCGAGTAACACCAGCAGGTTCCGCTGCGGCTCTGGTCCTTGACCGGGGTGACGGGCAGGATTTTGACGTCGGTGAAACGGTAGCCTTCCGGGGCGGCCGTGTCGGGCGTTTGTGCCGCGGCTCCGAGTGCGTAGCAGAGCGCAAGTGCGGCGAGAATCGGTTTTTTCATCAATCGTTCGGTTTTCGGTGTTTGCTTTCTTGCGGGTCGTTTCGCAGTCCCGGTACGGTTTTCCGTTTCGCTGTCAGACCCTTTTGTTCCGGGGAGGGTTTTCCGTTTTGCAGTCAGACCCTTTTATCTCGGTACGGTTTTTCTGTTTTGCGGCCAGGCCCTTTTGTTCCGGGGAGGGTTTTCCGTTTTGCGGCCAGACCCTTCCCCTCTTGTCCGGGGCGGTTACTTTTTCGATCCTGCGACGATCTTCAGACAGTCGTCGAGGGTGAGTTCCTCGGGCTTCGCTCCCTTCGGCAGGCGGTAGTTCTTGCCCTTGTAGGCGATGTAGGGTCCGTAGCGGCCGTTCTTGACGAGCATGTCGGCATCTTCGGGGAAACTCTTCAGCGGCGTGTTGGCCGCGGCCGCGGCCGCCTGGTGTGCGCGGACGATCTCAACGGCGCGGTCGTAGCCGATCGTGTAGGGGTCGTCGGTCTTGGCCAGCGACGCGAACGACTTTCCGTAGCGCACGTAGGGACCGTACTTGCCGATGCCGACCATCAGCTCCTCGCCGTCCAGCTGTCCCAGGTCGCGGGGCAGGGCGAAAAGCTCCAGCGCCTCTTCGAGCGTGATCGACTCGATCAACTGGCCCTTCTTGAGCGACGCGAAGCGTCCCTTCTCGCCTTCGTTCCCTTCGATCTCGACCATCGGGCCGTAACGGCCGATGCGCGCCTTCACGATGTGCCCCGTCTTGGGATCGTTGCCCAGAATGCGCACTTCGCGCGTCTTGGCGGTCTGCGTCGTGATGGCCGAATCGACCATCTTGTGGAAGGGACCGTAGAACTCGTCGATCATCTTGTCCCAGGTGATGTCGCCCTCGGCGATGCGGTCGAACTCCTTCTCTACGCTGGCCGTGAAGTTGTAGTCGATGATCGGGCCGAACTGCTCCTCCAGGTAATCGTTGACCACCATGCCGATGTCGGTCGGCGAAAGTCGGTTTTTCTCTTTGCCGTAGTTTTCCGAGAGGGTCTTCGAGGCGATCTTTTCGCCCGTGAGCGTCAGCTGTGCGTAGTTGCGCTTCTGCCCGTCCCTGTTCTGTTTGACGACGTAGCCGCGGTTGATGATCGTGGTGATCGTCGGGGCGTAGGTCGAAGGACGGCCGATGCCCAGCTCTTCGAGGCGTTTGACGAGCGAGGCCTCGTTATAGCGCGCCGGAGCCGAGGTGAAGCGCTCTGTGGCGGTGATCTGCGACGGGAGGACCCGGTCGCCGGCCGTGAGTTTCGGCAGCAGCCCCTCGCCGCTCTCGGCAGCCTGGTCGTCGTCCGTGGATTCGGAGTAGAGGCGCAGGAAGCCGTCGAAACGGACCACCTCGCCCTGTGCGACGAACTGGTTCGAACTGCCCGACATGTCGATGGTGATGGTCGTGCGGTCCAATTCGGCGCAGACCATCTGCGAGGCGACCGTGCGCTTCCAGATCAGGTCGTAGAGCTTCTTCTCGGCGGGCGTGCCCTCGATCTCCTGACGCTCGATGTACGACGGGCGGATGGCCTCGTGGGCCTCCTGCGCACCTTTGGTCTTGGTCTTGTAGTTGAACCAGCGCGAATATTTCTCGCCGTAGAGTTTCGTGATCTCCTCCTTGCACTGGGCCAGCGCCTGCTGCGAGAGGTTCACCGAGTCGGTACGCATGTAGGTGATCAGACCCTGCTCGTAGAGGTGCTGGGCGACGGACATCGTCTGCGAGACGGACATGCCCAGCTTGCGGCCGGCCTCCTGCTGGAGCGTCGAGGTGGTGAACGGCGGCGCCGGGAAGCGCTGCGCGGGCTTCTCTTCGGCCTTGGCCACGGTGAAGGTGGCACCGATGCAGGTGTTGAGGAACTCCTCGGCCTGCTCGCGGGTCTCGAAGCGCGACGAGAGCTCGGCCTTGAAGATCGTTTTGTCGGGATCGCCGGCGGCATGGAACTGGGCGACGACGCGGAAGTAGGGCGTAGAACGGAAGGCGATGATCTCGCGTTCGCGCTCGACGATGAGCCGCACGGCGACGCTCTGCACGCGGCCTGCGGAGAGCGACGGACGCACCTTCTTCCAGAGGACGGGCGAGAGCTCGAAGCCGACCAGACGGTCGAGGATGCGGCGCGCCTGCTGGGCGTTGACCAGATCCATGTTGACCGTGCGGGGCTGCTCGATGGCTTCGAGGATGGCCCGCTTGGTGATTTCGTGGAAGACGATACGCTTGGTCTTGTCAACGGGGAGACCCAACACTTCGGTCAGGTGCCATGCGATGGCTTCTCCTTCGCGGTCTTCATCGGACGCCAGCCAGACCGTTTTGTCCTTGGCCAGCTTGGTCAGCTCGTCCACCACCTTTTTCTTGTCGGCCGGGATTTCGTAGACGGGTTTGAATCCTTCGCCGATGTTTATTCCCAAGTCCTTTTTCGAGAGGTCGCGGATGTGTCCGAAACTCGATTTGACGACATAGTCCTTGCCGAGGAATTTCTCGATGGTTTTTGCCTTGGCCGGGGACTCGACGATTACTAAATTTTCCTGCATGCGTGTATGTTACTTTTCAGAAATGCGAAAACCTAAGTATGTCACACTTAGGTTTCGCTTTTCAGGCTGTTTGTCTCTTATTTGATCAGGTTGTACGTGACGTCGATCTTGATCGGAACGTCCTCCTCGGTCACGCCGTCGGGCGTCATGCCCTGAAGGACGCTGTACGTCGTCGTATAGACGCTGTAGGCTTCGGGACCCAGATAGATCGTGCGGTTCTTGATCTTCTCCTTCAGCTCGTCCCACGGAGCGTCCGCTCCGAGTTCCTCCTTGGCGGACCGGTAGCTGTTCCACAGACTCTGGGCGTAACCCGTGATGTCCATCACATAGCAGCCGCGGCTGCGGTTGATGTAGCCGCCGTAAGCGAGCGTCGTGCTGTAGTTCTGCTCGTAGGCATAGGCGTAGTCGGGAATGGCCGAAAGCGTCTTGTAGTTGGTGTAAAGGCCCAGACGGGTTTGCGACTTGTCCATCTCCCCGATCATATGCGGCATGTCGGTCAGCTTCGTCCAGTCGTAATTGCTGCCCTTGAAGTAGATCGACATGCGGACCTGAGTCATGGCGAGCGTCTTGAAGTTCTGGGCGCCCTCGTTGCCTGCGACGATCTCGGCTTCCAGCGCGTCGAAGAAGGGCTTGTCGAACGTGATGGCGGTTACCACGCCGCCCATGCCCTCGACATAGATCTGGTCGTAGGTCGGGTGGTCAGTGATCGGTTTTCCGGCCTCCTCCTTGGCGTCGGCGATGTCGAACTTGGCGTCAGCGCTGGTCGCCATGCCGTAGTCGCGGCGGATCGTATTGACCGAAACGTTGCCGTACTCCGTGGAGATGCTCGTATTGTAGAATATGTAGCCCATGTCGATCGTATCCTTGATCAGCGTCGGGTCGCTCTCGACGCGGTTGCGCGCATAGACCATGAAACCCGAACTTTCGAGCTCCGTGGCGTAGATGTTGCCCTTGCCCTTCTCCTTCTGGTCTTCGGCCGGAACGATGTAGAGACCCTTGAACTCCTCCACCCACTGCTTGAGACTGTCGGTGCTGTAGATCGAGTAGTCGTCTTCGTAGGCGGTGCCCGAACCTTTTTGGAGCATCAGGCGGTCGATGAAATTCTGGGTTGCCGGGGTCGTGTTCATGGTGACCGCCGTGGTGGCGGGACCCGTCGTCTCGCCGTCGGGGAAGGTGAAAGTGAAGACCGGCTCGTCGTCCGCGCCGATAACGCCCTCCTTGACGGGGTCGAAGTTGAGGTAGAAGACCGTGTCGCGCTCGGTTTTACCCGCGGCGACCGGCTTCTCGGTCAGGTATTTGTTGCTCTTGATTTCGTAGACGTTGTACTTCTGCGGCGTGAGCGTGTCGTTTCCGTAGCTGGTGATCGTGATCAGGATCTGCGCCGAGTCGAAGATCGGGCGGTAGCCGAAATAGCCCTCCTTAACCTTGTAGACGTTGAGGTACTGGGTCAGGAATCCCGCCGTGCGGAGTCCGAACGTGTCGCTGAGCATCGAGCCCATGTAGCCGTAGGAGATGTTGGACGCCTTGAGCGAGTCGCTCTGGAACAGACGCGTCTCGACGTATTTGGCCGCATCGAGTTTCCCCGCGAGCGTCCGGGCGCCGAGCGTCGTGTAGCCCACCTTCATCTGCTGGTTGTCCGGCACGAGGTTCGAGCCCAGCGTGTCGTCGACCTTGGTACAGCCCGCGAACGTCATGAGGGCGACCGCAGCCAGAACGGCGGCGGCGCGGAACATGCGGCGGAAATTATTGCAATGCTTCATAAAATCGGTTGTAATTATCGAAAAAGTCCGCTGCTTCGGGCGACTGGTATTCGAGCATCGGCTTGCCGCTTGCGCGGGCGATCTCCAATACCTTCGGTTCGACATCCGGGGATGCCGCGACCACACCGTCGGCATACTCCATAACGAAACGGCAGAGATTTTCGTATGACGGGGTGTCGAGAATTGCGAGATTTTTATCTTTGACCCCTTCGCCGGCGATCTTCTTGCCGAAGGCGTTGTCCAGTTCGCCGGGGAAACCGTCGCCGTAGAGCGAAACGACGATCTTCACGTTGCGGAAGATGGGGTCGTCGGCGAAAATCCGCTTCAGGTAGACCGGAATCACGCTCGAAAACCAGCCGTGGCAGTGGACGACGGTCGGGGTCCAGCGCAGTTTCTTGACCGTCTCCAGCACGCCGCGGGCGAAGAAGATGGCCCGTTCGTCGTTGTCCGGGAAATAATTGCCCTCGGCGTCGGCCAGCACGGCCTTGCGCGAGAAATAGTCGTCGTTGTCGATGAAGTAGATCTGTACGCGGGCTGCCGGGATCGAGGCCACCTTGATGATCAGCTGGTGGTCGTTGTCGTCGATGATGAGGTTCATGCCCGAGAGGCGGATGACCTCGTGCAGCTGGTGCCTGCGCTCGTTGATGCAGCCGTAGCGGGGCATGAAGGTGCGGATCTCGTTCCCGCGTTCCTGCATTGCCTGCGTCAGCGCACGGCAAAGCCGGGAACCCTCCGTTTCTGGAAGATAGGGGGTGATCTCCTGACACACGTACAGAATCTTGCTTGCCATGGTTTTGAGGGTTTATATCTGCAAAGGTAGTGAAAAAAAATTAAAGAATGAGCATCGCGTCTCCGTAAGTGCCGAAACGATACCCCTCTTCCTTGGCTACCTTGTAGGCGTTCATCACGGTTTCGTAACCGCCGAAAGCCGCCACCATCATCAGCTGGGTCGAGTAGGGCAGATGGAGGTTGGTCACCATGGCGTCGGCCACGGTGAATTCGTAGGGGGCGAAAATGAACTTGTTGGTCCAGCCTTCCATGGGTTTGATCATGCCGTTGGTCGATACGGCGGTTTCGATCGTGCGCATCACCGTCGTGCCGATCGCCACGACCTTGCGCTCCTGCCGTTTGGCCGCGTTGACCGCTTCGGCGGCGGCCTCCTCGACGAAGAACTGCTCGGAGTCCATCTTGTGCTTCGAGAGGTCCTCGACGTCCACCGTGCGGAAGTTTCCCAGCCCGACGTGCAGCGTCACGAACGTCTTGTCGATGCCCTTGATCTCCATGCGCTTCATCAGGTGCTTCGAGAAGTGCATGCCGGCCGTCGGGGCAGCCACGGCGCCCTCCTTCTCGGCGAAGATGGTCTGGTAACGCTCGGCGTCCTCGGGTTCGACCTTCTCGCGTACCCACTTCGGCAGAGGCGTTTCGCCCAGCGCGAAGAGCGCATGCTTGAACTCCTCGTAGGAGCCGTCGAACAGGAAGCGCAGCGTGCGGCCGCGCGAGGTGGTGTTGTCGATCACCTCGGCCACCAGCAGGTCGTCGTCGCCGAAGTAGAGTTTGTTGCCGATACGGATTTTGCGCGCGGGGTCCACCAGCACGTCCCACAGCCGCAGTTCGCGGTTGAGTTCCCGCAGCAGGAAGATTTCGATTTCGGCGCCGGTCTTCTCCTTGTTGCCGTAGAGGCGTGCCGGGAAAACCTTCGTGTCGTTGAAGACGAACAGGTCCTTTTCGTCGAAATACTCGATGATGTCCTTGAAGATACGGTGCTCGATAGTGCCTTTGGCGCGGTTGATGACCATCAGACGCGACTCGTCGCGATTGTCGGCCGGGTATTTGGCCAGCATTTCGGGTGAAAAGTCATACCCGTACTGCGATAATTTCATAGATGAACGCTCTTTTTTACGTAATGTGGTTCGACATTTTCTGCGTTCGGCGGGGCCTGAAACGCGGTTTTGCCTCTGCCCCGCCTGCCGGAAAGGTTCCGGAAAACAAAGACAGATTATTTTTTATACGCAAAAAAGTCTATTTTGTTTCAAGTTTTTGCAGATTTTCAAGAAATTCGTCCAGCTCATAGGATTTTTCGAGCGTGAAGCCGCCGCTGCGCGTGCGGCGCAGCGAGGTGAGGTGCGCCCCGCTGCGGAGCGCCTGTCCGATCTCGTGGGCCAGCGAGCGGATGTAGGTTCCCTTGCTGCAACGCACGCGGATACGCACCCGCGGCAGGTCGTATTCCACGATCTCCATTTCGTAAATGTTGATCAGCGCCTGGCGTACGGCGACCTCCTCGCCGGCGCGGGCCAGTTCGTAGGCCCGTGTGCCGTCGATCTTCTTGGCCGAGTAGACGGGCGGGGTTTGGAGCCGCTCGCCGGTGAGCGAGGCGAGGGCTTCGGCGACCGCTTCCCGCGTGATGTGCTCCCACGGGTAGGTCCGGTCTATCTCGTGTTCCAGATCGTGGCTCGGGGTCGTGGCGCCCAGCATCACGTCGGCCACATACTCCTTCTCCTCGGCTTGCAGGGCGTCGACGAGTTTGGTGGCGCGGCCGATGCAGACCAGCAGGATGCCCGTGGCCAGCGGGTCGAGCGTCCCGGCGTGTCCGACCTTGATTTTGCGGTAACCCAGCCTGCGGAGCGCGAATTTGATTTTGCGCACCACGTCGGTCGAGGTCCAGCGCAGGGGCTTGTCCACGACGGCGATGTATCCGTCCTCGAAATTGATGCCGCGGAGGTCCAGTGCTTCTTTCATCAGCAGAAATAGCTTGTGATCGACACCAGTCCCGCAACGGTGCAGTAGACGGCGAACCAGATGAGTTTGCCCCGCTTCACGACCTCGATCATGAATTTGCAGGCCAGACATCCCGTGATGAACGATGCGAGGAATCCGGCGATGAGCGGCCCTGCGGCGATACCGGCGGTCAGATCGCCGCTTGTCGCCTGGAGCAGGGTCTCGCCCAGGATCGGAGCCAGCACCATCAGGAACGAGAACTGCGCCACGGCGGCTTTCTTGTTGCCCAGCAGCAGGCCTGTGGCGATGGTCGAACCCGACCGCGAAAGTCCCGGCATGGCGGCGCATGCCTGTGCCAGTCCGATGATCAGGGCGTCGCGGTAGGAGATCGTCTCCTTCTGCCGCGGCTTGGCGTAGTAGGCGAAGGCCAGCAGCGCGGCCGTCACGAGGAGCATCGCGCCCACGACGGCGAGGATGTAGGGTGCGTTGAGCAGGTCGTTGATCCGGTCCTTGAGCAGGAACCCGACGATGCCGATGGGGATCATCGAGAGGACGAGTTTCAGTACGTAGGCCTGCTCTTCGTTGAACCGGCGCGAGAACAGTCCTTTCAGGAGGCGCCAGACTTCGCTCCACAGCACGACGATCGTGCTCAACACCGTGGCGGCGTGGAGCGCCACGTCGAACGTGAGATTTTCTTCGAGTTGTACGCCCAGCACCTCCTTGGCGATCTGGAGATGACCGCTGCTTGAAACGGGCAGGAATTCGGTGATGCCCTGCACGATGCCGAGCAGGATAGCTTGCAGTGTGTCCATTTATTTTTTAGAAAGGGTCTTGAGTTGTCGGCTGTTCCGGTCCGCCGGCCGTTGCCGGGCGGGTCTCCCCGCCGGGACGGCGTTCCGCAACGGGCCGGGAATTACTTGTAACGTCGCATGATCGCATAGATCTCGATGACGAAGCCGCCGATCACGAGGATCGGGGCCAGCGTGATGCGCCTCCACGAGAACATCGCGTAGTTGAATTCGTCGGGCGAGTCGCTGCCTCCGCCGGCCATCAGGACGAAGCCCAGGAGGATGACCGCGAAACCGATCGCCAGCAGGACGTAGTTGCGCCGCGTAAGGGGCATGCGGGGATTTTCCGGTACGGGGTCCTGCGCGTTCTTCTGTTCGTTTTTCATTTAATAAAGGTATATCTTGTTCGACTTCATGTTGATGAATTTGTTGAGGGCCGCAAAGGTGAAAAGCCCCGAGATGATGATGCCGCCCGCAATCATCGAGCCGAGGATGATGGCGATTTTGCCGGCTTCGGCAATGGTCATCAGTTCGGGGACCGCCTCGTTCAGCCCGTAGACGGCCAGACCGAACAAGGCCGAGGCGGCCGTGCCGGCCAGGATTCCCTGCGTGAGGCTGCTTCCGAGAAAGGGCCGCATGATGAACCACTTGGTGGCCCCGACCAGCTTCATCGTGTTGATCAGGTAGCGTTTCGAAAAGATCGCCAGCCGGATGGTGTTGCTCAGCAGGATCAGCGAAATGACCAGCAGCGCGCCGCCGAAGAGCAGCAGCACGAGGCGTATCTTGTTCACCGTGGCGTGCAGCCGCTCGGCCATCAGCGCCGGGTACGACACGCGGTCGACGCCTTCGATGCGTCCGGCGGCGGCGATGAACGAGTCGAGCAGCTCCTTGTCGGAGGATGCCGACGTGAGCGTGAGTTCGAACGAATCCAGCAGCGGGTTCTCCGGCAGGATCTCCTCGAACGAACTGCCGAACATCTTGCGGAACTCCTCCTCCTCGGCTTTCTCCTCCTTGGCGGAGTAGGCGATCGTCGCGACCATCTCCTCGGCGGTCAGGCGTTTGCTGATGGTCTCTTTCTGCGCCTCCGAAAGCCCGTTCTTCAATTCCACGGTGACGGCGATGCTCTCCTGGAGCGTGTCGGCGACCTTCAGCGCCGCGACCATCAGATAACCCACCGATCCCAGCAGGAACAGCACGAGCGTGATGCTCACCGTCGACACGATGTAGGAGTTGCGGACCTTTCGCTTCAGTCTTTTATCGTCTTTCATGGCGTTTGTCGTGATAATGGCAAATTTCGGGCTTCCCTTGGTGCCGCGAATCGGAAATAGGCCGGCTGTGTCCGATCCGCAACCCCTGCGCGAAACCCGAAATTTTACGCACGCTGACGATAAACGGGTTTGCGCGGGTCGCCCTTTTTATTTCTCTTTTTCCGTTCTTTTTCTAAAACAATAGGCCAGCGCCGCGACGGCTCCCAGCAGGATCGCGAGCGACGCCGCGAGCGTCACGCCTTCGACGGCCGTCCAGCCCGGTGCGCGGAACCGCCATTCGACGGTGTGCGTGCCGGCGGGCAGCGTCATCGCCCGCAGGACGTAGTCGGCCCGGAAGTAGGGGCTTTCCTCGCCGTCGACATAGGCCTTCCAGCCCTGGTCGTAAAAAATCTCCGAGAACACCGCCACCGCCTCTTCGGGGAGCGTGTATTCGTATTTGAGGTAGTTCGGGCGGTACTCCGTGAGCTCGATCCGGGCGGAGGCGTAGATGCCGAGGGGCATGGGCCGCGATGCGCTCTTCGCCGGATTCTGCCCCGACACCACCGCTGTCGTGCGGAGGTCCGTCTTGCCCAGCAGGTCGATTTCCGCCTGCGCCGAGGGGGCGTAGATGACGCTGTCGACGAACCACGCCGCTCCGAAGGCCGTCGTGCGGCGCTGCGCTTCGGGCTGCCCCTCCTTGCCCGGAACGATCAGGTAGCGCGTGTTGAGCATGTCGAGCACTCCGTCGTCGGCGTTGGAAAGGTAACGGTCGATCAGATCCTGGTAGCGGGCCAGCTTCGCCCCGTGGTAACCGCCCACCGAGCGGTGGAAATAGGAGGTCGTGGCGTCGTTGAAGGGGCTGACCGTGAGGTTCAGCACCCGGTAGCCCGGGTCCTTGTCCTGCATGATCGCCTTGTCGGCCGCCGAGGCCGTCACCTGGTTGCGGCGCGGCGAGACGAAATTCTCCGACGAGAGGAACCGCAGGTCGACCGGCACGAGGTCCAGCAGCATCACGCCCGCGAGCAGGCCCGTCAGTACGTATCGGTTGATCCGGCGCAGGGCGAACAGCGCCACGCCGCCCGCCGCCAGCAGGATCATCACGAGCGAACGCCATGCGTCGGCCCGCATCATCGCCGCGCGGTCGGCGGCCATCGCGTCGGCCGTCGCTTCGGCCCATTCGATGTCCATTCCGCGGTCGATGTACGACCGCATGTTGTTGCTTTCGAAGATGTGACGGAACGTATCGGTCATATAGTCCGCGCTTTCGGCGCGTCCGAAGTCGAAGAGCGAACCTCCGGCGACGGCCAGCAGCAGGCACGCTCCCCCGGTGATTCCCGCAGCCCATGCCAGCGCGCGCAGCAGCCGTTCGCGGGGAATCTCCCCCTTCCAGAGCCGCATCAGGGCCAATGCCCCCAGCAGCGGCACGGCCCATTGCACGACGACGAGCGTCATCGAGACGGTGCGGAATTTATTGTATCCGGGCAGGTATTTGAACGCGAATTCGGTGAATCCCATCAGGTTGCGGCCCCAGGCCAGCAGAATCATCACGACGCATGCGGCGATGATCCACCATTTGTTGCGCCCCCGGGCCAGCGCGATGCCCAGCGCGGCGAGGAACACCGCCGCGGCGCCCAGATAGGTCGGGCCGCCCGTGTAGGGCTGCGTGCCCCAGTAGGCCGAGAGCTGCTGCGCCGCGCCGCGCAGACCGTAGTCGTTCAGCACGGCCGCCGTCTGTCCGTCGGCCGGGAAGGTCGTGCCCGATTCGCGGCCCATGAAGTCGGGTACGAGCAGGTTGAGGGTCTCGGCCTTGCCGTAGCTCCACGCCGTCGCATAGTCGAGTGCGAGGCCGTTTTTCGAGGTTTCGGCCGTCGCGGCAAGCTCCGATCCGCCGCGGATGGTCTCCTTCGAGTGGCGGGCCGTGTACCACAGGGGTGAGAAATTCGATCCTACGGCCAGGATGCCCGCCGCGACGAGCGCCGCGGTGCGCAGGGAAAAATCGCGCAGGCGTCCCTCCCTGAAAGAAAGGATTCCTTCGCTGATCCAGAATGCGGCCATCGCCACGAGGAAATAATAGGTGATCTGCGGGTGGTTGGCGCCGATTTCGAGCGACGCCGCAAGCCCCGTGAGCGCCGCGCCGCACCAGACGTTACCCCGCAGGGTCATCCACGCGCCGCTCATCATCAGCGGAGCGTAGACCAGCGCCCACATTTTCGTGACGTGCCCCGCGCCGATGATCAGCAGGAAGTAGGTCGAAAGCCCGTAGGCCAGCGCCGCGACGATGCCCACCCACGGGTTGATCCCGACGATCAGCAGCATGAGCCACATCGAGACCATGGCGAAAAACAGGAATCCGGCGGGCGTGTCGATGATCTTCACCACCTGTCCGACGGTCCGCTTCACCAGCTGGGCCGGATAGGCCACGTTGATCAGGTAGGCCGGCATGCCGCCGAACATGCCGCCCGTCCACTGCGGGTCTTCGCCCGTCGCGGCGCGCATGTCGCTGATATCCTTGGCCATGCCTTCGTATTGGATGACGTCGTGCTGGGGCAGCGCTTCGCCCCGGAACTGCGGGGCGAAATAGGCGGCGCTCACCACGAAAAAGAGTGCGAAGGCCGCCAGAGCCGGCAGCAGTTTTGATCTTATAGTGTTCGAAAAATCCATTCCAGCGTGTCTTAACCGATTGCCAAAGGTACGAAAAAACATTGACAGTCCGTGTCTTCATTGCGAAAAATGACTATCTTTGCGGATATGATTACACTCGATGACATCCGCAAACCCGTGACTGCGGAACTGGAGGCCCTCGACGAATTCGTAGACCGCCAGTTCACGGCCGAGGGGGAGCTGCTCTCCGATATGCTGCGTTACGCCCTTTCGGCGCGCGGCAAAGGCATCCGTCCCATGCTCGTCATGCTTTCGGCGGCGATGAACGCCCCGGTAAAAGGGGCTGCCGCGGGCCGCAGGGCCTGTCTGGCCGCCATGCTGGTCGAAATGATCCACGTCGCGTCGCTGATCCACGACGACGTGATCGACGAGGCCGACATGCGCCGCGGCAAGCCTTCGGCCAACGCCCGCTGGCAGTCGCACAAAGCCGTGATCCTGGGTGATTACATCCTTGCCAAAAACATGAACATAGGCTTGCAGAGCGGGCAGTTCGACCTCGTTACGCACGTCTGCGGGTCGATGGCCGCGCTGTGCGAGGGCGAGGTCCTGCAGGACGAGTGCGCCGCCAACAGCACGATGACCCGCCAGGCCTATCTTGACATCATCTATAAGAAAACCGCGAGCCTTCTGGGCGTCAGCGCGTCGGCCGGGGCGCTGGCCGTGGGCGCCACGCGCGACCGGGTGGCCACGATGCGGCGTTTCGGCGAAGCCGTGGGCATGGCCTTCCAGATTCAGGACGACATTCTCGACTATACCCCGACGGCCCACACGGGCAAACCCGCCAACAACGACCTGCGCGAAGGGAAAATCACCCTGCCGCTGCTGTCTGTGCTCGACCGCGCTTCGGATTCCCGCCGCAGGGAGCTGCTCGAACGGCTCTCCCGCTGTCACGAGAGCGACGAGGAGGTCGAGTACCTGCGCTCCACGGTCGAGAACGAGGGCGGCCTCTCTTTCGCCGCCGAGGTGATGCAGGGCTACATCGCCCGCGCCGTGGAGATGCTCTCCGACTATCCCGATTCCGAATACCGTTCGGCGCTGGTCAACCTCTGCGCCTACATCGCCGAACGGGACCGATGACCCCCCCCCGAAACTTATTAACCTAAACATTGATAGATTTTATGGAACAAAAGAAAAATTACACCTTGCCCATCGTCATGATGTTCTTGCTCTTTGCAATGATCTCCTTCGTGACGGGACTTTCGAATCCGCTGGGCGTCATCGTGAAGAATCAGTTCGCCGTGGCGAACTGGATGTCCCAGCTGGGCAACTTCGCCAACTTCATCGCCTATGCCGTGATGGGCATTCCGGCGGGCATGATGCTCAAGCGCATCGGCTATAAGAAGACGGCGCTTGCCGCCGTGGCCGTCGGTTTCGTCGGCGTGGGCATCCAGTACCTTTCGGGCATTGCGGGCAGCTTCCCGGTCTATCTGATCGGCGCTTTCGTTTCGGGCTTCTCGATGTGTATGCTGAACACGGTCGTGAACCCGATGCTCAACACGCTGGGCGGCGGCGGCAAGAAGGGTAACCAGCTGATCCAGTTCGGCGGCTCGCTCAACTCGATTTCGGCGACCATCGTTCCGATCCTCGTGGGTTACCTGATGGGTAACGCGGCCAATGCGACGATCAGCGACGCGGCTCCCGCGCTGTGGATCGCCATGGGCATCTTCGCCGTGGTGTTCTTCGTGCTGGCGGCGGTCCGCATTCCCGAACCCTTCGCGATCCAGGACGCCAAGAGCGAGAAGAAGGACAAGCACAGCGCCATGTCGTTCCGTCACTTCGTGCTGGGTACGGTGGCTATCTTTATCTATGTAGGTGTCGAGGTGGGCATTCCCAACTTTATGAACCTGTTCCTGACCTCCACGCCCGACGCGGCGACCCCCGGTATCGGAATGGCTGCTGCTGCGGCCGGTTCGCTCGTGGGCACTTACTGGTTCCTGATGATGTGCGGCCGTCTGATCGGCGGCGTCATCGGCGGCAAGGTCTCGAGTAAGGCGCAGCTGACGGCGGTTTCCGTCGTGGCGCTGGTCTTCGTGCTGCTGGGCATCTTCGCTCCGATCGACACGATGGGCCGCATGCCGGTGTTCACGGGTACGGGCTTCGCCATGATCGAGGTTCCCATCGGCGTCATGTTCCTCACGCTGTGCGGTCTCTGCACGTCGGTGATGTGGGGCGGCATCTTCAACCTCGCCGTCGAGGGACTCGGCAAATACACCTCCATGGGCTCGGGTATCTTCATGGTGATGGTTTGCGGCGGCGGTATCCTTCCGCTGATCCAGGGCTATGTGGCCGACATCTCCAACTACCTGTCGAGCTACTGGGTGATCATCGCCGGTCTGGCCTACATGCTCTTCTATGCGCTCGTAGGTTCGAAGAATGTCAACAAGGATATTCCCGTAGAGGATTAATTCCCGATTTTAGAGGGCGTTTTTGCTCTTGCTCTCGTGCGGCGCGAATGGGACGTACTCCGGTACTGCCCGTCCGCGCCGCACTCGTTCGAGCGCCAGCCGGCATCTTTGCGGTCAAAAGCGCCGGAACGCTTTCCGCTCCGTTCATCACGGTGGGGCGGAACTATATCGGGCATTTCGAAAATTCCAGTCCAAAAACAGGAAATTTCAAAGTTCAGCCTTGAAATATCGACAAAAAAGTGGCAAAAATAAAAGACCCTTTAAACTCGGTTTAAAGGGTCTTTGTTTGGAATGTCATTGCAAGTTCGTTATACTTGCAATAAATTGGGGTTAGTCACACCATTTTACAACGGGAATATGGTAAGGAACAATTTTAATAGCACGGTCATCGCCATTTGTCATTGTTTCTATCGCTTCGTGCAACCACCGCAGAGTAACCATAGCTTCCGCGACATCCGAACGGCCCATATTTTCAGTGTCGCTCAAAATATACTCTGTAAGTGTGAAATAAATCAGTTTTAAATGTTTAGCGGCCGCTTTCGGATCGAGGTAGTCGGTTAGACATGCGACCAGTTCGTCGAAATTGTACTGATTAGCAAACTGCGCAACTTGTGCGGCATCTCGTTGATAGGTAAACATAGCTTATAAGATTTAGGAAATGAAAAAAAGCCACTCTAAGGTGTCCTACGCTCTTATAAGAAAGCGCTGGGGCGTTTCCACTACCCACACCATAAGTGGCTATAATTCTGTGATTTGTTTTTGCAAAAGGCATGACTTATAAGATTTAGGATATGCAAATATAGTAAAAGAGACGGAATAAAATACAAAGTTTATCAAAAAATCGGATTGCCAAGGGTTGAAAATAATTTGTATATAGGTTATAAACAATTTTTTGCCATGGCGCATATATGAAGGATATTTGTGCTATCCAAATACTTTTACATGACATACACATTTATCATCTCCGACGAAAGCGTCAATGCGGACGGCTTTGTTATTCAGACAAAGGGCATCCGCACGGAACGTTTTAAAAAGAATCCCGTGATGCTCTACATGCACGCACGGGAAAAAGGCGTTATAGGCCGCTGGGACAACATCCGGACCGAGGGTTCGCAATTGATTGCCGACGCCGTATTCGACGAAAATAACCCGCTCGGAAAAGAGGTTAAAGAGCGTGTAGACGGCGGCTTTCTGCGCTCGGCGTCTATCGGCCTGTCTGTTCTCAATTACGAGAGGATCGACGGCGTAGACACCGTAACGGACTGCGAACTGACCGAGGTGTCGATCGTCGATATCCCGTCCAATCGGAACGCCGTCAAACTGTTCGACAAAAGGGGGCTTATCGTATTGAGCCTTAAAGAATCGGCAGACGGGGACAAAGACCTGCGTACGCAACTGATCGAGGTGCTGAAACTGCCTGCAACAGCGACGGATGGGGAGATCATAGAAACCGTAACAGCCCTATCCGGTAATGCAGGCCCGGCGGAACCCGACACGGAAAAGGCCCTGCGGCTGGGGTATGTCGAATCGTCGCAGCTCATGCTCCTGAAACACATGGCACGGACCGACAAATCGGCATTCCGCAAGTTCATGCAGGACAAGGAGCAGGCCGCGGCGGTGGATATAGACAAAGAGTTGAAACAAGCCGTCAACCTCGGTAAATTCGGTATGCCTGACCGTGTGTATTCGAGCATATCGGCAAACAGTTGGGTGTCAAGGCTCTGAAGGAGGTCCTCGAAGTCATGCCCGAAAAGGTGTCGTTTGCGGCTTTCTTCGGCCCGAACCGCAACGACATGACCAACCGGGCCAACTGGGGACTGAAAGAATACCGCAAATACGATCCGCAGGCATTGAGCGATGATCCGGAGTTATACGCCCGCCTGCGGGAGAAAGAATACGGGGAAGAACAGGAACCGTATCATAACCTGGCCTATTACCGCAAACATAACCCCGAGTATCTGGCACAACATCCCGACCAATACGAGCGGTTGCTTGCCCGCGAACGTAAAAACAAGTAACGAACAATCAATTACAAATACAATATTTATGGCATTAAACAGAGAGGTCTGGATAGACCAGGTAAAAGAGGGTTTCTACCCCGACGACAGTTTCCTGCAAAAGGCGACGGACTATTCGCAGTTCGTGGATCACAACCGCCTGCACATCGCGTCGGCGGGTATCGACCCGAAGGTTTTGGTCAATAATACGACCTATCCTATCTCGGTGATCGGGCGTGATGACGAGGACAACGAAATCCGGCTCGACAAGTTCGAGACCGAAAACACCATCGTCCGCCGCCCCGAAGCGCTGGAGTACAGCTACGACAAACTCGAAAGCGTTATCGGCCAGCACCGTTCGACGCTCCGGGCAAGTGTGGCGACGAAAGCCGCGCACGCTTATGCCCCGGCGGAAGATACCGAAAACACTCCCGTAATTATCACGACGGGCGAAAGCATCACGGGCCGCAAGCGGTTGCGGTTTGCGGACATCCTCGCGCTGAAAGAGCGTTTCGACGATGTGGACGTACCGCTCGATGAACGTTATCTCGTGTTGCATCCGAAGCACGTTTCCGACCTGCTGCTCGAAGACCTCAAACTCTTCAAGGATCTGACGAGCATCAAAGACGGCGAGCCGCTGAAATTCGCCGGGTTCGGCTGTTACGCTTTCTCGCGCATGCCGACGTACCGCATGATGGACGGCGTGCTGAAAAAGGTCGCATTCGGAGCGGCAGCGGCCGAGGGAGACAGGTTCGCCTCGTTCGCGTTCTACGCAAAGGAGGTGATGAAAGCCGACGGAGATATTCACATGTACGCCACGGAGAACGACCCCAAAGAGCGTGTGACGATCGTAGGTTTCGACAAACGGTTCGTAGCATTACCGATCCGCGGCAAGGGCATCGGCGCGATTGTCAGCGCATCCGTTTAAAGGGCCTTTAAACCCGCTAAATTTCGTGTATTATGGCATACAACAATAAGAACTACCTCGAAAAGATAAAACAGGCCGTAGAGGTGACAAAAGCGCACTATGAACCGGGGCGGCAGGATCGGAATCATCGGTGGGTATGGAACAATTATATTCTCAAGTTTCGCAAGTGATTTAGGCCGCCGCCCCGGCGAGGTCTAGCCGGTCGAA
>OJQW01000189.1_pt1 | contig 32947 bp, 35 predicted proteins | sample 1599041 | NCBI WGS metagenome assembly OJQW01 (sample SAMN03922518, study PRJEB24848) | human gut metagenome | isolation source: stool sample | host: Homo sapiens | place: Germany | collected 2010-02
TTTTTTGCGCCTGCGAAAAAATTGCGCCCGGAAGAAGACCTCTTTCGGGCGTATTCTCATTTTTCGGAGGTAATGTAAAATGGATGCCGGACGTGCCGTAACTCAAAAGAAAATTGACACCAAGAAGCTTGCGACGCTTGCAATGCTCACTGCCCTTGCATTTGTGGTCATGTGGCTGAGCAAGTTTATTCCGAGCGTCAACGGATTCCTGGACTTTGACTTCAAAGACGTTGTGCTCTGCATCGGCGGCTTCATCTACGGACCGATCTCGGCGCTTATTATGACCATCATCGTCTGCGCTCTGGAGATGGTCACGGTCAGCCACACGGACATAATCGGCTGCATCATGAATATAGTCGCCACCGCCAGCTTCGTCTGCACCGCTTGCGCCATATATAAGAACCACCACACCATGAAGGGCGCGGTGCTCGGTCTTGCCACCGCCGTAGTTGTACTGGTGGTCGTCATGCTGGCCTGGAACTACTTCCTCACTCCTATTTATCAGAGGATACCTCGTGAAGCTGTCGCCGACATGCTCCTGCCCATATTCCTGCCCTTCAACGCCGTCAAGGGCGGGCTGAACATGACCGCCACTCTGCTGCTCTACAAGCCTGTTGTCGGCGCGCTGCGCTCGGCCAAGCTCATCCCCGAGTCCGAGAGCCACGCAGCGCCCGTGGCCGGCAAGAAAAAGACCGGCATCACGATAGTCATCCTCTTTGTGTTCGCAACCTTTGTGCTCTTTGCGCTGAGCCTGCAGGGCATAATTTAAAAGGAGTCATCCGTTGGCTCCGGGACGCCGCGCCAAGGCTGTCCCGGAGCCAAAATCTATTTGTCCGATTCCGACTTGACTAAGCGGGCAGGCAGTGGTATCAATATAACAGCGTTATATGAAACGGAGGCTCGGGATGGACGGCACACGCGAGCGCCTGCTTGCAGCGGCGAAGGACGAGTTTCTCAAATACGGCTACCGCGGCGCCTCTCTGCGGCGAATCGCCGCCGTGGCCGGCGTGACGACCGGCGCCATATACGGCTGCTTCGGGAGCAAGCAGGAGCTTTTCGACGCGCTGGTCGGCGGAACCTACGAGCTTTTCATGCGCAACTACATGGCCGCTCAGAACAGCTTTACCGACATACCCGAGGCTCAGCAGCCGGACAACGTCGGGACAGCCAGCAGCCACTATCTGGACTGGGCGGTGACGTTCATGCTCGAACACCGCGACGAATTCCGGCTGCTGCTCACGTGCAGCGAGGGGACGAGGTTCTCCGGGATGGTGGACGAAATGGTGCGCGTCGAGGTAGAGGCGACGGACAGGTTCATGCGCGTCCTGGACAGCCTGGGTCGCGCCCCGGACGGCATGTCGCCGATGCTCGAGCACATCCTCGTCAGCTCAATGTTCACCGGTATGTTCGAGATAGTCATACACGATATGGAGCCAGAGGCTGCAATAACATATTCGCGGCAGCTCAGGGATTTCTTCATGGCCGGCTGGCTCAAGCTGCTCGGCCTTGAAACCAAGTAGACGTATAATGGGGCAGAGTCCCCATTATTTTACGTTTATAGGTTAGTAACAACTAACTATTTCGTTATCCAGGAGGGGATCATGATGAAAAAGCAGTCCAACCTCTCGCGGCTCATGGGCTATGCGGGAGGGTACAGGTACTTCACCTACGCTTCGTGGGTGCTGAGCGCGCTGAGCGCGCTGATCGCGCTCGTGCCGTTCTGGTACATATGGCGCATCATCCGCGAGGTGCTGCGCGTGCAGCCGGACTTTTCCCAGGCCGTGGGGCTGGAGCGGCTCGGCTGGATGGCCGTTTTGTTCGCCGTGCTCAGCGTGCTGGTATATATAGCCGGGCTGATGTGCTCGCACGTGGCCGCATTCAGGATTGCAACGAACATACGCATGGAGGCGATGGAGCACATAGTGGAGCTTCCGCTGAGCTTTGCGGAGAGCTTCGGCTCCGGCAGGCTGCGCAAGATAGTGAACGAGTCCAGCGCCGCGACGGAGACCTATCTGGCGCACCAGCTCCCCGACAAGTGGGGCGCGATCGCGACGCCGGTGGGGATGCTGGTGCTGCTAATGGTGTTCGACTGGCGGCTCGGGCTGCTGAGCCTCGTGCCCGTGGCTCTGGCGTTTGCAATCATGATGGCCATGACGGGCAAGAGCATGCAGCAGAAGATGGCGGAGTACAACAACGCCCTGGAGGACATGTCGAACGAGGCCGTGGAGTATGTGCGCGGCATCGCGGTTGTAAAGACCTTCGGACAGACCGTGTTTTCGTTCAAGCGCTTCAAGGACAGCATAGATCGCTATGGGGTCTGGGTGATCGCCTACACCAAGCAGCTGCGGCTCCCGATGATGTTCTACACCACGGCGGTCAACGGGGTTTTTGTGTTCCTGATTGCCGGCGCGCTTCTGCTTTCGCACGGAGGCGGCGAGGCGGAGTTCCTGCTGAACATGCTGTTCTACATAATCATTACGCCGGTCATCTCGGTGACGCTGACGCGGATAATGTTCCAGAGCGAGAACGCCATGATAGTGGACGACGCCCTGCGCCGTATAGACCAGATAATGGACGCAAAGCCCCTCGCCGAGAGCGGCAGACCCGTACATCCGGCCGACGGCTCGGTCAAGGTAGAGGACGTCGTGTTCAGCTATGACAACGAGAACAATGCCCTCGACGGCGTGAGCATAGAGGCCAGGCCGGGGGAGACCATAGCGCTGGTGGGACCCAGCGGCGGCGGCAAAACCACGCTTGCCAGCCTTATTGCGCGCTTCTGGGACGTGAAAAGCGGCCGGATACTCGTCGGAGGAGCTGACGTGCGTGACGTTGCAAAGCGCGAGCTGATGGACACGGTGTCCTTTGTGTTCCAGAACAGCAGGCTGATAAAAGCCAGCGTGCTGGAAAACGTCCGCCTGGCCAGGCCGTCGGCCGGTAGGGAGGAGGTAATGGCCGCGCTGGAGGCCGCCCAGTGCTCGGACATCATCGCCAAGCTCCCCAACGGGGTGGACACGGTAATAGGCGCAAAGGGCGTCTACCTCTCCGGCGGCGAGCAGCAGCGCATAGCCATAGCGCGGGTGATACTCAAGGATTCGCCCGTGATAATTCTTGACGAGGCCACAGCGTTCGCAGACCCCGACAACGAGAGCCGCGTGCAGGAGGCCTTCACGCGGATGTCCGCGGGGAAGACGGTGATCATGATAGCTCACCGCCTGTCCACGGTGAAGGACGCGGACAGGATATTCGTGCTGAGAGACGGCAAAATCGCCGAAAGCGGAGGCTTCGACGAGCTTGTGAGCCGCGGCGGCGTGTTCGCAGGCATGTGGGCGGAGTACGAGCGCTCCGCGCGCTGGAAGGTTGAAAAGGAGGGAGACTGACATGGTCAAAAAGCTCCGGAAGAAATACGCCCTGAGCGAGCGGGGCGCAAAGGATCTCATCCTCGGCTGCATCGCCTGCGCGGTGCAGAACCTCACGTTTATGTTCCCGGTCTGCCTGCTGTTCATGCTGGTGGGCGACCTGATGGGAGGCACCGTCCTAGAGCACACGGCGCTGTATATAGCCGGGTGCATACTGAGCGCCGCGTTGATTTTCACGGCGACCTGGTTCCAGTACAACGCCACATACTTTGCGACCTACCGCGAGAGCGGCGTGAGGAGGATAAGCCTGGCGGAGAAGCTGCGCGAGATACCGCTCTCGTTTTTCGGAGAGCGCGACCTGGCTGACCTGACCAGCACGATAATGGCAGACTGCACAAATCTTGAGCAGGTGTTTTCCCACTATATTCCCGAGTTTGCCGGGTCGATAGTCTCAACGCTGCTTGTTGCGGTGAGCCTGCTGTGCTTCGACTGGCGCATGGGTCTTGCCTGCCTGTGGGTGCTGCCCGTGTCCTTCGCCATAGTCTGGCTGAGCGCGAAGGCGCAGGAGGGGCTGTCCCGCAGGTCGATGGACGCCAAGATGGCCTGCGCCGACGGTATACAGGAGTGCATAGAGTCCGTGCGCGATTTGAAAAGCTGCAACGCGGAGACCGAGTACATGAAGGGACTGGCCGCAAAAATAAAGGCCGTGGAGCGCCGCGCGGTAATAAGCGAGTTCGGCACTGCCGTGTTCGTCGTCTCTGCCTCGCTCATTTTGAAGCTCGGCATAGCCACCTGCGCCCTTGTCGGGGCTGTGCTGCTGGTGGACGGGTCGCTGGACGTGCTGACGTTCTTCATGTATCTGCTGGTTGTCTCGCGCTTCTATGACCCGTTGCAGAGCGCGCTGCAAAACCTGGCGGCCATCATCTCCACCAGAACCAATATAGCGCGCATGAACGAGATACTCGACTGCCCCGTGCAGACAGGCTCCAAGACCCTCACCAACGACGGCTGCGACATAGTTTTCGACCACGTGGGATTCGAGTATAACAGCGGAGAGACCGTGCTGCGCGACGTCTCCTTCACCGCCAGGCAGGGCGAGGTGACGGCGCTGGTCGGACCGTCCGGAGGCGGAAAGACAACGGTCAGCCGCCTCGCCGCACGTTTTTGGGACGCTACGCGCGGCAGGATAACCGTCGGCGGCATGGACGTCACGCTCACCGACCCCGAAGCGCTGCTGGCGCTGTACTCCATCGTGTTCCAGGACGTCACGCTTTTTGACAACACCATCATGGAGAATATACGCATAGGCCGGAAGGACGCCACCGACGAGGAGGTTATCGCCGCCGCAAGGCTCGCCAACTGCGAGGAGTTCGCGCTCAGGCTGCCGGAGGGATACAACAGCAATATAGGCGAGAACGGCTGCACCCTGTCCGGCGGCGAGCGGCAGAGGATATCCATAGCCCGGGCGTTCCTCAAGGACGCGCCCATCATCCTGCTCGACGAGGCCACTGCCAGCCTGGACGTCGAGAACGAAACGCTGATACAGAGCGCGCTGTCGCGGCTCATAAAGAACAAGACCGTTCTGGTGATAGCCCACCGGATGCGCACCGTGGCCGGGGCTGACAAGATAGTGGTGCTCAAGGACGGAGCCGTGGCCGAGCAGGGGACGCCCGCCGCGCTTATGGCCGAAAACGGCGAGTACGCGCGCATGAGCGCGCTGCAGCGAGAGAGCGCTTCGTGGACGATCTGAGCCGGAATTAACATGGAGTTAAAACAATATTAAGATTGTCGGACTTGCTATGGACGACAAATTGTTATATAATTGCTCAGGAAATGCGAAAAGGAGCTGAGCAGTTTGCGCCGATACCTGTCAGCGGCGGAGCATGGCTCCCGATGGGTACGGCAGACAATAGGCGATACAGCCCCGAGGCTTTGCCCCGGGGCTTTCCGCAAAGAGCGCACGTGTATGCGCGAGCCGGCTGCCGAGGTCGAATCCGGTAGCATTCTCTGGCTGAGTTGAAACTTTGTTGAATTTCAGGGATTAGGTTTAAAATACCGGTAGAAATGACTATCTCACTTTGGAGGTTCCATGAAGCTGTTGATTCTCACCTGCAGCACGGGCGGCGGACACACCTCCGCCGCAAAGGCGATAGCTCAGGCCGCTACCGAGGCCGGAGCAGAGTGCCGGATAGAGGACGCGCTGCGATTCCTGCCGGGCTTCGACGGAAAGGTCATAAGCCACGGTCACACCTTTGTTTACAGGCACCTGCCGTCGCTTTTCGGCGTAGGCTACCGCTACGAGCAGAAAAGGGGCGGCGCAAGGATATTCCAGGTAGAGTGCTCGCGCGGCGCGGCTGCGTTGGGGCTGTACATCGCGGACGGCGGATACGACGCCGTGGTCAGCGTGCATGTATTTGCCTCGTTCATGCTTGCGGCGCTCCGGGAGCGGGGCAAGCTGGACATACCGGCGGCCAGCGTGGCCACGGACTACACCTGCAGCCCGGGCTTTGCGGAGAGCGGGCTGGATTTGAACTTCGTTCCGCACGACCTGATGGATGAGTTCGTTGGCTGCGGCCTCACGCGAGAGCGCGTGATGGAGACGGGGATACCGGTCGCCCGGGAGTTCTCCGAGCGGACGCCGAGAAAGCTCGCCAGGGCCGTGCTCGGACTGCCGGAGGAGGGCAGGCTGGTTATACTCATGTGCGGCTCCATGGGCTGCGGTCCTATGGAGGAGCTGACGGATGCGCTCAGCCGCGCACTGGGTTCGGACGGGACTCTTGCCGTGATGTGCGGAACAAACACCCGTCTGCACGAGGCAATATCCAAGAGCGCGCTGCCAAACGTGCGCGCGGTGGGCTTCACCAAGCGTGTCGCTGTCTGGATGGATGCGGCCGATCTGATGATTTCCAAGCCGGGAGGCTCTACCAGCACGGAGACTATGACAAAGAGACTGCCCATGATAATCATCGACGCCGTGCCGGGCTGCGAGACAAAGAACCTGGAGTATCTCACCGGGCGCGGCTGCGCCGTTTCGGCGGCAACGGAGAGCATACCGGACATGGCGCTGAACCTCCTGACGGAGCCGGAGCGCATAGACAGGATGCGCGAAAAGATGGAGATATATTTCCCGCACGGCGCGGCTGAACGCATAAGCGACGCCGTGACGGGGCTCATTAGGGGTAACTAGGGGACATAGCAAGTGAAAAAGGACAAGCTGCACGAATACTTTTCTATACCGAATATCCTGAGCTATTTCAGGCTGATACTCATACCCGTGTACCTGGTTGTGTACTTCAGCGCCGAGGACGAGCGCGGCTACTACTGGGCGGCGCTGGTCATCGTACTCTCCGGGCTGACGGACATGCTCGACGGCAAGATCGCCAGGCACTTCAACATGATAACCGAGTGGGGCAAGCTCATAGATCCGGTGGCGGACAAGCTCACGATGGCGGCCGTCGCCCTCAGCCTGGCCTTCCGCTTCCCGCTCATGATCCTTGTCTTCGTGCTCTACGTGGTCAAGGAGGGGTTCATGGCCGTCATGGGCTTTATCATGCTGCGCCGCGGCTTCCGCATGGACGGCGCCATGTGGTACGGCAAGGTATGTACTGCCGTGACCTACGGCGTGGTGTTCCTGCTGCTGATCCTGCCTATGATGCCGGTGAATATCCGCGTGGCGCTTATCTGCGTACAGCTTGGGATAACGCTCTTTTCGTTCATCATGTACGCGCGGTTCTACCGCAGGGCGTGGGTGAGCATGAAGAAAAAGGCGTGACTCGCGCGAAAAATCGCAATTTGCTCTTGCAAACCTCCATATCTTGTGGTATATTATTGTTCACTGCGTATGAAACTGAAAGGGTCGATATAGTATGGAGCTCGTACTCACCATTCTGCAGCTGCTCAGCGCTATCGCTGTTACCGTCATTGTCCTGTCCCAGTCGGGCAAGCGTTCCGGCCTCTCCGGCGCCATAGCCGGCGGCGCGGACACCTTCCTGAGCAAGGGCAAGGCCAAGACCTGGGACGCCAAGCTGGCCAAGGCCACCAAGTGGGTGGCGCTGGCTTTCGTGCTGCTCACGCTGGCTCTGCACTTTGTGTAATACGTGAAAAGCCCGCCCGGACATGAGTCCGGGCGGGCTTTTTATTTTATGCGGAAAGCGCGTCAAAGGTAACGCTCCAGATACTCGTCGAGCTTGCTTAGGTAGAGCCTGTAGAGCCGGTCGTCGTTTTGCAGTCCGTGTCCCGAGTGCGGCAGGACTATGAAGTCGTGCGCTACTCCGTGCGTCAGCAGCGCCGAGCGCAGCTTCTCCGCCGTGGAAAAGGGCACAACCTTGTCGAGCGCGCCGTAAGCGCAGAGGGTGGGCGGGCTTTCGCCGTCGACCAGCATGTAGGCGCTTATTTCACGCAGAGCCTCCAGATACGCCGCCCTGTCCGAGAGCAGCTCTGCGGCGTCCCGACCGGTCATGACCGCGGCAAAACCGGCGGCTGCCTCGTCATCCACATCAGAGCCGAGCCAGTCCTGTGCGTCGAATCCCGCCGGGCCGACGGCTTCAAACACAAACCTCAGGGGCGGCGCAGCGGATCTGGCGTCGCGATATGCGTATATCAGCGCCAGGCAGCCGCCGGCCGAACCCCCGCCTATGGCCATGCCGGAGAGCTTATAGCCAAGTTTGGCCGCCTCACCGGCTATTACGGGTATGCTCGCGGCGATCTCGCGGGACATGGACGTCACGCTCGCCTCGGGGTGAGCGGACGTGTGCAGTGTGTAGTTGACGCCGGCGGCCACATAGCCTTTAGCGGCAAAGGACTTCAGCATCGGGGCGTCTTCACGCTTGTCTCCGCCGGTGAAGCCTCCGCCGTGGATATATACCACAAGGCCATAGCTGTCTCGCTCCGCGGCGGGCAGATAGAGATCGAAGGTCTGGGCTTCGCCTGACCCGTAGCGCATATCCCGGCGTATGCTTTTTATGGCGCGTTCGTCCACAGACTGGCCGCTGCCGGCGTGTCCGAGCTTCAGCCGCGACGCTGCTCCGGCCAAAAACGCCGCTCCAAAGGCGGCGGCGTATGCGGCCTTCACAGTACATTGCCTCCAAACGCGCTCCCGCCGAGCAGGGCGTTCAGCGACAGACGCACGGCCATCCGCCCGGCGGCAAAGCCCAGCAGTGCAAGCGGCACAAGGGTGAGTATAGCTTTTCTCATATCGTTCTCCTGAATTTATATTCTTCCCTTGACAAAACGTTGCAACAATTGTACCATCAGGGTGTGACAAGTGTACCATCGCGCGGAGAGCTGTGTCAAGCGTCCGGGCAAAAATGGCGCAAAAGGGGAAAAGTGTACCATGGACAATACGGCCAGAAACAGCTATGTAAAGCGCCGGCTCACGTCGGCGCTGCTGGATATGCTGCGCGAGGGGGACTGGCGCGGCATCACGGTGAGCGCGCTGTGCGAGCGCGCGGAGGTCAGCCGGAACTCCTTCTACCGCAACTACAGCGGGAAGGAGGACATCCTGCGCGGGTATATTCTGGAGCTGAACGCAGAGTGGGAACGCGCAGCGGGCGACACGTCGCAGCTTTCGGACGAGGAAAAGCTGGCCGGACTGTTCGGGTATTTTAACTACTACCGAGATTTCTACTCGCTGCTGTACAGCCGCGGGCTGCTGGGTGTGGTCAAGGGCATCTTATACGAGGTTATGGGACCCAAGCCGGGGCACGACAATAAGCTGGCTTACACTCTTGCCTTCCTCAGCTCCGGGATATACGGCTGGATAGAGGAGTGGTTCGCCAGGGGAATGACCGAATCCGCCGAAGAAATGGCGGCGCTGCTGAAAAACCATATAGAATGAATAAATCCCGCCCGGATTTCCCGGGCGGGATTTGTGACTGTGCAATCAATAGTTCTCGGCGCGGAGCTCGAAGTAGGCCTGCGGATGGGCGCACACGGGGCATACAGCCGGGGCGGTGGCGCCGACGTGGACGTGGCCGCAGTTGCGGCAGACCCATACCTGCTCGCCTATGCGGGAGAAGCACCTGGCCTCCTCGATGTTCTTGAGCAGGGCGAGGTAGCGCTCCTCGTGCAGCTTCTCGATGGCGGCGACGCCCTCGAACTGCTTGGCCAGAGCCTCGAAGCCCTCCTCACGGGCGGTCTTGGCGAAGCCGGCGTACATGTCGGTCCACTCGTAGTTCTCGCCCTCGGCGGCGAGCTTGAGGTTCTCGGTGGTGGGGCCGACCTTGCCGCCGTGCAGGTGCTTGTACCAGAGCTTGGCGTGCTCCTTCTCGTTGGCTGAAGTCTCGGCGAAGATGGCGGCGATCTGCTCGTAGCCGTCCTTCTTGGCCTGGCTGGAATAGTATTCGTACTTTACGCGCGCCTGGCTCTCGCCCGCGAATGCGGTCTCGAGGTTTGTCCAGGTTTTGCTGCCTTTGAGTTCCATATGTGTGTACCTCCTATTAAGTTGGTATCTACATCATATATCATTTTTTCAAAAAAGCAAGTGAAAACTGTGAATTTTTCACGCCTAACTGCACATACTGGCCGGGAGAACAATTACGGAGGGATAGCATGAAAAAGAAGCTTGCGATCGCGCTGGCGGCTGCGGCGCTCATAGCCTCTCTTGCCGGCTGCGGCGAAGCCGGAGACGGAGCGGTCACGGATGCTCCCGTGCCGACCGCCGCCCACACGGTTACGCACACGCCTACGCACAGCAGCGCGATGCCCGCGGTCACCTGACTGCTCAGGCGCAAAAATACCCCGCCGCTGGATAAGCGGCGGGGTATTTTTGCTTTTTTAAAGCCCGATGCGCCGTATTTCAGTCTTCGCGGCGCGGGTCAGGGAGTCAAAGTCCACGAAGGGGTGGTAGACGGCCTCCAGCCGGTCGTGCTCGGCCTTTGCTCCGGCGAGGCACTGGCCGGCGCGGTTGAGCAGCCGCTCCTCCAGGCGCTCGTCTTCGCGCAGCTGAGCGCGCACGGAGTTGAGCCATTCGGTTCCGGCCATGCGGTCGAGGTGCAGGCAGCGGTGCTGAGCCGGATACCTGGCCAGCGGGTCGATGACCGCCCAGCCCACGCCCAGCTCGGGGCAGAGCACGGCCTCCAGCCGCTCAGGGTTCAGCCAGTGCGGGCAGAGCACGGTCCGGATGTGCCGTTCTTCGGCCTGGCGGGCTATCTCGGCCGTGAACTCAAAGCCCAGGCCGAGCCTGTTGTCCAGGAGGAAGAGCTTGGGGCAGAGCTGCTCGAGCGTGTCGCCCAGCAGTACGCGCCCGCGGCAGGTCAGCCCGCCCAGGAAGCGCCGGGTCACCCCGCCGCCGGCCGCCGGGCGGCTGCGCGGCAGCTCGCGCACCGCCACGCCGGAGGCGCGCGCCCGCACGGATGCCCTGGCCTCCTCGCTGGCATAGGCGAGCGTGAGCGACGGCGAGACCTTCGCGGCGGCGGCGAGCAGCTCGTAGGCGCGGCGGTAGAACGCCCTGTAGCCGTCCGTCAGGGAGCGCAGCTCCTCCCCGCGCGCATAGGCGCCGCCTGTGGCGCAGTGCTCGCCGATGTTCAGATAGTCGCCGTCCGCGCCGAAGACCTCCGGGTCGAGGATGTGCGGAGCCGTTCCGTCGGCGTAGCCGATATGCAGGTCGGGGATGTATATGCCGTCGAGCGAATCCGGGTCGCCGGAGCAGACGATGTACTCAACGGCGTGCCCCGCCTCCTCGGCCGCGCGGCCGATCGTGCGCATAAAGCTGCTCTTGCCCGTGCCGGGACCGGCCTTTATCACGCGCAGGAAGTCCCCGGCGGATGAGCAGAAGCCGTCGTAAAGCGAGTGAAAGCCGTGCTCGGAATTCGAGCCGAGAAACCAGACGATGTGCTTATTTTCCATAGCTTTGACCTCTTTTTGATATAGATTACGTATCAGAGTATGCGCACCGGCGGCAGATTGACAACGCCGCACGCAGCGTATATAATCTCCCCGAGGTGAGAAAGCTTGTACAAAACCATTTTGTTTGACTTTGACGGCACCGTGTTCGACACCGGTGAGGGCATAATGAAGTCCGTGCAGTACGCCGCCGAGGCGTTTGGATACAGCGAGCCGGACTGGAGGGCTCTGCGCAGCTTTGTAGGTCCGCCGCTGGTGGAGAGCTTTGCGCGCCGCTACGGCGTGGACGCCGAGACAGCGAAGGCCATGACCGCGAAGTACCGCGAGCGCTACAGCGCAAAAGGCGTGGACGAGTGCGGCGTCTATCCCGGCGTGGTCGAGCTTGTGCGCGCGCTGAAGGCCGAGGGCGCGGTGGTCGCCGTGGCCACGGGCAAGCCCACGCCGTTCACGGTGGACATACTCGCCCGCCACGGCCTGGATACTCTGTTCGACGACGTGCTGGGCAGCGAGTTCGACGGCACGCGCAACCACAAGTGGGAGACTATCGAGCTGCTTTTGCAGCGCCACGGCCGCGACGGCGCCGTCATGATAGGCGACCGCGACAACGACGTGCTGGCGGCTCAGCGCTGCAACATCCCCTGCGTCGGCGTCTCCTGGGGCTACGCCGAGCCGGGAGAGCTGGAGAGCGCCGGGGCGGTCACCGTCGTGCACGACACAAAAGAACTGTACAATTTCCTGAATAGCTAATTATTACTTGACTCTGTCCACGTGAGCTATTATAATATCTTGCATGGACAGAGTTATTTTGCACTCGGATATCAACGCATGTTATGCCAGCGTAGAGCAGCTCTACGACCCAAGCCTGGTCGGTAAGGCCGTGGCCGTGGGCGGCAGCGCCGAGCGGAGGCACGGTATAATTCTTGCCAAGTCGGAGGAGGCGAAGCGCGCCGGGGTGAAAACCGGCATGACGATCTGGCAGGCGAAGCAGTGCTGTCCCGCTCTGGTCGTTGTGGAGCCGCACTTTGAGCGGTACGTTTACTTTTCTCGAAAAGTGCAGGAGATATACGCGGATTACACCGACAGGCGCGAACCTTTTGGGATCGACGAGAGCTGGCTGGACATAACCGGCTGCGTCCGCGCCGGGGACGGCGTCCGCTGTGCAAACGAGATACGCGAGCGCGTGAAGCGCGAGCTGGGGCTCACCGTCAGCGTGGGCGTGTCGTGGAACAAGGCCTTCGCCAAGCTCGGCTCCGACTACAAAAAGCCGGACGCCGTGACTGAGATCTCGCGCGGGAACTACCGCGACATCGTGTGGCCTCTGCCCGTGTCCGACCTGCTGTTCGCCGGCAGGCAGACCACAAAAAAGCTCGAGCGCATGGGCGTGCACACGATAGGCGAGCTGGCGGCCATGCCGCGCGCGCTGCTGCGCGCCAGCTTCGGCAAGGCCGGGGAGACGCTGCACGACTACGCAAACGGCATGGACGGCTCGAAGGTGCTGCGCCCGGACGAGTACCCGTCCGCCAAGAGCATAGGCAACGGCACGACGACGCCGAGTGACATGCGCTCGCGCGCCGACGCCGTGCCCGTCGTGGTCAGCCTGTGTGAGAGCGTGGGCGCGCGTCTGCGCCGCGCCGGAGCCAGGGGCAAGGTGATAACCCTGGAGCTGCGCGACGCGGAGAGCCTGGGCTGGATAAGCCGACGCGCGATGCTGGAGCATCCCACCGACTGCGTGCGCGAGCTTATAGCCGTCAGCCTGTCGCTGCTGGACGCCAACCACCGCTGGCCGGAGCCGCTGCGCAGCCTCTCGGTGCGCGCCGAACAGCTCACATACTCGTCCGACGAGCAGCTGGATATGTTCACCGACTACAAAAGCCTCGACGCACAGCGGCGTCTGGACGCCGCCATGGACTCGCTGCGAGAGCGCTACGGCGCTTCCGCCGTGCTGCGCGGCAGCGTGTTTGCCGACCCCGACATGTCCCTGCCCCTGGCGCAGGAGGAGTACACGTTCGTGCGGCGGCTGCGAGAGGGCGGCGAGGGGCAAATCAGCTGTTGACAAAAACGCGGATGTGTGATATAAGTGTGATATCAAAACGATATCACACTTATTTTTTAGGAGGCATAACATGAACACTGAGCTGATAACCGAGAAAGTGATAAAGCCCGCCAAGGGCATACCCGTGCTGCTGCTCGATCTGCTGATGCTGATAGTCAGCATCGTGCTTGCGTGCTTCAGCATACCGCTCTTTGACATCGCGGGGGCGCTGGTGGGCGCGCTGGCGCTGATAGTGGCCGTGGTGATGTTCGTCGCGTTCTTCATACTGCTTGCCGGCCTTAAAACGGTGCGCCCGAACGAGGCTCTGGTGCTGACGCTGTTCGGCAGCTATCACGGCACGGTGAAGGAGCCGGGGTATTACTTCGTGAATCCCTTCTGCTCCGCGGTCAGCCCGGCGTATGACAAGGCGGCCGCCGAGAAGGCCAAGAAGGAGAAGGAAAACGGCGGCAACCCCAGCTCCACCACGCAGATCGTCACCACCAGGGCGCGTGTGTCGCTCAAGACTATGACGCTCGACAACGGGCGCCAGAAGGTCAACGACGTGCTCGGCAACCCCATCATCATCGGCGCCGTGGTCATCTGGCACGTGCAGAACCCCACGGCGGCGGTGTTCAACGTGGAGGACTACCCCAGCTTCCTGAGCACTCAGACGGACTCCACCATCCGCAACATCGCGCGGCTCTATCCCTACGACCTGTTTGACGAGGACGAGCAGGAGGCGGCGGGCGAGAAGACGCTTCGCGGCTCCAGCCAGGAGATAGCCGACAGTATGCGCGCCGAGCTGCAAAAGCGCGTGGCCGACGCGGGCATAGTGGTTGAGGAGGTGCGCATCACGCACCTGGCCTACGCCGAGGAGATCGCCGCAGCGATGCTCCAACGCCAGCAGGCCGCCGCGGTCATCGCCGCCCGGCAGAAGATCGTCGACGGCGCCGTGGGCATGGTCAAGATGGCCATCGACAAGCTGGACGAGGACTCCGTGGTCGTGCTCGACGACGAGCGCAAGGCCGCAATGGTCAGCAATCTGCTGGTCGTCCTCTGCGGCAACCACGACACTCAGCCCGTGGTCAACACAGGGACGATATACTGATGTCCGCGCCGCTGCCCCCCGATGAACGGGAAGCCAGACTGCAGGAGCGTCTGGAGCGCATCGAGGCGCTGGAAAAGGAGATAAAAGCCCGGGAAAAGGCGCTTAAAAAGGCGGAAACGGCGAAGAAGCAAATACTTCTTCGCCTCTCGCCGTCGCTGTGGGACGAGATCGCCGCCTGGGCGGAACAGGACTTCCGAAGCATAAACGGCCAGATAGAATATCTGTTGACGGAGGCCGTAAAGAAGCGGAAGAAGGAGCGCTGAGAGCCGGTTTGACTATTCCGGCGCAGCGCGTTATACTTGATCTGCGGTGGGAAACCGCGGAAATGAGGTCATATTTTGCAACTGAACAGAGTGACGGCCGCGTCCGCCGAGCTGGCGGAAGTTGCACGGCTGTACGACAGAGCCTTCCCGGCCAACGAGCGCTGGGATCTGGACGCGGTGCTGCGCGACGACACGGGCATCAGCGAGCTGCTGAGCTTCTCCGAGGATGGCGGGTTCGCTGGATTTGCCATAACGCTCAGCTGCGGCGGGTATACGCATCTCATATACTTTGCCGTGGCCGAGGACAAGCGTTCGCGAGGCTACGGCAGCGAGGCGCTGCGTCTGCTGGGCGAGCGGTACCCGGGGAACGTGATGATGGTGGACATCGAGCGAGAGTACCCCGGCGCGGACAACAACGCTCAGCGCCGCCGGCGCAAGGAGTTCTACCGGCGCTGCGGCTATACAGAGGCCGGCGTCGAGTACAACTGGCGCGGCGAGCAATACGAAATACTCATCCTCGGCGGGGAGATAAGCACCCGGGACTATTTCCGGTTCTGGCACAGCGTGGATGAGCAGAGCTCAATTTTTGACTGAGGAGGTATAGTCATGAAGGCCATTGCAATCAACGGCAGCCCGAGGAAGAACTGGAACACCGCTGCGCTGCTGAACGCCGCGCTGGACGGCGCACGGGAAGCCGGAGCCGAGACCGAGCTTGTAAACCTCTACGACCTGGATTACAGCGGCTGCGTAAGCTGCTTCGCCTGCAAGCGCAAGGGCGCGGAGCGGTGCCGCTGTTATCACCGGGACGGCCTGAGCGGCGTGCTGGAGCGCGTGCTGTCCTCGGACGTGCTGCTCCTCGGCTCGCCGGTATATTTCGGCGACGTGACCGGCAAGATGCGCTGCTTTCTCGAGCGCCTTGCGTTCATCACGCTGAGCTATGACGACCCCATGGAGACGATTTTCCCGGGGCATATAAACACGGCGTTCTTCTTCACGATGAACATGCAGACGGAACAGGCTCAGATGTACAAGCCGATGATAAAAAGCACGCTCGGCGCGCTGAGCAGGCTTGGAGGCAGCGTGGAGCAGTATCTGTGCACCGACACGCTGCAATTCGACGACTACTCCAAATACCACGCCGCCAAGTTCAGCGAGCAGGCAAAGCGTGCGCACAGAGCCGAGCAGTTCCCCCGCGACCTGGAAGCTGCCCACGAAATAGGCCGGCGGCTGGCGGGTAAGTGAAGCCCGGCCTCAGTCCGGCAGCGCTTCCAGGCGGCCGGACTGGATGGCGGCGAGGTGGAGTTGAAGCTTTTCTTCAGGCCAGTCCCACCAGCGGAGGGATTGGAGGCGCTTTATTACGTCCTCGGGGAACCGGGGGCGTATTATTTTGGCCGGGACGCCGCCGACTATGGCGTAGGGCGGGACATCCCTCGTGACTACTGCGCGGGCGGCGACTATGGCGCCGTCGCCTATGGTCACGCCGGATAGTATGACGGCCTCGTAACCTATCCAGACATCGTTGCCGACGACTATGTCGCCCTTGTTGTCCCAGGCGTCCGTGACGCGCTGCACGTCCAGCCCCCACTCGTCGTAGAAGATGGGAAAGGGGTAGGCAGAAAGCGAGCGGAGGGAGTGGTTCGCGCTGTTGAAAAGGAACTTCGCGCCGCAGGCTATGGAGCAGTATTTACCGATGATGAGTCTGTCGCGGTTTACATAATAATGATAGAGCACGTTGTTTGCCGCGAACTCGCGCGGGTCGTGGGCGAAGTCGTTGTACATGGTGTAGTCGCCGACGATGATAGACGGGTCGTTCACGACGTTCTTGAGATACACCGTCTCGCGGTCGCCGGCGCGCGGGTAGATGAGGTTTGGGTTCATATCTGTCGCCACCTTTCGCCTCCAGCATAGCACCGGGCGAAGGCCGGGTCGAGATACAAAACTCTGCCGAAACAAAAAGTACAAGAGCCGGGGTGACCCGGCTCTTGACAGTTATTTGCGGTAGATTATCTTTCTTATGGCGTGCTCCGAGAGGTGATAGCTCTCCGCCAGGGCGTCGATGCGCGCGCCGGCGCGGTAGCGCGAGACTATCTCGCGGTTGCGCCGGTCAAGCTCCCGGCGGCTGCCGGAGACCTCGCCCCACGCCCTGCGCGGCTGCGAAGGCGAGGGGACGTAGATATATCCTCCCTGAACATAGCTCTGCACTTCCCGCAGCAGCGGCTCGGGAAGCAGGTTTTGGGCGTTGTAGTATTTCATGCCGGACTCCTCCTTGAAGATGCTCGGAGAAGCAAGGCCGGCACTGCGGCTGTGAATCACTCCATGCAAGCGCCGCTCATGTCCGACCCTGCATGGAGCCAGGCTTTGTTGCGCTTCATTGTTTTCCACTTCTTTCGTATTTATCTCCAGACCTTGGGCAGTCTCTTGCCCAGGCGGCTGAGGACTTCGTTGGTGATGGTCCCGCAACGGGCGGCGAACTCCTCGCAGCTTATCTGCCCGGCGCCGTCGCGGCCTATGAAGGTGGCCACGTCGCCGCGAGTCACGCCGGGCACGTCGGTGACGTCCAGGCAGAGCTGATCCATGCAGATGCGCGCCACGATGGGGCAGCGCACGCCGCGCACCAGTGCTTCCGCCCCGCCGTGCATGGCGCAGCGGAACACGCCGTCGCCGTAGCCTATGGGCAGCACGGCCAGCTTGCTGGGGCGCTCGGACACAAATTCGCGCCCGTAGCCCACGCTGTCCCCGGCGGGCACCTCGCGCACGAGGCCGATGCGTGCTTTCAGCGAGAGCGCCGGAGCCAGCTCCGGCCAGGCCTTTACGCCGTCGTGCTCGTCGCTCTTAACGCCGTAGAGCGCCACTCCGGCGCGGCCGTAGGCGCAGCGTCGGTCGGGGTAGTTCACAATTCCGTAGCTGCTCTGCGTGTGCAGCTCGCCGGGATTTATGCCCCTGCGCTCCAGCTCCCCTGCCAGGGAGAAGAAGCGCTCGAGCTGCGTGTTGGAGAAGCCCACGTCGCCCTCCGAGAGGGAGTCGGACACGCACAGGTGCGTGAACATACCGGTCACGCGCACATGCGGCAGGGAATAGCACCCTGCGATATCGTCCACGTGCTCCCAGCTCTCGCCCAGGCGGTGCATACCCGTGTCGACCTTCAGGTGTACGCTGACGGTGCGTTTGGCAGCGGCGGACAGCTCGTGCACATAGGCGGCGTCCACGCCGCACTGCGTCAGGCGGTAGCGAGCCAGGGTGCGCCATTCGTTTACGTCCGTGTAGCCGAGTATCAGTATCAGGCCGCGCACACCGGCGCGGCGAAGCTCCACGCCCTCAGCGCAGCAGGCGACGGCAAAGGCGTTGACGCCTATACGGTTCAGCTCCAGCGCCGAGCGCACGGCGCCGTGGCCGTAGGCGTCGGCCTTGAGCACGGCCATGAGGTGCGTGCTCTCGGGCATGAACTCCTCCAGCCTGCGCGCGTTGTCCAGCAGCGTGGCGGAGTCGACCTCCACCCAGGCGCGGGACGTGGGGGACACGTCGCGGCGGCGTATGCGCTCCCAGACCCAGAGTATCACGGCCGCGGCCGCCGCGCTGCCGATGCAGACGGCGACGTAGTGACCCAGGCTGTTCTCGACGAGGATGTCCCACAGCCCGAGGAAGCGCGCCGCGCCGCGCACGACGATTATGACGGCGGGGTGCAGCACGTACACCAGCAGGGAGAAGCTGCCGAGCGGCAGGCGCACCGAGCCCTTCACGCGCGAGAGCAGCGCAAAGAGGAAGTACATCACGAAGGGGAGCAGCACGTACATGCTGTCGTGCCTCTGCCAGCCCTGGGCGCGCGCGTTGAGCGCCTCGGCCAGCATCAGCGCAAAGGACAGCACGAGTCCGGCGGCCTCAAAGCCGACGCCGCGCCGCTTGGCCATGCGCATCTCCGCGCCGAGGAACATGAACATGGGCGCGAAGAACAGGCCGTTGCGCGTGTAGCCCATCAGGGCAAACAGCGCGTTATATGCGCTGCTCACGCCGGGGACGCCTTCGATAAGTCCCCAGTAGCTGTCGCCCAGCAGGCCAAGGACGTACAGCGCCGTGACGATGGCGGCGCAGACGCCGCGGCTTGTCCTGCGCATCAGCAGCGAGGTCAGCCACGCGCCCAGCAGCGCCGCGGGGAGGTACCAGAGGTGGTAGAACGTGCCCTCAAAGAACACCTGCTGCACGAGGTCGAGCAGTCCCCAGCCCCGGAGGTGCCCGGCGTAGACGTTGATGGGCAGGTACAGCGCCGCGCTGGCGGCGTAGATAATGGCGGTCTTTTTCAGGAAGCGCCGCACGCCGGTGCCCTTGGACAGGACAAAATAGCCCGTGACCATGAAGAAAAACGGCACGGCCACCCGGGCGATCACGCGCGTGAAGACAAAGTCCGCGGTGCCGGAGTAGCCAGCGAGCGGGGAGGTGTGTATCGCAACAACCAGAAACGCCGCCACGACTCTGAATATTTCGATGCCCTTATAGGTACGCGATGAACTCATTTCATTCCTCCACGTGGAATCGCCGCCAAAACGGCGGCTTCACCCGGCGCCTCATACGTTTTCAAAGGTGTATCCCACCAGGCAGTCCAGCAGGGCGGGGAAGTCGAGGCCGATACCCTTCATCATGTTCGGGAAGCGGCTGTGCGGGGTGAATCCGGGGATGGTGTTGACCTCGTTGAACACGATGCTCCCGTCGGGAGTGAGGAACATGTCCACGCGGGCCATTACGCGGCAGTCCAGCGCGCGGTAGATCTTCGCGGCGGCCGCGCGTATGCGCTCCTCCGTCTCGGCGCTGATGCGCGCGGGCATATGTATCTTGGCGGTCTTGAGGGTGTACTTCTCCTCGTAGTCGAAGATGTCGCCGTATATCTCTATCTCGTCCACGCGGCCTATGGTCAGCTCGTCGTTGCCCATGACGGCGCAGCCGACCTCAAAGCCGCTTATGGCCTCCTCAATGATGACCTCGCGGTCAAACCGGAAGGCAAAACGCACAGCGTCCATGAGCGCTTCCGGAGAGCTGACCTTGGTGATGCCGAAGGAGGAGCCGGCGCGCACCGGCTTGACGAACACGGGGTAGCCTATGGCGGCGACGCGCGAGAGCAGCTCATCGTCTGCGGGCATCTTGGTCAGCACGAGGGAGGCGGGGACGTCCACACCGGCGAGCGCGACCAGCTTGTGCGCCCTGTCCTTGTCCATGCACAGCGCGCTTGACAGCGTGCCGCAGCCTATGACGGGTATCCCGGCCATCTCGCACAGACCCTGTATCGTCCCGTCCTCGCCGTTCTGGCCGTGCATCACGGGGAAGGCGGCGTCTATGCGCGTGGTCTTGGCACCGTCCGGGGTGTACTCTATCACGCCGTGCACCTCGCGGTCGGGGGAGATGGCGGCCGGGACGCACTTGCCCTGACGCCAGGTGTCGTCCTCCAGCGCGCTGGCGTCGCCGTAAAAGCGGTACCACTCGCCGCCCTTCGTGATGCCGAGCAGAATGACGTCGTACTTCTCACGGTCGAGATTTACGATGACAGAGTGTGAGCTCTCCAGCGAGACGGGGTACTCGGGCGAGCAGCCGCCAAATATAACAGCAATGGTTCTCTTATCCATAATAAAGCCTCCAATCCGGCGAAGCCTTTCGCCGTGATGCTGTCCATTGTAGCACTTTGCGCCGCAATATGAAAGATGCAAAAATTAATATTGTCTTAAATTCTGTTTATGTTCCGCTGCCGGGCGCATTTACAGCTCATCTGACGCAGGCAGGGCGGGGATGGTTCCGTGGCGCGTGCAGGTAATGGCGGCGGCTCGGGAGGCGAAAGCGGTCACCTCGCGCAGAAAACCGTCGCCCAGCGCGCGCAGCTCACGGCGGCTCACGCCTGCGAGCCGCGTCAGCGCCGCGCCCATGAAGCTGTCCCCGGCGCCGTTGGTGTCTACCGCGGCTATCTTCTCGGCCGGCGTGAAGCCAAACGAGTTCGCGCCCGCCCAGTAGGCGCCCTCCGCGCCGCAGGTCACGAACAGCAGCGCGCAGCCGCACTCTAATACCCTACGGGCGGCGGACTCTATGCCGCCCTCGCCGCCGGCCAGCAGCGCCAGCTCCTCGGCGGAGAGCTTTACTATGTCAGCGCGGTGCAGCAGATAGCGCATGGCCTCCACGGCCTCACCCTCGCCGTGCCAGAGCGAGGCGCGGTAGTTGGCGTCGTAGGAGCGCAGCACGCCGTTAGCTTCGGCGACGTCCAGCGCGTGCAAAAGCGCGCTGCGGCACGGCTCATGCGTGAGCGAGAGCGAGCCGAAGTGCAGCACCCGGCTGGAGGCTATCATGCCGTCCGGCACGTGCTCACGCGCAAGACGGGTGTCGGCGCCCATGTCGCGGTAGAACTGAAAGCTGCGCTCGCCTTGCCCGTCCAGGCTCACCACGGCAAGGGTGGTCGGCGCGTTCGCGTCAAAAGAGACGCCCGACGTGTCCACGCCGCAGCTGCGCAGCAGGCGCACCGCGCTCTCGCCGAAGGCGTCCTTGCCCACGCGGCCTATGAAAGCGCTCTCCGCGCCGAGCTTTGCGCAGGCCGCGGCCACGTTCGCCGGAGCGCCGCCGGGGTTGGCCGCAAACAGCTCCACCCCCTGCGGGTCAAATCCTGCGTGCGTCAAGTCTATAAGCAGTTCGCCGATGGCAGTTATCAACATCCTGTTTTCCTCCACGGTTGGGATAAGACATTTTAACGCACAAACCGCCCGCTTGCAACGCCGTATGCAAAAGAGCGGCGGGATTTTGAATCAAATCGCCGCTTCCTGGAAAGACTAGCTGTACTTTCCGATGAAGGAGACGAGGCATTTGCAGGGCAAGGTTGAGATATGCGGCGTGAATACGGCCAAGCTGCCGGTGCTCAAAAACGAGGAGACGCGCGAGCTGCTGGCGAAAGCGCGCAGCGGCGACGCCGCCGCCAGAGAGAAGCTCATAGGCGGCAACCTGAGGCTTGTGCTGTCGGTCATACAGAAATTCGCAAACCGCGGGGAAAACGTGGACGATCTCTTTCAGGTGGGCTGCATAGGCCTGATAAAGGCGATAGACAACTTCGACACATCGCAGCCCGTCAAGTTCAGCACCTACGGCGTGCCCATGATAGCCGGGGAAATACGACGCTACCTGCGCGACAACAGCTCGGTGCGCGTCTCGCGCTCCATGCGCGACACGGCCTACAAGGCGCTGCAGGCGCGCGAGCGGCTCACGGCTGAGAGCGGACGCACTCCGACGCCGGAGGAGATAGCCAAGGCCATAGGCGCAAAGAGGGAGGACGTCGTCTTTGCCCTGGACGCGATCTCCGACCCCGTGTCCCTCTCGGAGCCGGTGTATGCCGATTCGGGCGAGAGCATAGCCGTGATGGACCAGATAAGCGACACGCGCGAGACGCCTGACAGCTGGCTGGAGCGCCTTGCGCTGACCGACGCCATCGCCGCGCTGGGCGAGAGGGAGAAGCGCATCCTCGCTCTGAGGTACTATGACGGCAAGACGCAGATGGAGGTGGCCAGGGAGATAAATATTTCCCAGGCACAGGTCTCGCGCCTGGAGAAAAACGCTATCGGCCAGATAAAAAAGAGCATGTTCGCGCAATAGAAAAACCGGAGCCGCAGGCTCCGGTTTCAGCTTGTCGAAAAAGCCTCGCAGAGTTTCGCGCCCTATGGGCGCGAAAGGGACTGAGATCATTTTCGGCGGCGGCGTGTACGTCGCCGAAAATACTTCTCGCGGAGCGAGCGTCGAATTGTCCGCCCTTGGCGGACAACCGAGGCGCAGAGCGCAGTGCCGGTCTCCATCGGCCGCTTGCGGCCGGGGGACTTTGTTGTCAAAAAAGGCCGTCGAGAGCCTTTTTTGACAGTCTCAAACCGGAGCCGCAGGCTCCGGTTTTTCGTGTTACGCGCTCTCGCCGGACTGCTTTGCAAAGTTGCCGGTGTAGAGCTGATAGTATTTGCCCTGCTTTTCAATAAGCTCGTCGTGGGTGCCGCGCTCTATGATGCGGCCGAGCTCCATGACCATGATGCAGTCGGCGTTGCGCACCGTGCTCAGACGGTGGGCTATGACGAAGGTCGTGCGGCCGGTCATCAGCGCGTCCATGCCGCCCTGCACCAGCTTTTCGGTGCGGGTGTCTATGGAGCTGGTGGCCTCGTCGAGTATCAGCACCGGGGGATCGGCGACCGCCGCGCGGGCGATTGCCAGCAGCTGGCGCTGACCCTGGCTGAGGTTGGAGCCGTCGCCGGTCAGCATGGTGTTATAGCCGTCGGGCAGACGCTGGATGAAGCCGTCCGCGTTGGCGAGCTGAGCCGCGGCCATGCACTCCTCGTCAGTGGCGTCGAGATTGCCGTAGCGTATGTTCTCCATGACGGTGCCGGTAAAGAGGTGCGTGTCCTGGAGCACCATGCCGAGGCTGCGGCGCAGATCCTGCTTCTTTATCTTGTTGATGTTGATGCCGTCATAGCGTATCTTGCCGTCGGCTATGTCGTAGAAGCGGTTGATGAGGTTGGTGATGGTGGTCTTGCCCGCACCGGTCGCGCCGACAAAGGCTATCTTCTGGCCGGGCTTTGCCCACATGCTTATGTCGTGCAGAACCAGCTTGTCGGGGTCATAGCCGAAGTCGACGTGGTCGAACACGACTTCGCCGCGCAGCTTGGTGTAGGTGATGGTGCCGTCGGCCTTGTGCGGGTGCTTCCAGGCCCAGACGTTGGTGCGCTCCTCGCTCTCGTAGATCTCGTCGTTCGCGCCCTCCTTGGCGTTGACCAGCTCGACGTAGCCCTCGTCCTTCTCGGGCTCCTGGTCCATAAGCTCAAAGACGCGCTGCGCGCCGGCGGCGGCGGTGACGACAAAGTTGACCTGCATGGAGAGCTGGCTTATCGGGTTGGTGAAGCTCTTGTTCAGGCCGACAAAGGTTACAACCGTGCCGAGGGTGACGCCCGCCGCGCCGTTGATGGCGAGGATGGCGCCGACTATGGCGCAGACGACATAGCTCAGCCAGCCGATATTCGCGTTGACGGGCATGAGCAGGTTGGCGAAGGTGTTGGCCTTGGTGGCGCTGTCGCACAGGGCGTCGTTCACCTTGCGGAAGCCCTCCTTGGCGCCCTCCTCGTGGCAGAAGACCTTGACGACCTTCTGTCCGTCCATCATCTCCTCAATGTAGCCGTCAAGCTCGCCGAGGTCGCGCTGCTGCTTGATGTAGTACTTGGCAGAGAACTTGGTGAACTTGTTGGTGACGTAGAGCATGATGACGGCCGTCAGGACGCTGATGACGGTCAGCGCCGGGTTGAGCACGATCATGGTTATCAGCGTCGCGACCATCGTTATGAGGGAGTTGATCGTCTGCGGGATGGTCTGGCTCATCAGCTGGCGCAGGGTGTCGACGTCGTTGGTGTAGACGGACATGATGTCGCCGTGGGCGTGGGTGTCAAAGTACTTGATGGGCAGGGACTCCATGTGCGTGAACAGGTCGTCACGCAGCGAGCGCATCGTGCCCTGGCTGACGTTGACCATCAGGCGGCTGTACAGGTAAGCGGCGATGACGCCGGCGCCCATGATGCAGGCGAGCCTGATTATCTGGTTCAGCAGCTCCGGGAACATATCGGCTCCGGTCGCGACCATCGGCTCGACGTAGTCGTCTATCAGCGTCTGCGGGAAGGTGGCGCCGACGACGGAGCAGATGGCGTTTATGACTATGCAGCATATAACCAGCACAAAAGTCCACTTGTAGTGGGACAGCATATACTTGATTACGCGGTTGAGCAGCGGAAGCGAGCTCTTGATATGGCTGGCGCGTGATTTGGCTTGGTTCAAGGCTTACTCCTCCTTTCAAGCCGGCTGGTCAAAGTCGCCGCCGCCCTTGATCTGGCTCTCGTAGATTTCCTGATAAATGGCGTTCGACTTCAAGAGGTTTTCGTGCGTGTCGAAGGCGTCGACGCGGCCGTCGTCCAGGACGAGGATGCGGTCGGCGTCCTGCACGCTGGATATGCGCTGGGCGATGATGATCTTCGTGGTGCCGGGTATGCTCTCACGGAAGGCGGCGCGTATCTTCGCGTCGGTGGCGGTGTCGACGGCGCTGGTGGAGTCGTCGAGTATCAGCACCTTCGGGTTCTTCAGCAGGGCGCGGGCTATGCACAGGCGCTGCTTCTGGCCGCCGGAGACGTTGTTGCCGCCGCGCTCTATGCGGGTGTTGTAGCCGTCGGGGAAGCGGTCGATGAATTCGTCGGCACAGGCGGCCTTGCAGGCGGCGATGCACTGCTCCTCGGTCGCGTCCGGGTTGCCCCAGCGCAGGTTGTCGAGTATTGTGCCGGAGAACAGCGTGTTCTTTTGCAGCACGACGCTGACCTGGTTGCGCAGGGAGTCCATGTCGTAGTCGCGCACGTCTATGTCGCCGACCTTGACGCTGCCCCCGGTGACGTCGTAGAGACGGCAGATCAGGTTGACCAGGCTGGACTTGCCCGCGCCGGTGCCGCCTATTACGCCTATCGTCTCGCCGGACTTGATGTGCAGGTCGATGTCGGCCAGGGCGTATTTGCCGGAGCCGTGCTTGTAGGCGAAGTTGACGTGGTCGAAGTCGATGTCGCCGTTGGGAACCTCGTAGATGGGGTTCTCGGGGTTGTGCAGGTCTGGGGTCTCGCGCAGGACTTCGCTTATACGGCGGATGCTGGCCACCGACATGCTTATCATGACGATTATCATGCTGAGCATCATGAGGCTCATCAGCAGGCTCATTATATAGCTGAACAGGCTGGTGAGATCGCCTTCTGTGAGGCTGCCGCCGACTATGAACTGCGCGCCGAGCCAGGAGACCATTATGATGCAGAAGTAGACCGATATCATCATCGCGGGGTTATTGAAGGCCAGCAGGCTCTCTGCCTTGACGGAGAGCTTGTAGAGCATGTCGCTGGCCTTGTTGAACTTATCGCCCTCGTGGCCTTCGCGCACAAAGGCCTTTACCACGCGGATGGCGCCGACGTTCTCCTGCACGCTGGCGTTCAGGTCGTCGTAGCGGCGGAAGACCTCGTTGAAGATCTTGAGCGTCACGACCATTATCAGCCCGAGCACCACCATGAGGAAAATTACCGCTATCAGGAAGGTGGGCGCTATCTCCGGGCAGATGTACATGCACATTGCAAAGCTGAAGATGAGGTTCAGCGGGGCGCGCACTGCGATGCGGGTGCACATCATGAAGGCCAGCTGCACGTTCGTGATGTCGGTGGTCATACGAGTGACCAGACTGGGCACCGAGAACTTGTCGATGTTGGAGAAGGAGAAGGTCTGTACATTATTGTAAATGGCCTCGCGCAGATTTGCCGCGAATCCGGCGGAGGCGTTGGCCGCAAACTTGCCGGCCAGCGCGCCGAAGCACAGGCTGATGATAGACATGACTATCATCAAGAGACCGTAGCGGATAACAACGGGTAGGTTGCTCTGCTTCAGGCCGTCGTCGATTATTATGGCCGTTATAAACGGAAGCAGGATTTCCATTACGACCTCGAGCGCCGTGAGCCCCATGGTCAGGAAAGTGTCCCGCTTGTAGTGGCCTACTTGCTTTAAGACAATTTTCAAGCTGTTATCCCTCCATATCACAGTCGGTATTCATCGAAAGGTTGCGGAGCATCTTCTTTTGAAGCTGGTTGAGCACAACAAGCTCGTCTTCGGTGAAATCGCGGTATAGCTGGTTGGGCAGCTGCGCCATGCACTCGTCCATCAGCGCGCGGACACGCATGCCCTTGTCGGTGGCAAAGAGCAGCTTTTTCCTCTCGTCGAGCCTGTATGGCTCCACGCGCACAAAGCCGTTTTCGCGCAGGCGCTTTATAAGCCCGGACGTAGCGGCCATGGTGTAGCCCGTCTCGCGGTGGATCTCCGTCAGGGACGTGCCCCTCTCCGAGTGCTTCAAAATATATAGCAGCACGCGCGCCTGGATAGGGGTCAACCCCTGATCGCTCAGCGCCTTGCTGCCACGTGAAGACAACTGCATACCGATGAACCGGCAGTCTTTTATCATCTCGCCAAGGTCAACATCCATAAGAGCGTTTACCCCCTTCCTTTAGATGTTAACTATTTGGGTCTTGATAGTTATAGCACGTTATCCCTTGAATGTGAAATTCAAATGTGTTATTATCTATAAAATGTTTTTATAGCTTTTCTGTATCGTACAAACGGACAGGTAAGACAGGGGGAGGGATTTGTTTGAATACAACACAGCTCGAGTGCTTTCTCGCGGTGTCCGACACGCTGAACTTTTCGCGTGCCGCCGAGAGGCTGCGGCTCACGCAGCCGGCCGTGAGCCACCAGATAAACGCGCTGGAGGACGAGCTAGGCGTGAAGCTGTTCCAGCGCAGCAGCAAAAGCGTGCGGTTGACGCAGGAGGGGTACCTGTACACACAGTACGCCGGAGAGATATTGCGGCTTTTCAACGTCTCCAAGGGGAGGCTGCGCGCTTCCCGCGAGGAGCAGCAGAGGATACTGGGCGTGGGCTGCCGGAACACTCTGGAGCTGGGACTGCTCACCGGGGCGCTGAGCCGGCTCAGGGAGGAGGATGAGCGCGGGTTCGTCCCGGCTCTGCGGGTCGTGCCGCACGATACGCTGCAGAACCTGCTCTACGACGCGGAGATACAAATTATGCCTGCGTTCCGTGAGGGGGCGCCCAAGCGCGCGGTTTACCGCGAAATATCCGTCTGCGGCGTAGTGTGCGCCGTGGCGGAGGGCAGCGCCCTCGCGGGCCGAGAGCGGGTCGGGGTGGAGGACATATCCTCGTTTGGCAACATAGCCATTTCCCGCCCCGATGCGGCGCCGAGAGCCGTAACTCTGGTCCAGAACCACCTTATAGCCGAAAGCGACCCGGGCAGGATAGTGTTCTGCGAGAGCGTGGAGGTGCAGAGCTACATCGTGGCGGCGGGCTTTGCCGCGGCGGTGCTGATAGATACTCCGGGCATACGCGTGCCGGGAGTGAGGTATATCCCCATAGAGGGCACCGAGCCGGTGTCCTATGGCGCGGCGTATATGGCCGAGGAGCTCACACCGCTGCTCAGGAGGTTTTTGCAGATACTGACGGAGATAGCTGCAAATCCATAACCCCCCGGGGGGCTTGTGCAGCCGGCACGGATTCGTCTATAATGGACAAAACCCCCGAGAGGTGAAGAATGTGAAAAAGCTTATAACTGTTGTAACGGCCTTGGCCTTGGTCTTCGCGCTGGCCGCCTGCGGCGCGCAGGACGCGCAGCCGACGGCGGATGGAAATACGCGGGTGATTACCGACTCCCTGGGCAGGGAGGTATCAGTGCCGGCGGAGGTCGACGCGATAGTCGTGCTCGGCAACACGCCGCGCATGGCGACGTATCTGGGACTGGCCGACAGGGTGGTCGGCTACAGCGGCATGGACGCGGACAGCATAACCCCGCTCACCGCTTACGCCAACGTCACAAAGGACGACTGGGCGGACTTGCCCGTCGTAGGCACGGATTCGCAGGGCAACACTTCGTATAACTCCGAGGAGATAATACTCACCGGCGCGGACGTCATCTTCTGCACCGCTACGAGCGACGTGGCGGATCAGCTCGCGCGCGAGACGGGCATCCCCGTCGTGGCGGTGAGCCAGGGCACGCTGTTCGGCGAGGACTTCGAGCAGTCGCTGGCCATCATTGCCGACGTCTGCGGCGTGAGCGAGCGGGCGCAGGCCATCTCAGACTACGTGGACGAGTGCTTCGCCGAGCTGGAGCGGCTCACGGCGGACATCCCCGAGGACGAGCGGCACACGGTGCTCAGCGCCGCCGCCACCTTCCGCGGCGTGCACGGCATCGAGGGCATACGCGTGTACGACCCTGTCATGCTGAGCGTCAACGCCCTCAACCTCGCCGACGAGAGCGACGGCGGAGGGGAGTACGCCTCCTACACCGTGGACAAGGAGCAGATCGTCGTCTGGAATCCTGAGTACATATTCATGGACGGCGGCGGAGTGCCCCTGGTCAGGCAGGACTACGCCGAGCACCCGGCCTATTACGCCGAGCTGGCCGCCTTCCAAAACGGGCGCATGTACCAGTACCCCAGCTCCACCAGCTACTATGACAACATGGAGATAAGCCTTGCCAACTGCTACTACGTGGGCAGCGTGCTCTACCCCGAGCGCTTTGCGGACGTGGATTTTGAAGCCAAGGCGAGCGAGATCTTCGACTTCTTCCTCGGCAAGCCGGACTACCTGAGCGAGCTGGAGGCCTACGGAGCCTTTTACGGCGCGGTGGACGTGAGCGCCGATGCGTAAGCCAGCGCACCCCGGATACGAGGGCTTACAGAGGAAAAAGCTGCTCGCGCTGCTTATAACGATTGCGCTGCTGCTCGTGGCCGTGGTCATCTCCGCGGGCACCGGCTCCATAAAGCTCACGCCCTGGGAGGTAATCTCCACGCTGTTCGGCGGCGGGGACAGCCTCTCGCACGTGGCGCTCTTTGAAAACCGTCTGCCCAGGACTGTCGCGGCCATACTTGTGGGCGCGGCGCTGGGTATGTCGGGCGCGGTCATGCAGTGCGTGCTGAATAACCCCCTCGCCAGCGCCTCCACCCTCGGCGTCAGCCAGGGCGCGGCCTTCGGCGCGGCGGTTGGCATAATCGTGTTCGGCGGGGGCGTGACGGCCACCGGCGGAGCCTACGCCATGCAGATAGACAACCCGTATATAGTCACGCTCTGCGCCTTCGTGTGCGGCAGCGCCTCCACGGTGGTCATAGTCGCCATATCCCGCCTGAGGCGTGACCTCGGCCCGGGAGCGCTGGTGCTGGCGGGCGTGGCGCTGAGCAGTCTGTTCACGGGCGGCAGCACGCTGCTGCAATACTTCGCCGACGACACTCAGCTCGGAGCCGTGGTGTTCTGGACCTTCGGCGACCTCGGCAGCACGAACTGGAGCGAGCTGGCGATGCTGCTGGCCGTGGACGTGGCCGCGCTTATATACTTCCTGCTCAAGCGCTGGGACTATAACGCCATACACTCCGGCTCCGACACCGCCGCGAGCCTCGGCGTGAACGTCAAGACGGTCACCCTCGTGAGCATGACCGTCTGCACCGTGGCCAGCGCGCTGGCCGTGTCCTTCGTGGGCATAATAAGCTTCATCGGCCTTGTGGCTCCGCACGCGATGCGCCGCTTCGTGGGCGACGACTACCGGTGGCTGCTGCCGTGCAGTGCCGCGGGCGGGGCGCTGCTGCTGATACTGGCTGACCTGGTCAGCCGCGTGCTGATAGCGCCCACGATATTGCCGGTGGGCGCGATAACCAGCTTCCTCGGCGCGCCGGTGTTCCTCTATCTGCTGCTGAAGGGAGGCTCCCGCAGTGCTTGAGACGCGCGACATGCGCTTTAGCTACACATCCGAGAGAAAAATTTTGGACGGCGTCGGCTTCGAGTGCGAACCCGGCGACGTCGTAGCCGTGCTGGGCAATAACGGCGCGGGCAAGAGCACGCTTATAAAGTGCATGGACAGGATACTCACGCCCGAGACCGGCGCCGTGCTGGTGGACGGGCAGGACTTGCTGAGCCTCACGCGGCGCGAGCACGCAAAATGCGCCGCCTACGTGCCGCAGACCCCGCCCAAGGGCAGCCTGACCGTGTTCGACGCCGTGCTGCTCGGTCGCAGGCCGTATATAACCTGGGACGCCACCGCGCACGACAAGGACGTGGTGAACGAGGCGCTGGAGCTGCTGCGCCTGACTGACTACGCTCTGCGCCGAGTGGACGAGCTGTCCGGCGGCGAGCAGCAGAAGGTGGCCATCGCCCGCGCGCTGGCGCAGGAGCCGCGCGTGCTGCTTCTGGACGAGCCTACAAGCTCGCTCGACCCGCGCAACCAGCACGAGACGATGCAGACCGTGCGCCGCATAGCGCACGAAAAGGGCATATGCGCCGTGGTCATACTCCACGACCTGAACCTGGCGATACGCTACTGCGACAAGTTCCTGTTCCTGAAGGACTCCGAGGTCTTCGCCTACGGCGGGCGCGAGGTCATGAACAGCGAGAACATAGAGGAAGTCTACAGGATGCACGTGCACATACTCGAATACATGGGCATACCCGTTGTGGTGCCATTCCCGGACATAAAGTTATGAGGTGATTACGTATGAAAAATGCCACCTGGGCGGACTGCGCCGCCTTTCACGGTCACGAGTGCGGCGGACTGACCATCGGCTACAAGGCCGCGCTGTATGCGATCGAGCTGCTGGGGCTGCAATTCTCCGGCGACGAGGAGGTCTGCTGCATCTGTGAAAACGACGCCTGCTGCGTGGACGCCGTACAGGTCATGCTGGGCTGCAGCGCGGGTAAGGGAAACCTCATGTTCCACCTGACCGGCAAGATGGCCTTCAGCTTCTACGAGCGCGCGAGCGGCAAGAGCGTGCGGCTTGTCCTCCGACCCAAGCCTGAGGGCATGACCCGCGAGGACAGCTTCGCGTACTATCAGGGACACGAGCCTGCCGAGCTGTTCGACGTCAAGCCGGTCAAAATGCCGCTGCCCGAGGGCGCGCGCATGTTCGCCAACTGCACCTGTGCCGAGTGCGGCGAGGAGTTTGCCGAGCCTTATGCCCACCTCGTAAACGGCAAGACCCTCTGCCGCGACTGCTACAAGGGCTACTCCAGATACGACGTGTGAGAAAATCGCTCCGGCGTCGTCGCAAGCTGCATATCCTTCGCTCCCGGCTGAAGCCGGGAGCTCAGTCATTCCGCTGCTCCTCCTCTCCCACGAAGTGCAGTATGCACTTCGTGTGTTCCATAGGCGGCCGATGGAGGTCAGCCTCAATTATCCGCCAAAGGCGGACAATTCGACGCTCGCTTCGCGAGAAGTATTTGATCCCAGTCCCTTTCGCGCCCATAGGGCGCGAAACTCTGCGAGGTTTTTGATAAGCTGCGCCCCCGGTTCAAAGTACCGGGGGCGGTTTTGCATTTTTCACGTGTCACTTTTCCGTCAGGGATTTCAGCAGTTCTTCTCCCGTGACGCCAAGCTGCGCGCTGTCGCCGGCGAAGGGGATGCGCAGCAGGTACTTCCCGTCGACCTCATAGACGTACACATAGATGCCGGAGCCGACATCCTGAGTGCCGCCCAGGAGTGCGAGCACCTCCTCGCGCGTCATGTCCGGCGTCAGCGCCCGTACCTGCTCCGAGGTGACCTGCGCGGGGGCGCCGGCAGGCTCCTCGCCGGTGCCAGGCAGCAGGCTGAGTATCTCCTCGCTCAGCGCGCTGCTTTCGCCCGCGTCTATGGTCTTGGCGGCCTCTTTAATTTCCGCGCGTGAATAGCCGCCCAAATCCTCGGCAGGGATACCCAGCGAGGTCAGGTAGTCCACCGCGGCGTTATATCTGACGGTGTCGACCGCCAGCGCCGTCAACGGCAGCGCCAGCGCCAGGCACAGGCAGGCGGCGACTGCCGCCCACTTGAAGCGGACGGGCTTCCTGACCTTGCGTCCGGCTCTTGCCTCCTGTACATAGTCCTCGCGTATGTCGCCGAAAACCTCGCAAAACGCCTCTTTCCTCACAGTTCAAAGCCCCTTTCGTTGAGATATTTGCGCAGCCTCACGCGCAGGCGGCTGAGCGTCACGGACACGTGGTTCTCCGTCATGCCAAACCGGGACGCAATGTCGGAGACGCTGTCGAAGTACCAGTACCTACAGACGAAAACGCCCCTCTTACCCGGGGAGAGACCGCCCAGAAAGGCGTCGATGGCGCTCACAAGCTCTCTGCGGGACAGCTCGTTTTCCACGCTGTCCGTGTCGGACACCAACTGCGCAGCCTCTTCGAGCACGGCGGGAGCCTCGCCGCCGCCCCGCTTGTGCGCGGTGTTGTATCTGTAGCGGTTGAGAGACAGGTTCCTGGTCAGCTTCCCGAGGAAGGTGCACAGGTTGCCCGGCCTGTGCGGGGGAATGGTGTTCCACGCGCTCATGTATGTGTCGTTGACGCACTCCTCGGCGTCCTCCGCGCTGCCGAGTATGTTCTGCGCGATTGAGGTGCAGTAGCTTCCGTACTTCGCGGCAGTTTCGGGGATGGCGCGCTCGTCCCTGTCCCAGTACAGCTGCACTATCTTTTCGTCCTCCATCGGATATGCCTCGCTTTCCGTCTGAGCCTTTCACCTATATACACAGCGTTTGGACGCGAATCTTACAGCCGGTGCCCGGGAAATTTAAAGAGGCACCCTGGAATGGGTGCCTCTCAGCTTGTCGAAAATACTTCTCGCGGAACGCAGTGTCGAATTGCCCGCCCTTGGCGGATAATTGAGGCTGACCTCCATCGGCCGCCTATGGAACCCACGAAGTGCAGAATGCACTTCGTGGGAGAGGAGGAGCAGCGGAATGACTGAGCTCTCGGCTTTAGCCGGGAGCGAAGGATATGCAGCTTGCG
>OJQW01000190.1_pt1 | contig 32895 bp, 32 predicted proteins | sample 1599041 | NCBI WGS metagenome assembly OJQW01 (sample SAMN03922518, study PRJEB24848) | human gut metagenome | isolation source: stool sample | host: Homo sapiens | place: Germany | collected 2010-02
AGGTCTCGTGGGCTCGGAGATGTGTATAAGAGACAGCTGCCGGCCTGCCCGCGATAAAAGATCCTCCGGGGTTTTATAAACGGACGCCGCGTCCGGACACCCGCGGGCGAAACACGCCCGCCGGCCTTCCGGTTTTTACTGCGCGGTGTATCCGCCATCGACCATCAGGTGGGTGCCGGTGATAAAGGACGCCTCCTCGCTTGCCAAAAACGCCACCGCCCTTGCGATGTCGATGGGTTGGCCCAGCCGCCGCAGGGGATAGCTGGCCACCAGCCGCTTTACCTCGCCCTCGTAATTGCCCGAACGGGACATGTCCTTTACAAAGGCCGGCGTCTCGGTGCCGGCCGGGCACACCACGTTTACCCGGATGCCAAAGGGCGCAAGCTCCAGCGCAAGGCTTTTGGCAAACTGGATGATGCCGCCCTTGGAACTGTTGTAGGCAAGGCTCTCCACGCAGCCCACCACCCCCAGTTCGCTGCCGGTGCACACAATGGCGCCGTGGCTGCTCTTTTTAAGCAGGGGCAGCGCGTATTTGGCGCAGAGGAAGTATCCCTTGAGGTTGACCCGCATGACCTTGTCCCAGTCCTCCTCGGTGGTGTCCCATAGGGTTTTGCTCAGCGAGTAGGCCGCGTTGTTGTACAAAACGTCCAGCACGCCGTATTTCTGCCCCACCATGGCAAACATGGCTTCAACCTCGGCGGCGCTGCTCACATCCACCTTGTAAAATTCCGCCTTGCCTGCCAGTTCGGTCTCCAGGGCCTTTCCGCGGGCCTCGTCCAGGTCCGCGATGATGACCTGCGCGCCCCGCTCGGCAAACAGCCGGACGGTCGCCTCCCCTATGCCGCTTGCTCCGCCCGTGATCAGGGCGGTGTAGTTGTCCAGACGCATCTGTTGTTTCCTCCTTTGGTCTAAAAAATTACTAATACGAATTAGTAGATGTTTTAATTATAAACGAGAGCATTAGGGCTTGTCAAGCAATAATATCTCCAAATAATCCGGGGTATTTTCGGTAATATTGAACGGAAAAAGCCAAAGTACCCCTTGAAAAGAAGCTGTATTTGCCGTATAATTACTAATAAATATTAGTGAAAAAGAGGTGCCGCATGAAAAGAGCTACTTCCAAGGACGTGGCCCGCCTTGCCGGGGTTTCGCAAACGACCGTTTCGTTTGTGATGAACAATACCCCGGGGGTATCCCTCTCGGACGAAACCCGGCGCAGGGTGATCGAGGCGGCCCGGGAACTGCAGTATATCCCCAACTCGTTTGCCAAGGGGCTCAAGACCAGCCAATCCCGGCTGCTGGGGGTGTTCCTGCCCTCGATGGACAATCCCTTTTACCCCATGCTGATGAAATACATTGAAAAATACACCGTTGGCCTGAGTTATAACGTGATGCTGTGCTGCACCTACCGCAACCCGGAGCGTGAAAAGGCCTATCTTGACCTGTGCATTGAAAAGCAGGTGGATGGGATCATCTACCTGTTTACCCCCAACTGGCTCAAGCGGGCGGTACAGATCTCGCACAGCATCCCAATCGTGCTGATAAGCGAAAAATCAGACGATGTTCCGCTTAATACCATCAGCATGAACGGTTTCCGGTGCGGGGAGCTGCTGGCAAACCATCTGCTGGAACTGGGGCACAGGCGGCTGGCCTATATCCTGAGCCCGGTCACCTCGATCTCGATGACACGCCGGATGCGCCTGGAGGGGATCCAGAGCGCGGTGGAAAAGGCCGGCCTGCCGCCGGACGCGCTCCAGGTGCTTACGGCGCCCGAGATGCCGCCGGACGGCACCGAGGCGGACGCCGGGTATATTTTGATGGACCGGCTGCTGCGGGAGGGCCGGGTCACCGGGGTGATCGGGGTCAACGACCTGGTAGCCTTTGGCGCGCTCTCCTGCGCGCTTACCACCCCCGGCCTGCAGCTGCCGCGGGACCTCTCGATCTGCGGGTTTGACAACATCTACCTCTCGGCCATGGCCCGGCCCGGCCTTACCACAGTGGATTACTGCACCGAATCCCTGTGCAAGCTGGCGGTGGACATGGTGCTGAACGGCACGGGCGATTCCAGCATCCTCAAGCTTTCGAGCGACCCGCAGCTGGTGGTGCGCGGCTCGACCGGCCCGGCCCCCGCAAAGCCACCCCGAAGCGCCTGACCCGCGACCGCCCCGGCCCCCGACAGGCCCCGGCATTGCCGCCTTTTGGGATGTTCCGATATAAAAACACAGCACGCTTTTACCGCGCCTTGCAAAGCGCCGCAAAAGCGTGCTGTGTGCTTGCAGCGGCCAAATCTGCCCTGCGGCCGAAAAAAGGCTATTCCTGCACCAGAAGCCCGATGGCGGTACGCGCAAGGATCTGCGCCGCTTCCACCAGCTCCCGCACCGGCACCCGTTCTTCGGGCGAGTGGCCCAGCACGGGGTCGCCCGGGCCAAAGATGGCAATGGGCACCCCCAAGCCCGCAAACACCCGGCCGTCGCTGGCCTGCTTATAGCCGCTTAAAACCGGCGCCGAACGCTGGACCTGGCCGGCCTCGGCCAGCAGGCTGCGGATGAGCGGCGCGTCTGGGCTGGTGTTGGTGGCAAGCCCTTCCTCGGAGTAGGTAACGGCCACCTCCCACCCAAAAAGGCTGCCGCCCAGCGAGAGGGCGCCCAGCAGTTCTTCCATGCGCTGTTTTACAAACTCCTCGGCAATGCCGGGCACCATGCGGCAGTCCAGTTCCAGTTCGCAGAGTTCGGGGATGATGTTGACCTTGTGCCCGCCCCGGATGCGGGTGGCGCACAGGGTGGTGGGCGGCAGGTAGGGGTGCGCCGTTTTGGCCAGTTCGGGCGCGAGCAGGTCGTTGACCAGGCCGATGAACCGGGCCATGTGCACGGTGGCGTTGCTGCCCTGCCAGGGCATGGCGCCATGGCAGGCCCGGCCGTGGATGGTCACCCTGAAGTTTGCGATCGCCCGCTCGGCACAGCAGACCTGGTTGGCGGTCTGCTCACCCACAATGACCATGTCCGGCCGCAGCAGCCCCGCCGCGCAAAGCCATTTTGCCCCCCCGGAAGCTGCTGGCCTCCTCATCCGCCACCGGGTTTACCTGCAGGGTGCCGGCCAGGGGCACGCCCACGGCCTTGAGCGCGCAGGCCGCCATCAGCTGGGCCGCCACCGAGCCCTTGTCGTCGCCCGCGCCGCGGCCATATACAAAGCCGTCCTCCAGCTGGCCGCCAAAGGGGTCGTGCCGCCAGTGGGAAAGTTCGCCCGCCGGCACCGTGTCGATGTGGGCGTTCAGGAGCAGGCAGGGCCCCTCGCCGCCCCGCAGGGTGCCGATCACGCTGGGCATGGCGGCATTGTCCACCCCATCGGCATGGAACGAGCGCACCTCGGGAGGCGGGCAGACCGCCCGGGCCTCGATGCCCCAGCGGGAGAGCGCGTCCAAACAGACCCCCGCCGCGGCCCGGGTATCCCCGGGCGGGTAGTCGCGCGGGCCTGGATCAGCGCCTGCAGCAGCTGCACCAGTTCGGTTTGCCGGGCGGCGATCCATTCGGCCGCCTGCTGCTTGTACCGTTCCTTGCTGCTCATGGCCGGTCACCTCCCTGGGGCCGCACCAGCCGGCCAAAGCCCGGCTGCTGTAAAATGCGGCCGTTTGCATAAACCGGCACGCCCCGCAGGCAGGTAAGCGTTACACGGCAGCGCAGGGTGCGGCCCTCGTGGCCAAAGCGCGCCGCCTTGCTTTTGGAAAAGCTGTTTTTGCGGCTGAAGGTCCAGGGGCTGTTGGGGTCGAGCAGGATAAAATCCGCATCCGCGCCAACGGCCAGCGTCCCCTTGCGGGGATACAGGCCAAACCGGCGGGCCGCGTTGGTGCTGGTAAAGGCGGCAAACCGCTGCAGATCCATGCCCCGGTCCAGCACCCCCTCCTCAAACAGCAGCGGGATGGCAAGGTCGATCTCGGGCGCGCCGCAGGCCGCGGCCCGGCCGCCCTCCGGCGGCAGCTTTTCCTCCTCAAGATAGGGCGCGTGGTCGGTGCCGAGATAGTCGATCCCCCCGTCCATCACATACTCCCACAGCTTTTCCATCCGCGCGCGGCTGCGCAAAGGCGGGTTGATCTTGGCAAAGGCGCCCAGCGCCGCGTTATCCTCGTAATTCAGGGTCAGGTAATGGGCACAGGTCTCGGCCGTCACATCCACCCCCTGTTTTTTGGCCTGCGCGATCAGCGCCGCCCCCTCCGGGATCGAGAGATGGCAGATATGCAGCCGGCAGCCGGTAAGCCGGGCGTAGAGCAAAAGGGTATTGATGGCGGTGAGTTCGGCCTGCCAGGGCCGGCTGGCGTCGTGTACCGCCAGGGACCACTCCTCGCCGGCGTGCGCCCCTGAAAAGCCGTTTACCAGGGCGGGGTTTTCGGCGTGCGCGCCAAAAATACCGCCCAGCGCCGCCACCGCCTGCATCTCCCGCAGCTGGCCGTACTCGTCCGACCAGTCAAAATCCGGGCCGGCATCCAGGGTAAACGCCTTGTAGCCCACGCACCCCAGTTCGGCCAGCCGGCCCAGCTCATCCAGGTTGGAGGGCATGGCCGAACCCCAAAGGGCAAAATCGATCAGGGAATTCTGCTGCGCCCGCCCGGCCTTAAGCTGCCAGGTCGCCTCATCCTTTACCGGCGGGGAGGTGTTGGGCATATCCAAAATGGTGGTATAGCCGCCGCTGGCCGCCGCCTGGGTGCCGCAGCGCAGGTCCTCCCGCCATTCAGCCCCGGGGTCAAAAAAGTGGGGGTGCGTGTCGATGGCGCCGGGCAGCAGCACCTGGCCCGTGCCGTCCAGCACGGTTTTGGCCGGGCCGGGCGCCGGGCCCTCGCCCAGCGCGGCGATCCTCCCATCCTGTACTGCAAGCCAGCCCACAAACACCCCTGTCTGGGCAACGATGCGGGCGTTTTGTACGATCAGGTCTGCCTTCATATTGCTGCCTCCTTTTTACAGTTCGCCGCGCTGCATCATGCCCCGCAGCGGCGTTGCAGGGATGGCCGCAAAGGGCTGTACCGCCCGCTGCGCCACCCGGTCGGCGGCAAGCTGGGCCTCGCGCACCACCTGCTTTTCATCAATGCCCTGCACCCGGAAATCCTCCACCAGTACCTTGCCGTCCACCAGCACCATCTCCACCTCGCTGCCCCGGGCCGAATACACCAGGTTGGGCACGATGTTGCGCACCGGGGCCTGGATCACCGGCGAAAGGCCGGGCTGGGTAAGGTCGATCAGCAGCAGGTCGGCCTTTTTGCCCGGCTCCAGCGAGCCGATCTGCTGCCCCAGCCCAATGGCCCGGGCGGCCTCGATGGTGGCCATGCGCAGCACCCGCCAGGCCGGGAATACCGCCGGGCTGCCCGCCTTGCACTTGTTGAGGATGGCGGTAAATTTCATCTCGTTGAACATATTGCTGCAGTTGTTTCCGGGGGCCTGGTCCGAGCCGAGGGCCAGACGGCTGCTGGCCTGCAAAAACGCGGCCGCCGGGGGCACGATGCCGTCGATGATGGCAATGCTGCCGCTGCACAGGACCATGCCCGCCCCCTTGCCGGCAAGATAGCGGGTCTCCTCATCGGTGGCCTCGGTAAGGTGCACCGCCATCAGCCGGGGGGTAAGGTAGCCGATCTCGTCCAAAAAGGGGATGGTGCGCTTGCCGTACCGCAGCTGCATCTGGTTGGTCTCCCGGTCTCCCTGCGCCACATGCATGTGGATGCCTGTGTCCAGCCGGGCGGCGGCCTCGCGCACCTCCTCCAGCAGTTCGCGGCTGCACATGTCCGCGCCCTGGGGGCCCAGCATACAGGTGATGCGCCCATTTGCCGCGCCGTTCCACTCCTCGCACAGGCGCAGGTTGCGCCGCAGCTTGCGGTCGCCCTCGGCAGGGTCAAACTGGTACAGTTCGCCCAGGGCGGTGCGGTTTTCTTTTGGCAGTTCGCTGATGAGTTCGGCCACCCGCGCGCGGGTGCCCAGCCGGATATGGTTTTGCACGATCTCGGTCATGGGGGTGTCAAAGTCGCAAAAGGTAGTGGTGCCCGCCTTGAGCGCCTCCAGGATGTTGAGCATCGAGCCCTTGCGCACCGCGTCAGGGTCCTTGCGAAGTTCCTGCTCAAACGGCCACAGGCCGTGCTGCATCCAGTTGTCCAGGTCCTGCGAAACGCCCCGCAGCAGCCCGTCGCCGGTGTGGATGTGCGCATCGATCAGGCCGGGCATCAGGGCCTTGCCCTCCGCCTCGATCAGCCGGTCGGCGGTATAGGCCGCCAGCACCTCCCGGCTGGGGCCCACCACCTCGATGCGGCTGCCGCAAACGCCCAGCGCGCCGTCCTCCAGAATGCCGGTGCCCTCCCCCTGCATGGTAATGAGGGTGGCGTGCGCAAACAAAAGGTCCAGGTTCTTTTTCACACGGAGCCCCCTCCTTCTCCAAACAGGTCGTCGCAGGCCGCCCGGTACAGGGTGTCGGTGAGCACCTGCGTGCCGGCCGCGAGGTCGTCTTTCATGGTAAACTCTTCCGGGCAGTGGCTTACCCCGCCGTTTGCGCTGCGCAAAAAGATCATCCCCATGGGCATGATGCGGGAGAGGTTCATGGAATCGTGGGCCGGGAAGCTGACCATATGATCGTGCGGGATGCCCCAGCGGCCGGCCGAGTCGTCCATCAGGGCCATCAGTTCGGGTGCGCAGTGGGCGGGGGCAAGATCACAGGTGGTGTGCACCGACCATTCCAGCCCGCGCCGCTCGCACTGGGCCTGGGTAAAGGCCATCAGGTCGGTGTACAGCCGGGCCCAGTTCCCATCGTCGGCCTCCCGGAAATCCACCGGCACCACGCACCGGTCGGCAATAATGTTGTGTTCGCCGGGATGCGCCTCAATATATCCCACCGTACCGCGGGTATCCAGGCTGGTGGCCAGCGCCAGCCGTTCCACCTCCGCAGCAACCGCGGCCGCGGCCGCCATGGCGTCGTGCCGGTCCTTCATGGCCATGCCGCCCGCGTGGGCGGCAACACCGCGCAGGGTGATGTAAAACTGCTTGATGCCGGCAACCGAGCTGACCACCGAGATCGGCAGCCCCTTTTCCAGCAGATAGCGCCCCTGCTCAATATGCAGTTCCACAAAGGCATAATACCGGGCAGGGTCGATCACGCTGCCCTCAAGGTTGTCCGGGTCAAGGCCCATGCCAAACTCCCGCATGGCGTCGCTCAGCAGCTGCCCGGTCTGCCGGTGGCGCAGCTGGTAGGCATAGTCCTTTGGCAGCATGCCGCACATTGCCTTGCTGCCAAAGGTGCCGCCCAAAAACTGGCTTGCCTCCTCGTTGATAAACGCCACCAGTTCCAGCGGCCGCCGGGGCACAAGGCCGGACCGCTTGATGGCCGAAAGCGCCTCCAGCGCCCCCATCACCCCGGCCATGCCGTCAAAATAGCCGCCCTGCGGTACCGTGTCAAAATGCGAACCGCTGAGCACGGCGGGCGCACCGGGTTCCTGCCCCTCCAGCCGCACAAACTGGTTGCCCACCGTGTCCACCCGGTACGCAAGCCCTTCTTCTTCGCTCCAGCGGCGCAAAAGCTCCATGGCCTCCTTGTAGGCCGGCTCCCATGCAAACCGGCTCACCCCTCCCTTGGGGTCTGCGCCGATCCCTCCAATGGTGTTCAGCCTGGTCCACAGCCGCTGCGGATCGATCCGGATCGTCTGGTTCATCTCCATTACCTTTCTTTTCTTGATCGGGTTTTCATCACGTCGTTCGTGATTAATATTATAATTAATACGTTTTAATTGTAGTTTATTCATCTTCTGTTGTCAATTCCCGCGGCGCGGAATTGAAATACTGCACAAGAATATTTGTCATTTTTACTAAAAGGCGGCGGGCGGCGCCCCGCCCCGGCGCAGGGCGCAAAAAGAGGGCCCGATCCGTGCGGTCCGGGCCCCTTTCCTATGGCCGGCAGCGCCCTTGCAGGCGGATGCCCTTACCCTGCGCAGGCCGTCCAGGGGCCCGCTTTTTAAGGCGGCGCGCCGCGCGCCGCCGCGTTTCCAGCCCGGCCGCAAAGGCCGCCTTTCAGGCCTGGCGCGCGGCCGCCTGGTCCTTAACCACCGCAACCGCCTCGATCTCGATCGCCATCCCACCGTTGAACTTGCCAACCTGCATGGTGCTGCGGGCCGGGGGATCCTTGGGGAAGTAGGCCTTGTAGGTTTCATTAAAAAGAGCAAACTGGTCAATATCCGCCACAAACACCAGGGTCTTGATCACATGCTCCAGGTCCGAGCCCGCCTGCTCAAGGATGGCAGAAAGGTTTTTCATGATCTGGTGGGTCTGCGCCACAATATCCCCAGGGCCCACAAGACGCCCCGTCTGCGGGTCGGTGCCGGTAACGCCGGCGGTAAACACCAAATCCCCTGCACGGAACGCCTGGGAATACCACCCGCCGGGCGCCGCCGCGCGGTCGGTTTCGATTTTGATCTTTTTCATCCGGATCGCCTCCTTTTTGAGTTCCAGGGTCCTGCCTGTAAATAAAATATTAATACGTTTTAACAGGCCCGCATACAGTATACCGGTTTCCGCTTTGGATGTCAAGGGGCTTGCTGTACAGGGCAGGGCCCACAAAAGTGAACGGCTTCGCCGCCCTTGACATCCGCCCCCATCGGCGTTATGTTGTTGATAAGGCGGCAGCCGGATATCCCTGCTGCCGCCCCATATAAACAGGCCCTATGTCCGCCCCGCCCTCGCGCCTTGCCCACTGGCAGCGGGAGGGAAAACGCCTGGCCTTCCAACAGGCTGCGATGTGGCGAGGGCAGTCTGGACAAAACAGAGCGGCCCGTGGCCGCGTATTGCCGCGTCCTGCCCTCCGGCCACACAGCTTTCAGACGATGCGCACCCGGATGCAGTCTGCGGTTGGACGGGTACTGAATCGGCTTGCGGCGGCGCTTGCCAAAACTGCCCGCGCGGCGGTGCGCACCCTTGCGGCATGGATCGGCGCGGGCGGCATTGCGTTGCTGCTTGTGATGGTGGCGGGCGCGGCAGCCGCGATCATCAGCTCCCCGATGGGCATCCTTTTCGCAGACGAGACCGGCGACCCCAACGCCATCCCCATTGCAAGCATTGTGCAGGAGACCAATACCGCTTTCGGGCAGGCGATCAACGAGATCGTGGCGGCGCACCCGGAATGTGACGAGGTGGACATCCAATATCACTACGAAACTGGCCGCACATGGCAAAGCTATTGGCCGGAGGTGCTGGCGGTGTTTGCGGTGCAGACCAACCTCGGTGAGGACGGCAATGTGGTTGTGATCGACGCGGCAAACGCACAGAAAATCAAGGATACTTTTTGGGCAATGCACACAATTACCGCCGAGGTCGAAACGATTGAGATCGAGCCGGAAACGGATGAGGATGAAGCCGGGGAAAGCGGCGAGACAGACGAAAGCGGGGACAGCGAAAATCCCGCCCCCGCTCCTCGGTATCGGTATATTCTGCATATTTCTGTCAGCGGCAAAACCGCCGATGAGATGGCCGGCCGCTGCCACTTTACCGCTGACCAGAGGGATATTCTGCACCAGCTCCTTTCGGATGAAATGCGCCCGATGCTGCTGGCCCTGTGCGGCGGTGTGCCGGGAGATATGCTGCCGGGCGGCGGTGCGGCCGCGGGTTCCCTGCAATGGCCGCTGCCGGGATACACCACGATTTCCTGCGGGTTCGGGGAGCCGGATGCGATCTCTGGCCAGCCTCACAAGGGCATTGACATCCCCGCGCCGGAGGGTACGCCCATCCTTGCCGCTCACAGCGGCACCGTGCTGATCTCCGGCTGGAACGACAGCTATGGCAATCAGGTGCTGCTCGACAGCGGCACAGGGATTTCCACCCGCTATACCCACATGATCCGGACTGCCGTGAGCGCGGGGGAAACGGTGACGACAGGGCAGGTAATCGGGTACGTTGGCAATACCGGGGATTCCACAGGAGATCATCTGCATTTTGAGGTGATTTTGGCGGGTGTATTTACAGATCCGCTGCGTTTTAATGACTTTTAGCCATGGGGTGCATCAACCGCAGTTTCGAGTCTTTGTTCCCACAAAGACTCGAAACTGGGTCAATCCCAAATTTTGTGTAAAGTCCATATTGGGTGAGAATGGCTGTTCCTGCTGTGTTTTGCAGGCTTTTTCTTTCAGCCTGTCTTTCCACCGCCTTTTGCGCGAAAAGCAGGCGACGCACTCTGTCTTTGCGCTGCGCCTCGGTTGAGAGGCGGATGCTTTGCCCGGTCTGGGGCTTATCCCGCAATGCTGCCGGTTTTTCTTTTTCGCGGGTTCCACCGTCCGTAGGCCCAGCGGTCTTTCTCTCCAAAGTCTTTTCCCGCATGGTCTTTGTGCGCAGATAAGCGGCCCGCGCCGCGCCAAGCGAAAGGTCGCCTGTTGTAAGTGCGGTATCCACTGCTCCGCTTTTTACACGCTCGGCAGCCTCCTGTTCTGGCCGGGCATCGGTTGATGTACTTTCCGGCACAGTCGCTGACAGATTGGCAGAGACTTGCGCCATTTCCCGCAGGGCAGCCCTGCTTACTGCCTCCTTTAAGCCGTTGTTTCCTCCCATTCGTCCTCCTTTTCCGTCTGTATAGGCGCGCGGTATTCATCAAAAGATAGCTGCCCCGGCAGAACGCCATCCTCCATCCACCAATGAAAAACATCTTCGCCCGTTGTGTCGCTGCGCCAGCTTCCGCCGAGTTTCCCACGCTGCCGCCGGATTTCCAGCATCTTGTCAAAGGCGCGGATATACAGCTTCTCGTAAGCGGGCCACCGGGCAAAGTCCCGATAACGCCGTTTGCCCGCCATCGGGCAGCCGACACAGCCCACGCGCGAAAAGCCCTCCGCATACAACGGGTTCACCGGGATTTTTTCGGACAGCAAAAAATCCCACACATCGCTGTCAACCCAGTCGATGATGGGATTGCATACCCGCGTTGCCTGGGCGGTACAATGCTCAAACAATCTGCGCTTGTCGTCCTTGTCGCTGCTTAAAATGATCCGTTTGGCGGGATCTGTCGCGCTCTTTTCAAAAATGCCGCGGCTGTCCCTGCGGCGGATGCTTTCTGACCAGCGAACGCCCGTTGCAAGGAATCGCCCCTGTCCGCCGCGCTCCTTCAGGACGGAGCAGCAATACCGCACGACGCGGGTCGGCGGCATCAATTTCTGCGGGATCAGCGCCCACATCGAGGTGCGCTCCCCTTTATAGCGGGGATACTCGACCTTGCAGGGAACCCCCATTGCATCAAGCCGTGCAAATTCGCGCCGGACAAAATAGACGGTTTCCGGGGCGTCGGCGGTCGTGTGGTTATGCAGCACCTCAAAAGGGATTCCCGCCCGCCGCGCAAGCTCCACGCAAACGCTGCTGTCCTTGCCGCCGCTGCTCGTGATCAGCAGCGGCTTCTTATATTGCGACAGGCTCATTTCGGACGCCTCGCGCAGCCGCAGGATCGCCATCTGCTCTTTATCGCTCATGCTCTGCCTCGCTCCTTTGCCGCTCAGGCTGCCCCATAAAGAGGCGATAGACAGATGGGGAACACGGTTTCCCTTTTACCCCGTCTGGCGTTTTGAAAAAGAGCTCCGGCATCCGGTATTTGCTTTTGTAATGCTCCATCTGCGCCTCGGTCAGGCTGCAAAAATCCTCATCGCCCAAGCCGCAGATAAAAAAGGTCCCCGCGATGATGTCGTAGTCCTCAAGGGAACGGTTGAGCGGCAGGCCCATCAGCTTGCCCTCATCATTGCAGATAAGGACAGCGCGATCCTCCCAAGGATACAAGGTTTCGATCAGGCCGCCGACAATGTGCTGCAACGTGTCCAAGCTGCCATCAATATCGGCCTCACGCGGATACTGGCCGGGTTCTACGATCAATACTCTCATGTTGCTTCTCCTTTCTCACCGCTCAGGCGGCAATTCCTTTGTTTTTGTCTGCTCCCGGCAATACTCCGGGTAACGCAGCCGGATGCCCTCCAGCAGATATGGCGCATACCCGCAGGCAAACAGGTCATAAGGCGCAGCTTCCTGCTCACACCCCGGTTCGATGTACCCGTTCCAGAGATTGAACGCCAGCAGACACAGCTTGCGGCTCCCGCTGGTCTGCCAGCCCTCGTTCAGGGCTTCGGGGCGGATGCAATCTTCCTCGAAATCAAACAGTCTGTTGACCCTCTGGCGCGTGTCCGCACTGACCCCCAGCAAATAAAACAGGGCTTTATGGTAGCTGTCATCGCGCACACGTGCCATATTCTTTTCGTAAAAGGCGCGGTGCTGCTCGGATGAAAAAATCAGACGCTTCATGGTGTCCTCTCTTCAAAAATATTTGCCCGGCGCAAAACTGCGCCGGGCATTGTTGTTTTGTGTTCACTGTTCCATCTCACCGGGCTTTGTCGTGAGCAACTGGTAGGTTTTGTTTTTGGGGTACTCGTTCTCAAAGCCCAGCAGGATCGCGCCAATGGCCTTGATCGCGCTGAACACAAAGTCAGACAGGTTGTTGATCGCGGTCAGCGGGTCGCTCGCGGCCAGTGCAGGCGTGGCGAACAACATCGCCAGCGCCAGCGACGCTGCCATCGTCATGTACGCGCGCTTGATTCGCACCGCGCCGCGGTCAAGCGGGATCGGCGGCTCACCCAGGCTGTCCTTCGGTTTCGTCCAGTGTTTCATCCAGTTCATCTTCATCGATTTCCTCCAATTCGATCCATTCATATTGATCCAAAATTTCTGCCGGAACCTTGTCCGGCTCCAACGTTGCCAGTTCTGCTGCGGATAGGGTGGTCGCTTCGCTCATGTAATCGGGCGGCAGCACATACGGCTCACTGCCGCCGTCCGGGGTGTAACGGACATTCGGGTGGCGGAGCAGATCAAACTTCCGATCAATCACCGGGTCCTCGCTGCTCATTAACAACAGCGCGTCCCCGCGCTCGATGCGCCGCACCTCGTCCGGGGTTAAAAGCTCTCGGCCCGCTGTCTGGCGGCTCTCGCTCGACGAGCCACGGCTGCCCTTCACTTTTTTGTCTGCTTTCTTCCTGATAAGCCGCAGCTGCCATCGTAATATACTTTTTTACCCGAAGTTCATTAGACCAAATGTCCTCGGTTTCAAAGTAGGCAACCACATTTAATCTTGATAATTCATTAAGCATAAGCAGGACGTCCAACGTATTGCGTCCAAAACGGCTAAGGGATTTCATCAAAATCAAATCTACTTTTCCATTTCTGCAATCATTCATTAAGCGCTGAATCTCATCTCTATTATCTACTCTTGTACCGGATTCCTTTTCAGCATAAATACCGGCAAAATCCCAATCAGGGTTATCGCAGATTTTTTGCATATAGTAAACTACTTGTGATTTTAAACTCTGCCTTTGTTCCTCATGTTCTGTGCTGACACGGCAATAGGCAGCAACCTTTAACTTTTTATCAGCTTGATTCTGTCTTGCCGGGATAGTGAAAATTTGTTTGCTCATTTCAAAGCCTCCTTAACGCAAAAATGCAGCACCCACTTGGGTACCGCAAACTTCAATTACTATTTTAGATATGAAAAAAGCTACATCTTCATTGGTTTATTACCAACAAAAATGTAGCTTATAACTTGGTGCGCCTGACTGGATTCGAACCAGCGGCCTTCCGGGTCGGAGTTGCGAGGTGCTTTTGCCATTTGGGTAAAATTGAGTACAGAAAAGACCGGCAAAGCCTTGATTTTCTAACATTTTTCTCTTGGTTCGAGTTCAGTCGAGTGCGCTCGAAATCATTGCAGATGATTAGAAAATAGCCCGGTGTGTTAGAAGAATGTTAGAAAATCTAACAAATCTGAAAGGTATCATTTCCCTATAAGGATTTCCGCAATATTCAGGTAAAGATAGCGTCCGCGACGTAAAAATTGCAGGGCGCTATTTTTTATGCCCAAATTCGGGAGAAAGGAGGAAAACCTATGCAGCAGAAACAAAAACCGGCAAGGCGGCGTGAGGATTGTTTCGATTGCCTTTATTGGCTGGGCGGATACGGCTGCGCACTTGGGGATGCCCCTTGCCCGTATGCTGAATCTGCCATCGAAGCCGCGCCGAACGCACCGCCCGGCAGATGTGAGGACTGTCCGTATGGGCGGGACGCGCCCTGCATCGGTTGGTGTACCTCGTCCGTGTCAAAGGGCTTAGTTTTGTCAGCGCAGTACAGCAGCTCTGTGAGGACATCCCAGCCCCGGCAGCATCCGCATCGCAAACCTGGGAACGCCCGCCCAATTCCCAGACACTCATTCTCAACAAAAAAGAGACCGCCATCGCACAGGGGAAACAGGCGCTCATCAAGCAGGCGTTTCAGGATTGGATATGGAAAGACCCGGAGCGCCGGGAGCGGCTGACACGGCTCTATAATGACAAATTCAACAGCATCCGTCCGCGGGAATATGACGGCAGCCATATCAATTTTGCCGGGATCAACCCGGAGATCACCCTGCGGCCCCACCAGATCAACGCCATTGCCCATATCCTGTATGGCGGGAATACCCTGCTGGCACACGTTGTGGGGGCTGGGAAAACTTGGGAGATGGTTGCGGCGGCGCAGGAGAGCAAACGGCTGGGTTTGTGCCACAAGAGTTTGTTCGTTGTCCCCAACCACCTGACCGAGCAATGGGCATCGGAGTATTTGCAGCTGTACCCTGCGGCTAACATCCTCGTGGCAACGAGAAAGGATTTTGAAGCAAAGAATCGCAAACGTTTTTGCGGACGTATCGCCACGGGGGATTATGATGCGGTTATCCTTGGCCATTCACAGTTCGAGAAAATCCCAATGAGCCTTGAACGGCAGACCTCCATATTGGAGCAGCAGAAAGAAGAACTGGTGCTCGGCATTGCCGATTTGAAACGCAATCATGGCGAACGCTTTTCCATTAAGCAGATGGAAAAAAGCAAAAAAGCCATTGAGGCGAAGCTGAAAAAGCTGAACGACCAAAGCCGCAAGGACGATGTGGTGACATTTGAGGAATTAGGCGTTGACCGTATCTACATCGACGAAGCTGGACAGCAAGACAGATACCCCGCTAACCGGTGCCGTCTTTGCCCTGTTTGCCAGCGATGATGTTTACAGCGTGGATGGCAAACTGCTTGTCCGTGCGGGGGAGCAGATCGCGGTATCTGCGCCGTCCGACGCGCAGGGCCTTGCCGCTTTTGACTGCGGCCTGCCCATCCGGGGTGAACTGTATGGCACTGAGGGCATCTATGTGGCGGAAAATGAGTTCGGCACCGGGACGGATGCCCGTTTCAACAGTGGCCTGTATGAGATTCGAGAATTGACCCCGCCGATAGGCTATTACCTGAACGATGAGCCGATGGAGGTATCTTTCCTCTATGACGGCCAGCCGGTTCAAACGCTGGAGGTTACCTGCAAAAACGATGGCACTTCGGTGCTGATCTCCAAGCGCAAGCTGACCGGCAGCGATGAGCTGCCCGGCGCAACCCTGCGCATTGTGGATCAGGATGGCAAGGTTATCCGGGAATGGGTGAGCGGCGACAAGGCCACCGAAATCCGTGGGCTGGAATTGGATAAACCCTACACGCTGGTGGAGATCACCGCACCGCAGGGATTCGCCGTTGCAGAGAGCATCAGCTTCAAGCTGGTGCAGCGCGTGGACGAGGACGGCTCCCCTCTGCATGAGAACGATGAAGTAATGAGAAAAAGGAATACATTGATTCTGGTGTCGCATATTTTTTTATGTGAAGAGCAATAATGAATTGTATGCTTTTCGTTCACAAAGAAAAAACCGCAAATTGCAAGAACAAGTTGGACACTGCCGGAAGATAGAGAGGAGCGGGCGCCCGGGCACGGCGGAGGCCGTAGGCCGGAGCCGTGCCCGGAAAATTTTCAAAAGTCACGCAGCGAATACAGCATCGAGAAAGGCATCGAATAGCTCTTCAGGAGTGCGATATCCGAGTTTCTTGCGAGGGCGTCCATTCAGTTCGTCAGCGGCGGAAAGAATATCTTCGTCGGAGAAAGCCTCAATGGAGGCTCCCTTCGGAACAAAAGCGCGGAACAGGCCGTTGTGCCGTTCGTTTTGCGGGCGCTCCCAAGATGTGTAGGGATGAGCAAAGAAAGCTTTGGTTCCCCATTGTTCCACTTGAGCGAAGTCGGCAAACTCGCTGCCATTGTCGACTGTAATGGTCTTAAAGATACGGGAGAAGTTTTCGCAGTATTCATCGTGCAGCGCGGTCATGAGACCCATCACAGCTTCGCTGGTCTTGCCGGGAATACGGAACGCCAGGTAGGTTTCTGTCTTCTTTTCCAGTAGGGAAAACACCACTGATTCTTGTCCGGCGCGCTTACCGACCACGGTATCGCCCTCCCAGTGTCCTTCTTCAAGACGAAGACAAGCAATTTCCGGACGGGTCGAAATACTCGCGCCGTAGTGCCGTTTGTTCGCCATTTCACGATGCTTTGTTGCCTTTCGTTTCAATGCTTCAGGCAATTCTGTGGGTTTAATGGACACGTCTCCACGCCACACCATATTGTAGAGAGTTCGCGTACAGACCATTTCTGTCGCTTCAAACAGGTCATGCAGTTTCGCGTCCCCGCAACAAGCATCCAGTGACCATTTGTGTTCCCGGATTTGTGTGCCCACCCATTCGATAAAGTTGCTGCATTTCTCTGTTTGGGTCGGCCTGTGACAGTTCGCTCGGTTCGCTGCATAAACTGCTTCCCCCTGCCTGGGCGAATAGCTTGGGGTCCGCCCTCGTGTACTCTTTCGGGCGGGCGTGCCTCGCCGCAGTTCGTTCGTCACGGTGGTCGGGGCACATCCTATCGCTCTTGCGATGGCTCGTACTCCCAGCCCCTGCTTTTCCAGCGCTTTGATGGCTCCGCGCTCTTCCATTCGCAAGTGCTGTCCCTTCTTGCGTTCCGCCATTTCTGTGCTATACTTAGGGCAGGCCATAGTGATTGCTCTCCTTTGGTGAATGTTGTCTTTTCAACTCCATTCTACCACCGGGCAAATCACTATGGATTTCTTTTATCTGTCCAACTTGATTTTACAATCAACCACAAAGAAAAAACATTTTTCCATTCAAAAAGTGAAGGTAGTTTTCCTGAAACGAAACTTATCTGTAAATTCAATTCAAAAAATGGTTGTTTTTTTGAATTGTTTATGATATACTCTATTATTAATTAAAATAAAAAGGAGGGATTGGATTTATGGCATATAAATCTCTTGCGAAACTGTATTACAGCGACCCTCAAAACTATACTCAAATCTATAAGAACCGTTTTGTTAGCACAGAGTCGGTTCATATAAATTTCTCTGTTGCCAAAAATCCTATGTTCTTTTTGCAGAATGCAGATGTAATGTCCTTGGCTTACCACATCTCTACGTTGGATAAAAAGGTGACGCTGCTCAGCATGAAGTTGCCCGGCGTTGCTTTGAGGCAATATTCTCGGAAATGCTTGATCGACGAAATTGTATTGACAAATAAAATCGAGGGCGTGCACAGCAGTCGAAAGGAAATCGACGATGCGCTGGAGATTTTGAGCAAACAATCTCAGGAGAAGGGCAAACAGCAGCGGTTTGTCGGTCTGGTCAACAAATATCTCAAACTCATAACAAAAGATTCGATCGCATTGGCAAGCTGCAAAGACATTCGGGCTCTTTACGATGAAATGTTTCTGGATGAAGTGATTGCGGAAGATGCTCACCATGCACCCGACGGAAAGATTTTCAGAAAAGGATCAACATCCGTTTATAGCGGAGCCAATAAAATTATACACACGGGGGTGACTCCTGAGAGAAAAATCATAGACGCAATGGACGAAGCACTGTCCTTTCTTCATGATGACAGTGTAGATATGTTGTTTCGCATCTGTATTTTCCATTATCTGTTTGAGTATATTCATCCTTTCTATGACGGGAATGGGCGGATGGGACGCTTCATTCTCAGCTATTATTTGTCTGAAATTCTGGAACCCCTACTCTCCTATCGGATTTCTGAGACGATCAAAGAGGATATAAATGCGTATTACAAAGCATTCCAAACTTGCAATGATTCTCATAATCTGGGGGATCTAACGCCTTTTTTGCTCATAATGCTTCAGATGATTGAAAAATCGTTGAAGGATTTGCAGATCTCTTTGGAACAGAAACGAATCAGCTGGGAAAAATACGAAAAGCTGATCCTTAGTTTTCCTGAAGTTCAAAGTAATAATAGCATCTTTTCACTCTATAGCTATCTGATTCAAGCGGCGCTGTTCAGTGAAAAAGGAATCTCAACAGGCGAACTGATTGAGCAATACGGTACTAGCTATTACAAAGTGAGCAAAATGATTCTTCAGCTTCGGCCGGAATTGGTCCTCTGTCAGAAAAAGGGGAAAGCCAAATACTATCAAATCAACCTTTCGGCACTGGATGACATTCTGCTTCAAAAAGACCTTTCTGGCTGGACTCCTTCAACCTGATATGCAAAATTTAGAAGTACGCACAAACAAGGTGGCCGAATTCGGTCACCTTGTTTGTTGTGATAGAAATCGCTGGTTCAAGTTACCTTATCATTGTTGGATTTAGTTTATCAACGTTCTGCGGTCACGACCAACGACCTCCCACAGAAAATGAATAAGTAATAGACATGCTTCTTGAGGAATATGCACTAGTTTCGCTCAGTTGGTAGAGAATTTTTCTAAAATATCTTTTTTGTTAAGACATGCCACCAGCCGAGAAGTTTGATGCTTTTCGGCTTTTTTGTTGTTTGGGCTCGTGAAGTTTTTTGCTGTCTGCGTGCAACCGTTTGTTTTTTCGGCGTCCAACACATCGACTGCTTTGTCTTTCTGACCTTCCAGCGTGCGGGAATAGCGCATGGTGGACACCAAAGATGGATGTCCCAGAATCTTCTGTAAAGTTCTGCTCAGCTAGCCGCGTCGCAAACGTGTAACGAAGCGTATGCACGCCCGCCTCCCTGTTCGCCGCACCGCTTCAGCACAAATTCAGTGGTTGGTAAAAATGGTATCTTCAGCAGAAAGAGGTTAACAATTAACATCTAGAAATGTGGCTTGACCTCTGTTAGCAGATCTACCGGGTGTTCGTAAACGTCGTCCGTGATACCCCGTACAGAGATGTGACAAAATCAGATTCCAATACAAGCAAAAATCCGGACTGAAACCATCAATGTTCAGTCCGGATTTTTTGCTGTGGAAATGCGCAAATTGATGCTAAAACGTTTGCGGCAATCGGAACTCAGATTACCGCAAACTAAAGTAAAATAGTCGTTGGTAACTCTGAAAATGAGCTGAGGTCGGCACTTATTTATTGGTTAAGTTGGTCCAAAACTGGCTGCACAACGGCCATCTTTTCTTCAACCCAGGTGTTCCAGTTGTCTTCAAGCTCCCCGTCCTTGAGGATAAGTTTTGCATACTCATCGCCCAAATCCATTGTTGCCTGCGATTTTTCGCGTGAACTCAAAAACTCATATTCGTATTCTCTAGGCAGAAGCGTTGTTTTGTCACTTAATTCTTCGCGAAGTTTGTAGAAATCACGTACGGTATTCTGAATTTCATAACTATAGTTAGGGCTTACCAGACTAAAGTCATCTGTTAAAATCAACCCGCCAAAAGAGGATTCCTTAGAAGGGTACTTACCGCCAAGCACACTTGTCGCACTTCCCTGGATGGAAGGATCAAGCAGAGAAACGTAATTTCCACTTTCATCGAGCTCCCAATCGATTCCTTCAAAGCCCATATTCATGAAGTTCTGTCCTTCCTCTGTGCAGGTGTAGTCCAGAATATCCATTGCGCGTTCGAACTTTTCCTGGCTGATTGTCGGACTGAACATAACTTGTCCCCAATAGTTGGAGTCTTCACGATAATGATACATACCATCATCGCCCACGAGCTGTGCGAGGTGGAGTACTTCGTCCGGATCCAGCCCCTGCTCAGCAAGACCATTTCGGATATAGGTAATCATGATTGCGTGACCGTCTTCCAGGGTCAGACCGGATGTTCCCTGAACGTAAAATTTCTGAGCACCCTGATAACGTGTATAGCTATAGAACTCAGGATCGAGAATACCTTCCTGGTAAAGTTCCTGATACTTTTTCAATGCATCCAATGTGCGAGTGTCAGCAGGTGCCCACTGGAACTGGCCGTTTTCATCCTTGTAGTAACCATCTCCGATATTGCATGCTTCGGAGAATGTGGTTGTGGGATACAGCTTTACCATATCATAGGGCCGAATACTCATACCTACCAGATTATCGCCTACATTGCCAGGATCTTCTTCCAGGAATGTTTTGGCAATTTCTTTTAGTTCGTCCGGAGTATAGGTATCTTTCAGTTCCAGACCGCAAGCTTCCATCCAATCTTTGCGCAAATAGATCAGGGCGTGATAGCTAAGACGTTCACTAGGACGATTAAGAGAGAAAACCGGGCGATACAGAAAGTAAGTACCGCCGAGTTGTTCCTCGGCCATAGCGGCAGCAGGGACGTTTTCCTGCGTCTTAGCAACATTAGGCCACCGCTCTTTCCAGTCATCAGGCAGACGGTAAATGGCCTCTTGATTAGCATAGTTTGCTAACTCACCAAATTCAAACTGAGCATTAGCAACATCGGGCATATCGCCGGAGTTAATCCAGATGCGCAAACGCTCATCCCAATCGGAAGTATCCATTGTAACAGCGATAATATCTAAATCCACATTGAACTTATCCAACCAGAAACGGCCCCAATCGTCTGCAGAATAGTCTGCACCGGATTTGATTCCCGCCTGGAGCCAACTCAGAGTAAGATGTTCGTCATAGGTGCCATCCGATGCGGATGAAGTAGTTAAATTTGTGGTTTCAGAACCACTTTTCCCGCAGGCTGCAAAACTCAAAATGAGAGTAGCGCAGAGAAAAAGTGTACCCAACCGTTTGAACTTTTTCATATTGATCTCTCCTTTTCAATTGGTTTCATTTTTACGCCTTGATCGCTCCGACCATGACGCCTTTTGCAAAATGTTTCTGCAAGAAGGGAAATACGCACATGATGGGCAAAGAGGTCAACATGACCGCTCCCATCTTGATTCCCATATCGAAGTTTCGCACAGCTGCTTGTGCGGAGCTGGTGTTGCTTGAAATATTGGATTCCATCACAATGGAACGCAGAGCTACCTGAAGCGGAACAATACTATTGTCATGAATGAAAATCAGCGCATTGTACCACTCGTTCCACCGGTCAACCATATAGAACAATGTAATTGTTGCAAGAATCGGTTTGGAAATTGGAAGAATAATGGAGAAAAGAATTCTCCATTCACCTGCTCCGTCCAGTTGCGCGGATTCAATCAGTGCTTCCGGCAACGAACAGAAATAATTACGTGCAAGCACAAAATAAAATACATTGATGCCGCTCGCCAATATGACAGACCAAATTGTATTAGTTAGATGAAGTTCGCGCATTTGCAGGTACAAGGGAAGAATGCCGCCATTAAACAGCATTGTGAACAGAATAGCTCCCAAAATAAGCCGCTTGCCTGGGTAACTTTTTCGGCTTGTGCCGTACGCAAGTGAGACTGTCAGAAACAAGTTGATCGGGAGTCCCAGAAGCAGAATTTTGAGAGATGTCAGATAGCCGATGGAAATGCGCTCATCTCCAAGAAGATTGATATAATTGTTCAGTGTAGGTTCACGCGGTATCAAAAGAAGCGGCGTATTGAGATATTCCCTCTGCGTAGAAAACGAGATCGCAATCGTATTAATGAACGGCACAACTACCGCCAAAATAAGGAGAAACAGAAATCCGGCAATCAAAAAATCTGCCGTGGTAGCTTTTCGATTTCTCATAGTATCATCCCTCCTTTTTTAGCCGAACAGGCCACTTCCGCCCAATTTCTTTGCACTGCGATCGGCAGCAATCAGGAAAATGCAGTTGACCACAGAACGGAACAAGCTAATTGCCATGGAAAAGCCAAAATCGGGAACGGAACCAAAAGTAATGCGATAAATGTACATATCCAGAATCTCGCAGATGTCTTCTACGGCCGGATTTGATAGATTGAAAATCTGGTCGAATCCTCCCGTCATCAGATTTCCAATGGAAAGAACCAGCATAACAAGAATTGTCGGTTTCAAATTAGGGAGAGTCACTCGAATAAGAGTTTGCCATCGGTTGGCTCCGTCCAATTCGGCGGCTTCATATTGATCCACGTCAATTCCAGACAGTGCAGCGAGATAAATGATTGCACTCCAACCAGCAGACTTCCAACTCTCTGTCAGATAAAGCAACGGTATAAACAGTGTGCTGTTTCCCAGAAAATTAGTCTTATCGAGGTTTAGCATGGCCAGAAGACTATTTACCATTCCATCGAGAGACAGAACATTTGTTACAATGCTTGCTACAATGACCCAGGACAGAAAATATGGAAATGTAAAAATTGTTTGAGCAATTTTATTGAACCGTTTCCACTTGCACTCATTGATCAGAAGTGCAAGGATAATGGGGACCGGAAACTGAAAAAGAAGGCGGCCGATATTAATTGTCAAGGTTGTCCAGACTGAACGGAAAAAAGCCGCATCTTTAAATACATAAGCAAAGTTTTCAAACCCGCACCAAGGGCTGCCCCAAATTCCACCGCGTGCGCTATATGTTTTGAATGCAAGCAACAAACCGGACATCGGCCCATATGCGAAGAGAATGAACCAGATGATGCCGGGAAGCATCAGACTATAGCAGGCGCGATTTTTCCAGATGCTCCGCCCGAGATGACGGGCAGATGCTACGAATTTCCCTTTCATCTCAAACCTCTCAATACTCAGGTTGTTTCAGAGTTGTTTTTCCTTCGAATTCCAGCTCATGAGCCAGTTCAACTACCATTCGCATTTCGTTGGCGCTGTGCATCAGAGCACCATGAACAACAACATTTTCAAAGCGAATATGGCGCGGACGATGCATTTCGTTATGCATTTCAAAGCCTCGGATGATCGAAACCGGGAAAATACTGCCCCCCACGGTGATGTTGCGGAAAGTTACATCCTGTACGTCGCCGCGAACACGGTCAAGCGAATATTTGGAATCAAGAATTTTAATATCCACCAATTTTTCCTGGGCATCTTCGATTCGAATATTTTCATACAGAATATTGTGAACATTAGCGCGATCCGCATTGTGTATCGTCAAAACACCTCCGGATTGATTCCCCTCATATTCGCAATGAATGATGTCACAGTCGAAAAAAACAATATCAGAGACTTCGTTGCAACGTAATTCGTAGCCGATCTCCAACGCGTTACCAGGTTCGGCGTTCCAAAGCGTACAGCCGTGTACATGTACATTCTTCACATTGCAGCAAGCCGCCGGACTGGGAAGCGGACAGGCCTTAATGCAAATGCAGTCGTCACATGCTCGGATAAAACAATTCTCGATCGTTACGTTTTCACACCCAACGATATCAATTCCGTCACCTGTAACCAAGCGGGACAAAATGTTGACGTCGCAAATGGAAACATTCCTGCATGCACCGGGGACAAGGTTCCAAACGCCGCTGTCTACAATAGTGATGCCTTGGATGCGGATATCATCGCCCAGGGTAAAGGCTGCCATCAGGCGTCCCCCATTTTCGTCTGGTTTATGCCATACAGAGCCGTATAGTATACCGTTCCCGAGCACAGAAACGCAATCCGCTTTGTAGGAGAAAATCCGTCCGCACACAATACTTCCTTCTTCCAGATAGGCGCATTCTCCGCTTTTCAGCTCTAATGATCCAATGTTATACACATGGCCTTTTCGAAAGAAGTAAGCGGGTGCCGGATCCGGAGGCGCTACATAGTTCGTAGTCAAAATGAAAAGCGGCGTCTTCAGATTGCCGTCCAATTCCACACTTATTTTGACAGGACCGGGTAAGGTAAAGCGGATAACATCTTCTTCACGCTCGAAAGAAACGCCAACAGATAACGGGCGAATAACCACATCTTTAAATGCAGTGGAGACATGGATCTCAACCGGAAAATGTTCAGAATTCTTCCGAACTACAACGGCATAGTCAAAAGAATCTGTGTGATATACGGTCTGTCGGCGGCCATCACACCAAAGTTCATAACGATCTGAATGAGGAATCTCGGCTTCACTGTGAATCTCATATAGAGGATTTTCAGGAAAAAGAGGATGTGGATTGAATTTAGGCATACGTTATTACCTCCCGTGGATTAAAAATCTTGTGTTAGGGCCGAACGGCAGTTCCGTCCGGAAGACGTGCCAGCATCCAGTTCCATGATATGCCGGTGTTTTTACACGGATAGCGGGCCGCCAGTTCTTCGTTGATATCCACACCAATTCCGGGTTTATCGCTCAAGTACAGATATCCGTCACGCCGTTCGGGCATTCCTGGGAAGATTTCCTGCATAAGCCTTCCGTTGAGAGTTGGATAAAGCCCAGACAGGCCATCAGTCCACTCTTGAACGCCAAGATTTGGACAAGAGATGTCAAGATGTGCATTAACTGCGTGCCCGATCGGTGTCATGTCGACCGGGCCGTGCCAGGCGGTTCTAACGCCATAAGCATCACAAAATGCGATTACTTTTCGAGCGGGCGTGATACCTCCTATTTGACTGACATGGATCCGAATATAATCAATCAGATGCTCTTGGACAAGGTGTTTCCATTCCTGAGGATTGTTGAATAATTCCCCCATTGCCAGTGGTGTTGCACACTGCTGGCGTAAAATGCGGAACCAGTCCGACTGTTCCGGAGGTAAAGCGTCTTCTAGGAAAAGAAGATGGTATGGTTCAAGCTCTTTGGCAAAGTTCAATGCATCGATAGGCGAGAGCCGCTCATGTGTGTCATGACAGAACTCCAGCTCTCCGGCGTATTTTACATGCAATATTTCCATCAGATTAAGTACGTTTCGAATATAGGATTTGGGGTCAAAGTAAGCTCCCGGGGGAGAGTTCTCGGGGCGATGCAGAGAGGGATTTTTTCCGCCATATCCCCCGACCTGAACGCGGATTTTCCGATATCCGAGTTCCTTCAGGGCTGCAACGCGTTCCAGTACGACATCGACGGAATCGCCTTCGGCGTGTGTATAGCACGGAATAGCAGCGCGGCACTTCCCACCGAACAGCTGGTATAACGGCATTCCCGCCATCTTCCCTTTGATATCCCACAATGCCATATCAACGCCGGACAATGCGTTGTTCAAGACCGGCCCGTTGCGCCAGTAACTCATGCCCATCACAGATTGCCAGATATCTTCAATATTCGACGGATCTTTTCCGATTAGAAACGGTCTTAGATAATCATTGATGACCGTCACTACGGCTGAATATCGATGTGCAAATGTCGCACATCCGACTCCATAAAGTTCAGGCTCATTTGTCTCGATCTTAACGGCAACAAGATTGATTCCTTCCGGGGCCGTGCAGATTGCCCGGACATCACGAATTTCAATGCTCATGTTTCACTGATTCTCCTTTTTTGTTGCTCCCCAGGAATGACCGCTCTGTTCCGGCATACCGGGAAGAATCAGGCCGCCATCCACACGCAGGATTTCTCCTGTAATGTAAGAGGCTTGGTCGGACGCCAGAAATGCGACAGCATTTGCAATATCTTCAGGAGTTCCTGAACGTCCTAGAGGAATACGCGTGCCAAGTTCGTCCCAAAAGTCCACAGGGATAATACTCAGCTTCTGAAGATATTCTTTACTGCGCACTGCAATGGCTCCAGGCGCTACGCAGTTAACGCGGATGCCATAAGGGGCAAGATCCAGTGCCGCTGACTGAGAAGCTCGATTCAACGCAGCCTTAACTCCGCCGTATACTGCGTCACAAGGATATGCACGTTCCGCACGAGTAGATGTAATATTAATAATGCTACCGGAGATTTTCGCACGAACCATCTGAGTGGCAGCAGCCTGCATACAGAACAAATAATTTTTCAAGTCGAGATTGATCAGTTCATCTACAGTTTCCGGAGTTATATCCAGAATACTTTCCATACGAGTGCGCCCGGCATTGTTCACAAGAACGCAAGGAACTCCCATTTCTTCGGAAACCTGATTGACAAATTTGGCTCCAGCACCATCTTTGCGCATATCCACACAATACATTGCACAGCGCTGCGCTGTGGTACTTTGAATTTCAGCACAGAGTTCCTCAGCGCTCTGAGTCGCAGAGAAAAAGGAAAAAGCAATATCGTATCCTTCCTTTGCCAATTTTAGCGCGATTCCGCGCCCGATTCCTTGGCTGGCTCCTGTTACAATTGCAATTTTGTTCACGAATTGTCACAACTCCTTTGCTTAATTTATTTGCGGTTAGATTACTCACATGAGTATAATTGCTGCTGCTCCAGGTGCTTCCAACTTAACTCTGGCGGGAAATTGTACGGTGCCGTCCCTTCCCACAGTGAAGATACTCACACCTCCGCCGAGCTGATTGGCGATAAACAGCTGTGAAGAAGATTCATCAAGAAGAAAATACCGCGGAAATCGGCCGCCGCTCGAACAGCGTCCGCAGAACGTAATCTCCGAACCGTCGGCACCAAGTGAATACCATGCGATTTCATCGGTTCCGCGGACACATGTGTACAACATGTTGTACTGTTCGGATACCTGAAGATGTGCAGTAAGGATCGTGGAACCCTTGCACTCAGTAGTGCTTGTACAAGAAACAACTGAAGCAACGCCGTTTTCATTAAAACAAAGCGTGAAAATTTGATTACTCAGTTCGGCGCTGATGTACATGAATCTGGAATTTGGATGAAAATCCATGTGACGGGGCCCACTGCCGCCAGGTAATTGGATATATGGCTGTTCGATATGCTTGTTCAGACGCCCGTCCTTTTGAATGTCAAACCGATATAGACGGTCGCCTCCAAGATCTGCGGCAAATAGTTCCCGTCCGTTGGGCGATAATCGGCAAGAGTGAATGTGAGAAGCGCTTTGCCGGGATTTTACCGGTCCACCCCCATGAAAATACAATGTTTGAATAACTTCCAAATGACCGTTGTTATCTGATACAACGGTGAGTGTACCAGAGTCATAATTTGAAATGTAGATTTTATGTTCTGGCGAAACACAAAGATGGCAGCTGCCTTGCGCTTCAAATGCTACTTGTTCAGCAAAATAAAAACTTTTGCCGTCTGGAATAAAATGTGTTAATAGCCCCTGAGGACCCTCGTCCAAAGCATAAAATCCACCATATCCGTCTGCGCAAAGAAAAGACGGATTATGTACGGAAAGAACAGTGTTCGCAAATGGCTCAGCGCCTTCAGTACTGTTGAACAGTGCAATACCGGATCCGGGATCAGCAGGCAACCAAGCCGGGAATTCAGTGTATTCTCCAATCAGCAACACAATCAGCACCTCGGATATCGTCACTTAAACATCACTTAAACATCGCAATTATATTTTAACATTATTTTATGCGTAATCAATTGGAAAATGTAATCAAAAAGCGAGAAAATACTTGTGCAAAGTGACACTATGCATTCTTTGCATCGGATGCATTGACCTTTTCAACAGAACATGATATGATAATAAAAAATAATGTTTGATTGTGCTCGAGGTGATGTTTGATGCTCGCGTATCAGAGAGTCTACAAACAAATTCTTCAGGCCTTAAAGGATAATACATATCCAATCGGGTCTCTTCTTCCCGCAGAGCCGGAATTGGAGAAGATATACGGCGTTAGCCGTACAACAGTGCGACGTGCGATCGCGCAGTTGGCTGAAGAAGGATATGTTAAAGTAAAACAGGGGCATGGGACCATCGTTTTGAAGAGCATCTATCCGACAGATGCATTCGAGTATTCTAGATTGCATCATTTCGAAGACGTTCTTTCAATTCGTCACGTAAATATTCCCAATCCAGAACAAATGACCGCTCGGGGAATGTATATTGATTCAGTTGCGTCAGATGAGACCATTTCTCAAGTTCTTGAAATCCCGGTGGGAACAATGGTATACCGGATCCAACGCATTTTTTACAGTGGAGATAATCCACTGATGTTTTTGAACAACTATCTGAGAATGGACTTTTTCCCGAATCTCGACCGTTGGACAGAGCAATTTTGGAATTTATACCCGTTTTTGGTTCAGCATTATAATATTCAGTATCAGGGATGTTCCGAATATATTTCTGCCGTATCCGCGGATTTGGTGGATGCGCAGATTCTCCATATCAATCCGGGTGTACCCTTGCTAAACAGTAGAAGAATCGCAAGATGCAATCTTGGACCGCTTGAATATGCTGTTCTTAGAATTCGTACGGATGTTATGGAACTGTGTATTACTATGGGGCCTAATTTGGAATCGAACTCTTTGAACTAATAAAGAAATCCAAGCAGAAGCTTTGTGTAAACGTGAATGAAAATCCAACAATCAGAACGAAAAAGGAAGTCCGTGCTAAGCTTTTCAGCTAAGAACGGATGCTTTTTACATTTATACAAATGCGCATTTTGCCCGAAATTTCTATTATGCGTTTCTTTTTCGAGGTGTCTATAATCGAATTCTTTGACGAGCATACAAAAGGAATTTCCTAGAAACTGCACAAATCCCTTTCTTATGCAGCTTGGAAAAGTTGTATTTGTGTTTTCTAACGACAAAGCTGTCTTCGCTCCAGACTTTCCGTTTTCTTATTTTATGGAAGATTGCCTATTCAATTTTATATTTTTCGATATTGTTTAGCGTAACCGCGGAATCTCCATAAAATGGGGAGGCGCGAAATCGGATGATAAACTACAGTTACATTTCGATTCCACCCAAAAGAATTGATCCCTTCCGTTCTCTCCCCTAACTTTCTGTAAATTACTGCCACACAAAAGAATCAATTCAAAGATCCGGGAACTAAAGCGTGTAAAAATTATGTATATCACAGAAAAAGCACAATAAAAAGTAAGCGTCAAAAGGGTCAAACAAAAGCAAAATCCCGGCTCAGTCTTGAGCCGGGACCGTACGGTTACTTTGCCTTACAAATATCAGGGGCCTGCCAGGGCAGCAGCTTTTGGATTACTGCCGGATCGGCCATATCCAGGCCGCAGGCTGTTTGCAGCAGCCAGGTGAGATACCGGTAGGGATCCAGCTGGTTTTCCAAAGCTGTCTGGATCATGGAAAAAATAACTGCACTTCCGGTAGCTCCCTTGGGAGTATTGGCAAACAAAAAGTTCTTGCGGTCAATCACAAAGGGCTTTATACTTCTTTCGGCACGGTTGTTGGAGATTTCCAGCCGGCCATCCCGCAAGTAATTCACCAGGTACGGCCACTGCTCCTTCAGGTACGTAAGGGCTTTCCCCAGGGCAGACTTCGGCGCCGCTGTACGGGTATTTGCCCACGCCAAAAAAGCGTCCAGAACAGGCTTTTCCTGTTCCAGTCGCTGCAGATATCGTTCTTGAGGCGACAGATCGCTCAGGGACTGTTCCAATTCAAACAGCTTGCTGCAATACGCCAAGCCCTGGGCAGCTGAACCGCTCTTTGCCTTGCCTTTGGGCAGGGATTTCACCGCTTCGTCAAACTTGCGTCTGGCATGTGCCCAGCAGCCAACTACAGTGATTTCCTCCGGAAGACTGTGGTATCCGGCATAGCCGTCCGTATGGAGGTATCCCCGGAAGCCGGCAAGAAACGCTTTCGGATGTTTGGCGCCCCGTCCCGGCTGGTACTCGTACAGCACAATGGGCCTGTCTGTGTCTGCGCCTGTTCGGTACAGCCACATATAGCTTTCGCTCTGGGGGGCTCTGCCCGGCTCGCGAAGCACCTGCAGCGTCGTCTCGTCTGCATGGAGAACCTCTCTTCCGAGCAGTTCTCTGTGCAGTTGTTCATATACGGGGGCCAGATATTCTTCTGCCGCTCGCAGGATCCAGTTGGACATGGTCTGCCGTGACAATTGGATCCCCTGGCGATGCAGCTCCTGCTCCTGTCGGTACAGCGGACTGCCCATAACAAACTTCTGGGTCATAATATGGGCAATGGCCTGCGGTGTGGCAAAGCTGCCGGCAATTACACTCTTCTCCCGGGCAGCTGCAGCAACAGGAGTTTCAATGTTTTCTTTGCTGCAGGTCTGGCAGGCATAGGTGTGGTAGCGGTGCTCTTCCACAACGAAGCGAATGGGCTCGATGCGAAGCTTTTTTACCACTTCCACCCCAATTTCAGAAAGAGTATCCCCGCAGGCCGGACATACCAGAGCTTCTCCTTCCAGACGGTGTTTCACCACCTCGGTGGGAACTCCCTCTGGAATGCTGTCCAGCGTGTATTCGTGCTTTTTGCGGCGCTTGTGCGCGGCCACAACAGTAGCTTTTTCTTGCGGATCCTGTGCGAATACCTCTGCTTCATTGAACAGAAAACTCAGCTGCTCGGCAACCGCTTCATCGCTCTTTTCCGAGGATGTCCCAAACTGCTTGTGCCGCGCAAGCCGCAATGCTTCCATAAGCATATCCACACGCTGTTCAAGCGCAGAGACACGTCGGCTCTGCGCTTGAAGTTCTTCGTATTCCGCACGGGAAATGGTGACCGTTTCCGTGTTGCTTGTTCTGCAATGTTCTGTGTTTTTCATACTTGCTATTATACCATATCCACGAAAAAAACGCACAGAACAAACTCAAAAAAGCAGACCCTTTTAAAAGATTTCCAGACCGCTGACAGGCTTGTGTGCTTTCGGCTGGTCTACACTCAAACCCTCCATGAGCCAGCGATACTGCTGCGGTGTCAGCATTCTGGCTTCACTCTCATTTCTGGGCCATTGAAAGCTGCCCCTCTCCAATCGCTTGTACAGCAGCACAAAGCCGTTGCCCTCCCAGTACAGAGCCTTGATCCGGTCCCGCCGTCTGTCGCAGAACAGAAACAGCGTATTGGTAAAGGGATCCAGTGAGAACTCCTGCTGCACCATGGCAGCCAGTCCGTCGATCCCGCGCCGCAGGTCCGTATACCCGCAGGCGATATACACCTTTTCGGCTCCTGTGAAGTCGTTCAGCATGACTTTAAAACCCGCAGCACCAGCTCCACAGTTTGTGCATCTGCACCGCTGTAAATCTCCGCCTCTGCTCCTGCGACGCGCACGGTGACCGCAATGTTCCCGCCGGGCTGCGGCTGTGGAGTGATTTCCGCAAAGTGTACCTGCTGTGTTTGGATTAATTCGAATACTTTTCGCTGCCATTTGTAATAGGTGGCTTCGCAGATGTGGTTTTCCCGGCACCACGATTTTACTCCTTGCCCACTATTCCGGCAAGCTGAGATCCGCTCGGCCCATACAGCCAGTTTCTTTTCCTGATTCAGTGTCTGTAAGTTTCTTTCCACCCAAACGCCTCCATATCCGGGCTCTATGCGACTGGCGTATACTATCCGCCAGTCGTATATACTCGCCCTTTCTATATGCAGACATTATTTCATCCTTCCGCAGAACTTACAATACGGGGCTGTTTTGACGCTTACTCACGCATTGCGTCATATGTCTGCCCGACCACAGCAACCGCAATTTTTTCCTTTGCCATAGCCGCAGTGTTGCCAGTGGCCAAAAGCCGATCAAATGTGATTCTGGTGATGGGCGGATTATTTTCCCGGAGCTGTTTCTCAACCACATCAATGAGCAGCTTTTTCAACCGAGGATTTGTCTTTTCTCCCATGAGATCCTCCCTCTTACATACCACCAAAGATTTGTATATTATTCTCAAGTTCCTCTTCCGCAGGAACCATCTGTGGGAAGTCGATACCGTCGATACAGCTTTCATAAAGATAATCCTTTATTTCCGCCATATCTCCGCTTTCATAGTACTTTATCAGCAGCATCGTAAAGTCCCTCTGCTTTTCAATAGGTACAGAAATAATCCCGCAACCTGAGGCAATCATTTCAGCATTCCCAGCTAACATAGCGGTACGTTTATTTCCATCCAAAAACATCTGCTTTCGCATAATATACAGCATAAGGGTTAATGCCCGTTCAGTCGGCTCCGGTATTTCACGGATCCGCAGCAAATCCGCCTTGATTTGAGACTCAATAGGCATCTCTGGCCTCCACGTCGTTCCGCCGATTGTGACCGGAACATTCCGTATAAACCCCGCATTGTAGACCAAATTGTCACCGCCTACCAGACGATTAATCTGACAAACGAAAGAATAATCCACAGGACAGTCCAGACTATCCAGCACAAACTGCCATGCATGCTTTAGATTGTTGACCGCGATGATGTCCTTGACCGACACTCCTGCGACACTCAGCCCGTTAAAAATAGCCTCGGTGTCTGGATACGTTACGGCAAGCCCCTCTAGATGAGCACTCTTCCAAATATAATCCACGATGTTGCGTTTTGCCACAAAGACATTCTGTTCCACAGTCATATGATATTTTGATTGCATCCATGTCACCCCCAGCGAGTTATGTTGAATTCCTGCCCCTTATTTTATCACGGTATGGAGGAAAAGACTAGGTTTTTATAATAGTAAGTTTGTACACAGGCGCTGACCGATCCAGTTCCCTGAATTTACATCATTTCCCAGCATACAAACCCAATAGACCTCAAAGATAAGGGCTATTGGGCTTGATTTTCTTTTTGCTACAGCCCCATCGCCTCGGCCAGCTTCTCCTGTGCGAGCTTTTTGTTCTTGTCGAAAGCATGGCTGTAAATGTCCAATGTGGTGCTGGGCTGTGCGTGCCCCAGCAGCCCCGCCACAGTGCGTACATCCACACCCTGAGCAATGAGCATGCTGGCGTTAGTGTGCCGCAGGCTGTGCACGTTCAAATTGTCCGGCAAATTACCCTCCCGCAGAATCTTTTTGAACCGGAATGTGAATGTACTCGGCACCATCGGATCCCCGCCGGGCTGCCGGAACAGATAGTCCTCTTCCTCCAGTTCCCCTCCACCACGCTGTTCTTTCTCCCACGCACTTTCTTTTTGCCAGACACGAAGCAGTTTGCAGAGTTCTTTCGACAGATATACCACCCGCACCCCCGCACGGGTCTTCGGTTCTTTCACCAGGATCGGCTGGCCGCTCAGCTTAACTACATTGCGCCGGATAT
>OJQW01000197.1_pt1 | contig 32416 bp, 27 predicted proteins | sample 1599041 | NCBI WGS metagenome assembly OJQW01 (sample SAMN03922518, study PRJEB24848) | human gut metagenome | isolation source: stool sample | host: Homo sapiens | place: Germany | collected 2010-02
AGAGAACGGATAAGCGTTCTTATCTCGTGAATGCCCACAGGGTCAAGTCCATTGGTCGGCTCGTCCAAAATCAAAATCGGCGGTTGACCGATTAAAGCGCTTGCAAGCCCTAACCTCTGCTTCATTCCGAGGGAATATTTCTTTGCAAGACGCTTCCTGAATTGTGTAAGCCCTACGATTTCCAGTGCTTCAGACACAGAGGACTTCGGCAGTCCTAATATCTTGCGGATAATTTCCAAGTTTTCTTCACCGCTTAAATTCCCGTAAAAGGCAGGGGCTTCAATGAATGAGCCAACTTCCTTCAGAATTTCTACTCTTGCTTCAGGGTACTTTTTCCCATCAATGGTAAACGAGCCGCTTGTAGGTTTTGTAAGCCCCAAAAACATCTTCATTGTTGTAGATTTTCCTGCACCGTTCGGGCCGAGAAAGCCATATACAGCTCCTTTGGGAATATGCAGATTGACATTCGATACGGCTGTAAAGTCAGCGTATGATTTTGTCAAATTTTGAGTTTCAATGATATTCATAGTGTTTTGCTCCTTTCTCATCATTGCAAGCTCATTCTAACTTGCCAACCTTGTGATAACCTTCTCCCTACCTTACATTTACCTTACTTTTTAATTGCACACTAAAAAGAAGCGCATATTTGTGTTATAATGAGATACACAAAGGGGGCGTTAAAATGGATTTTGGCTACTTAAAGCAAAAACGCATCTTGCTTGTTGACGATGAGCAGGAGCTTTTAGATATGGTTTCTTCCATCTTTACAAACGAGGGCTTTTGCAATGTAAAAACTGCAAAAACGGTTAAAGAAGCACTTTGTATAGCTGAGACATTTCAGCCAGAGCTTGCAATTCTTGATGTAATGCTGCCTGATGGCAATGGCTTTGACCTTATGAAGCAATTAAAAAACAAGTCTGATTATCCTGTACTGTTTTTAACTGCTCGTGGAGAAGATGAAGATAAATTCCGTGGATTTGGGCTCGGTGCTGATGACTATATTGTTAAGCCGTTCTTGCCCAAAGAGCTTATCTATCGAGTAAACGCCATTCTCCGCAGAAGTTATAAAGGCGAAAATCCGATTGTCAAGTTGTCGGGCAGCGAGATAGATTTTGACCGTGCCGAAGTCATAAAAAATGGAGAACATATTGCGCTCACGGCAAAAGAGCACGATATACTTGCGGCATTATACCGAAACGCAGGGCGCATTGTTACACTCGATGCCTTATGCGAAGCGGCTTGGGGCGACAATCCGTATGGGTATGAAAACTCTCTAATGGCACATATTCGCCGCATTCGTGAAAAGATTGAAGTCAATCCTTCGCAGCCTGTTTCTCTGATAACAATTAAGGGATTGGGATATAAGCTCATCGTGGGGGATAAATAATATGAAAAGCGTACCAAAGTTAATCAAACGCTTTGTGGGCATTTTGATGTTAAGCTCTCTTGTAATTCTTTTTATGAATTTTATTATTATAGCAATCATAGCTGCCACACAAGCGCCGAATGGCTCTCCGTGGACAACGGCGGAGCAAGCCGCAGAAAGTATGGTAAAATCAGAACAAGGTTATAAGATGTCTGATGAAATGATTGAGGAACTGAACGCTCAGAATGTGTGGGCAGTTTATATTGATAACGCAACGGGAGAATGTGTCTGGCATTCGGACAATCTTCCTGATACCGTTCCTCTGAAATATACAGCTTCCGATATTGCTAATACCACCCGTGGATATATTGACGGATACCCGACCTTTACAGGTGAAGGCGAAGATGGGCTGATTATTCTTGGGTATCCAAAAGATAGCTTCTGGAAACATATGTGGCCAAGTTGGGACTATCAATTTATTGCCAACTTGCCCAAAACCGTCCTTATCGTTTTAGCTATCAATATTTTTATTGTTTTTCTCATTTATATGGCGGCAAACACAAAACTGCTGAAATCTATAAAGCCTATTACGGACGGCATTCAAGCATTGCACACAGGGCAACCTGTTGTGCTTAAGGAAACGGGCGTACTCTCAGAAATAGCTGCAAACATCAATCAAACTTCTGAGGTGCTTCAAAGCCAGAATTATCAGCTTAAGAAAAAAGAAACAGCAAGAGCAAATTGGATAGCAGGAGTATCTCACGATATACGCACACCTCTTTCAATGGTTATGGGTTATGCAAGCCAGTTGGAAAGCAGCAGTCAATTATCAGAAGAAGAACGGCAAAAGGCTGCGGCTATTGTTAAGCAGAGCCAACGAATGAAAAACCTCATAAACGACCTCAACCTTGCTTCAAAGTTGGAATATAATATGCAGCCAACACATATTGAGCAGGTTAATGTTATTTCTGCTGTTCGGCAGGTAGTGGTAGATTTCATCAACTTGGATATTAGCGGTAAATATCCTGTTGAGTGGCTTACTGACAGCGACTTAAATACCGTTATCATAAATGCCGATAAAGATTTGATAAAAAGAGCTGTCAGCAATTTGATACAAAACAGCATAAACCATAATGAAAGTGGTTGCACTATTTATGTTGCTGTCAAGGAAGAACACGGTAAAGCCTGCAAGATAGTTGTTTCAGACAATGGAGTCGGGGCTACGGACGAACAAATTGACAAACTGAATAATTCCCCCCACTATATGGTTTGTGATGAAAATACATCAGAGCAACGCCACGGCTTAGGCTTGCTGATTGTGAAACAAATTGCTGCCGCTCACAAAGGGACAGTAGAAATAAGACACAGCGAATACGGTGGGCTTGAAGTCGAAATATGCTTGCCCTTATAATCAATCCGAAGTTAAATTAACCATATAAAGAGCCGATGACTGTGATTGCTCACAAGTTCATCGGCTCTTTCTCTTTTGCTTTGGTTCTTTGAAAAATTCAAAACCAAGTAGATATTATGAATTTTTAGCTCCATTAATAAGAAGTGAAATATCTTATAATCGGCATTTTCACATCGTTTAATAAGAAGCCACATATCCATACAATATAAGAGAAAGATATATTGTAGCAAGGTGGTGAGCTTATGGACGAGAGAAATAACAGCTTCGACTTCAATTTTATGCCGATAGGACAGGCGATTAAGAAAGCTCGTGAAGCAAAAGGAATGACGAGAGAGCAGCTTTCTGGAATAATCGGCTATGCCCCCAGACACATTCAATCTATCGAAAATGAGGGAAAATATCCAAGCATCGAGCTGTTTATTCAGCTTATTACAATGTTCGATGTTTCGGTTGATGAGTATATATTTCCTAACAAAGAAGCCAAAAAGAGTTCCGTCCGCAGACGCTTAGATGCACAGCTCGACAATTTAGATGATAAAGAACTGTCCGTGATTGAAGCAACTGTAAACGGACTATGTAAAGCAAAAGAGCCAGAGGAATAAAATCCTCTGGTTTTCTTTTGCCCATTTTTAATAAGCAGGGATACCGTAGCCGTAGATAACGCTGCTGCCGATAGAGTAGCTATTCTGTCGGCAAGCATCGCCTGAGTTACCTTCAACGGTATAAACCGTTCCGTTTTCCACACGCTCTACAATACCCACATGGTCTGTAAGACCGTCACCTTCCCAATCGAAGAAGATAATGTGTCCTGCTTCTGGCGTAAAGCTGCCGTCCTGCCATTGTCCTCTTTCCTTAAACCACTCAGAGCCTTGTATGCAGCCTGCAAACTTCGGGATAATCCCGTTCTCGATATAGCCGCATTCGTTCGCACACCACGAAACAAAGCAAGCGCACCATTCCACACGAGAGTTGAAGCCATACCACGACCAATAGGGCTGACCGCCTGTATTACCGACCTGCGACAGAGCCACGGTCACGATTTCGCCGTCGCCTACGGATATGCCGTAAAGCACCTGCGACCATAGCGAATTGTTTTCATCGGCAAGTAATTCGGACAACATCTGCCGCTGCTCGTCATCAAAACCGTATTGGTCTGCCATTTCCTCGGCGGTTTTGTGGCTGACTGTGATATACAGGTAAGTCCGTGTTTGGGTAGTTTCGGTCTGGACGATATTTCCGTGCCCGTCATCGGTTTCGGTTATCACGGTTTCAGTCTTGCTTTCCGTTCTGGAGCTGATTTCGTTCATTTCCCAGAAGATGTCCGTCAATAGCTGCTTTTTATTATCGTCCATTGTCGCCACTTCCTGCGGATTGTCTGGGTCGGTAGTAGTCTTGACCGAGTAAACCGCAAGCACCTCTTTCCAGACGGCACGGCTCCCCGACATCTCCAGAACATCATAGGCATTCTCGTTTTTGATTTCTTCAAAGCGGCTGTCATATTCGGTATTGATTTCCCTCACCACGGTCTGCATCGTCATTTCGTTTCCTGAGTCTTCGCCCGCAAAAAAGATACCGAACACCGAGCCTACAAGCATACCGATAAGGCAGATGACCAAAATCACAACAACCGCAATCCAGCCGCCCGCCGCAATCGCCGCAATCAGCGCCTTTGTTCCTGCGATAATCGCCTTGACCGCCGCCGCAGTCGCTTTGACCGCCGCTTTTACAGCAGCAATCGTAGCCCTTGCCGTAACTCTGGCTGCCTGTGCAGCTCTTTGAGCCGCTTTTACGGAAGCCTTTGCCGCCGCCTGTGTCGCTTTAGCAGTATGCTCGGCAGTTTTTATCGCCGCCTTTGAGGTCGCCTGTGCGGTTTTCACGGATTTTTGCGTAGTTTTAACCGTCCCTCTGGCGGCTGTTTTTATTGTCTTTTTTCCGCTTCGGGCAGTCTGCGTTATGGTCTTTTCCGCCTGATTTGCGCCCTTGACCGCCTTATCTGCGGAACGGCTGACGATATTGCGGTAGGTCTGTACGCTGTTTCCAGACATACGCTTCTCGGCGGCTTTAGCGGCTCGTTTCTGCTTGAAATCGGATAGTTTATCCTTTGCCTTAACGATATTGTCCTTTGTGGTTTTTACCGCCTTTTGACCTTGCTTATTGAACTGATGAACGCCCTCATTTGTAATGCGCTCTGAAGCCGCCGAAACTCTGTCGGCGGCATACTCGGTAGCAGAGCCTTCCTCAGCGTAATAGCCCTGCTCCGCCTTGTCCTTTATTTTGGAATAAGCCGACTTCATACGCTCGGAAGCTACCGCAGCCTTGTCAATGGTCTTAATCGTACCCTTGACCGCATCTCTGGTTTTTATATCAGCCATAGATAACCTCCTTCCCCAGAAGATTTGCAGTCAAAATCAAGCTGTCTTTTTTGCGACCACCACAAGCCTGCCATTCTGCGCCGAGTATTCACAGGTAGAGAGTGTGATGAGCCTGTCGCCGTATTCTGCGTTTACGCCTGTTTCATACAATGCAAGCTCCTTGCATTTTTGAATATAGGCGTTAAACTCGTCCTCGTTTTCCGCATTGACAAAATCATAGTAGCGGAAGCCCTGAGAGCTGTACGCCACAGTCTTAAAGACAGCGACAATCTCATATTCGCCACGCTCCGTAAGGCTATCAAACTGAATGGTCTTGTGTTCCTCATAGAAGCTCTGGGATTTGTAATCCTCCAAAGCTCCGAACATCTTGCCGCCCTTAATGTGATGACCGTAGATAACAAGGTTATCGCTGCTTGCAAGGTCACAGTTTTCCTGAATATACGGCGTTCCCAAGTCGCTGTATTCTTTATCAAAGTTACGCTTCAGATAGTAGTTCGGCGCATTCGGCGTCTGCATCACGGGGTAATTGACGGTTGTGCCTGCAATGGAAAGCCAGCCGACCATATCCGTGTTTTTCAAAAACAGTTCGCCGTACTCCGCAAGGACATTTTCTTCCTCAGTCAAGGGGACTTCTGGGGCGTTACTGTCCTCTGTCTGCGCCTGCTCCACGATTGCGGCAATTTCCTCAAAGGCTTCGGTCTGCTCGGCTTCGTGGGCATAATGGTCGTAAATGTGATAGCCGCAAAAAGCCGCCGCACCTAAAAGGCACACGGCGGCAATCAGACAAATATACTTTTTCATTTTCATACGGTTACACCTCTCCAAACTTGGTAGTCATCAGCTTGTAAAGCTCGGTATTGCGTGGGAACTTGTTGACGAACGGCACAAGAGAGCTGCCGACTTTGAGCAAGCCCTGACCTGCACCGACATTCGTGATATAACTCATCTGAAGGTCGGAGATGTTAAGCAATTTGGCAAGCTCAATCCTATCGGTGGACGCTTGATTTAACATAATGATAAATTCACTATTGGCAAGCATCGTCCTCGCTGTATGGCTCTGCAAAAGGTCGTCCACATTCTGCGTAATACCCGTACAGTACGCACCGTACTTACGCACACGCTTCCAGAGAGTAAAGAGGAAGTTTGCCGAGTATTCGTGTTGGAACAGCAAATAGATTTCATCAATGAAAATGAATGTGTTTCTGCCTTTTGCTCTGTTCTGGGTAATACGGTTTAAGATACTGTCGAGAACGACAAGCATACCGATGGGCTGTAACTGCTTGCCTAAATCCAGAATGTCATAACAGATAAGGCGGCTGTGCGTATCCACATTGGTGTGCTTTGCAAAGGTATTCAGAGAGCCGTCCGTAAACAGCTCGATAGCAAGGGCAATTTCTTTCGCTTCTGGCTCGTCCTGCTTTAACAGTTCCTCACGGAAGTCCTGCAAAGTGGGCGGTACTCCCTGATAATTGCCTTGCTGATAGTGGCGGTACACGCTTGCCGTACAACGGTCAATAATTGATTTTTGTTTTGCACCCAGACTTGCGCCGCCGATGAGCTGCTCACACAAGGACAAAATAAACTCCGATTTCAAAATGACGGGGTTTGCGCCGTCACCGTAATCGGAGTTCATATCCATAGCATTGATATGGTTTTCGCTCGTTGCCGAGATGTGAATGACCTCGCCCTGCATAGCCTTTACAAGCGGCGAATATTCTCGCTCAGGGTCAATGATAATGACATCGGCATTAGGGTCTGTGAGAATAATATTTGTCATTTCTTCTTTCGCCGTAAAGGATTTTCCTGCTCCAGACACACCGAGAATAAAAGAGTTGCCGTTGAGCAAATAGCGGCGGTTGGCGATAATCATATTTTTGCTGATAACATTTTGACCGTAGTAAACGCCGTTTTCGTGATGAATTTCCTGTACTCTGAAAGGAATAAATACCGCAAGACTTTCCGTCGTAAGAGTACGCATTGCATTGATTTTGCGAACACCAAACGGCAGGGCGGTGTTCAGTCCATCCATTTGCTGATATTTCAGCACCGCAAATTGACACAGGTGCTTTCTGGCAGTTGTGAGTAGGGCTTCGGTGTCATTGTCAAGCTGTTCCTTTGTTTCAGCCGTATGCACCATTGTCAAAACCGCAAACATCATTCTTTGGTCACGGGTTGTCAAATCGTCCAAGAACTCCTTGCTTTCTTTGCGCTGCTGTTCAAGGTCGTAAGGAATGACCGCCGAAAAATTGTTGTTCTGATTTTGTTTACGCTGCCAATTCGTGATATTGGTTTCCACGCCGAGCAGTCTGTTTTCGACTTCCCGCACGGCTTCGTCTGTGGGTACGGGGATAATATCAACGGACATCATCATATTGCGGTTAAGCTCACAAAGCTCCGCCACCATACTGTCCTTAATATATGCTGCATATTCACGCAGGAAAATCACACGCCCATATCTATCGCCAATGCGGAAATAGTCTTTTTCAAACTCAAAGGTATCGGGACAAATGAAATCCTTAAAATCGTGACCTTTACGCATTGTCTGCTTCAGGTCAAAATGGAACGCTGTTTCCTCGCCTGTGCGGTAGAAGTCGTGGAAGATACGGAGTTTTTCTTCCGCTTCAAGCTCTACACATTTTGAGCCGAGCCGTGCAAAATGGGAAATCAAATCAGCTCCCACACGGGCAAAATAGTTCCTCGCTTCTTCAATGTTCTTTTTGCAGACGGAAACCGTCACATACTTATCCTGTACGATAGAATTAGCTCCCGTTACTTTATCAAGCAGCATTTTATTGTATTCTTTACGGTAATTATCCAATCCGTCCTCTGCCATAGGAATTAAAATGGTCTGTTCAAAGTCCGTCTTATTAAGGCGGCGGTTGTTGACCGTAATTTTTGTGGTTGCTCCGCTATCGAGAGCATTTAATAGCTCCGAGTATTCGAGAAACATCGCCTCTTTGTCCTCACGGCTTGCCACGGAATAGTTTATATCCTCAAACTTAAATGTCTTTGCGTATTTGTTGTTGCCGACAAGAAAAATACCGTCCTCCCAGATAGTCTTAATCGGAATAATCGCCTGTACCGATTTGGGAATGACAAACTTTTCCTTATCCTGCTTAAACAGGGTTTTAAGAGTTTTCAGCATTCTTTACCTCCTTGCTGCGCTTTGCTTTTTTTGATTTTTTCGCCACGGGGCAAATGCCTTTTTCGTGGTTTTGAATTGTGGTTTTCAGCGTTTCATAGTAGAGATTGTCGGGGTTAAACATCAGCTTTTTCGGCATCAAAAACTCCGACTTAATCCACGCCCATACAAATTGCTCTGCGGTCATACCGTTGTACTTAACAAAGCCCATTACCGCAAAGGGAGCAGCACCGAGAATACACACCCAACTGAGGGTTTCTGTCCCGAAGTACGGGCGGAGAATAAAATACAGTCCAACCGCCACACCGCAGGCAAGTAAAGAAAAAATGAACTGTCTGAGCGACAGTCCAAAGAACATACTCTCCGTGTAATTACGGATTTCCTTATTTATCTTGACTTCCAAAAGTTACACCTCCTTATAAGCCCATCATTTCTCTTACAACACGGTCTGCCATTTTGACCGCACCGACGAGGACGAGCATATTAAATACCAGCTCGCCGATATAGCTCCAAACCATAGATACGGGCGCAGCGTTTGGGTCAACCGCAGGGGGCGAAGCCGCAAAAAGAGAGAAGATGATACAGGCAAGCACGATGATTGCGCCCTCCAGACAGACGGCGGCATACGATTTGATAAAGCTCTTGCCCACATTCTGGCTCGGCTCTCCCGCAAAAGTGGATAGAGGAACGGGAGCGATTGCGGTATAGAGATACAGACGGAAAAATCTGCCGTACACAGACATTATCATTATGAATGACAATATCGTGATGAAAAGCCCGCCGATAAGCGTAACTGCCCACAGGGGAATACTCTCGAAAAATCCACAGTCCTCAACAGCCGTGACAATTTCCTGCGGCAATACCGTCTGCGCTGCCGAGCCGAAGCCGGCGGCATTCATAATGGTTGATATTAAGCCCTGCACGATGTTAAACAAAGCCATCATCAGCTCCAAGCCGTAAGTCACGACGCCTTTTGCAAGGGCAAAGCGAATAAACAGCTTCAGGGCGTGTTCGGGCTTTTTGACTTCTGCGAATGACCCACAGGTTTTCATTACGCCGATGACAAAGAAAAGCACCAAAAGTGCAAGTCCGATAGCCTGTACTGCGCCGTGAATATCTACGATTACATTCCAAATTGTGCCGCCCTTGAACTGCTCTGGGGATTGGGTAATGAGCTGCCATATTTCCGACAGCTTGTCGTTCCAAGTCCGCAGAGCGTTCTCTAAATTTTGCACAATCCAATTATCCGACATTCGACCACCTCCTTAGATAATTAGATAACGGGAGTAAATCCGCAAAGCGGATCTGCTCCCGTTATCTTGTCTTGTGTCAGTTTTTCAGCCCGTAATGAGGGTAAGGATTTCTTTCGCAAAAGTAATCACAACGCCGCCTGCAAGGGTCAAAAAGCCGTTTGCTCTCTGGGACGGGTCGTGCGATTTCAGCGAAAGACCAATCTGTACTACGCCGAAGCCGAGCAAAATCATACCTACGGCACGGATTAAGCCGAAAATGAAGTCGGACAGATTATTGACTACGGTAAGGGGGTCGCTTGCTGCAAAGGCAGTCATAGATGTGCCGACCACCAAAGCCGTTGTCATAACGGTTACGCAGTAAAAGCGAAAGCCCTTTTTTACCTTGCCAGACATCGGCAGCTTTGCGGTTTCCTTACTTTCATTCTTCTGAAAAAGTTTCATAAATAAAAATCCTCCTTTAGATGTTAAAGATTTCCTCCAAGTCCTCGTTGGAGAGAAGCTCATAGGAAGTGCTGACAGCTTTTACGCTTACGGCGTTCTTAGGAATATCGCTGTCAAACACAAGGGTTGCGACAGCCTGCACAGGCTCTCCGTGGATATACGGCGGTTTGCCTCCGTCGGTTGTCAGCTTTACATTCGGGTGCTTCATAATGTCATACTTGAAGTCCATTACAGGGCGTTCCCCACGCAAAAAAAGAAGTGCGTAGCGGTTATCAAGCATACGCACTTCATCTGGCGTCATCAGCTCACGCCCAGATATTTGATAGTTGGTTGAATAGCTGCCGCTTCGTCCCTCGCTCTTTCCGTAAGTGTTGGTGTCAATCGTTTCCTTGCCGAGCAATTCGGACACATACTTGTGTGTGCTTTGCTCATTGCCGCCCAAATAAAGAAAAGTATCGCAGTTGCCTACGATGCTTTCCCATTGTTTCTCAAATAGAGCCTTCAACTGTGCCAGATTTTGCAGGATAATGGATACGGACACGCCTCTTGAACGCATAACTGAAAGTATCTTATCAAAGTCATCGGGCAGCGAAACATTTGCGAACTCGTCCATTATGAAATGGCAATGCACTGGCAGGCTTCCTCCGTACTTATGGTCTGCCAGATAGAAAAGCTGCTGAAACAACTGCGTATAGAGGATACTCACAAGAAAATTGAAACTCGTGTCATTGTCGGGAATGAGAGCGAACAGCGCAACCTTCTTTTCGCCCAAAGAGGGCAGGTCAAGCTCATCGGTGGCGGTAAGCCCCGCAAGGCTTTCAAGGTTGAATTTTTCAAGCCTTGCGGCAAGGGTAATCTGGATACTCTTTAAGGTTTTCGCTGAGCCTGAGTGATAATCCCTGTAATACTTCAGGGCAATATGCTCTGGGTTTACCATTTCCAAGCGGTCAAACAGCTCGTCAAGAGGGCTTACATAGCTGTCGTCGTCCTCTCGGACTTCGCCCGCACGGAGAAGCTCCATCACCATCGGGAAGTTTTGCTCATCGGGTGGAGCTTCATATTTCAGATAGAATACCAAAGCCAGAAGCAACATACTTGCCGCAGTGTCCCAAAACGGGTCTTGCGACTGTGAGCCTTTCGGCGTGGTCGCCTTAAAGAGATTGGTCACAAGCCTTTGCACATCGTTGTCATTTCGCAGATAAACAAAAGGATTGTAACAATGGCTGCGGTGCATATTGATAAGGTCAAGGACACGCACCTCATAGCCTTTCTTTTCAAGCAGCCCGCCGATGTCACGGACGATTTCGCCTTTCGGGTCTAAAATTACCATTGAGGTATTGCATTGCATAGCGTTCGGCTTACAGAAAAACCTTGTTTTTCCCGCACCAGAGCCGCCGCAGACCAAAATGTTCAGATTGCGTCGGTGCTTTTTCCCGTCCAAGCCTATGCGGACATTCTGGGTAAGCAGCTTATTTGCGGACGGGTCTTTGTCACGGTATTTTTTGTTCAAAGCACCCGCATCGCCCCATTTAGCCGAGCCGTGCTCCTCCCGCCTGCGGTAGTTCCTGCGTGTGGAGAAATAAATACCGATGCCCATAGCGTAGGCAAGCAAAAAAATAAGGACAGTCTTTGCGCTGTCCTCACACACCGTTATTTGAAACGGATTGCCTAACGCCACAGGCAGACCTCGGATGATTTCAACCAGACCGCCGCCCACATAGGGGGCTGTCAGCAGGGCAAGCCATATAACAGGAACAATCCCGCAGACGGAAAGGATTAAGCCCGTTTTTTTGTCATCGTTCCTCATTGCACCTGCACGAAACGACTCTGACCTTTCTGGTCGGTGCGTTCGCTACCTTGTCAATCAGCTCGTCAACAGGCTCGGTGGGGCGTTCCTCCTGTATCTGCCGTGTCCGCAGGGTATTGAGCGCATTGATAACGATATGCTTATCGTACTTATCAAGTGCGATATGGTATCGTTCTTCTTTCATAAGCTGCACCTCCGATTACCGTTCCTGCTCTTTATTCCTTGCAGGCTTGTTTTTCTCCATACTCTTATACATATCGCTCTGGATTTCGCCCAGAACATCACGCATTGTACCAAGCTCTCCCTTGAACACCTGCGTATCCATTCCGTCATACTCTCTGGGAAGTCGGGAAAAATCAAAGCCTTTGGTATCTACGCCGTAACGGGAGCTTACCATATAGGCAACGCAAAAGGATTTGAAATCGGAAGCGTCACGGCTCTCATTGTACTTAAAGTCATAGACCGCCGCAGATACTTCCTTTGCCATACTGATAAACAGTGCTTCTTCAGAAAGTCCTTTTTTGACAAAAATGGTCTGCTGAGAGCCGTCATAGTAGGCAGGCAGCTCCAAGTCATCAACTGGAACGCAAGGCACGGGGCTTGCGTCGAGCAAAGCCGATACAAGCTCACGCATAGATTTCTGCTCCTGCGGCTGCATTCTTTCTTTTGCCGATGTTTCGGAAATGTCATAGACTGCTTTGGCGTTATAGGAAATGCCCTTTGTACCGTCCTCACGGGTATATTCCTTGCTCGGCTCAAGGATAACGACCTTCTGTGCGTCCTTGTTTACATAGACACGGCTCTGCTTCCAAGAGTTGTAGTCTTTAAGCTGTGTCGCTTCGGGCATCTGCGCCGATACCAAAATAGCGTTTGCAACCGAGTAACGGTCAAAACGCCCCTGCACATCAAGATACTGACGGAAGCTGTCGCCGCTTATCATCATTTCGGCGCAGGTGTTGTCAATCAGCTCATAGGCTTCCTTTCGCTGCGCCTGCTTCTGGGCTGCCCATTCCGCTTTATCAAACGGTTTGCTGCCGCCGCTAAACACATCATAAATGCTCATTCTGTTTTACCTCGTTTCTTTAGATTTGGGTTTCTTTTTCTTTCTCTGGGGCTGCTTATGCTCGGTCTTGCCTGCGGGCTGCTTCTTCGCCCTGTCAGAAGCAGAGCTTTTGTCAAGGAAAGAAGGCATATCCGCTTCCTGTTCCTTGCGGCTCTCCTTGATTTTCCGCAGTTCCTCTCTGACGGACGGTTTTTCGTCCTTAGTCAAAGTAGCCCCCTCTGCGGACTTCTTTGGCTGCTCTGAGATAGGCTCGGACTGAGGGGATTTTTCGGTCTTTGCCACTGAGGGGTTTTGAGCGTGTTCCTCCTTTTGAACAGGCTTGCCCATAAGCTCATCGAGCAGCTTATCTTTCTCAGCTTTTTCCTGTACGCCGATGTCTGGCTCTGGCTGACCTGTTTTTTCCTCTTTGGATTTTTCAGCTTCGGTCACAATAGAAGCGGTGTTTTCCGACGCTAATTTGAAGCGTTCGGCAATACGGCTGATTTTCGATGCGTCCTCCGCACGGGCAATCACATCGACCTCCGCATTGGGGTCTTTGTTTCCTCTGTCCGCAAGGACACAGTAAAGCACACCGTATTTTTTAGCTTCCTGCGTAAACTTCTTCAGGTCACCGTTCTTTACGGTAAAAACTTTCAGCTCCTTGCCAGAACGGAGCATATTGGTAAGCCTTGCCTTGCCCTTTGTTTTCTTTTCCTCCTTCAGAATGGAATAGAGGAGAACGGCGATGTTCTTCGCACCTGCGCCTGTGATTTTGGCTGCGACCTCAAATCCTTCCAAGCTCATTCGGACGATTTGTTCTGCCGCTTCGCCGCCTGTGTTCATTCGTCATCAGCTCCTTTCGTTGTTGTTCTTCATCTGCCCGTATGGTGGATAACTTTTCTTTGAGAGCAGCGTTACGGGCTTCGATACTCTCGCACAACTTGACCTCCTTTCGTATAACGCTCAGGCGTTTGGATAAATCGGAAAGCTGTGACCGTATTGCTTCCTTTTCTTCGCCGCCTGTTTTGCGGGAGATAGAATAAAGTTCCTTGCGCTTTTGAAGCAGGTCGGTTTTTTCCGTTTCCAAAGAGCCTTTATATGACAAGAGCTGCTCTACCGTATCAATGCGATTACGGCATAGCAGCCTTGTTTCCTGTGTGATAGCTTCCATTTTCATTAAGTCGTCTTTCAAAAGATAATGAAGCCTTGCGTAATTCTGTTTTTTATTTTTAGGCAGGATACCGAGCTTGTAGCAGTAGTGCAGATACAGCCCCCGCAATCCGCCGATTTTTTTAGCCCCCGTTAGAGAGCCTTTGACACGGAACACCTTGACTGTCCTTTGCGGCTCGGTAAATCTGGAGAACTTCACAGCGTAGGAGTTTTCTGTGATACGCTCCATAATCCTCTCGTTGGTATATTCTTCTCCGAGCTTATACAGCCGCTTCGGGCGTTTCCACCCCTTACCGATGACCGTCCAATATTTGCGGTTTGGGTCAAAGCTCACACGGTATCCCATTTCAGCCATAATGCGGTCAAAGTCTTTCAGCGTGAACGACTTGCTGATAGCTTCGTCCACCGCCTGCCGTGTAACATTATCCCTCGTGGGCATACCGTTTTTCTCAGCCTGATACAAAGCGTATGGCTTTTTCTTTCCGCTTGGGTGTTCAATGACGGACAGGGCATATTCACGGCAAAGCTCATCGGAACGCTGTCGCAAAAGCCGCAGGTTTGCTTTGTTGTCGTGGTAATGCTTGCCGTCCGTAAAGGATACGGAGTTTACGACAAAGTGGTTATGCAGACAGTCGGTATTTAGGTGAGTGGCAACGATAACCTGAAATCTGTCGCCCCACATCTTTTGGGCAAGTTTTACACCGACCTCGTGCGCCTGCTCTGGCGTAACCTCACCGTGCTTAAAGCTCTGGAAACCGTGATAGCAGACAATCTCGCTTTCATCGTTCCATTGCGCTTTTGCAATCATCATTTCATCTCTGGCGGTGGTCGGGTCGCAGTTTACGCCTGTGACAAAATAACGCTGCTCGGTCTTATCCTTGTTGGTGGCATATTCCATTACATCGACCATAGCCTGCAAATCCGCTTCGGTGTATTTGGGGTTAGCTGTCTTTTCGGGATTTTCCGCATAATCTATGGGGTGGTCGAGCCTGCCACGCACATCCCATATTTCACAGACTGCCATTACGGTGCTTTTCTTGGAAGCAGATATTTTTTTCGGACAGCGATTTGAAACTCGTGCCACCTTTGCGCTTCCTCTTTCAGCATCGGAGCGTCCACAAAGTTCAGGGCGTTGGCTTTTGCCGCAAGCTGATTGATACGGTTGCCAATGGCAGACAGCTCACGCATCATTTTATAAAACTCTGGGTCAGGCTTTTCGCAGAGCCGATAACCTTTTACCATTCCTCTCAGGAACGCTTCTTTTGAGCAGCCTGATTTTTGAACGAGAGAGTAGAGCTGTTCGGCTTCTTCCTCAGTCAAGCGGAAAAGTATCTGCACATTTCGTTTTCGCATTTTTCACTTCCTCTCTCTCAGCAAGTCGGTTTATCTGCAAGCAGCACATAATCACTACACCTGTCAGACCGCCGAGCATTACGCCGATAATGAAAAATATAAACTCAATCATTCTTAAACTCCTTTCTGTCTAACGGGGTATTAGGGGTTGCCCCCTAACAAGCGAATTTGGATAACCAAATTCAGTGCTTGGTAAGACATTACTCGTCGCACTCGTCCTCATACATACATTCTCCGCACACGGGACAGAAGTACGGACAGTCCGAACAACATTCGTCCTCGTTCGCTTCTTCTTCGTCGGTATCTTCAGCACCGTCCTCGCAAGACTCGTTGATTTTGGCTTCACCGCAGATAAAATCCTCATCGGTAAAGTTGATAAGGTCGGTATCGAACAGGATAATTTCGGTCTTTGCCTTTGCCTGTTCTGCGCTTTCAGCACAAACAGAAATGGTCTTTTCATAATGGGCAGTCAGGGTTACATCATACTTTTTCAATGGTTATTTCCTCGCTTTCAACATTTAATTTTTTTGTTTGTCGTGTTATTCTTCGGGTCAAAATCTGCGGACAATCAACGGGCATCACTCCTTTCACGGCTTGAAATCGGTCTTGCAATCCCCAGATAGGATAATAAAAAATCGTTGAAGTCCTTACCGACAGGCGGCGGCTCATCAACGATTTTGTAGTCTTTCTGCAAAAGTTCTTTGAGGGCGGCGGTACAAAGCCTGCCCGTTTTGTCGTTATCCAGATGCAGAAAAATAGTATCGATATGAGGATTTGCTTTCAAAAATGTGGTCAGGGCTATGGGGATTTTACTATCTTTAATCTCTTTCTTGGGCTGATACACACCCGAAAGAGAGAGCAGGTTTTCCGATTTATAGTCTTTTCCCTCACACTTTAGATAGGTGGCGTAGGACAGCAAATCAATGGCGGCTTCAAATAAATGCACGGTATCAGTCGGTTTGTCTGCCAGAAGCCGAAACGAATACCGTTTGTCGCTGCCCGATGCGTCCCCCTTAAAAGAGCTTCCTATCGTACCACGGTAGGCAGCGTACTTGGGCGTTCCGCTTTCGTCCTTGCCGATAAATACGACATTGTGGTACTTAGAGCTTTCAAAAATCGTGCCGTCCGCAATACAATCCTGTATGATTGCAAGGTCAATCCCACGCCCGAAAAGGTACTCGGTCACTCGGTTGCAGTCCTTGTTTTTCGGCGGCAGGAGCAGCTCCTTCGGCTCATCTTTGGGAGCAGGGGCGGGCGGCGGCTTCCAGTCCGCCGTGACACCCGTAAGCAGTTCTACGGCTTCCACAAAGCTGTATTCCTTAACCTTGATTAGATAATCAAGGGCAGAAACGCCGCCGAAACCTCTCGACCACCAATACCATTTGCCGTTGGAAATCTTCAAGCTGTCGTGTTCTTTGGTGCAATATACATTGCCTGCCACACGCTTCAGGTTGGATAAGGTAGAATAAGTTTCGCAAAATTGAAAAGAAGACAAAAGAAGACATGGTTTGCAGCCCTCTGGTAGAATGAAGTCACGACATACCATTCTGAAAGGAGACGCAAACCATGTCTGAGAAGATTGTACAGCTAAACGAGGAAGTTATCAAGGGGCAGCTTAAGGAATTGGTGCGCGGCAGCGTAGAGGAAACCCTCAACGAACTGCTGGAGGCCGAGGCAGAGAAACTGACCCAGGCGGCCCGGTACGAGCGTAATGAGCAGCGCCAGGGGTACCGGAGCGGCCACTACAACCGGAATCTCACCACTACATCCGGGGACGTTACCCTGAAGGTGCCCAAGCTCAAAGGGATTTCCTTTGAGACCGCTATCATTGAGCGGTATCGCCGCCGGGAGAGCAGTGTGGAAGAAGCTCTCATTGAGATGTACCTGGCAGGCGTATCCGTCCGACGCGTGGAGGATATTACCGAGGCTCTGTGGGGCAGCAAGGTGTCTCCGGCCACCATCAGCGAGCTGAACAAGAAAGCGTATGTCCACATTGAGGATTGGCGGAACCGCCCTTTGCAAGGCGGACGGTATCCGTATGTCTATGTGGATGGGATCTATCTGTGCCGTAACTGGGGCGGAGAGTTTGAAAATGTAGCCATTCTGGTGGCGATTGCGGTGAATGAGGACGGATACCGTGAGGTTTTGGGTGCCGCAGAGGGCATGAAGGAGGATAAGGCAAGCTGGGTTAGCTTCTTCCAGTGGCTGCGCGGCCGGGGTCTGAACGGCGTGAAACTCATCGTTGGAGACAAGTGTCTTGGTATGCTGGAAGCTGTGGGAGAAGTATTCCCCGAGGCCAAGTACCAGCGCTGTACCGTACACTTTTACCGCAATGTGTTCTCCGCAACGCCTCGCTCCAAGGTGAAACTGGTGGCAAAGATGCTCAAAGCGATCCACGCCCAGGAAAGCAAGAAATCTGCCCGGGAGAAAGCCAGAGCCGTGGTGGCGCAACTGCGCTCCATGAAGCTGAAAGAGGCCGCCAGGAAGGTGGAGGACGGCATTGAAGAAACGCTGACTTACTGCGATTTTCCCAGCGAACACTGGACTCGCATCCGTACCAATAACGTCATTGAACGGCTCAACCGGGAGATCCGCCGCCGTACCCGCGTGGTAGGCAGCTTCCCGGACGGCAACTCCGCCCTTATGTTGGTCTGTGCCCGGCTGCGCCATGTGGCTGGAACCCAGTGGGGCAATAAGAAGTACATGAACATGAAGCACCTGGAGGCCGCCCTTGAGGATGTCTCCGTTGCTGGCTGACTTCATTCACGCCAGGGCCTGCAAACCTTTTTGCGAAAAATCCTTGACACTACCTCAGGTTGTTCGGCTCATACCGTTGCAGATAGGACAGCAAGTCCATTTGCCGTGCCTGCTCAATCACGGCAGGGTCAAGCTGCACATAGGGTCTGTTACTTCTCATTCAATAAAATCACCTCCAGAAATAGGAAAAGCCGAGGGATTTTCCGTTAAGAAAACCTCTCGGCTATGTAAATCATATTCAATTTGGCTTTTTAACAAGTTTTACTTTAAACCATATCTTTTTACCAGCTTATTCATTTCATCATCTTTAAATGATTCTATCCGTTCCCGTAATGTCACATTTCCTTCCATTTTATCCAAATCTAATCCGTGCTGTAGCATCATCTCAAGAATCGCATTGTTCTTCTCATTGATTGTTCCTATTGCGCTCAAAATAGGAGAAAATCCTCTTTTATCATTGATGTTTGGGTTAGCGCCTGCTTCCAATAATACTTCTATTGCTTCTAAGTAGTGTCTTTGACAAGCCCTATGAAGATATGAGAACCCTTTGCTGTCCTGAAAATTTGGATTATCGACCGTTTTGAGCTTTTCCAGTAAATCATCCGATTTCTCAACACCCAGTCTGAAAAATATTTCATCTCTATTAAACATATTTGGATACATTTTTCTATATCCTCTCCATTTCAAATTTCAATTTGTTGTTCTTTTGTTTTTAATTATTATACGACTATTTTGTGGATTTTTCAACCTTTCACCTATGTAAAAGCGGCATCAGCTTTACGCCAATGCCGCAATGGGTTAGAGAATACTTAGCTTTTTAAGGTAGCTGACGCAATCAATACAGCCTTTGAAATAAACCTCTTTCAGCTCTAAGTTTGCTATTTCGTTTTTGCATTTCAGCACTTCACTCAAAGCGTTACATTCTTCCGCAGACAGCTCGCAAGGTCTGTCTACATCAAGGACGGCTTTCACATTGGGGTGCTGTTCGTAGAGCATTTTTATCTGCTCCGTCAGCTCTTTATACCTTTTGTCGGAATGACAAGCTGTGCTTGTTTTGCTGAGATAATCGAAAAAGTCAGTATCGTATTCATCAAGAAATGTGCTGAAGCTCAAATCCTTTGCCATCTAACCACCTCCGAATTTCATTTCACAGCCCTATTATACATCTCGAAAAAGAGCTTCACAAATGTGGAAATCTGATTATCTCTCACGATTTGCACATTTTCTTTCGGGCTGTTCCTCAGTTTCTTCTGGCTCTGCGTCAAGTACGGCAGGGTCTTTTTTATCCAGATTTAGCTCGATGTTGAGAGCGTTCAGCCGTTCCGACTTTTCTTTCAGTTCTTCCTCAAAGGTAAACGGCTTTTGTACCTCGACTTTTGCGGTTTCAAGCTGTTCGATAGTTTCCGCCAGTTTAATCTGTGCGGCTTCCAACCGTGCGGGGAGCTTGGCAAGCTCGTTTTCAATTCGGGTCAGGTTTCCCAGAGGGTCAGAGCCTAATTCCACCTTGTATTTCGCTTGCCCACAGAGGTTAAGGCAGTAATGAGTACCCACCGTATCATAGAAAATCTCCATTTTGAAGCCACGATAAGAGCCGATTTCGATAGGTGCGGACAAGGGATATTCCTTGCAAATCGCAAGGAGCATTTCACCTGCGGCGGCTTTTTCGGTGTAGCTGATACCACGCAATGTCATCGGACAGAACTTTTCCTCGCCCTGCGGCTTGTGCTGTTCGGTAAGAGCTGTGTCAGCTTGGTAGCAGACAATGCGCTGTTCATACTCCGCAATGGTCTGAGGAAAGTGTTTGAGTATCCTGTCCTCAAGGTCGTAATGCTCGGATAGATAGCTTTGTTTCAGCACTTTGAGCTTGGAAACCTGAATGTCTAAGTCCATTTTTTCCTTAAAACGCTCGTCGCCTGTGGCAAGCATTTTGACCTCCGCAAAGGACAAAGCAACCTCGTCCACATCTTCGGCAGAACGGACAGGGCTTTTGCTCGTCATTATCTGGGATATGAATTTCTGTTTGCTTTCTACCAACTGATAGAGATAAGCGTCAAAGGTCTGCTCGGTTACATAGCGGTAAACCTCAACCTCTGGGAACATATTTCCCTGTCTTTCAATACGCCCTTGCCGTTGTTCAAGGTCGCTTGGTCGCCACGGACAGTCCAGATTATGAATGGCTATGAGCCTATCCTGAACATTCGTGCCTGCGCCCATTTTTTGAGTAGAGCCTAACAATACACGGACTTCACCGCTTCGTACCTTTGCGAACAGCTCTTTTTTCTGTGCGTCTGTGGTCGCTTCGTGGATAAACCGTATCTGTTCGGCGGGAATGCCACGGGCAATCAGCTTCTCACGCATATCGTCATAAACATTGAAAGTGCCGTCATTCTTCGGGGTGGAAAGGTCGCAAAATATAAGCTGTGCAGCTTTTGTGTCGGCGTAATCCTCCCAGATGCGGTACACATTGTCGATGCAGGCGTTGACCTTGCTGTTTGGGTCATAAGGCAGCATCGGGTCAATCATTCTCTGGTCGAGAGCCAGCTTGCGTCCGTCATTCGTGATTTTGAGCATATTATCCACATTCGGCTCTACAAGCCTCGCCCTGACTTTCTCAGCCCGTTTTGCAAGAGAAGCTACCATTTCGCTTTGTATCTCGCTCGGCTTGGTCTTGATATTGTGGTAATTGACCTTCGGCACGGGGAGCTTTAACATATCGGCGGTCTGTATATCCGCCACCTCACGAAACATCAGCATCAGCTCTGGCAGATTAAAGAACTTGGCAAAGCGTGTCTTGGCTCGGTAGTTTGTACCCTCTGGGGCAAGCTCCAGAGCCGTTACGGTTTCTCCAAAGGTAGAAGCCCAACTGTCAAAATGCTGCAAGCCGTTCCGCAGTAAGGTATCATACTGCAAATACCGTTGAACAGAATACAGCTCTACCATTGAATTGCTGATAGGCGTACCCGTTGCAAATATTGTCCCTCGGTTGCCTGTGATTTCGTCCAGATAACGGCATTTCATAAACAGGTCGCTTGATTTTTGAGCTTCGGTCTGGGCAATGCCACCGACATTCCGCATTTTCGTGTAGAGATACAAGTTCTTGTAAAAATGGCTCTCATCAATAAAGAGCCTGTCAATGCCGAGCTGTTCAAAGTCGATTACCGTGTCCTTGCGCTTGGTATCGTTGAGCTTGTCGAGCTTTGCTTTTATCCCTTTTCGGGTTTTCATAAGCTGCTTGACCGTGAACTGTTCTCCTTTGCTTGCCTGCACATCATCAATACCACGCTCAATATCATCGAGCTGCTGTTCGAGCTGTTCCCGTTGCCGTTCAATGCTCATCGGGATTTTTTCAAACTGACTATGCCCGATAATGACCGCATCGTAATCGCCTGTGGCAATACGGGAACAGAACTTTTTGCGGTTTCCCGTTTCAAAATCCTGCTTTCGTGTCACAAGGATATTAGCACTCGGATACAGACGCAGATACTCAGAAGCCCATTGACCGACAAGATGATTTGGAACAACGAACATCGCTTTATTGCAAAGTCCGAGCCGCTTGCTTTCCTGTGCGGCGGCTACCATTTCAAAGGTTTTTCCCGCACCTACCTTGTGGGCAAGGAGCGTATTGCCGCCATAGAGAATATGAGCGATAGCGTTTACTTGGTGCGGTCTTAGGGTGATTTCTGGGCTGATGCCGCCGAAAGTAATATGACTTCCATCGTACTCACGGGGACGGACAGAATTAAAAGTGTCATTGTAATACCTGACAAGGCGGTTTCTCCGTTCTGGGTCTTTCCATATCCAATCCTGAAACGCCTGTTTGATTGCTTCCTGTTTTGCCTGTGCCGCCGTGGTTTCCTTTGCGTTGAATACGGCTTTTTTGTTTCCGTTCTCGTCATACACATAATCAAAAATACGGGTATCACGGAGATTTAGAGTATCCTCAATAATACGATAGGCGGAAGCCCTCTTTGTACCGTAGGTGCTGTCCGCCTTTACATTTCCGTAATCGGAACTCTTATTCTCAATAAACCAATCGCCGTTAATCAGGGTATATCTTACCCTGATACGGCTTTGTGCATAGCTTGACGGAGTTAAAAGCTCCATTACAAACCTTTGAATATCCTCCTGCGGTATCCAAGTCGCACCCAGACGGACAGAGATTTCAGCCGCCGACAGGTCTTGCGGTATGACCTGCTTTAAGGCTTGTGCGTTGACCGCAAACTCTGGATTTTCCTTTGCTGCGGCTTCGGCGGTTATGAGTTTGGCTCTTACATTGCCAGACAAATACTCATCGGCAGTTACATACTGAGCAGGCTCGGTTGCGGGGATACGGAAGATAACGCCCTGCAAGTCCTTAATGATTTCTTCTTTCGGTTTGCCTGTAAGCTGTTCCATATAGTGCAGGTCAACACGGGCTTTTTCACCGATAGACAAGGCAAGAGCTTCGCTTGCAGTTTCAACGGAAGTGATTTCACGGTGGGGCTTTATCGTCCTTTTCGTGAACATATCCGCTTTTCTTTTGAAATTACCCTCATCGTCAAGCACCTCCAGAGAACACAAAAGGAAATAACTCTCGTCCGATGCAAAAGCGAGATAGTTTCCTCGGTTGTTGATTAGTCCGTACTGCTTCGTAAAGCTGTCATACAAACGGTTTAGATTTTCCTGTTCGGTGTGTATCAAATCATCTGGGTAATCCTCGGTCTGATACTCTATGAGCTTTCTCACGCAATCACGGATTTGGATTAGTCCCTTGATACGGTTTTCTGCGGTAACAGACGCCGCCGCAGGGGTCATACGGTCATCTTCTCTGAAATAAACCTTGCCGTCCACCAACGCATACGAGAAGTTTCGCACATTCGGGTCGGCGGGAATAGAAGCGTCCTGCCCGTCAGAGATTTCATCAAGCTCGTTTTCGTACTCTGGGATTTCTCCCTGAATGTTCTGAACAGCGTTATGAAGCAGCTCCGACAAAGGTATATCTTGATAGGCTTTGCAGGCGGAGTCAAAACCAAAGCGTGTGCTTTCCATTTTCATCTCGCCTAAAATCATCTCTGGGTGCTGCACAAAATAGCTGTTCATCGTAATACCGTTCTCATCGGTATCAAGGTGTACCCAATCTGGCTCTGTGTCAATCACTCGGTCACGCTTCTGCAAAAATAGAATGTCGCTCGTAACCTCTGTGCCTGCGTTTGCTCGGAAAGTGTTATCAGGCAGTCGGATAGCTCCGAGCAGCTCGGCTCTCTGAGCAATATACTTGCGTATTTCGGGGCTTGCCTTATCCATTGTTCCCTTAGAGGTAATGAACGCAACGACACCGCCCGCACGGACTTTATCAAGAGCCTTTGCGAAAAAGTAATCGTGAATAAGGAACTTCTGGGCGTTGTAACGGCTGTCGTTGACCTTAAAATCGCCAAACGGCACATTGCCGATAACCACATCAAAGTGGTCGTCTGGGAGCTTTGTTTCTTCAAAACCCTGCACGGCAATATTGGCTTTCTGATAGAGCTGCTTTGTGATTTTTCCCGTAAGAGGGTCGATTTCTACACCGTGGAGCTTTGAGCCTGCCATCGTATCGGGGAGCAGTCCGAAGAAATTGCCCGTTCCGCAGGACGGCTCTAAAATACTGCCCTCGGAAAATCCCAAACGCTCAAGAGCTTCATACATACCTTTGATTACAACAGGCGGCGTATAAAACGCTGTCAGGGTGGACTCCATTGCCGCACGGTATTCTTCTGGGGAAAGACTTGCATACAGCTCTTTGAACTCATCAGCCCACGCCGCATTGTTTTCATCAAACGCCATAGACAGACCGCCCCAACCGACATACTTTGAAAGGATTTCCTGTTCTTCGGGTGTGGCAAGTCGGTTTTCAAGCTCCAACTCGTGCAAGAGATTGATAGCAGCCATATTATTACGGAACTTTTCTTTTGCGCCGCCGACACCCAAAGTATCCTCAGTAATGCGGTAATTGTGCCGTGGCTCTGAGGGAGCAGGGACAGGAGATACAGCCTTTTCGGGTTGTTTTTCTTCCTGTGCCTTACTGAGCAGACTGCGGATATAGCCGATTTTCTCAACACGGTTTATGGGAAAGCCCACGGCATTTGCAAAGGTCATATCCCGCATTGACACATCGCCGCTTATTTCGCTGATACTTTCAATGACATAGCGGCGGTTATCAATAAGGATTTCCTTACCGATGAGGTCAGAGTTATCCTGTATATCGGGCTGTTCCTGCTGGCTTCGTTCCTCATCTTTCTGGGCGAACAGCTTGACGATATTTTCGGCACTATTCAAGGTGTCGGCATATTCCTGTGCTTCTTCCTCGGTTTCAAAGGTCTGGTAAATACCGTCCACATCGTAATATTGCCCGTCTTGCCCTTCTGGTACGGTGTTATCCCGTATGATGAACGGGTCGGCAAAGGCATCGGAAGTCAGTTCTACGGTATAATGCGGAGTTTGCTTTTCCTCTGTTATATCTATGGCTGTCGGGCGGTGAGCGTATAAGGTTTGCTCGGCTTCTTCAAAGGTATCAAAGCCGCCTGCCGCAGAAGCAAAGTTGTTGCTGTCCTCATCGTAGCCGTAGTGATTAAAATATTTTCCGTTGGAAGCCTGCACAATGACAATATTTTCGTCATCGGATTTATAATAAGCGACAATCTGCGGCTGCAAATCAGAAGCCTGCTGTTTATCCTCAACAGGGACAAACCAATCGCTTTCCGTTGCCATAATCTCCGCATAGAGCTTTCCGTCCTCTGGGGTGAGCGTTTTATGCTGCTCCAGATAAGGTACAAACACATCTCGTCCCCATTGCAGGCTTTCTATTTGTTCACGGTAATAATCCTCGCCCTGTTTCTTCCATTCGGGAATAAACGGGCAATTCGGGGACAGAGAGTATTCGTAAAAGTTTTTGATATGGGAGATAAGGTCGCCCTCGCCGTCGCCAATATCAAACCGTCCTTCATAATGGAAATCTTCGCCGCCGATAGTAGCGGTAATCTCAAAATCGGTCTTATGATACCAACCGACATTATCTTTGCTTTCACGCTCTCTATGCTGCTTTTCGTCCAGAACGCCAAGAAGATAGTTACCCAGAGCAAAGCTCAAATCGGTATATCGGTCATTAAACTGCCTGTCATAAAAGGCGGGGTGTTCCGAAAATCCGATAGAGAACTTTATGCCGTCTGGCTTTTCTTCGGACGGTGTCTGAACACTCTGCTTTTCGGTAACGACTACTTTCAAATGGTCGTTAGCAGGGTTTTCCTTTAACTTTTCCTCAAAATCAGCTCGGCTGAGTTCCTTGCCGAACAATGGAAAGTCAGGATTACGCAGGGAAACAGCGTTTTCATCAAACGCCGCAATCTCATATTTGTCTGCCCCGATATATACAACATCGTCCTCGTGATAGACATAGCGGAGAGGATACAGCTCCATAAGCTCCTGTGAAAACCGCCACGCATTGCTGCGGCTGTAAACATCGGCGGTCTTTCCCTGTACCAAAGCAAGAAAATCAATGAGCTGCTGAACAGTAGAAGGGTCGCCTAAATGATGTTCCATTTGTTCGGCGGTTACATCTGCAAGGTCGGTACGCTCCACATTTTCAAGCAGGTCTTTCTCATAATGGTCTAAATCACGGATAAAATCGGACAGCCGCAAAGCAAGGGTATCTCTCTTATCGGCAGGGGGAAGGTCACGGTTTGCGTCGATGAAACGCTGCCTTGCCATTTTCCTTTGCGTGTCGATTTCGTACTGCGGAGCTTCCTCACTTTCGAGATAATCGGCGTAGTGGTCTTTTTCCTTTTCATTCAGGTAGCGGTCATTCTTTATCAGCTCACGCAGCCGTTTTTCGACCTTTGCCCAAGAAAGAACAAGGTCGGGGTTTGCAGACGAGCCGTACTTTTCAATCGCAATGCCTTTCCCGTCGTGCCAAGTGTGTCCCTGCGTACCGTCTGGGAAATAATGCGTACCGCCGCCTGTGCCGTACTCTTTTTTGAGAAAATCAATATTGCCTTTGCTGTCCTCATTCTTTTGAAACTGACGGTAGATATGGTATTTACCATTCTGAAAGCCGCTTCCTCTTTGGAGAACAGAGTCAATATCTTCCTGAGAAATAACAAAAGCAGAGGATTTTTCGTCCTCTGCTTCAGCTAACATTTCAATCTGTTCTTCTACGGTGGGGAGATTAACTGTGACTTGCTGTTCATCAGCGACATTTAGCTGTAAATCAGCTCGTTCAGTATCGTTTCCTCCGCTTGACTGCGGATATTGTTCATCAGCCCGACCCATTGCATCGGTGCTTTTTCTTTCAGTTCCTCCGTCACGCCCTGCTCCTTGCAAAGCTGTTTTGTCAGAAGCTCCAACCTCGTAAGAGCCGTCTGTTCCACTTCGTAAAGATGTTTGTTTAGCTCGCCCGATGTCAGCAGATTGAGGTAGGTCACTCGTTTGTGCTGCTCCAGATAATCCCTGTGCATCAAAGCGTATCTGCCAAGCTGAATTTCTGGCTCTGTCGGTAATGTCAGGTCGGGAATAAGATAATCCCCTTGTTTGGTGTATGTGATTTCGCTCATTATGATTACTCCTTTCGGCTTGTTCTCTGCCTACATCATAGCGTGTTTGAGATTGCGGCGCAAAGGTGCGATTTTGACTTTTCTCCGCAATTTGCACATCTCGGATAGTCTGAGAGATTTCCCTGAGTGCCATTTCAGAAATGTCGCTTGTAGCAATACCGAGAGCGTTGATAGTGGCGGGAGTATTAAAGTTAATGATTTCCGCAAAATCCTCACGCTCAAATACCGCTTCGGTATCAACACCGCAACGGCTCATCAGCATATATGCTACGCTGTTGACCGCAAGCTGTCGGTAAATGACCTCGATATTATAATCGTCAAGACCCTCTAACAAACTATCCTGCGTACAGGATTTGAGCTGCGGCATATAATCCTGCAAATTATCCTCAACTGCGTTTTTTGCCGTTTCCATCAGCACCGAAGCAAGGTCGGTGCTTTCTACATCGCCAAATCTGTCGGAAAGCCGTTCAATAACTGCCTGCTCGTATCGCTCACTCATCTGCCATATCGGAACAGGGCGGCTGCCGTAATAACCCTCGTGCGTATCGGATATATCAAAATAGTATTTCAGCGTGTTCCTGCGACCTTTTGGGTCGAACACCGCAATGCCTTTGCTGTCTTTGTTTACCCAACGCTTAAACTGCTTGTTCCAAGTTTCAAGCTGTGCTACCGCAACAGCGTCAGGGCGTTGAGCGTAAATCAAGAGCTGTTCATCAAATCGGCATTTATAGTTACGGCAAGCGGCAGACAAAAAGCTCTGCCACGCCTGCGGATTTTTAGCAACCGCCACGCCTGTGCGCCGATACAGCTCTGTAATTAGCTGATACTTCGCAGCCATTCTTTACACACCTCCTTATCGTTCTAAATCTCGGTTTTTGTGTTTACGGTCATACTCGCCGCATCGCTCGGCAATCTCAGCGTACATTTTGTTACGCATTTCACGCTCAAAGGCTCGATATTCCTTCGCCTTTTCTGTCGGCTTGTACCATACGCTGTCCTTATCCGCTTTGTCCATCTGTTCGTATTTGTCGTCAATTTGGTCGGTATATTTTTTATAGATGGCGTGAGCAGCAGGACTTTCAATCGCATAGCGATAACGGTCAAGGCTTTTATGACTGCCACGAAGCTGTGCGTATTCATACAGCATACAGACGATTTCTCGGTCAAGTCCTGCCTGTCCCTCGGCGGCATAGATTTCCGAAAGGCTTTTACACCGCCAAGCGTGAAAAGGGGCGGTATCATTTGAACTGTGTGAGGACAGATATACACCGTCTTTCTTTACTGTAATACGATTGATAAGTTCTGTACTCATTCAGCATTACCCCCGAAAAAGGAAATGACCTTGTTTGCTTTGATACTCTTTTGCAGCTCATTGATAATGCCGATGTCGGCTATGGTGATACCCTGTATCGCAAGAATATCGTCCATTGTCATAGCGGCAATCGACTTTTCATCAGTAAAGCCTGCTTCAAAGACCTTACCAAGTACCTTGATTGCCTTTTGGTTGAGTGCCATTTTCAAAACCTCCTATCGTTCTAAATCTTTATGCTTTGGGGCTTTTGTTACCGTCTGCGGCTCTGTGGGCTTTGGCTCATAGGTCGCTCCGTTTTGTTCCATACGCTCGGCAAACTCGCAGATATGGAAAATGTTATTTCCAATCTCGGTATGATACTCGTCAATAAAACGGCAGGGGCGTTCGGTTTTTTCTCCCCACGATGATGTGATGATGATTTTGCCGCCGTCTGGGATACGAAACAGCTCTTTGTAATTTGGGTCGATAAATCGGATACCTTGTTCGGCTTTTTGGATATGCTTATCAAGCCATTCTTTCACAAAGCAATAGCAGTAAAAATTGTAATCGCCCTTAGTCGGGTTGCACCGAAACAGAAAGGCGTGTTTTTCTGTATCCACACGGAAACCGTACTCGGTGCAATAGCTTCCTGCAAATGCGCTTTCGGGATAGTGCTTTGCAAACGCACTCATATCATAGCGATTGTGCAAAAGTCCCTTGTCCTCACGAAGCGAATTGATAACCTCGTCAAGCTCTTTCTTAAACTCGTCCGTTTTCCATTGCGGTCTTGTATCAAACCAAGTAGTGTAAAAGCCATATCCAGAAGATGCAAAATCTCCACGCAAGTGTCCGATATTACTTGTCTGTCCCTCAAGCTGCATACTTTGAGCGTAGGTGTATTTCTGTTCGGCAGGGGTTAAGGCTCGTATCTCCATATCAGCGTTCCTCCCGATTTTTTTGTTTTTTCTCTTTCTGCTGCTCCTTGATTTTTGCAAGAGCTTCCTTTGCCCAATCAGGCATACATTCGGGCTTGATTTCTCCTAACACATCGTACCGCTCCCATCTGGATTTTTCGCCTGTGGCAAAGTACAGTTTACAAGGGACTACACAGGGTAGGTATCTGACGGGAGGGGTTCCGCCCGTCAGATTTTCCATGTGATATTCAAACTATCGCTTGTGGCGGCTATGGTGGTAATCATCAAATCCACCACACGCCGCTTGTCGTCAAAGGATACATCCTCCCAAGTGTCGAGGTAGCCGGAAATCTGGCTGACCTGTTCCGGGCTGATGGCTTCCACTGTCAACTCCGCTATCCTCGCCAGAAGTTCCTGCTTGCGCCCGTCCAGTTCCGCTATCTTCACATTCACATAGGAGAGCAGCACATTGTTTGCGCCCGTCAGACTGTCCACCAGTTTTTCAATCTCGCCGTCCACATGGGCAAGCTCCACTTGCAGGGCGGCGATTTTCGGGTTTGCATTTGCCGCTTTTTTTCTGCCTGTCAGCGTCTTGTAGCTTGCCAGTTTCTTTACCATCTGCTGATAAACAACCGCTTCCAGTTCCGAAGTGATGATTTTCCCGCACCCCGGACAACTCTTGTTATCCAGCCGTTTCGTACAGCGAAGGTATTGCTTCCCGGAGGGATTGAAGATACTCATAAGGGCATACCCGCAGTTCCCGCACTTGATTTTTCCCGCCAGCCATGTGTGGGTGGCTTTCCGGGCAGACTGGATTTTCATGTTGTTCATCAGCTTCTTACGGCAGGTCAGCCAGATGTCGGAGGGAACAATGCCCTCATGGGGAGCCAGTACCAGCATTTGGTCTTTCAAGTCGTTCTTTTTGCTGGGCTTCACATCCCGCCCTTGATACAGATAGCAGCCATTCATGCCGGTAAAATCGGCAGCGTCATTGACAATGATTGTCCCTTGACTTTTGAAAAATTCGTACACATCAAGGTCTGCCCGCACATAGACAGGATTGCGTAACATCTGCGCCAGCGTGGGGCGTATTAGTTCCTTGCCGTTGAATAAAATTCCCTGTTCGGCAAAGTACCGGGTAATGTCCCCGTAGGAGGTTGTGGGCTGGGCGTACATCTCGAACATCAGCCGGATATTTGCCGCTTCGTCTGGGTTTACCACCAGCTTCTTTGTGTTGATACCGTCCATCTTGATTGGCTCTGTATGGAAGCCATAAGGGGCTTTTCCACCCATCTTAAACCCTCGCTGGCTGCGGGAATAATAAGCGTCCGTCACCCGCTTCTGTATCGTTTCCCGTTCAAGCTGGGCGAACACGATACAGATATTCAGCATCGCCCGCCCCATCGGGGTGGAGGTATCAAACTTTTCCGTAGAGGACACAAACTCTACATTGTACTGTTGGAACAGCTCCATCATGTTGGCAAAGTCCAGAATGGAACGGCTGATACGGTCGAGCTTGTAAACCACGACCTTTGCAATTAAGCCCTGCTTGATGTCCCGCACCAGTTCTTGAAACTTCGGACGGTCTGTGTTCTTGCCGCTGTACCCTTTGTCTGTGTATTCCTTGCAGTTCCCGCCTTTCAATTCATATTTGCAAAACTCAATCTGGCTTTCAATGGAAATGCTGTCCTTTTTGTCTACCGATTGTCTTGCATAGATTGCGTCTATTCGATTATTCATATTGTCGCTCCTTTTCTTAAAAAAGAAACGGAGCTGCTGACAGTTTTATTATACCGCCAGCAGCCCCGCAAATCAACGATGGCTTCGGAAAATCTTATGCCCCGGCTTCCTCACTCTGCCGCTTGTCGGCATACTTGCGGAACACCTCATAAAGCTGCTGTTCCAGCTCCCGGCGTTTTGCCGCTTCCTGCTCCGGCGTGAACACCGGGGAGAGATTTTCCAGCGTGATTTCCTTTCCCTGAAAAGTCACGACTTCGGTTTCTTTCTTGTATCTGATATGCTCCATAGTACCTCCGTATTTAATTTTCAAAGTGCAGTGCCGCCATGCTGCGGCGTGAAATGTTTTCTGCCATCAATCACCGTTCCCTTGTGTGTCGCTGCTGCCGTTTCAGCTCTGCCAGCACCTCCGGCGGGATACGGTCTACCAGCCGCTGAATGTCTTTCAGCTCGCTTTCCAGCTTTGCCCGTTCCATCGTATCTTTCATCTTGCCTTTTTCACTGGCTTTGGCCCTTGCTTCCAGCTTTTCATTTTCCGCTAACAGGTCATCGATTGTGACCTTGTATTTTTTCAACTGCCCGGAGAAATTCTCCATCTGTGGGAACCACTTTTTCAGCATGGAGAGGGCTTCCTCTTTTTTCTTTCCGGCATTCAGCGGGTTAATGCCGTCCAGCGTGGCTTCAATGGCTCTGGCCTGCCGGGAGAGGGAAACCGCCTGTTTGAAAAGCCGGGTGGGGATATGCTTCCGGCCTGTCTTGCTGGCGCTTTCCCCACGCTCCAAGTCAGGATATTTCTCCACCATATAGGCGTGAAAATCGTCCTGCCACTTTGTCAGGTTTGCCCGGTTGCCGATAATCTCCTTAGCGCACAGGCGGTTGTCCTTTGTCAGCGGAACAAAGGTCAAATGCAGGTGGGGCGTTTTCTCGTCCATGTGTACCACCGCCGACACGATATTTTCTTTCCCTACCCGCCCGATTAAGAAATCAGCCGCCCTCTGGAAAAATTCCTGTATCTCCTTTGGCGACTTCTTCTTGAAAAACTCTGGGCTGGCGGTAATGAGCGTATCCACAAACCGGGTGCTGTCTTTCCTTGTACGGCAACCGGCCTGTTCGATACGGTTTTGAATAAAATGATAGTACCTGCCCTCCGGCTTGACGATATGGAAGTTGTATTTGCTCCGGCTGGTGTCAATGTCGGGGTTGCTGGCGTATTGCTCTTTCTGCCGTTCGTGATGGGCTTCCAGCGGCCTTGCCGGGTTGCCCTTGTGTTTCTCAAACCGCAAAATTGCGTGTTGTGCCATAAACTCCTTTCCCCGTTCCTTTCCTTTCCGGGACTTTTCCACAGGAAAATCCCGCCGGAAATAGCTCTGATAGGATTGGAATGGAATTGATATAAATAAAATCGTTTTAATCTCTGTATTTCTATCTTCCGTCCGGTTTTCGTACTTCAAGAGGATTGATTTTCGTACTTGTCAGGTACGCTTTTCAGCCCTCCGGCGTTCCATAACTGGATTTCTTGAAGTCGGTGTTTGGAACCGCTTCATAGGATTTTGGGTAAATGCGATTGGGTTTTCCACAGCCCTGCTTCTGGATTTCCACCAGTCCGGCATATTGCAGTTCCCGCAGGGTGTTGACCGCCTTCTGCCGCCCGCAGTGGAGCAGCTCCACTACTTCGTTGATGGGATAGTAGAGGTAAATCCGCCCATATTCATCTGCCCAGCCGTTTTTCCGGGACAGGTCTGTCCGGCGCAGGATAAAGGCATACAGTACCTTTGCTTCGTTGGACAGGGGTGTGA